>Ga0307508_10007612_pt1 | contig 10067 bp, 11 predicted proteins | sample 9_EM_MG_FD_203089 | JGI IMG/M metagenome (GOLD analysis project Ga0307508, IMG submission 203089) | Populus trichocarpa ectomycorrhiza microbial communities from riparian zone in the Pacific Northwest, United States - 9_EM | ecosystem: Host-associated > Plants > Roots > Unclassified | place...
TCTTTCATGGTTAGTTTATTAAGCACAAAATTGAGAAGAAGTTTATGAATACTGAAACATTTGAGAAACTGTTTTACTAATTTTTTCATCACATTCCACTCCACCATGCATCATATATTGTTAACATTTAGAAAATAAAAGGCTACCATACAGCTTTTGAGACTTGCTGCTACCTAGAAAAGAAAGTTTATTCTCCCTCTCTCCCTCCCTCTCTCCCTCAGGTTTCCCTTTCATAAACTGGTTGAGTTGGATTACTTGCTTTCTCCTCACCAGTATCGTTTCTATCCAGAGAGAACTTCACTTTTAGCCATCAATAAACTAGAATTGTGAAACCGTATTGTATGTGCTTTTCCCATCCTAGGATCGTAAACAACAAATCCTGCAATATCATATCATGGATCAATGTTCTAGAAAGAATTTTAATGAGGATTTCAAGTTATTCATGTGAATAAGTAACTTTTATCTGGGATTTCCTCCAACAACTGATTAGTAGATCCAAGTCCTTGAGAAATTTGACTTGGTTGCACCCAATAGTAATTTACTCTGGTGATGGAGACTAAGTAGACAGAAAGATGACACTCTTTAATTTGTTTTTCAGCTCTGCCTCATGCTGAGGTATGCTTTGTTGAATTGTTTTATCTAGTTAGTGGGTCAAGGAGAAGAATACATTTGGACAAGTTTTCACTTGTACATACATAATTATTGTCCGTATTAGGTAGTAATCTTGCTCATGGGTATGGCTGGACTTTCAAATGTTAAAGAACAAGTTCTACTATATATCTGTCAATTAGTGCGGCTGTTGTTGGTTTTTTTAATTTATCTTCCTCCAAATGAGCTTCCTTTTCTCTGTGAATATGGATGGCATTGACAGCACACTCATTTTCTTATTAGGAATCACATTCCAACTGGTCATCTATGGTGAACTGGTGAAGAACGATACCTTTTTGGTGAATGGTTTTCACTTCGATCAGGAAAAAAGAGAGAAAAAAGAGAGAAGCTCACTTGAAAGCTCAATAAAGGCAACTTGATCCTAGAATTTAAAACTAATGGGGGATTTTGCTAGCAATTAACAAGTAATAATATGCTAAAATATATTTTTAACTATTTTAGCTAAGATGTAGAGAGAAAGGGCATGGATGCTCGCTCTTATGTAGCCCTATGCAAGACTGCCTTTTAGATTTGTTGCAGGCTGAAGGCTATAACTCCTGTTACAAGACACAGTTGCCATTTTTGCTAAAGGTCTACAAGTCGTGAAAAGCTAATAAAGTAGGAAAGAAATGTCCCGCTCTTTGTCTCTCTTCAACCCTCTCTCTCTCTCTCTCTCTATCTACCTGTCTATAGAGAGAGAGAGAGTACGCTGTTGTTTTCCCAGCCTAAAATGACAAGAAACAATGGTTGTCTAAGAGGTTTTCTGAGAAAACAATTCAATGGAAGTCAATTGAGTTATGAAAACAACAATTTAGTATTGCAGGATGGTTGATTATTTGACTAATGGCTTGTTTATGGTTGAAAAAAAGGGATTAATCTTCTGGCCTTCCTCCTTCCAACCATGGCTAACGTCTTGATCTCCAAGAAAACTAAACTTCACATGTTTATGGACATATTCTCACTCCATTTTTTTAGGCTAAAAACACTTGTCAAAACTCTAATGCTCATTACCTTGATTGGATAATGATTTAAGAAATGATTGCAAGAAAACTCAAATTCTCTTTTCCTTTTTTCCTTCAAACCTAGGCTTACAAGTCTTCTTCAAAACAACCTTCCGACACTAAAATCAACTCTCTTAATTGACTAAGGTTTTAATCACTCTAAGGACAAATCTTTTGATGTATTTTGCAAAAAATTAAGTAGAAAAATCAGTCAAACACTGCTCTCTCGTGATTCAAATCGCAAGATCGTTGGCCCTTTATATTTTTTATTTCTTTTTTTTTTTAATTTCATCCCCTTTACATTACTTAGAATTATTTTATTTAATCAATCATGTATTTATTTTAGGTTAATTAAAAAAATCTCTTTTATTTTTGCCAGACTTATATTTTAACAAGGTTTTTATATTTTTCTCTCCTAAAAAAATTTTTATCTTCAAAATTTAAACATCGTATATGAATCTAGAAATAACTCGAGTATCCTTTTAGATTTATTTTTTTAAGTTATCTTTTCAATTTAGATGTTTCTCTGTGACACTTTGATTATCAGAATTTTTTTATTCCTCAATTTATTTTCAATGTAATCTATTAATTTAATGAGCTGGAACTAAAAAAATTAACATGAAACCATGGAAGGAAGACAAAAGGTGTAAATAAAAGAAACAAACAACATTACATGACGATGGCCATGCTTGTGCTGGTATTGGTTCCTAGTAGCAGAGCTAAAATAAAGAAAAACATTATATACAAAGTACGAGGTATGAACTTAGTTTATGGTGGGCCCTCATTCAATCTTTAGATAGTAGAGAAATTAAAAGTTATTTTTTAAAATATTTTTATTTAAAAATATATTAAAATAATATTTTTTTATTTTTTAAAAATTATTTTTAATATCCATATATATAAAAACAATATAAAACATTAATTTTTTTTAAAAAAACACCTTTACATTGGTCGGTGCAATCAAAGGTCAAATACGATTATAAAAATAAAAATCCGGTGCGGTTGAATGCACAACTTTTCAACTGTTGATGCGCGCTCAGCTGCTGCACCTAACGGTCTTTTGAAAGTCTGGTGGTTGAGGTTTAAGAAGCAGAGAAGAAGGAAAAGTAAGAAAGCTGATCCTCATCTGTAGGCCATACATATCCTCTTGTATTCTTCGATTCAAAACCCACATTACAATTCTACTCTCGCTTGCCTCATCCATTCATGGTCAGTTATGGGATTTCCCAAATTCTTCTCTATCTTCTCTGCAAATGCAAACAATCAAAACGGTTCTATTCAAGAAAATCTCATAAAGAATCCTCGTAAATACTTGACGTTCCCCAGATCTGTCTTTAACTACCTGGGACTGGGACGCCTTGCAGTATCTGGAAGTAAGTAGACTGACATATTTAATTAAGGTTTTGAATAATATTTGATGCAAATTAGATACTTGATTAAGGTGCAGATAAATCTGATGGGAGCCAGAGGTCGGAGGAAGAAGAGAAGGTGTATTCTTGGCTATACGCCTTGGCACAATCGGATAAAGATTTGGTTTTTGAGTACGTTCGCTCCACCGAAAGGGGTAAGCAATAGACGCGCGCGCGCGCATATATATATATATATATATTTTTTTTTTATTGTGGAAGCTAAGATTGAATGTCTGCAGAAATCATGACTTCTTGTTACCATTTTGGTATTAGATTTGCTTATCTGTATTTGTATTATTTGCGCAGGCTTGAGCTTCACTGAAGCTGATAGGAGGCTGAGAGAAAATGGTCCAAATGTTCCTCTTGGATATACTTTTCCAAATTGGTGGCATCTTCTGTGGCATGCCTTCTTCCACCCTTTCAATATTATTTTGATTATACTGTCTGCCCTCTCCTACGTAGCCAGTGATAGTCCAAATGGATGCATTATGCTCATATTAGTTTTTATAAGTGTATCCCTTCGATTCTATCAGGTATTTTCTGCTTAATTAACTTTGTTATCTTCTCCATAACCTATTAGAGAATAATGTAAATCATATCCTGGAATCTTACCTAGCAGCTTAAGTTTTTGGGTTGAATTGGTTCTTTGACATGGTATCAGAGCCTTAACGACCAAGCGGTCACGAGTTCGAATCTCACCATCCTCATTTATGTGAAAAAAATTAAGCACAAAGTAGTATGTGCATGTGCGAGTTTCAAGCTCAAAGGGCTTTCACTTGCTATTGGGTTGAGATGGTTCTTTGACATAACCAACACTCCTCTGCCAGCTCACATCATTTTCTTGATGCCCACTTCAGGAATACACGAGTTCAAAAGCTGCCATGAAACTCTCTGAGTTTGTAAGATGCCCTGTTAAAGTTCAAAGATGTGCTGGCAGAGTTATTCAGACAGAGTTGATTGTTCAAGTTGATCAAAGGGATATTGTTCCTGGGGACATCGTTATTTTTGAACCTGGAGACCTTTTTCCTGGTGATGTTAGACTACTATCTTCGAAGCACCTTTCCGTCAGGTATTTCTAATTATATATATCTTTCACATCATTCCCTTGCTATCCGCTTGAGCTAATTATAGAACAAATTAACACATCCTGCTCTTATGAACAGTCAGTCCTCATTGACAGGCGAGTCCTGGATAACTGAAAAAACAGCAGATGCTAAAGAGAATCAGAGAACTCCTTTGCTAGAGTTGAAAAATATTTGCTTCATGGTATGTAAGATTATGTGTTGAATTTTTAGCCTCAATACTATTACGTTCAGAACTCAGATTCCTATCTTAACAGGGTGATAAAATTGGGAAATACAAGAGTTTATTATCCTAGAACGAATCAATGCTGACACCATGTATGTATTTTGTTATACTGGAGTTCTCTCTAAGAGTCTATTTTAGCATGCAGGAGTTGGGAATTACAGTAGTTAGGGAATACATTAATTGTAATGGTGTTAGGGGATGGGGTTGCGTGCAATCCTACTCAAATGGGACAGAAATATTTCAAGGGATTTTGAAACATTTGTGTTGTTCTTGATCTGTACTAGAACTCGTGTTTATTCTCCACTCGGTGCAATTGAAAATTCGGATACTGTTAAGACTAGCAGAGAAAACCAAAGACTATGTCACTATTAGGTGTGTGCGTGTCTCAATTGTTGTTCTCTATCGTGATTGCCCTTCTTTCTCGTTCTTGACTGGCCTTTTGAGCTTAGAATTTCATATAATTTTCCTAAACTAATAAAAAAGGAAGAAGAAGGAAAAAAAAAGGTTTCCAACCATTACGGTGGTTTTTCACTTTTCAGTAGGATTGATTCACTGGCTACGGATTGGAATGTTTATATACAGCATACATAGTACTGAGAAATGAAACATGAACTGGGCTAATTAGATACGTATAATTTCAGGGAACAAATGTTGTATCAGGTAGTGGAATGGGTTTAGTTGTTTCGACAGGATGTAAGACTTACATGAGCACCATGTTTTCAAGTATAGGAAAGAAAAAACCACCAGATGGCTTCAATGATGGCATCCGATGCATATCCTACGTGCTCATCAGCGTAATGCTGGTAGTGATGGCAATCATAATATTGACTGATTATCTTAAGTCTCGTGATGTGAGTGAGAGTGTTCTTTTCGGACTATCAGTTGCATGTGCACTCACTCCGAATATGCTTCCCCTTATTGTTAACACGAGTCTTGCAAAAGGAGCACTTGTCATGGCCAGAGACAGATGCATCGTCAAAAGCTTAGCTGTTATACGAGATATGGGATCCATGTAAGTTCGTATGCTTAATTTTCCCGCATATTGGGTTTATTAGTCTACTCAAATCTCAAGCAGCATTTATATATACATACATGTATGTTTTACTTGTTTACGTAGGGATATCCTATGCATCGACAAGACTGGTACACTCACCATGGACCATGCAATCATAGTTAATCATCTTGACAGCTGGGGTTCACCCCAAGAAAAGGTTTTACGCTTTGCCTTCCTGAATTCCTACTTCAAGACTGATCAAAAATATCCTCTAGATGATGCCATTTTGGCATATGTGTTCACAAATGGATACAGATTCCAGCCATCCAAGTGGAGTAAAATAGATGAAATTCCTTTTGATTTTATACGAAGAAGAGTATCAGTTATCTTGGAAACTGAATCAAATGCTTCCCAAGGAAGAAATAGCCACACCTGTGATAGATTCATGATAACCAAGGGAGCATTGGAAGAAGTGATGAGAGTTTGTTCTTTTATAGACAATGTTGATGGGAGTGAAATTGTTACCTTCTCTTCAGAAGACTATCAGAGGATTCTGAATATGGGGGAAGAATTAAGCAACCGGGGACTAAGGATAATAGGAGTTGCGATAAAAAGGCTACAAATGGTGTGTCTCAATATCTCTGTTTTATTTCTTCTCAAGGTTAATATTTTGCGTACATCACTTCCCTAATCTACAAATGTTGATTGTTCATCAAATATTCAAGCCTTGCAATTATTCTTTTTCCCTGGCAGACAACCTCCATAACATGTCATGCATGGCAGGCTAAAATTTGCTTACAAAAACAAGCAATCCCATCCAACCATCTCATGATAAATAACCTTCATATATTTTTGCAGCAAGGAAGTCATCCAAACATGGCCAATGAGGAGATCACTGAATCAGACATGGTCTTCCTTGGTGTAATAACGTTCTTTGACCCCCCAAAGGACTCAGCAAAGCAGGCTCTATGGAGGCTAGCTGAGAAGGGAGTAAAAGCGAAGGTATTAACAGGCGACTCGCTATCTCTGGCAGTAAGGATTTGCGAAGAACTTGGCATTAGAACCACCAATGTGACTACAGGACCGGAACTTGAGCTACTAAATCAGGATGACTTTCATGAGACTGTTAAAAGTGCAACGGTGCTTGCTCGGCTAACCCCTACTCAGAAACTCAGGGTGGTGCAATCCTTGCAGACTGCTGGTGAACATGTCGTTGGATTCCTAGGGGATGGAGTTAATGACTCGCTCGCAATAGATGCTGCCAACGTAGGTATATCAGTTGACTCAGGTGCTTCGGTTGCAAAAGACTTGGCAGACATCATTTTACTTGAGAAAGATCTGAATGTACTTGTCGCTGGGGTTGAGAACGGTCGCCTCACTTACGGCAACACCATGAAGTACATTAAAATGTCTGTTGTCGCCAACATAGGAAGTGTTCTCTCACTCCTGATAGCAACACTGTTGCTGGAATTTGAGCCATTGACTCCGAGGCAGCTCCTTACACAAACTTTCCTTTACAGTGTGGGTCAAATCGCAATCCCATGGGACAAGATGGAAGAAGATTATGTAAAGACCCCCCAGAAATGGTCTGAGAAAAGTTTGCCCATCTTCATATTATGGAATGGCCCTGTGTGCACCCTCTGTGATCTGGCGAACCTTATCTTTTTGTGGTTCTATTACAGAGATTACAACATATTCGATGTCAAATTCTTCCATTCTGCTTGGTTTATTGAAGGCCTTCTAATGCAGACCCTAATTTTCCACTTAATCCGAACGGAGAAAATCCCCTTCATTCAGGAGATATCCTCGTGGCCTGTAATCTGTTCAACGGTGGTGATCTCTGCCATTGGGATAGCAATTCCTTTCACACAAGTAGGAGAAGTCATGGGATTCACTAATTTGCCATTCTCATATTTTGGATTTTTGGTTGTGCTTTTTCTAGGGTATTTTACAGTTGGTCAAGTGGTCAAGAGAATGTATATTTTGATATACAGAAAATGGCTGTAGAGAACAGCGAAAGAGAATATTATTCAGAATGAATAATGTAGCTTCTATGCTTTTACATGCATGATCATCCACATTTCATGTGGAAACTCTCTGGTCTCACACTATTATTGACCTTGCAAATTGCCACAACAAATGTACGGATGGTGATGGTTATTCATGGCGCCAATAGACCACCACCGACCATTCAGCCCAGATCGAACCAACCCAATAGCCCTTCGTCCCTCTCTCACCACCGACCAGAACAACCTTCCCTTTCCCTCCATTATGCAACCCGAACAAACCAGCCAACAACTCGAAAGGCTCAGCCACCCATCTCTCCACTACGAACCAGCAGTAAACAAGATAACACTAGCAGAGCCAGCCACCATAGAACCCATCCACTCTCGATCAGCCATCACAGCCGCAGACCAGTCTTCCTCTCTCTCCATCACCAACACCAACCCAATTCAAAAATTTCAAGAGATTGATGTTAATTGTTTTATTTAATAGATTTTAAAAAAATTTAGATGATTATTTTTTATTTTTTAAAACTAATATTAAATAATAAAATTAAAAAATAAATAATAAAACAAAAAATAATAAAAATATCGAGTCATGTAAACTTTTCAAACCAGTAGTCCGGGATATTAAATAAAAAATATTATTTATAAAAAAACAATGAAACTCAGTTCCTATAAATACAACATCGAATAATGAATTATCATTATTATTATTATTATTATAACAATTATTATTCTCATTGTTTATTATTTTCATTATTAATATTATCACTATCATTATAGCTACTATCATTACTGTTATTATCAATAAGTAATATTATAATTATTATTAGTATTATTATCGTGATTACTATCATTACTATTATTTCATTGTTATTATCATCGCTATTATTATTACTGTTTATACTATTGTTATAGTTATTATCATTGTCACTATAACTAATATTAGTTTAAATTTTTATTCTTATCATCATCATCATAATTATTATTATTATTATTATTATTATTATTATTATTATTGTTATTGTTATCACAATCACAATCACAATTATTATTATTATTATTATTATTATTATTATCATCATCACAGTTATTACTATTATTACTATCATTTTGATGAATAAAATAAAAAATCATAAAAACTTTGAAAAAAGAGCAAATAAAATAAATAAGAAATCAAACAAAAAAGGACCAAACTAAAATAAATATTATTATTATTGAAAAAAAATCATAAATTTGATTTGAAGGGTAAAATTAAAAACTATAAAAACTTTGACAAAAGAGCCAAGTGAAAAAAATAAGAAATCAAAAGTAAAAGTACCAAATTGAAAAACATAATATATACAAATTAGAATTGAAGGACTAAATTGTAAACAAATAAAAGAGAAAATGACTAAAATTAAAAATTAAAACAAAGAGGATGGATTCTGAAACACCAACAAAAAATAGGAACGGATTTAGGAGGATTGAAATATAAAAGAAATTAAAACAAAATAAAAAATTAAAATAATAAGGACTAAAATGAAAAACAAAACATATGAGAAATTGTAATTAAATGACAAAAACTTCTATAAAAGGAATAAGGATGAAATAAGAAATTCAAAGAATGAGGACTGAAATTAAAAAACAACAAACAAAGAGGACAATTATGCATTTTAGCCTTCAAGAAAGAGAAAAGAAAGAAAAATTGATCTCGGCTGCGCATCTAGGGAGACGACGGATGGCTAAATTTGGCCACCGAGTGGCGTTACACGCGCCACTTGAATGGCGCGAACCATAGTTTTGAAACCCGATCCGGTCATTGACCCGGTCAAGTGATCGGGTCACGGGTCAAATGGGTTGACCCGGGTTAACCCGGGTCAACCCAAAAAAAAAACCTAAATTCTAAATTAACACCACAGGTCCACATTCACTTTTATTAATTTCTTCTGCTCACATCACTTTTAAAAAACCCTAACAAACCTAAACCCCAAATCTCTGCTTCCAAATCTTTAGTTTCTCCGTTCGTGGCGGCGGCGACTGTGCTACCCGATGAGGTGGCTCCGCAACCGGAACTGGTAGGGGTGAATTCGGTGGTTGTTGAGGAGTATGATCCGGCCAGGCCGAATGATTATAAAGATTATAGGAGGGAGAAAAAAAGGAAGGCGATGGAAGCGGAGAGGTTGAGGGAGATTGAGAGGAGGAGGCAAGAGGAGGAGAGGGAGAGGGAGAGGGAGAGGGAGAGGGAGAAGGATAGGGACAGGGATGCGAATATTTCTGGGGAGGAAGCGTGGAGAAGGCGTGCTGCCATGAGTGGAGGTGTTCCGAGGAGTTCTTCGCCACCCAGGAATGGGGATGGGTTTAGTATTGGGATGTCAGGGACGGTAGGGTTGGGAGTTGGTGCTGGTGGACAAATGACTGCGGCGCAGAGGATGATGGCGAGGATGGGGTGGAAGGAAGGGCAAGGATTGGGGAAACAGGAGCAAGGGATTATACTAAACAGGAGCAAGGGAAACAGGAGATGGCGATGATGACGCCATTGATGGCGAAGAAGACTGATAGGAGAGCTGGGGTTATAGTGAATTCTAGTGAGAAGAAGGTGAAGAGTGTGAATTTCAATGGAACTCCTCCAACTCGGGTTTTTCTCCTTAGGCAGCAGGTGCAATAGGCCGGGACGCGGAGGTCGAAGGAAGAGAAGAGGCAGCGGCAGGGAAAAAAGTGA
>Ga0307508_10007613_pt1 | contig 10067 bp, 8 predicted proteins | sample 9_EM_MG_FD_203089 | JGI IMG/M metagenome (GOLD analysis project Ga0307508, IMG submission 203089) | Populus trichocarpa ectomycorrhiza microbial communities from riparian zone in the Pacific Northwest, United States - 9_EM | ecosystem: Host-associated > Plants > Roots > Unclassified | place...
GTGTATCCTGGCAAGCCCGCGGCGAAATTGGGTGTGTTCGGTGGTGTTCTGGCGAACCGTGTCAGACGGCTACACTGTACCCGTTCGGTGGACCGTCCGGACGGTACAGTGTAGCTTACCTACCCGGCAGTGGTATGTGATAGGACCTTTCACAGGAGATTAAGATTGAACTATTTTAAGTTAAATTTTGGCACAGGCTACTGGAAGACGGAAGATGGATCTCAACTAGACATTTTATATGGGAGAGGCCATAGACACAACCCTGAAGAATTTAAGAGACAAGCAATTAAGGAGGCTATGTAGAAGCTCAGGACAGCATTCAACAAATTACTGCCCATATTTTGGAAGAAGGCTCATCCAAGATGTGTATGCAACTTTGGATTAAGAGGAGGAAAATTCACGTGCTTGATGAAGAAAATGACCTAATTAAAAGGAGGAGACTGGAGACTGATGGTATGGGGTTTCATTCAAATTTTATTGAAAAGGTGACATTAACGGGATTAAGTTTGGACAGACATTGTTTTTGAGGAAGTTACTGTCCCATTTGAGACAGCGCGAGATCCACAGATTGACGAGCTTTTGAAATCGTCATTTATGAGACCACCACAAAGAGAGACCTTGGATGCGATTATAGGAGAATTTATCGAACATACAAGTAATGACACCATGAAGATTGTTGTTTGTGCATGTTGCGCTTGTGAGGTCTCTGCCAGTAATGCTTCACATTATTTGATATCAGAGATTCCAAATCGACACATGTTGAAGCCACAGATGGTTCATCGAGATCATGACTTGTTCAACAGTTTACTTCTGGAACCCATTGGTGTTGACTCTTCAACAAAGAAAGCTATGATCTGTAATGAATGTCATGAGCGCCTGAAGCAGGGGAAGTTGCTGCCACTCACCTTGGCTAACGACATGTGGATTGGCCATGTTGCATCCCAATTATCGGAGCTCACTTTGGCCCAACGGTCATTAATATCGATGTATTTTCCAACAGCGTACGTCTCTAAGCTATTTCCGAAACACGCCGGTTCTGTGAATTGGGATCCTTCACAATTGTACAGCAGACTGAAGGACAATGTATCCACTTACCTCCTTGACCCTGATCTAGTGGCGGATATGGTCGATGGCCAGCTCTTTCCCGTGGCTCCGAAGATCTTGTATTCTACCGTGGCGGTGACCTTTATCACCCCCTCAGGCAAGCACACGAGAGGACTTCCTAGTCAATTACATGCCTGAGGTCGAGCGGGACGCAGTACTAGCAGGAGATCCGAAGGTGTTTAGATTATTATGTAATACTAATCTAAACATGATACACACCTAGCAGGGGATCCGAAGAGAAAAGGATAAGGATCTGCCTGCAGGCATCGTCTAATATACAAGGTAACGGATATAGAAAATAAGTCCGAAATCGATAAATATGTGTAAGGTACAATGCCACGTAGTGCGCCAGCGCAGTACAAGCGGAAAGTGGGTTGGAGACGGTAGCGGGTCAGAGGCACGGCATCATGCGACATCGTGCAGCGGGTCAGGAGAGTGGAGCAGCCGGAAGGCATAGCGGAGTGGCGGAAGATGCAGTGGTGCAACCAGAGGATGCGGCAGAGCAGCGGAAGGCTAGCGGCGTGGCCGGAACGTGCAGCGGTACAGTAGAAGACGTAGCGGTGTGGCGGATGCCAAGGGGGATGCTGAGCAGACCGGGCGAGACATTGTGGAATGTCGCAGGATGGCGGTGGAAGTCCCGGAAGCCAGGAGATGCTGTGAGAAGGCAGGTGGAAGACGGGACCATGGTGGGAGGTGGTGTGGGAGACAGGTCCGGAGGCAGAAGACGGGTCGCGAAGCGGAAGACGCATCTGGAGGCGGAAGACACATTGGAAGGTGGAGAACGCATCTGGAGGCAGAAGACGCGTCAGGAGCAGAAGAGAGTCCAAGATGGAAAGGCGTGGCATAAGGGGGTTCCCCTTACAATAAGACCAATACAACCAAAACGGATTTATGTTTAATAAAAAATCCTCGCATCAAAATCAGGACCCTGCACAGAACAAACAATTAAGCATGACTGACAAACTTGTTTGTGATCATCCGCGATATTATATAGGAGCATAATATAGTAAGTCCCATCTTCGTCCATATCAACCTCGGTGCCGAGAGCTGATAGGAATTGTTCATCTGGTGCTTTACAAAGTGTAGTCATCCACTGCCCTGTAAATTCAGTCACCATAATACTCCCCTTTCGTACAACAAACTCACCCCGAGTTTGCCTCCCGTCTTACCAGGCTCCTTTACATAGTAATTCACTGTCGCAAATCATTGATGACTATCGGCAGTGTACACAGCAGAAAGCATAGCTCTTTTGAATAACAGGATCAGTCATAAGTGGCATATATATCCTTTCATACATTTCATTCCCCCCTTTTTAAGATCGCTCTGCGATCTATCCACCTGGCACCCCAAATCATCATTGACACATTTTTCTATTTGTTCATAATATTATAAACCTATCATATGATAATGACACACAAATTTACTAGCCATTAAAATCACGATCCAACACAGATGACACCCTCTCGGATCCCAATGTCTCCCCAATATTACCATGAACTCATTTCCAATGCAGAAACCCATTGCGCCCACCAAAACCTGACACAAAACACTCGATGGGAGAGCCTGGGAAGGGATGGTGCCGACATCCTAGTTGATTCCAATGGAAAACCTGTCATTCTCACTATAATTGGCACTATCGTCAATGATAAACTCATTGCCGGTTCCCTTGGCAATTTTCAAAATCAAGATGAGAAGTTTTCACTATGACAGCAAAATGAACTGCAGTCGATTGAAAATAGTCATCGTAATCAACACGCCTTCACCATCCGACTATCCCATCTGGGCGGAAGATTATGGAGCAGCCACAAAAAACCTCAAGGAAATCCAAGAAATGATCGCAAAATCAAAACCCAACGTGCCGTGCCAATATTTTCTAGACTTGAAAGCGGGTACCATCCCAACCATTCGCTTTACCCATACTCTATGGGAGAAAAAGTTAAATATGTACAAAATACACCTTCATCACAACTCATCCTATGGTGCTACAGTGCACCCATAGTAAAGATTACGATTTCGACACCCAAGCCAAAGACAACCTCAACGCATCTGACAATGAATTGATGAAGGCTATGCAAAGCAAAGCTGTCGACCGAGGTACATTCCCATAGACCCTCCAAAGCTTTGCTTAACATCTTTGCAGCTAAAGCGATAACTAAGTACAGGTCTGCCGTCCCCCAAAAACTTAAACCATTGTTCAAAGAAACAGCAGAAACCTACGACACTGAAAAACCAAAATTCTTCCACATCAAAAATAGCACGAACATCCCCATCCCCCCTGTGCTTTACCAAACTCGTCTTCAGAATGCCATGGTAGAAATAACTTTTAACCTTTGCCATTACTACTTAACTCAACAAAAAAATCATTCATTCACAGCAGCCATCCAGACTCTCCGTGTCCTCTCATCTGGCGAGATCATCAGTCCCTCAGCCCAACCGATAATCCCAAAAAAGAGACAGCCCAATCCCACAGACAACGATAATGACAATCAGTCATCTTCTAAAAAAGGGAAACAAAGAGGTACGAGTCGAACCTGATTTTCAATTACAATTCACTCATACCATAGTCACAAAAGCCAAAAATGATGGCCCTGGATCCAGCACGACTGATGACTACAACAAACAGTCCCTACCAACCAAAGAAAACAGTAACATGTTGATGAGTCCCTCACCAAGCTAGCCATGTATTTTCGCAATTGGCATATGTTTCGTGAGCATACTATAACCGTATGGTACTAGTCTCATTCCAATAGTCCAAGGAAGCTAGGCCCAGAGTTATCTAAGGAAACCACAACAGAGCTCGAGCAGACTCAGTGCATCGCAGCTAGCTAGACAAAGTAGCCGCAATAGATCGTTTATATTGCAAGGACTCTCAACAACACGAAGCCTTATGCCTAATAATACAAGGTAGAGGTCTCAGAACTCAAATGAATATCAAGGACAAAGCAATATTGCATGTTCTAGAGCAAGCTGGCAAGAGCTAGCGCAATATTAAAGCTTAGCTTTCTTAAACGGATGTGTATCTAAATTAGGTCGCGTGTCTAATGACATGAGCCTAAGCTAGGGAGCCCATGTGATCTATTTACGCATATCTCAGACTGATAGAGCCGAACCCGATCAGTGTGATTGACGCAATGTGTCAAGCGCATCAGTACAATCTCCAAAAAGGGAATGTCGCATGATGATAGTATCGAGCACACAGGGCTTGTGGTAGAAACACAAGCTATGGTGTCAAATGATGCTAGCAGCCCACAAGGGATAATTGGCACCATATGTCACGATAAGGAGCCGAGCGTCTGACGAACCAATCAGAAAACTAGCTCAATCAGAAACGATCGAGCCTGATGGATAGAAATGCAAGATCATGCGTACCGTCGCAGCTGATGCAAAAACCGAAGAACAAGGAATTGCCATGGAGAAATCCTCAGCGAGCTCGGTGTGATATCCATGTGGGTGTTACATGTGGGCTAGTATGAAGAATGCAGATGAAAGCACGATCTAGATGAGAATCGGGTGCGAGCAGGTATAAAAACCGCTCGTTTTCAAGGAAGGAACCCAGACAAGCATAACCCAATCAAGCACGTCAAGCAGAGCAGTGACCAAAGCTTTGTATAGTGCAATTGCCGCTTAGTCTCAAACAAAGTAACAGAGGAGTGGATAAACCACAAGCATTATTGCCAGTACATGTATTAGCTCAGTGTTGGGGCCAACAGCTTGGAACCAACATTAAACAGCGAAGTGTGATAATTGGGTGTTGTTCCGACCTGGCCGTTCTAAAGTTACCAAGTTCACAAAAGAAAGAAAGAACCAGTTGTAGTCATAGCTCGAGTCTTGAGCCTGTTCCAATTGTTTGATCTGTCCAAGAAATACGGACGCGCTCATTCAGTTTTCTAAAGATACAGACAGACAAGAAGACAGCTCCAGTCTAGTGTTAAGGCATCGCGTAACCCATTGAGATCTTGAGGGACTTATAAACCAAACAATACAATTTCGTTTCTGTCCGTAATCTAGTGTGACATACTCAATAAACTACGAGAGCATAAGAACTGAGGAAACAGATAGCAGCAAGCTAGCTTGTTTTACTCAAAGATTTTGAGAGACTAGAGGTTCAGAGAAATAGCCAGCAAGGTTAAAGAGTTATAAAGCTAGCCAATGAGGCTAAAGCACAGAGTTGTCCCAAAGTAAAGCTAGAGTCTAGAGATTAACGAGATCTACAAGAGAGCGTATTGTTGCAACTGTTTCCAAAGACAAAGAGTCTTAGCTAGCACAGTAGGATTGAGGTGGAACATTAGAATTCAAGTCAGATGAGATTGAAGTGAGCTAGCTGCATTGTGGCATAACTAGCTAAAGCATTCTCAAGCAGAGAACACAGAAAACCCATCTTAACGGACACATATATAGCATACACCCAATACCAATTTCATTTTCATTGTACATATATAAATTCTACTGCTACTGATAATACACACCCAACAAAACTCTTCTAAACAAGAGCTGATATTGAGGTGTCACTTTGCCTGTCTGACCTGCTAGCTAGCTCACTCGAAGTTTACCTTTGAGTTAGTTTTGTTAGTTTCACAGTCACTTACACAGCAAGCACTTCAATGTAACGTATGATCTGAGAGTTTTCAATAAGAGCACATTCCAAACCCTTCACCTGTCTTTTCTGTCGCATCATTAATCAAATAAATTTGTTTTACAACTATACCACACATTATAGATCTTAGCATCCAGTCCTTAAAGCAAAGAAATTCATAAGCCCTTTCAGCAAGGTTTTTGCCAATGGCATGTTGGCCCTTTATAAAGATATGACTTTAAAATCACCCAATTCTTTCACTGGTAGTTTCTTTCTGTCAGCTCTACATTTCAATATTTTTAATATTCTTCTACACACTCTGACATCAGAGTCTGACCTTTATTCCTCTAATCTTTCTCACTTTCTCTATCTTTTACAGGAGTTCTTAGCTACTTGAAAAAACATTTCACTATCAGTTATCTTGATATATATTCCAGTTCAATTCAGAAGAGCTTTCATATATCTGTTCTTGGCTTTTATAAATCTTAAATGCAAATAATTATGTAGTATGCAATAAGCAATACTTGAGCCCACATAAATATGTATAGCTAGTATATACAAGTTGGCTCAGTCTCTAAAAGTTATCCAAATATCTGAACACACTCCTGGCAGAACTTGAAGTACAGCTCCATAACTGCTTCTTAGACCCTGGCATGTCAAAAACACAAAAATCATGTTTCTTTAAATTATCATGCACTCATTGACTGTTATTGAATAATCAAGTATCAGCTATAGTAAATACATAAGATGTTAATTCTTTCTTTTCACTGGGACAAAAGTGAAAGTGGATTGAAAGATGTTAGAAGTGGTCCTGAAAGAGAACTGAAGTTGATTCTGCTATAGTACATAGTATTCTATCACAGAATTTAGATAACTGATTATAATAGAAAGAGAATCAACAGAAGCTGCACTATTTTCAATTTCTAGCCTCCGCCGGGGGTATGTCAAACTCAGAATTGCATGCCGAAAAAGGAAAGTGGTGGCAAATACCATCAAAAAATTATTTTCGGGAATGGCTGTAAAGCGAAAAGGAGAGAGCGATAAACTGGGGCATACAATCATGCCAGAAATTACTAAAGGAAAATAGCGGATGCCTGGTTCAACCTACCCTTCTACGACCCATCATCAACATCGCTTGGTCCCTTTTTGATTTCAGGTTTCTGCCCAAGAATATTCCCAGCGGATTGAGAGGAAGACTCGCTGCCAAGGCCCATCCACTTAAATTGATCCTTCATAAACTGTTGCATAAGAACCACAGACCCATCAACCTTAGCCATAGTTGCCTCTATGGTCTTTGTTTGGACCTTGGCCTCATCCACCTGTTGCTGCATCAATGCGCGCTGCTTCACAGCCGCCTGTGCCAGCTCCTGCACTTTTTCCATTTTTTCTTCCAAAAAGTGCTTACCGCTCTCAGCATCCGTGCTCAAACGACCAAGCTGCTTACGGACCTCAGCAAATTGACATTCAGTGCTTTCTTCCAGATCTCGCTTCGCTTTTTCTGCAGCCAGAATCCTATCCTGAATTTTGGCGATGTCGTCAGGAGCGCTCCTGTGTTGCTCAGATGGTCTGGCTTGAGCCCCTAGTTCTAGAAAGGCTTGTAAGAGAAACAACAGCAAGGGAGAAACAGCTGTCTCACTGGACTCCTGTGCCACTTTATCTCCCTCAGTGGCCAAGTGCCCAAGCAACTCCTCCGAAGGTCGCAAGTCCTTCTGCTTCTGCTTCTCTTTCTCATCGCCCGCTGCATTTGTCATACTTATAACTTGCATTGCTGTAGTACACAGTATTCTAGAAGCTGCAGTTGAAGTTACATATAATACAAAATATATTATCAACCAGTTGATCTTAGCAAGACAAAGTTGTGGTTTTACTTTTATAAAAGCCAAGAACAGATATATGAAAGCTATCCTCAATAGTGTTTGAAAGTCCGGTCCAGTCCAGTTTTTGACCCCAAGGGCCATAGACCGTAACCGTAACCAGTCCTTCTATTTTCAGATTTTCAAAAAGACCGGACCAAACCAATGTGAACTGGTCCACATCGGTTTTTTGTGATTGTCATAACCGGTTACAGTTGAACCAATCCCAAACCTGTTCAAACCGGTCTTCTAGGAGTAAAATAATATATATCAACTACTTACCAGTCATACATATTTACAATACATGTATTTATTAGTCAGAGTTCATAGATTGGTGAATGGCGGTATTTTTTGCATGAAAATCTGACATTTGTTATTGAAAATGTTATATGAAATTTAATCATGGTTCATAGATTGGTGAATGGCAGACTTTTTTGCATAAAAATCTTACATTTGTTATCAATTGAAAATGTTATATGAAATTTAGTTGCAGTTCATAGATTGGTGAATCACAGACTTTTTTGCATGAAATTAATGAAATCATGAAATACCCTTGGCTTGTATTTGGGGTGAAAAGACCAGTTAAGACTGGTTTTGTGCGGTCCTTCAACTTTCAAAATTTCAATAGACCATTAACCAGACTGCGGTCCTTGGTCTTAACCAGTCAATCCTATTTTCAGTTTTGATCAGTTACAGTTCAGTCTGGTTATGGTCTTTCCAGTTTTGTAACTGGACTTTCAAACACTAATCCTAAATTGAACTGAAATATATATCAAGGTAACTTATAGTGGAATGCTTTTTCAAGTAGCTAAGAACTCCTGTGAAAGATAGAGAAAGACTAGAGAAACAAAGGTCCACTTGTAGTGGCTACCCTCATGTATCAGACTGGCCAGTAAGAAGGTGATCATGATGCATCCAGGCAGCCAATGGACTGGCACCCAACTGGCTGTGATCCTACAGGCTGTTAGTGGACTAGTGAACTGTGATGTGGCTTGTACAGCAGGACTACCAACTGGCACCAACTAGCATGCAGGCTACCAAATATGTAGGTAGTAACTCTCAGTTGGCAGTATTTCCAAAAAAGAAAAATTTTCCAATTTGATAGCCCTGGGTTGGGGCTCTCTGTATCTGATAAAATCAGACACAGGGGGAAATCTCCTCAATTCGACTGGCGATGTCGGGTAAGGTATCGGGCAACGTTGATCAATGAGGTGCTGTTGCCTCTGTGAACCTTGCTGGCTCTTTGTCTGGCTGGCGATACTCTTTCTTTCACTGTCTTGCGTTCTGCTGCTCATTGAGTACAGGTTTTAATTGTCAGAACGAAACCTTTCTGGGTAGCTCATAGAGCAAATATTTTGACTTCAAGCAACATAATGCATTATTCAGTAGTAAGCTGCAGTATAGGGTACACTGCCGATTGGCATCAACGTGGATTGTGTTGGTACTAGCGCTCATAGCAGGCTTGTATTATGTGAGAGAACGCCTTTCGCAAGCTGGTTCAGATTACGACAGTGCCATTTGTCAATGCAATCTTTGAGGAATTTGCCTGAAATTTCTCATGGAATGAAAGCGCCTGAGGAAAGGATAACTTTCCCTTTGTGATTTTGTCAACACTTGCCTTGTTTAACATACTCTTTGACTCCTGCACAGTCATGAAGAAAGGTGTCGCAACCATCGAATAGACACTTGTTATTTCACGGGGTTGATGGTCCATAGCCTGACATACTGGAACAGGCGCGGTTCGTGTTAAGCATATTGACAATCATCTTTGTGAACTCGCTTAGGAATGATCCTAGCTGTTCGGTTTTGATATATCCCTGATTGGGGGTTGATTTCGCCATTATCGTAGTAGGGGTCAACGTGGGCGATGATGCTGTAAGGGAAAGTCCCATTGGACTGGAGGTTCCCTGTAGAACCCACTTTGCTGCGTTGTAGGCCTCATTAATAGTGTACAGAAGCGACGGATGGTTGGGTAACTTAATCTGGAGTCACATCATAATGCGGTTCTGCAGAAGTTCGTCGGAGACACGAAGGTAGGCTTGCAACTGCTCCCGCGATGACAAGAGCTGGTTCGTCATTAAAAATGATGAAATGACATTGAAACGGAAGTGGAAGTCCAATGATAGGTCTTGCAGCCTGAGACTACATATCCGTAATCGCTGACGCTCTCCGATGAGGTGATCGGGGTCCAATAGAATGTATTGTAACACAGTTTGGTTGTACAACTCCAGGAGTCAGCCTTTGAAGTTGTTGTAAGTGCTTCCTGTATTGGAAGACTCAGATATTGCTTCCCAAGAAGACTCTGCTACTTCGGACTTGACATACGACATTGTGTATTCTTTCTTGTTGACATCTGCTGCTATTGTGCTATGCGTGAATAAGATTTTGAGCTGTTTGAAGTATTGAATGAGATCATTGGGCTCTTTCTATGAGGTCAGATTTGGCCAAAAATTCGAAGTCTTGAAACTGTAATCCGTAGTACCAGGATCTGTCTATTTTTGTATGTCTGGGTACATAGATATGCTCAATCACTGTCG
>Ga0307508_10007614_pt1 | contig 10066 bp, 8 predicted proteins | sample 9_EM_MG_FD_203089 | JGI IMG/M metagenome (GOLD analysis project Ga0307508, IMG submission 203089) | Populus trichocarpa ectomycorrhiza microbial communities from riparian zone in the Pacific Northwest, United States - 9_EM | ecosystem: Host-associated > Plants > Roots > Unclassified | place...
TGCGCGACCTGCCGGCGTTGCTGGACGCCGCCCGCCAGGCCGATCCCCGCCATGGCGGGGCACTCGCCGGGGCCGCCGCCGGCGCGTACCACCTGCTGCACGAAAGCGGCGACGTCGACACCGCGCACCGGTTGCTGACCGGCGCCATCGAGGCCCTGCCCGATCCCACCGACGCGGGCGACAGGACCCTCGTCGAGGCGCTCTACACCCTGCTGATGGTCTGCTTCTTCGGCGGCCGGCCGCCGCTGTGGCCCGCCTTCCACACGGCGCTCGACCGGCTGCGCCCGCACCCGCCGCAGCTGTTGAGCATCCTCGGTCGCACCTTCAGCGACCCGGCGCACCAGGCCCACGGGGTGCTCGACGGGCTCGACGCCGCGATCGGGCGGCTTCGCCACGAGACCAGCCCGGCCCGGATCGTGCGCACCGCGCTCGCCGGTAGCTATCTCGACCGCGTCGGCGACTGCCGCGAGGCATTGTGGCGGGCCGTGCGCCACGGCCGCGAGGGCGGCGCGGTGACCTCTGCCATCGAGGCGTTGTTCCTGCTGGGCAACGACGCCTACTTCACCGGCCGGTGGGACGAGCTCCTGCAGATCACCGGCGAGGGCCTGGCGCTCTGCGACACCCACCACTACCGGCTCCTGCGCTGGTACGCGCTCTTCCTGCAGGCGTTGGTCGCCGGCGCCCGCGGCGACGAGCCGACCAGCCGGACGCTGACCGGCGAGATGACCCGGTGGGCCGCGCCGCGCCGGGTCGGCGTCGTGACCGCGTACGTGTCGCACGTCAAGACGTTGGCCGCGCTGTCCCGCGGTGACTTCGACGCGGCGTACCGGCATGCCGGCCAGGTCAGCCCGGCCGGCCGGCTCACACCGTACGCCCCGGGCGCGCTGTGGCTCGTCATGGAGACGGTCGAGGCCGCGGCACGGTCGGGTCACGGGGCCGAGGCCTGCGCCCACGTCGCCGCCGCCCGCGCGGCCCACATCGACGACCTGTCTCCCCGGCTCGCGTTGACCGTCGCGGGAGCGGCCGCCATGGCCGCGCCGGATCAGGACCACCCCGACCTGTTCGAGCGCGCGCTGCGGACCCCGGACGCCGACCGGTGGCCGTTCGACCTGGCCCGCATCCATCTCGCCTACGGCGAGCGGCTACGCCGGACGAACGCGCCGGCCGCCGCCCGAGACCACCTCGGCGCCGCCCTCGACACCTTCGAGCTCCTGCGTGCCGAGCCATGGACGCTGCGCGCCGGCAACGAACTGCGAGCCACCGGGGCGCATCGCGATCGACACGGACCGTGGGCGGCTCAGACGCTCACCCCGCAGCAGCGCCAGATCGCCTCCCTGGCGGCCGCCGGGCTCACCAACAAGCAGATCGGCGAGCGGCTCTTCCTCTCCTCGCGGACCGTCGGGTACCACCTGTACCAGATCTTCCCGAAGCTCGGCGTCACCTCCCGGGCGGCGCTGCGCGACGCCCTGGCCGGCCTGCCCGCGGACGAGAGCGGGCCGGTCATCTGACAGAGGTTAGCCCCGTCCGCCCGGCCTAGCGTCTTCTCCAGAGATCACCTCTTGGTACTGCAGAAACTGGAGAAGACCATGACCACCGCACGCAACGTCGTGCTCGTACACGGCGGCTTCGTCGACGGCTCCGGCTGGCAGCGCGTTTACCACCTGCTGCGCCAGGACGGCTACCACGTCTCCATCGTGCAGAACCCGACCTTCTCCCTGGACGGCGACGCCACCGCCACCCGGCGAATCCTGGACCTGCAGGACGGGCCGACCGTGCTCGTCGGGCACTCGTACGGCGGCGCGGTGATCAGCGAGGCCGGCGCCCACCCCGCCGTCTCCGCCCTCGCCTACATCGCCGCCTTCGCCCCGGACAAGGGCGAGTCGGTCAACACGCTGATCGCGGACCCGCCGCCGGGCGCGCCGGTACCGCCGATCCTGCCGCCTGTCGACGGGTTCCTGTTCCTCGACCGCGACAAGTTCCCGGCCTCGTTCGCCGGCGACTTGCCGCTCGACGAGGCCCGTTTCATGGCCGACTCCCAGGTGCCGTGGGGTGTCGACGCGCTTGCCGGCGCGGTGGGCGAACCGGCCTGGCGCAGCAAGCCCAGCTGGTACCTGGTGGCCGTGGACGACCGGATGATCCCGCCGCCGGCACAGCGGGCCATGGCCGAACGCGCCGGGGCCAGCGTGACCGAGGTGCCCGGCAGCCACTCCGTCTACCTCTCCCAGCCCGAAGCCACCGCCGCCCTGATCAAACGGGCAGCCGCCGGGACCCGCTGACGGCGCCGCCGGCCGGCGCTCGGCCGACCGGGCTGGAGCCCGCTCGGCCGACCGGGCTGGACAGGCGCGAGGCCGACCGCGCGGGGAGGCGGCGGAACCGCCTCCCCGCGCGGACCTTACGATCGGTCAGGAGGGGCGGGGCGCGGGCGCGATCACGGCATTGCCGGACACCCATTCCGTACTCGGCGCGAGGCCGACCCGGCAGTCACGCGATCGACGGTACGCGTGGCATCACGAAGGGGCCACGATGACCCTGCTCGACGACGCGCGCACGCTCCGGCGGGCGCGGATCGCGACGTCGGTCATCTTCGCGGCGCACGGCGCGGTCGCCGGGACGTTCGCGGCCCGCGTGCCGTGGATCGCCGATCACGTCGGCGTCGGCCCCGGCGGCCTCGGCGTCGCGCTGCTCATGCCCGGCGTCGGCGCGCTGCTCGCGATGCCGCTCTCCGGCCGCCTCGTGCACCGCGTCGACCTGCGCCTGCTCGTACGCGTCCTGATCCTTCTCTGGTGCGCCGCTCTGCTGCTTCCCGCCCTGCCGACCTCGCTGGTCCTGCTCTGCGCCGTGCTGATCGTCTACGGCGCCGCGGCCGGCCTCGCCGACGTGGCCATGAACGCGCACGCCGTCCTGGTCGAGGAGCGCTACCGGCGCTCGGTGATGTCCGGCTTCCACGGCTGGTGGAGCGTCGGCGGCCTGGCCGGCTCGTCGGTCGCCGCGCTGGCCGCCCGGGCCGGCACGGACCCGCGGGTCCACTTCGCCATCACGGCGTTCGCCCTGATGGCGGCCGCGCTCCTGGCGTCCGCGTGGCTGCTCCCGCACCGTCCCGAGCCGGAGTTGGACGCCCCGCCGGCCTTCGCCCTGCCGTCGCGTACGGTGCTGCCGATCGGGCTGGTCGCGCTCTGCGCGGTCTTCGCCGAGGGCGCCAGCCTGGACTGGTCCGCGGTGTACATCCGCGACCTGCTGCACCACCCCGCCGCCACCGCGGCCGCGACCGTCTCGATCTTTTCCCTCTGCATGGCGGCGGCGCGCTTCGGCGGCGACTGGGTCGTTCGCCGGTTCGGCCCGGTCACCACGGTCCGGCTGGCCGGAGCCTGCGCGACGGCCGGCGCGCTGACGATCGTGCTGGCCCGGCCGGTCGCCCTGGTCATCGCCGGTTTCGGGCTGCTCGGCGTCGGGATCGCGGTGGTCGTCCCGCTGGTCTTCGCCGCGGCCGGGCGGATCGGCCGGCACCCGGGGGGCAGCATCGCGGGAGTGGCCGGCATCGCGTACGGAAGTGGCCTTGTCGCCCCCGGCGTGATCGGCGGAATCGCCCAGCTGTCGTCGCTGACCTTCTCTTTCGCCGTGATCGTGGTCCTGACCGCGCTGATGGGTCTCGGCGCGACCGCCCTGCGCCCGGGCGAGCGGGACAACTCCCTGTAAAATACAGAGATGTCGGCTGATGACGTGTTGGGGACCATCGAGACCCAGGTGGCGTGGTTGATGCGGCTGGGCGAGGCGACCCGGAGGTCGACCGGCGTGGGGCCGCACCGGGCGCTCGATCGGGCGGCCTACGTGATCCTCCGGCGCCTGCAGCAGGACGGCCCGCAGAACATCTCGGTGCTGGCGGCGGGGCTGAACCTGGACGGGTCCACGGTGACGCGGCAAGTCACGGCGCTGCAGAACGACGGGCTGACCGAACGGCGGCGGGACCCACGCGACGGGCGCGGGACGGTGATCGAGGCGACGGCACTGGGGTTGCGTCAGGTCGATGCGGTGGGCGCGGCCCGCCGGGAGCTCTACGGGACGGTGCTGCGGGACTACAGCGATCAGGAGCGGCGGGAGTTGGCGGCGGCTCTGGAGAGATTCACCGCGGCGCTGGGGTCGTACATGGAGGCCGCGAGGGCCTGAAAACCGGCGCGCCGCGCCCTCGATCAGGACGCGGCGGCCGGCGTGACCCGGGAGCGGGTCAGGTTGACGAGACCGTTTCGACGATGGTCCTGGTGTGGCCCACTCGGGGGTCCCCCTCGTCGGCGAAGTAGTCGTCCGCAGTGGTGCCGTCGACGCCCTCGGGGGTCTTCGTGGCGCGCAGGATGAAGGTTGCCACAACCGCGACGATCAGGTTGACCGCCACAGCCACGAAGCCCACGTAGACGGTCTTCGGGGTGTCGAAGCCGAAGTTCTTCAGCGGGAACGCCGACCCGCCGAAGTGCGCCCGGCCGGTGGCCGCGTTCGGAATCTTCCAGAGCATCCAGAAGGCCAGGGCCATGCCGGCCGCCCAGCCCGCGATCAGGCCGCCCCGGTGCATCCACCGGGTGTAGAGGCCGAGCGCGACCGACGGCGCGGTCTGCAGGATGATGACGCCGCCGATCAGCTGCAGGTCGATGGAGAACTGCGGGTCGAGGAAGACGATGAAGGCCACCGCGCCGAGCTTCACGACCAGCGAGGCGATCTTCGAGACGCGGGCCTCGTCGGCGTTGGTCGCGTCCCGTTTGAAGTACTCCTTGTAGATGTTGCGGGTGAACAGGTTGGCCGCGGCGATCGACATGATCGCGGCGGGCACCAGGGCGCCGATGCCGATCGCGGCGAAGGCGATGCCGGCGAACCAGGACGGGAACTTGTGGTCGAACAGCAGCGGCACGACGGTGTTGCTGTCGAGGCTGCCGGGCTTGTTGCCGGGCAGCGGTTTCACGCCGGCCGCGATGGCCATGAAGCCGAGCAGGGCGATCAGGCCGAGCAGCAAGCTGTACGCGGGCAGCGCCGACATGTTCCGCTTGATGACGTTGCGGTTCTTGCTGGCCAGCACACCCGTGATGCTGTGCGGGTAGAGGAAGAGCGCCAGCGCCGAGCCGAGCGCCAGGGTGACGTACTGGAGCTGGTTGTTGCCGTTGAGCAGGATGCCGTCGCCCGGCGCCGGGGTGGCCTTGAACTTCGCGTCGGCCGCGGCGAAGATGTGGCCCCAGCCGCCCAGCTTGAAGGGCAGGTAGAGGATCGTCACCAGGATCACGATGTAGATCAGCGTGTCCTTGACGAAGGCGATCAGCGCCGGCGCGCGCAGCCCCGACTGGTAGGTGTAGGCCGCCAGGATCGCGAACGCGATGATGATCGGCAGGTGCCGGGCGACCAGGCTGTCGCCGGTCACGCCCATCGTCTTGAGCACCGACTCGATGCCGACCAGTTGCAGCGCGATGTACGGCATCGTCGCCACGATCCCGGTGATCGCGATGAGCAGCGCGAGTGTCGGCGAGCCGAACCGGGTGCGCACGAAGTCGGCCGGAGTCACGAAGCCGTGCCGGTGCGACACCGACCAGAGCCGGATCAGGATCAGGAAGAACATCGGATAGATGATGATCGTGTACGGCACCGCGAAGAACCCGGCGGCCCCGGCGCCGAACATCAGCGCCGGCACGGCCACGAAGGTGTACGCGGTGTAGAGGTCCCCGCCGACCAGGAACCAGGTGATCCAGCCGCCGAAGCTGCGGCCGCCCAGCCCCCACTCGTCCAGATGAGCCATGTCCTGCGGCGCCCGCCACCGGGCTGCGAAGAAGCCGATGCCGCTGACCAGCAGGAACAGGAACGTGAAGATGACGATCTCGGTGATGTGGTCGCTCATCGGGTCACCGCCGGGTCATCCGGTAGACGAGGACCGTCGTGGCGACCCCCACGAGGAGGAAGGAGAGCTGTAGCCAGTAGAACGCCGGGAAGCCGAACAGCCGCGGCGACGGGTGGTTGTATATCGGGGTCAGCACCGGCAGCACGATCGGGATCAGCAGCAGCCAGTTCCACCGGCTGCGATCGCTGCGCGCTGCGGGCGCCGCCTCGGGAGATTCACGCTCGGCCATCAGCCGTACTCCTCGGGTCAAAGCGGACACGGTTCACAATCACGCTAACGAGGCAGCCGGAAGATAGTCGATCAAAGTGCGCCGAACGGGCGAGGAGGTGCGCCCAGCGGCGCGACTCCTCGCCCATTGACCATCGTCAGCGTCCACAGAGCCCGGCGGCCACCGCCTTGGTGAGGGACGCGTTGGCGTCGTCGCCGTCGAGGGACCACATCATCGCCCCGCCGAGGCCCTTGGCCCGGATGTAGCCCGTCTTCTGCAGCAGCTGCGCCGGGTCGTCGTAGGTCCAGAAGGTCTTCCCGTCGAAGAGCCAGGAGTTACCGGCCTTCGGGTCCCGGTAGAGGGTGAAGCCGGGCAGGTTCTTCACGGTCTTGTAGTCCTCGGTGCCGTTGGCGAAGACGCCGGGCGCCGGTCCGGTGGCCGTCTCGAACCGGCCGTTCCCGCCGCCGGCCACCCCGGTCCAGCCCTGGCTGTAGTACGGCAGCCCCAGCACCAACTGCCGCCGCGGCGCTCCCCCGGCGATCCACGTGTTGATCGCGTTGTCCGCGGAGAAGTCCGGGTTCACCGGCTCGCCCTTCGGGACGAACAGCGACGACTGGTGGTTGGTCACCGACTCCCACGATCCGTGGTAGTCGTAGCCCTGGACGGTGCCGAAGTCGAGGTACTTGAAGATCTTCGAGGCCTCGAAGCCGGCAGCGATCTTCGCGGGCGCGGCCGGCAGGAAGGCGGTCAGGTCGTAGTGTTCGCGCGTCGTACGGCCGAGCGCGTCGAGCTGCCGGCGGAACTCGGCCGCCAGCAGGGTGAAGTTCCGCTTGTCCGCGGGCCGCACCACGTTGCCGGCGTTGCCGTCCGAGCCGGGCCACTCCCAGTCCAGGTCGACGCCGTCGAAGATGCCGGCGGCCACGCCCGGGGCGAGGCCGGGCAGGTTCCCCTTCAGCCACAGGTCCACGCAGGAGCTCACGAGCTTCTTGCGCGAGGCGTCGGTCAGCGCGGCGTCCGAGAAGTACGCGGATCCGGACCATCCGCCCAGCGAGATCAGCGCCCGCAGTCCCGGGTTCTTCGCCTTGAGCTCGGCGATCTGGTGCAGGTTGCCGGCGATGGGCTGGCCGGCCGCGTCGCCGACGCCGTCGACGCTGAGCTCGGCGGAGAACGGCGTCTGCCAGTCGGCCCACGTATCGGCGGAGGCGCAGACCCCGTCGGCGGTGACCGGTCCGAAGGCGTAGTTCAGGTGGGTGAGCCGGGCCGCCGCCCCCGAGCTCTGCACCTTGCTGAGCTGGAAGTTCCGGCCGTAGATGCCCCACTGGGTGAAGTAACCGACCTTGACGTACGGCGTGGGGTACGGCTTCGAGTGCGCTTGGGCGGAAGCCGGTGCTGCCGCCACGACCGCCGCGGCCAGGGCGGCCACGGCGACAAGGCGGCGGGTCGAACCGCGCATGGAGCCCTCCAAGGGGGCATAACGTTGAAGAAAGTTTCCTATTCGAGGAAGCTAGACGTCACGCCCGGCGGAAGCAATGGCTCTTATCGAAGATGGGCCGTCTCGTTGACCGAACGCACGGCAATGTTCCCGTCCGGCCACACGTCCATCGTCGACACACCGGCCGCATCCAGGAAAAGCCGGTGCAAAAAGGCGTCCGAGGCGGCCAGCGCGTCGCGCAGGATCAGCTTGATCGGCGAGACGTGCGAAACCACCACGACAACCCCACCCGGGTACGCCCGCAGGATCGTCGCCAACGCCGCACGCACCCGCTTCGCCACCGCCTGGAACGACTCGCCACCGGGCGGCGCCACGCTCGTCGACTCGAGCCAGGCCTGCATCTCCCGCGGCCAGCCTTCCTGCACCTGGGCGAAGGTCAGCCCCTCCCAGGCGCCGAAGTCGCACTCGATCAGGTCGTCCAGCACGGTCACGGGCACGCCGCCCACCTCGGCGGCGACCAGCTCGGCCGTCCGCGTACACCGGCTCAGGGGTGAGCTGAGGACGGCCGTGACGTCGCGGGAGATGCCCGCCACCCGCCCGCCCGCGGCCATCGCCTGCGCCTCGCCCTCGTCGGAGAGCGGCACGTCGCCCCGGCCGGAGTAGCGGCCCTGCCTGGTCATCGCCGTCTCGCCGTGCCGGACCAGGATGATCCGGGTGGCGTTCTCCAGCGCCGGGGGCGCCCACGACGGCGCCGTCGACGCCGACGCCGACGCCGGCGTGATCTCCCGCCGCACGTCGGGCCGGACGATGCCGGCCGCCTCGTCCATCGCCCGGTTGGCGAGCGCGTCGGCCGCCTTGTTGCGCTCGCGCGGTATCCAGTCGAAGGTGACCTGGCCGAAGCGGCTCACCAGGGTGGCCGCCTCGGCGGCGAGCGGGCGCAGGCCCGGGTTCTTGATCTGCCAGCGACCTGACATCTGCTCGACGACCAGCTTGGAGTCCATCCGCACGTCGACGTGCGTGGCGTTCAGCTCGAGCGCCGCCTTCAGGCCCGCGATCAGGCCGTTGTACTCCGCCACGTTGTTGGTCGTGACGCCCAGCGAGCCGTACCGCTCGAGCAGGATCTCGCCGGTGTGCTGGTCGCGCACGACCGCGCCGTAGCCGGCCGGCCCCGGATTGCCGCGCGACCCGCCGTCGGCCTCGACCAGCACCCGGAGATCCGTCATAGACCGGACTCCGGGGTGCGGACCATGATGCGGCGGCACTCCTCGCAGCGGACCACCTCGTCGGCCGGGGCCGCCTTCACCCGGGCCAGGTCGGCGCCGTACAGCTCGATCCGGCAGCCGCCACACCGGCCGGAGCGCACCAGCGCCGCGCCCATGCCCGAGTCCAGGCGGATCTTGTCGTACAGGGTCATCAGGTCGGTGGGGAGGTCGGCGGCGAGCGGGCCGCGGGTCGCCGCCTTGAACTCCTGCTCCTTGGTGATCTCCGCGTACGTCTCGTCGCGCCGCCGCTCGGCCGTCGCGCGCCGCTCGCCGGCCGCGGACAGCCGTGCCCTGACCTGGGCAAGCGCCTGCTCCGCCGACTCGCGCTGCTCCATCAGCTCGAGCTCGGCGTCCTCCAGCTCGGACTGCCGCCGGTTGAGCGTGGCCAGTTCGTGCTGCAGGCCCTCGATCTCGCGGAGCGCGCCGCCGGCGTCGAGCCGTTTCTGGTCCCGGTCCTTGCGGATCCGAACCTGGTCGATGTCCTTCTCGAACCGGCTGATGTCCCGGTCGAGGTCGTCGACCGCCACCTGGGCCCGGACCCGCTCGTCCTCGAGGGCGGAGAGCTCGCGCGCGACCGCGTCGATCTCGGCGAGCTCGGGTAGCGACTTGCGCCGGTGGGCGAGCTGGGCCAAGGCGGTGTCGATCGCCTGCAGGTCGAGCAGGCGACGCTGGGCTTGCGGGGCGGCCTTCACGGTAGGGGCTCCTTTTCCTCAAGGGTTCCGACCGCATGGACGGTCCACGGATCGGTGTCCACATCAGACACCACGACGTCGACGTCGAACTCGCCGCGTAGCCAACCCGCGACCTCGTCGAGCCAGGGACGCTCGGTCGCCCAATGGGCGACGTCGACCAGCGCGGGGCCGCCCTCGGCGAGATGCTCGCTCGCGGGGTGGTGGCGCAGGTCGGCGCAGACGTACGCGTCGACGCCGGCGCGCCTCGCGTCGACCAGGAACGGGTCGCCCGCGCCGCCGCTGACCGCCACCGTGCTGATCATGCGCCCCGGCTCGCCGGCCGCGCGGATGCCGGCCGCGGTCGACGGCAGGCGGACCACGGCGAAGCCGATGAACTCGGCGAGGGTCATCGGCGCCGGCAGCTCGCCGATCCTGCCGATGCCCCGGCCCTCGCCCGCGCCCGGGCCGGTCGCCGGCACGAGCGGGCGCAGCTCCCGCAGGTCGAGGCGGGCGGCGAGCGCGTCGGAGACGCCGGGGTTGGCTATGTCGGCATTGGTGTGCGCGGCGTAGAGCGCGACGTCGCCGCGGATGAGCCGGTGGATGATCCGACCCTTGTACGTGTCGGGGGCG
>Ga0307508_10007615_pt1 | contig 10064 bp, 8 predicted proteins | sample 9_EM_MG_FD_203089 | JGI IMG/M metagenome (GOLD analysis project Ga0307508, IMG submission 203089) | Populus trichocarpa ectomycorrhiza microbial communities from riparian zone in the Pacific Northwest, United States - 9_EM | ecosystem: Host-associated > Plants > Roots > Unclassified | place...
TCACTAGTGCAGTGACAGTGTTCACTAGTGCAGTGACAGCGTTCACTAGTGCAGTGACAGCGTTCACTGGCGCAGTGACCGCGTTGACTAGCGCAGTGACCGCGTTCTCTAGCTCGGTCGCTGCGCGAGGCCCCCCGATGACCGCGCACCTGGGCGCGGTCACCGATCTCCCTCCCGTGAGTGCGGATTCCGATGAAGCCGGAGAGAGAACCCCCGGGGGAAGGGGAGGACATGGGCTTCTCAGACACCCTCTGAGGAGTCCCCGCTGTCATCCTGAGGCGAGGGACGAGCCGAAGGATCTGGGCGGGCGGACCTTTCCTCCGTCCAGATCCTTCAGTCGCTAGGGCTCCTTCAGGATGACCGGTGGGGGCCGGTGGCGTGGACTGACAAAGTAGAATTAAGGAGAAGGAATCAAACCCCTCGGTGCGTTCTGAGCGGGCCACGGCGGTCCGGTCGACCCGGGCTCGCTGTACACCTCGACACTGCCGTAGGGGGCTGCAAACCACCACTCCGGACAGGCCTGGCATCCTCTCCAAGGAGGATGCGAGCCTCCGTCCGTTGTTCTATCAATGGGTGCTTTCCATCACCCATCACAGCCTCGGTGGCTGGGCGGCATAGAGCGCGAGCTCCACACGGCTCATCGGCCCCACTTTTTCATAGATCCTGTTCAGATGAGTGCGGACCGTCGTCACCGAGACTTCGAGCTCGTGGGCGATCTCTTTGTTTCTGAGGCCTCTGCCCAGCAGCCGCAGGATATCCGTCTCGCGCGGGGTCAGCGCGTCGCCGGTCACCGGCCCCGGAGACCCTTTGGCCAGTCCCATGAAGGCCTGGGTCACCGCCGGGCTGAGATAGAAGTGCCCCTTGAGCACTTCGCGGACGGCGGTCTCGATCTCCTTGGGAGCGGAGTCCTTGGTGAGATAGCCGCGGGCGCCGGCGTCGAAGGCTGCCTTCGCCCATTCGGGATCGGTGTGGAGGCTGAGGATCAGGATCCGCGTCTCGGGAAGGAGGTCGCGCAGCCGGCGCGTGGCCTCGATGCCATTGATCCCCGGCATCGAGATGTCCGCGATGACCAGATCGGGCCGCCGGACCTCCGCCAGCTCCACGAGAGCGCGGCCATCCGTCGCCGTCCCCACCACGTCGAAAATCGGTTCGAGGATCTCTCTCAGACCTGCCAGCATCATCGGATGATCGTCAGCGAGAAGAATTCTGGGCCTTTGTTCGCCCATTTCTCCTCCTTTCTGCCGAATGGCCCAGTCAATAGTAGTACAGGCTTCATAGGATAAGGCAAGAGGATCGTCCGGGACGGCATCCTCCCTAGGGAGGATGCGGCTGGCGCAAAAATCCTCCCTGGAGAGGATAGACACCGTCTGCCGGACCTTGTAACTTCCTGAGGTTCGCTTTCCATCCGGCGGCCTCACGTTTTAGTGGCATGCTCCAAGCCACGCACTTCGAGTTTCGAGGAGAAATCATGAAACGCACCCTGATCTCGTTCGTCCTGTTATTCGCCGTCCTGCTGCTTGCCGGCTGCAACGGCACCGTCAGCTCGGTCAGATTCCCCGCGTCGTCGCCGTGGACCGACATGTCGACCATCATTCTGAGCCCGACCGACGATCTCGTGGCGGTGGCCAGCGGAGCCGGCGTCACGGCCCAGCTTAATACGGGCGCCGGCATCACCGCTGCCGAGGCCTTCGTGGCCTGCGGCGGAGCCAGCCCGCACCTCGAAACCTGCTCGGACCGTGCCTGCGATGCCCAGGCCACCTGTGGTGCCGACCCCGTGATCGAGAAGCGGTATACCTACACCCTCCTGGCCCATCTCGACCGCGGCGTCTTCACCAGCGGTGGCGTCGAGATCCAGAACGGGGGCGGTGCGACCCAGATGGGGCTCTCGATCAACGCCGGCAATGCGGGCGGGAGCTTCGACGTGGCCGCGGGCTACAGCGAGGGTCTCATCCCCGGCATCCAGTTCACGCAGAATGACGAGCAAGGCGTCATCGAGATGAATCCCCACTGGTCCGACTTCGGCCCGGGTACCATCACGGGCCCGGTTTGCCCCAATGGGGTCTGCAGCAACCAGACCATCGCAACCTGCAGCGTCAATGGGTTCGGCGGCGATGACCTGTCGTACCTCACGGCCACTCAGCCCGGAATCTACACCGGCACCTGCGGCTCGGTTCCGGTCAACCTGACGATCAACCCGCCCTTCTCGAGCGTGGGCCAGTGCATCAGCGGCCTCAAGGCACAGCGTTGCGGCGGTCTCAAGGGCCAGGCCAAGGCCGACTGCAACCACGCCCAGATCGGCGTCTGCGACGCCACGTTCAATGTCCCCAGCGCCCACAACCCCAACTAGCTCCACCTTTCCCACCCTTTTCGACCGGCCGGCATCCTCCCTAGAGAGGATGCCGCATCCTCTCTAGAGAGGATACCCAGCGTGCCTCAATCTCTGTATCGTGCCGCAGACGGAGGCACCATGGAAAACCAACCCCCGGTCAGTTGCTTCTGCCTGACCTACGGCCGGCCCCGGCTCCTGGAGGAGGCGATCCATTCGTTTCTTCAGCAGGACTACGCCGGACCCAAGGAGATGATCGTGCTGAACGACTACGCCGATCAGATCCTGGAGCTCGACCATCCCGAGGTGCGGGTGATCAACCTTCCCAAGCGCTTCCGGACGCTGGGCGAGAAGATGAATACCGCGGTCGCCCTGGCGTCGCACGATGTGCTCTTCACCTGGGACGACGACGACATCTACCTGCCGCATCGGCTGCGCTTCTCGACGGCGAGCTTCGACCCCTCGAAAGGCTTTTTCAAGGCGGCTTCGGCCTGGATGTGGAGCGACGACAGCTTGAGCGGCCCGGCGCAGAATCGCTTTCACGCCGCGAGCTGCTGGTCGCGCGCCTTGTTCGACACCATTGGCGGCTATGCGGCGGACGGCAGCGGCACCGATGCGATCTTCGAACGGCAACTGGAGGCCCGCTTTCCCGGCGCGACCGCGCCCTTCGCAACGGATCGCCGAAACCAGCCTGCGCCTGGAATGGCTGCCCTTGAAGTCGGCGGAGCCCTGTCCCGTGCCGGCGCTGGGAGGCGGTTTCATGGCCATGCGCCACGAAACCCTGAAGATTGCCGGAGCCTTCGACGACGGCATGCCGCAATGGGGCTCGGAGGACATGGAGCTGTGCGTGCGCTACTGGCTGTTGGGCTATGAGGTCTGGGTGGTGCCGGAGGTCACCGTGCTGCACTACTTCCGGAAAGCGCGCCCGTACGGCATCCAATGGCATCTACTCACCCACAACGTGTTGCGGGTGGCCCTGCTGCACTTCAACGACCAGCGCCTCGCCCGCGTGGCCTCCGCGCTCCGCAACCACGTTCGCTTCGGCGCCGCGCTGGCGCATGCGGTGGAAAGCGACGTCTGGCAGAAGCGCGCCGACTTCGCGGCGCGCCGGGTGCGCGACGACGATTGGCTGTTCGAAAAATTCAAGGACAGTTGCAACGTCTGACCGCCATCACTGGAAAAAAAGGAGAGAGCCACTATGAAGATCGCACACCTGCTTTCGATTCTCGGACTGCTCACCCTCGGAGCCAACGTCGCGGCGGCCGACCAACCAGGAAATCATGCCGATTTCACCGGCACCTATTTCACGTCGCCCACCCCGCCGGCGGCCGAGATCCTCCAGATCCACGGCGACGGCACGGCGATCCTCACCACGTCGGACCAGGTCACGGTGGGCGCCGGGGGTCTCACGTTCAGCGACAGCATCGGCTCCTGGAGGGCCATCGGGCCGCGGAAGCTCTCGGCGCGCTTCCTGAATCTCAACTTCGCCGGCATCATCCCCTCGGCGACGTTCGCGGGGACCGCGGTCGTGGACTATGTGTACCAGTTCTCGGCGAGCTTCAACACCATCACTGTGACCTGCGCCGGCAGGATCTTCGCGCCGGGGGTGAATCCGCTCGACCCCAGCTCGACTCCCTACATCACATTCGATTGCAGCAACCTGAACGGGCATCCCTACCAGCGCGTGCAGGTCCCATAGCGGCACATGCCGCCGTCGGGCGAGATCCAGGACAAGTTGAATCCGCCCCAGGGCAGATCGAATCCTGAACGGGGCGGATTCGATCTGCGGAGGGCCCGCTTCAGCCCCGTCCGGGTGTGTCGTCGTCCAGGTATTCCTGCGGGACGTCGTCCTCGGGGACTTGGCGCGTGCGGACCTCGCCCTGGTCGGCGTCGGGCGCGTCCTCGACGCCGCTGATGATCCCGGCCTCGAAGGACTGCCCTTCCTCGAGCAGCTCCTCGACGCTCTCCGGCCCCTCGACCTCGGAGCGCGAAAGGCCCATGGTGTCGCCGGACTGGCCGGCGGACCCCGGGCCGAGCCCCGGCCCCTCCTCTTCCTCGTAACGGACGAAGCGCGGATCCGGTCCCGATGTCTTCTTCTCATTCGCCATGGCGTCAGCTCTCCTTGTCCAGGGACTCTACTGCAAGCGACATGCCCTGGCGGCTGCCACGGATTCGCCTGCCGCGGAGGGAGACGCCCCGACGGCGGTGGACCCGGCAGGTTGGTGGTGACGGACTGGGGCGTCTCTACGGCACTAACTGCCGGTGACGGCGGCCTACGCGTCCTCTTCCGGGTCGGAACCAGGCGGCCGCCAGCGGCCAGGATTTTCACGGATGTAGGCGCGGTAGCGTTCCAGGTCCTCATCGTCTCTGAGGATCTGATCAAAATACCGATCCTGCCACGAGAATTCGGGCCGCCGCCGTGCCCGGATACGTTTCGTTGCCCGCTTTTTGAATTGCCCCACCACCGCCCCGAGAGATCCGGCAGGGAGGCCGTCTTGCGGGACCGGGCGATCCTCGCTCTGAAAAATCAGGATACCATGCACGTGATCCGGCATGACGATCCATTCATCCAGAACCACCTGCGGATGCGTTTGTGGAATCGCCCACCATTCCTCGGCGACGATCACGCCAAACGGCGACAGCGCCACATCGGCCTCCACGACCTCGCCCAGGCAACACACTCGTCCTTGGACACAAATCGTCACCGCATAGACGCCTGGCCAGCGATAATCCCAGCCCTGCAATCGTGCCGACGGAACCCGGAACCGGTTCCTGAACAACAGAGGCGCCACGTGATCCCCTCCCGAGTGAAATGACCCGGGGAGAATACACCGCGCACGCATTCACGATCAATTCCTAGGCCCGCGGTCTTGGGTAGAGACGCCCCAGTCCGTCACCACAATCCTCCCGGGTCCACCGCCGTCGGGGCGTCTCCACCGCACCAACGACCACCAACGCTGGCGACACGGGCATTCGCGACAAACGGACCGGCCAGTGCGGGTTGTCACGCAGGCAGGACATTCGCGGCGGATTCGACTGCCGCGGAGGGAGACGCCCCGACGACAGTGGACCCGGCAGGTTGGTGGTGACGGACTGGGGACGTCTCTACGGCGCCAACGACCGGCAATGCTGGCGACACGCGACCGCGGCAGAGGGACAGGCCAATGCGGGTTGTCATGCAGGCAGGACCATTCGTGAAGGATCCACCGTGGAGACGCCCCGACGACAGTGGACCCGGCAGGTTGGTGGTGACGGACTGGGGCGTCTCTACGGCACTAACTGCCGGTGACGCGCATCCTGCACCGATCACAGGTCGCGCACGACGTCGAAGCGCAGGCCCGACCAGCCCGGGCCGCGTCCCTGGGTGGATTTCCTGGCCAGCCAGACGAAGGTGGCGCCGTCGGCTCCGCGGGCGCGCCGGAAGTGGCGGTCCACCAGGGCTCCCGATCGCGAGACGACGCGGTCCGCGACGAAAAATGGATGTTGCGGTTCGAGGATCGCCGCGCGTGCAGCCACGAAACCCGCGGTCGGGGTCTCGACGGTGCCGCGGCGCAGGAAGAGCTCGCCCTGGGGCGACCGCACCGGGACCAGGGGAATCCAGTTGCCGGGCACGGGTGTCGCGAGCGTGTAGTAGACCTTTGGACCACCAGGTGTAGCGGTCGGCGGAGGATCGGGCTGGAGATCCCGTAAATACATTTCGTACGCGTCGATGGGGGCGTCGAGGTCGCCTTGCAGTTGGTGCTCGACCGCCCAGGCCATGGCGGCCATGTCGTCGCGCAGGAAGAGCACCTCTTCGAGCGCGTCCGCGTCCTCGGCCAGGCCGAGCGTCGGCGCCATGACGATGAAATCCGATCGGCTGCCCGGTCCCGAGAGCTTGAACATGGACCAAGGCGACTCGGCCGCGTTTACCTGCGTCTCTTCCGCCGGGCGGATCAGTGTGCGGACGCCGAAAGTATCGGTCACCACCAGCGTGGTCACCCGCGCGAGCGTGCCGATGGGCGTCGGCACGGGCACCGAAAACCAATCATTGCCGTAGACCAGCGCGAATTCCATGACCAGGAGCTTCGCGAGGTCGACGTGATCGGCATCGAGCTGCCCGAAGTCGGTGACGCTGTCCTCGAAGTTCCACCAGCGCGGGTCCGGCATGCCGCGAAAGACCACATGATTGGGAAGGAAATTGAAGTCGGCGGTGGTGACCGCTGCCGGGGCCTCTTGTGTCACGCCGGGATCACCGAGATCGAAGGAGTACCAGTCGAGATGGCCGCCCGGAAAGGCTTCGGCGCGAAGCGAGACGTTGCGGTCCGGCGCGGGAGAGCCGAGCGAGAAGTCGTATGCCAACTGTTGCGGCTGCCAGCTCGCATCCCCCGCGGGCTCGCTGAAGAGCGACTGCCGATAGGCGACGAAATCGGCGAGCACCGGCGCCACCAGCGGATCGGTTGCCTGCGCAGGGAGCGGATGCGGCGGCGACTGGCCGTTGGCGACCGCCAAGGCGGCAGCGTAGAGCGACTCGCCGTCGGTCACGCGTCCGGCGGCGACAGCGCGGAAACGCAGACCGTTGCTGTCGGCGAGCGCGGGATCGGGAGGAGCGGCGGCGAGCGGAAAGGCCAGCCGGAAGGCGGCGATCACGATCACTTTGTCGGGGCCGGCGAGGCCCGAGCTTCTGATGAGTTTTTCGAAGTACAGCCCGAGCTGGACCGCGCCGTAGAGCCGCGGCGTGACGGTTTCGCGCTCGACGTGCACCTCGACGGGAAGCCCGGGATCGAGAGCGGTTGGGCTCGCGCCGTTGGGGCGATAGGTGGTGAGGCTGCGCTGCTCGACGGAGAGCGTCGCCTGCACTGGAGATCCCGCGTCGTCGCCCAGGAATTCTCCCACCTGCCACTGCCGGGTGAGAAACCAGAGCGGATCGCGCACCTGCGCCTGCAAGCTCCGCTGCATCGATCCTTCGCGCGGCAGCGGCTCCAGCCGCGTCCAGGTGGTGATGGACGGGATGCGCCGGACCGCCTCAGCGAAGATTGGCAGTGACATGGGCGAGCTCCTTGACGCTGGCGAAATTCACCGAGGGTGTGGCGCCTTCCAGATTGAGGGCGAAATAGAGTGCCGGCAGGATCTGGCCGACCTCCTGCACGCTGTCCAAATCGACCGCGCGGATCTTGGCAAGCTCCAACGCCTCTTCGAGGATGCCGGTGATCAGGTCGTCGTCCCACGCCGGCCGGGCATCCGGGCAGACCGCGAGCAGCAGCGCCTGCGGCGCGCGCGCTTTCGGCTCTTCATAGTGAAAGGCGACCGCCGCGTTTTCCTGGGTGGAAGGAATGCGCTCCGGCCACTCGTCGAGGAGGAGTCCCGCGTAGGAGCTTTCCGTCAGTGGATCGCCCGCGGTGATGCAGGCGAAGGCGACGCGCCCGCGGGCTGGAAGGTTGGCGGGATCGAGCTTCAGCCCGAGCCAGCGGTCGTTCGCCGTCTCCGGAAGCTGACCCAGGAGGAGCGCCGATGGATCAGCAGCGTCCGCGCCGAGGAGCTGGGCAAGGGTCAGCGCGGTGTCGAGCCGCGAGATGCCGGGGCGCGTATGGCTCAACTGCGCGATCCAGCGCGCCGGCGCCTGCGGATCACTCGCCACCAAGCTTGCGGACTGCGCGAAGGCGATCTGCAACGAGTGGAAATCAGGCGGCGTGAAGCGCGGCAGGACGACGAAATCGTCTCCGAAGATCGTTTTGGGGATCGTCAGGAGATCGGCCACGGACGCGGTGGCGATTGTGATCGCCGAGGCTTGGTTCAACCGGTCCTGGAGGATCGCGCCGACCGCCGCGGCCTGGCTGGCGAGGTTCGGATCGGGACCGGTGGCGGAGAGCGGGATCGATCCCACGACACCGTAGAAGCTGCATCGGAGCAGCGCCGCGCGCACCGGATCGGGAGCGCCGGGCAGGCCGGCGGCAGCGGCGCTCAGAGCCGCCAGGTCGTTGTGCAGGGCGGTCACCGCGTCACCGGCGCGCGTGGGGAGATCGGCCGGATCAAATAAACCCGCGACGGTGCCCTCGGGAACCGTCAGGTCCTGGGGATTGAGCGGACGGGCGGAGCTGATCAGGCTCCGCAACGATTTGGCCAAAAAGAAGAAATCAGGAAAAGAGATGGACGCCGGCCCCAGGGACGCAGGCGCGAAATCGATCCCGATCAGGGTTCCGCCTGCTGGAACCGCCGCGGCGTAGAGAATCCGCGCTTCGATCTCGCCCTTTTGCGGTGCGTCCGAAAGATCGGCGAGAGCGAGGGCATCGAGCGGGCCCAGGTCGAGATCGCGGAGCGAAACCGGGATCTCATGATCGCCTGTGCCGTCTTGATAGCGGACAGCGCACAGCACGTTTGCGGGATCGGGAAGAATATGGCTCAGCCAGGCGTCGAGCCACGGCTCGGCGATGCCGCGCGGATGGGCGCTGACACCGCTCCAGGCCGCGCTCGGCGCCGGATCACCGGCGAACAGGAGCGCGACACGATGGGTCAGGTCGAGGCCGCCCCGGGGCGTGTCGACGACGTCGGGGGTCGGCGGGCGCTGGCCCTTGGAGATGGCGTCGAGCAGGGTGCCGGCGCGGCCGAAGTTTCCCCGCAGAATCTGGAAGACCGCTTCGGACAGCGAGAGATCGCCGAGCGCGTCGGCGGCGTCGTCGAGCGCCTGGAGAACCGTGATGACCGAATTCTGATCGGTTCCTGGACCGGGCAGACCCGCTCCCCAATCCGTGCCGGAGGCGAGCTGGCCGCCGTCCCAGGCGGCGCGGAGCGCGAGACCATCGACGACGTTCGAGGCGGCGACCGACTCGCTCGGATCGCTGCTGGGAGTGAGCTTGTTGGCAACGACCGGGAAGCGATCCCGGAAGGGCTGCGCATACTTGTCGAGCTGCGCGTCGTGGAGCCCCGCTTCGAAAAGATATCCCAGGAGCGCGTTGAGGCTTTGGCCCTGCTGCACGCCTTCGAGCAGAGTCAGGGCCTTGCGCACGCGCCCGGATGAAAGATCGATCGCGAGCAGCGCTTCGTCGGCGGTCCCCTGGTGCGTCATATAACCGCTGCGAAGGACCGCCGCCGCGGCGGCCTGGGTGAGCGAGGGAGCGAGAATATAGCCCCCGCTCTCGGCGGCCGGTAGCTGGGCGGGCCGCACCTCTTCCGCCCAGCCGAAAGCGCCGAGATGCGTGCCCGTCACCTGACCGCCGCGCTGCCGCTCGAGCAGGGAAGTCGCGACGGCGGTGGCCCAGACGTCCAGCCGGTGACTGCATGCGTCGAGCGTTTCGGTCAACAATCGATCGAGCTCGGCCGTGGAGAGCTTCGCCAGGCGGTCGAGGCTCAAGCGGAGATCGTTGAGCCGCGCGAAGGGAGACTCCGGCGGAGGATCGAGGGTGAAGAGATAGTCGGCCCAATTGAGAGCGGGATTGGGGATCGACGGCCGGGTGAGAACCTCCCACAGGCTGAGCTTCGCGGGCTCCGCCGGAGCTGCCGGTGCCGGAACGCCCACGATCTCCTGCTCGCGGACCTGCGAGACCTGGAGCCGCGCGGCTCCGATCTCGGCGAAAATCGCCAGGCCGGCATAGTCGAGGATCACCGATTGGCGGAGGATCTTGTACAGGATCGACGTCGGCTTCGGACCCGGATAGCTCTCTGCCTGGATGTCGGAGATCGAAGCCTGCCGCAGCCACTCGATGTAATTGACTTTCTTTCCACCGCCCAGATCGGCGTCCGCCGTGAGCGTTGCCGATTCCGAAAG
>Ga0307508_10007617_pt1 | contig 10063 bp, 7 predicted proteins | sample 9_EM_MG_FD_203089 | JGI IMG/M metagenome (GOLD analysis project Ga0307508, IMG submission 203089) | Populus trichocarpa ectomycorrhiza microbial communities from riparian zone in the Pacific Northwest, United States - 9_EM | ecosystem: Host-associated > Plants > Roots > Unclassified | place...
TCCTGTGCACGGATATTTATTAGCTTCGTCATAGAATTTTAGCGTTGGAAGCGACGAGCCATTTCGGACTGGTGGAGGCGACACAAAGCCAGGGTCACTTGTGCTGGGGGGAGCGACAGGGGACAAAAGCGGCATTGGCTATTGCATGTAAAAGTTGCGTTCTCTGTGTTGGAATCTGGTTAGAAGAGCGGGGGAATAAGAAAATGCGAAGCATATACAGGGTTGGATCCCCGCGCACGAACTTCCTCGTTGTAAAAGGGACATTCATGTCGAACAGTCCCCTTGCCCGAGGTATGGTTTACTACACCTCGTGCTGGAGGGTAGCGATAAACGTGGGCTGGCGCAGGTCGTTGGGGGAGGTCGAGAGCCGATACTGGGGGTGGGGGTGAAATGTTGGGAGACCTCGTCGGCTCCGGGGTGCGTCGCGGTGCACCGTTGACATTTATCTGAGATGGAATGTTGGGGGAATTACCTTCGTTTTTGGCCATGATGAAGGGGAGCTCGTTCATTGACCTATGAGTAGATTATGGGGAGGACGATATCGATGCTAAGTCCCCATGGTCCGCGTCCCAGCGAGGCTTTAAAGGTAGCGTGGCCTGACCCAATAGAATTAAAGATTAGAATTAGCTTTATTTGATATACCGGACCGGCTCAACAAACGAGGTCTCGAGATCACCACATCATCCACGTGGAGGACGGCGGTTCTCTTGGTACATTTAGTAGACTGACGTCAATAGAATCAGAAAATATATTAATGGACTTCCCATTTATGGGATGTTGAAATCTCGTGTGAAAACGCAGGAACGCCAGGTTCGGTAACCTAGGGTGGAACTGAGACCATGATCTTGTGAGCCATAACCACACTAGAGCATCACTGCTCCATGAATTGATAAAATTTCTGTTCGACTATTCTGAAATGGTTCGGTTGGTGGCGCCGGTTTGTGGTTGCTAGTTCCCGGTTTCCACCTTCCCGATATGTCAAATTTACGCCTTGATCGTTTGCGCGCTTAGTTAAATCAACCCGCTCTGTTGCGACAACTTCTCTGCTTAACCTCAATAATATTAATAGTTGCAAGCATCAGCTTGTGTCGATTCCTTTTTGAGTTTGCAGTCTTTGAACATCACAAAGTTCAAAAGAGTGCGTCATCGAACAGCATTCTTCATTATGCACAGCAGCTCTTGCTGGTTGAAGATGCCGATACTTAAGCAGCGAGGGAAGAGAGGAGACACGGAGGAGTTGATATTGGATCCGCTCATGCTTCGTTTCCTTCAGTCACATAGAACTTGACCTCCTTGCAAGGATTGCGTCACGTGTGGCATGTTCTTCCGAAAAATGATGCACATCGTAAGACCATGGGAAGAGGAAAGATAAACGCACTGGGCTACAATGCTTAGGTCAGGGCGCTAGGGGTGCTCAGGGTTGGCATCGGGAGGGCGATGAAATGGCGCTACATGGACAGAATGCATTAATACACTTTCGCTTAAGATAGGATGAAAGCACTGCGATTGCCGCTGGATCAAAAGAAAGAATGGCCAACCACATGGGTTCAAGACAATTTCCTGTCTGAAAAAATGCGGCAAGACTGTGTTGAACGAAAGAACCGTCAACCATCCGCACACCACGTCACTGACCGCTTGATTCATCATTGCCGCCTCACGATTGGCGCCTTGGCGGATCGAACGCGCACCGCTTTCCACACAAAATCGCATCGGCAATATGAGATCGTAGCCATCCATACCTACCCGGAACATTGCATCGTGGATTTCGAACAGCGACCTGAAGTAGAAGCGACGGTCGCGGCCCGTTCAAGTTGGTTGCGATGGCGGCCTTGTCGTTTCCCAGGGTTAGGGATTTTCCCTTCCCGCGTTTTTATTCAGTTGAAAGACGGCAAATACCGCAGACCGCAGTTCCTTGTCGTAGTTCTCATCTTGCGTATTCTCACCGCTCATGCCTTGGATAATGTGGAGCCGATAGCGCATAGCCTTGTTGATCCGTTTGCCAGTCGTACCCTGGTCACCGCATTCCATCGTGACGCCGCGCGTTCTCACTCTCGAACCTCTTTCTCCCGTCCACGCTCGGGCTTGCTGTCCAGGTGCGAGAGGTTTACTTGGTGGGATCAGATGGTTTTGCTGTGGAATGCAGCGGGATGGCATCAACCATGCCGTTACCATATCCAATCCACAAATTGCGTCTCGCGCAAGACCCTTCATCGGACATGATCCCCCTTATCGGAAGTTTTGCGCACTCTGGCGCACGAGGCTGGGGTGATTAGACGATGGCAGCTCTATGGTCAGAAATGGTTGGGTGCTGTGGCCAATTGGATATGCAAAAGGCGGTAGGGTCGCACCCACAGCCCCCGATCTCACGGTCTCGAGCTGTGTTTGAGCCTTCTGAGGATTCACTGATGTGGTTGGCTGACGCAATACCACACACAACCAAGTGCTAGCGAATATGCTCACCGACTCCTATTTGCGCAGCTCCACCCAGCCGCCAACCCCCATCTGCCTATATCTATCTTCCAGCCTTTCCGAGCTACCCCTCGTGTGTCCATTGCAAAGCTCTGTTTTTATGTGTACTTCGGCGCCGGAGGCACACGCGATTAGGATCGGACATCCAGAATACCACAGTGTCCTCACCTTCCGCTCCACTTTCTCCACAACCACATGGTGGTTGTTTTGGTTTGCTCTGTTGTTGCTCGGGTGTTCCACCACATGCGATTCCCCTCGTTCACGCTTTGTGCAGACTCGTTTGTACAAGGAGCTTCATTCTATGTTCTTATTGTGCCGACATAGAGTTTAAGCTTGTGATCTGAGGATGGCTTGGTGCTCGCTTATTTCTCGTAGGATATCCCAAATAGCGACTGGGGATTTTCCCTCCCTGCCTCGCACCTCACATGAGCTTTTGCTACCTGCGGTGCTCGCGCCTACAATTTTAATTATTACACACTAATTCTGATCGTCATCTCTTTGGCGCAATTTTCGGTGCATGTCTCATCTGCGGGTTCAAAAACAGGACGGTTTCTCCCCTGTTCGTGCATTCTCTGTCGCCTCAAGCACGAGGTATTAACACATTAGCTCCATTGGCACTGACTTGTGTATCTTGTTCGTCTGTCGACCTATGATGTGGCGTTCGTGCGACGACATGTCTGAGCGTCACGTTTATCTCGACAATTTTTATAGGCGGAACATAACTCGGGAGCAAGCTTGTGACACAATTCTAATGAACCTCCAAGCAAGCACTTACAAAACACGGAACCGTGTGACTGTACGGCGACGCAGAAAAATAACAGACGCCAGAACTGTCACGAAACTAAACAAGGCTCGAACAAAGGAAACAGATAACAAGATATGAAAGCAAGTAGGGAAGAAACAGATACAAAACTGACTGAGATACAGGCCTTTGAGCCCAACAACGGAAGCGGTCTTGATTCTTGAGGGAAGAACGAGGCGGAATTCAGACTCGAGGTAGTGCTGTGACTTCGGTGAGGATTCGCTACTACCCTCACGCCAAAATGCGGATGACGATGATGGACCCAATCGCGAGAAGGAAAAGAGCTGTGGAATTTATTTTGAGGTCAGTCGCATTTATTAATGACACCTGTGAATCCTCTTACCATATTTGAGTATCGCGATAACGTCACTTTCCTCTGAGGCATCCGCAACCGCAGTCACAGGCAAGGGCAAGGCTCCTAGACAGTAATACTCGTGAGTCCTTGGTCGACTTATAGAATAACAAGTACAAACCACCTGCAGCTGGCTCGCCTGAAAATTGAAAAGATACACCGCCACCCAAGTTCACGACGGGGAATATGACAGCCGACAGAACAGCGCTGGCTACGGTGTGCAGAGTCTGCCTCAGCTGTGCGGAATATGATTAGAAGGTGAGGGGGAAATAGAAGATGAAAATGTGCATACGACGTTGAGTTGAGTGCCAGTCTGAGGCTGCGTGCACACAGGCAAGAATGAGCCCGTGGCGATATTTTCGAAACTAGGAGCTGATGTAGTATCTATGACCCGCGGCGGAGGGTAGTCATGGATGTGAGCTTGTAGAGGATATAGGGGGAGGTCAATGACGGTGGTAGGCGCAGAGCGTGGGGATGAGAAGCGATTGGACGTCACGGCCGAGGGGGAAAGATGCGTGTCGTTGTTGTAGGTCATATGAGGCGGAATGGTCGAGGCTGAGTGAACGTTGCCTTCGTTTTTGACTCCAGTGACAGATAGCTTGATAGTGGACATGGGGGTAATTCGCTGTTGCGATATGGGTCTTGCTCACCTCTATAAGTTGCAGACGGGGAGATCGCAAGTCGATGAATGAATGAATTGTTTGATCTCGTGAGTGAACATCCGCGCCGCGTAGGAACTGTATCCAATTCAAAAGTTGCAATGCTCCTTTTTATTTCATAGATAAAATTTCAATTGAATTGCACAAGTGAGAGCAACCGTGCTACGTTGCATGCTAGTCGATGTTAAACACCCCGAGGCTGTGCCCCTTTGCTGCGCCGGTGGGACGCTGACGCTGCGATCGCGATGGGAGAATTTGAAATAGGTATTGGCAACCTCCGACCCCTGGGTGCTCATTTCATCTCGTCTTCGACAAATTGAACAAGACGGATGGCGCCCCAGACTGTCGAACCCAAGAGTCCAGCACAATAGTAACCCATGTATATTATAACACTATTTATTTCCCCGCCCTAGCCGCCACACGGGCAGCCCAACGCGGTAAAACAGGGTTCCCCCCACCCCCGACAGACGTCTAGACGCCAGGTTGCATTTCCGGATTCCCAAAACAGGCAGTCACCACCATTCATTATACTATAAATCGATGATTTGGAGTAACCGAAAATAATTCAGTAAGCCAAATTGTCTGTTGTCATTGAATTTCATTGAACCGAAACAGAGCGAATGGGGATTTAATGATACCCTAAGCGACCAGATAAACAAAGGATTTTCCTGGTGATATCTTGCCTTTTTAAGAACCAGGGCCGTCTCCTTTCAATTACTTGTCAACCCCGTCCGTCCATCCGACATCCCGCGCCGCATCCTGTGCTCAAAATGAAACTGGAACTTGAGCTGGAACAGGGGACCTCCCCGTCTTATTATAAATTGATGATTTTCCATTAGATTCCAGGGGTGTCTTAACGGTAGCATACCTTTGTCCCTGTTGCTTCCCTCAACTCCTTTCTTACTCATAACTATACACGGCACCTCATATCTCGACCTAGTTAGTTTCCAGTGCATCATAGGCTCACAGGCACAGGAGCGCACTCAAATATGATTACTACTACTACTATTGAAACGGTAGCATAAGGGGCAGGGAAATCGGTGGGGGACAGAGATTAACCGAGCTCTGACTGAACGACTCAAGATGGCCTTTCGGCCTGCAGCAATTTTTGCTAGTTTCCCCGCCCGTACTGTACGAAGTCAGGATTAGGGATTCAGTTTCCCTTCCTACAGTCATTTGCTTTGTTATTCAGTTGAATGACGGCAAGTACTGCAGACGGGCAGTGTCGTAGTTCTCATCTTGCGTGTCTGGCTGCTCATGCCTTGGATAATGTGGAGCCGACAGCGCATAGCCTTGTTGCGAAGTTGAGACAGATCTCTCTCTCTCGAACATCTTTCTCATGTCCACACTCAGACTTGCTGCCCCGGTGCGAGAAGTGTACTAGATGGGGTCAGATGGTTTTGCCGTAGAATGCAGCGGGATAGCATCAGCCGTGGTGTTATCATGTCCAGTCCACGAATTGCATCTCGCCCAGGCCTCCCTGTTGCTTCATCGGATCTGTCCCCCTGATTTTGCGCACTCTGGCGCGCGGCCTCGGGTGACCAAGCAACGAAGACGTTGGCAGCCCGAGGGCTCGAAATAATTGAGTGCTATGGCCAATTGGATATACAAAAGGCGGTACACCCGTGACCGCCCGATCTCATGAAACCCGAGCTGTGTTTGAGCCTTCCGAGGATTCACTTCTGCGGTTGGACGACACACAACAAAATGCCAGCGTTTTCGCTCCAACTCCCATTCGCGCCACTCCAATTTTTGTCAACCTCTTATTTTCGTATGTCTATTTTCCAGTATTCCCAAGCTACTCGTGTGTCAATTTCAAACTCCGTTTCATGTGTGCCCCGGCACCGGAGACACACGCAATTAGGATCGGACATCTAGAATTCGAACGCGATAGTGTCCTCACCTTCCGCTCCACTTGCTCCAGAAACCACATGGTGGTTGCTCTGTTGTTGCTCGGGTGTTCCTCCACATGCGATTCCCCTGGTTCACGCTTTGCGCAGACTTGTCATCTTTTGTACAAGGGGTTTCATTCTATGTTCTTATTGTGCCCCAAGGAACGTCATATGCGACATAGAGTGATCTGACGATGTCTTGGTGCTTGCTTGATTCTCCTAGGGGTCATATCCCAAACGGTGACTAGGGATTTATCTTGTCCGCCTCGCTCCTGCCGTGCTCGTGACGATGATTTTAATTATTACACACAAATTCCGATCGTCACCTCTTCGGCACATGTGTCATCTGCGGGTTGAAGAACACAGGACTGTTTCTACCCCGTTTGTGCATACTGTCGCCTCAACCGCGAGCTGGCTTGAGTATCTGCCCATCATGTGACATTCGTGCGGACGAGCGTCACGTTCATCTCGACGATTATTAGGGGTGGAATATACTTGAAAACAAACTCACGACACAATTCTAATGAATCTCCAAGCAAGTATTTGCAAGACGCGAAATCGTGCGACCGGACGGTGACGCAGAAAAGTAACATACGCCAGAATTATCGCGAGACTAAACAAGGCTCGAACAAAGGAAACAAAAGCAAGAACCATATGAAAGCAAGTAGGGGTAGCAACAGATACAAAACTGATTGAGATACAGGCCTTGAACCCAACAACGAATTCTTGAGGGACGAGCAAGACGGGATTAAAACCCGAGTAATGCTGTGACCTCAGTGAGGATTCGCCACTACGTTCACGTCAAAATGTGGATGATGATGATAGACCCAATCACGAGAAGGAAAAGGGCTATGGATTCATTTTGAGGTCAGTTGTGTTTACTAATGACATCTATTGGGCATCAAATGCTCTTACCATATTTGAGTATTACGATAATGTCACTTTCTTCTGAGGCATCTGCGACGGCAGTCACAGGCAAGGATAAGGCTCCTACAAGGGGAATGCTTGTGAGTCCTTGGTCGACTTGATAGGATAACAAGTACAAACCACCTGCAGCTGGCTCGCCTGAAATTTGAAAAGATACACGTCACCCAAATTCACGACGGGGAATATGGCAGCCGACAGAGCGGCGCTGGCTACGGTGTCCAGAGTCTCAGCTGTGCGGGATGTGATTAGGAAATTAGGGGTAAATAGAAGATGAAAATGTGCATACGACGTTGAGTCGAGTACCAGTTTGAGGCTGCGTACACACAGGCAAAACCGAGCCCGTGGCGACATTTTCGAAATTGGGAGCTAATGTGGTATCTATTGCCCCTGGAGGAGGGTGGTTATTGATGTGAGCTTGTAGAGGATATTGGGGGAGGTCGATGGCGGTGACAGGCGTGGACTGTGAGGATGAGAAGCGATTGGGCGCGGCCGTGGGGGGAAGTTGCGTGTCGCTGTTGTTGGCCATGTAAGGTGGGATGTTCGAGGCTGAGTGAACGTTACGTTCGTTTTTAACTCCGGCGACAGAGAGCCCGATGGTGGACATGGGGGTAATTCGCTGTTGTGGTGGGCACGACGGGTCTTGCTCATCTTTATAAATTACAGGTGAGCCTTGGGGAGATCTGTAATGAATTATTTAACTACTATACCAGCGCCTCTGGATATATTGATGATAAACACGCCATCCTTCATCATATCGAACTGCGCATCGGAGAGCAAGTTTCGCGTTGAGCTCGTCAGAGGACAGTGAAGGGTGTCTGCTGAGCCTTCCTCTACAACTAGAATCAGACAAGATGTGCGGAAATAAAACAAGGAAAACGCTTACCAGCAGGAGAGAGTTGCCTTCGGTTATGATAGATAGTCTGGTACCCTAGAGCATCTAATTTTCGCTGCACGAGCTAAAGGGAAAAGTGTCAGCTGGTGAAATCAAATGATGCAAAGCTCCCGGACCTTGCCAATTGAACCCATACCGACGATACCGATGGTGAGATCCCGGATATCTGCAGTGGATGTTAACCCTTGGCGCCATTCCCCGCGACGGACGACAGCCTCCGCTTGTGATGCGGCTCGGACTGTTTGGAAGATGAGTTGGATAGTGGTGACGGCAGTGGGATCGGACACAGCGTTGGGGGTGTTAGCATATATAACTCCGATAGAGTTGAGATACGATGTATCCACTGTGAAGAGGGATAACGAGCAAATATCCCCATATCAACAAAATGTTCGAGTTGGATGCAAGGGACCATAACGGAACCGAAACTACACTACGTACCATGGTCAAAGCCTGCATCAATGCCCGCAACTAACCACAGGTGAGGTACGAATACGCCGAGGAGCTTTTCATCGAACGCGCCGGGATTTAGTGGATGAGCAAAAAGAACGACGTGAATGTGACATTCTTTCGCAATGGCGCGGAATCTGGAGATGACTTTGTCACGACTTTCACCAGGGGTGACGAACTATGCAAGGGGGAATAATAGGTTTGGGTAGGTGTTGAACGATGGTAGAGGTAACGAATGATGTACCTGAACATTAAAGCGTTTGACCATATCAGCGAGTTGAGCATCGATATAGTCGGCATGTTCTCGACCATAGATGAGGACGCCGAGGTCCTTGGCGAGCATGGTGGGCTTGGGCTCTGGCACGGGCTCTGGCATGGGGAGCGACGATGGAGTGGGATTGGAAATGGGAATGGGGATGGGAATGGGCTTGAGAGTGGGATGAGGGGAAGAGAGAGGAAGAGAGCATGGTTTATAAACGATTCGGCCTGTAGTAAAGGTCAAGGTGGCAGGGAGGGAAAAATGTCGCCAATGTGCTTGTTTTTAGGAGTGTCCGCCGCCGCGGGATCAAATCATACCGGGAAGAAAAGATGACTGCTCTAGGCTTGTGAGAGCCCTGTAAGAGCCAAAAGGGGACACATCCTATTAGGCAATTCAGCCAAAAGAAGAGGAAGGTAGGTCGAGAAACCCAATTTGGAAGAGCCGTTACGTAGTTTCCACCCCTTACATCTGCTGATATACCCTGTCATGAAACCTCTCATTCGTTGCTATGCTTTGGCCGACACTCAGTATTTGCCATCTATTTTTCCCCCAGCTTCACCCTGCCCTGTGTAATTTTGTCGTCTTGGGAGCAGAAGCCTCCTCACCACACAACGTGTTCAATTCAGTCTTGTGTTTCTTTGCATGTACATTCTTTTATTGCTCCTATTATAACATAATACCCACTCAGGCGAATCGACTGGTGTTTTGGTTGCAACTACGAGGTTTACTGCCAAGGGCATCGGCATTTCTATTATTTTATTTTATTCTTCCGACTTATTTCACACGGCAGCCTGGATCAGCTTTATTCAGGGATGCGGCGAAGCGTCATAGCCACCGTGGTTATCTAATCCGGTCTTTCCTCTGGTGACCCTTTTGACCGGGAGTGTGAAACGTTGAAGATTGCAACTTGCGGTATCATCCGTACACTCTGTAATTCGCTTGTTCGAAAACGCGTGTCCCCTCATCACCAGATCTAACTAGTGTTGCCGCATCTCGGCTCGGCTCGGCTTCGTCTCGACTTTGGGCGGCTTCGTCTCAGCTTGAGAGGTAGGACACTCAGAGCCGAAGCCGACAGCTGCAGCTTCGGCTCGACTCCGGCTTGAGCCGACGCTAGTCGAGTCTAAACAACATAACTTATAAATTTGTGCATCAGATAAATTTACGAGTAAGATAAGATAGCGGAAAAGCAGCAAAACATGACCTGTTTATTATGAACACATCCATCGCCAAAATATGGACCAAAAAAATTATTTAGGTTGTCAATGTAGGATTTTGGTTTAGACCCTCACAACTACTGTAGATGCTTACATTGACATTTCTATTTTGTAACCGGCCTTTGTTCTGAGCTGGGATTTAAAGAACAC
>Ga0307508_10007618_pt1 | contig 10063 bp, 11 predicted proteins | sample 9_EM_MG_FD_203089 | JGI IMG/M metagenome (GOLD analysis project Ga0307508, IMG submission 203089) | Populus trichocarpa ectomycorrhiza microbial communities from riparian zone in the Pacific Northwest, United States - 9_EM | ecosystem: Host-associated > Plants > Roots > Unclassified | place...
GTCGATGCATCCCGGCTTTCCCGGCTGGCTTCGTTGCTCCTCAGTTACATACCTGCAGTATGCGCCTTCGTCGCGCCTCGCCAGCCGGGCGCCTCGGCCGCGATCATCGACCGACTTAGCCATTCCCAGGCCCTAAGAAGCCGTCCGAAATCTCGTACAGCTATTGCGCACAGCTCGCTTGGCAGGCTCCGAGCGCCTGCTTGCACAGCTCGAGGTTAGCGAAGCCGGGCACGCCGCCGTCGACGGGCGCGGACAGGCAGCCCTGCAGCGCATTCTGGCAACGCGATAAACACGTGGCCGCCGGCGCAGCGGACGGCGCCGGTGCCGACGCAGCCGGAGAACCTTGATCGGCGGTGCGCGTAGGCGGCAGGGCAGCGCTGGTCGTGGCCGTAGGCGGCGCCGTCGGCGTTTTTTCGACGACGCGCTTCTTGGGTGCCGCCGCACTGGCATCGCGCGGCGCAGCCGAGGCTGCCGTGGCGGGTGGCTCCGGCAGTGGCAGCGGCAGCGAGGCCTGCTCGCGCCCCTTGCACGCGGAGGCCAGCAGCATGGCCGAGCCAGCGAGGGTAGCCCAAGCGCGCACGCGGCTCAGCATTCCCTAGCAAAGTCCTAGCTTGGCGCACGAGTCAAGCGCACAAGACCCGGTCTTGCTACGCTGGACGCCCGTGCTGCTCTCCCGCCCTGACGTGCCCCGCCCCTCGCAATCTGCCCGCGATAAGGCCAAATCTTTGCTCGACGAGCGGCTCGGCCCGTCGAAAGTTTTGACTGAGCGGGACGCCTGCGAACGCTTCGCGCGCGACGAATCCGAAGCCGAAGGCGAGGTGCCGGACGCGGTCGTGCTCGCCACTTCGAGCGAAGACATTTTGAAGGCGCTGGCCGTCGCGCGCGAGGCAGAAGTTCCGATCACCCCGCGCGCCGGTGGTACGGGGCGCACGGGCGGGGCCGTGCCGATGGCGGGCGGCATCGTGCTGGCAACGCTCGGCATGAGCAGCATCGTCGAAATCGATCGCAAGGAAGGCTTGGCCGTGGTCGAGCCGGGTGTGGTCTTGGGCGACTTGCACGCTGCGGTCGAAGCCGAGGGCTGGTTTTATCCGCCTGATCCGAACTCGCTCAAGTCGTGCGCCATCGGCGGCAACGTGGCCGAAAATGCCGGCGGGCCGCGTGCCTTCAAGTACGGCGTGACGCGCGACTACGTGCTCGGTGTCGAGGCCCTGCTGATCGGCGGACAGCGCATTTTAGCGGGGCGCCGCACGATCAAGGGTGTGACCGGCTACGACGTGACGGGTCTGCTGGTCGGCAGCGAGGGCACCCTGGCGGTGTTCGGGCAAGCCACGTTGCAGCTGATTCCCAAGCCGCAGAGCGTGATGACGCTGCTCACGTTGTTCAACGACGTGAAGCAGGCGGGCTCCGCGGTACAGGCCATCATCTCCGCCGGCATTTCGCCGCGCTGTATCGAGCTGCTCGACGCCTCCACGCTCGAGGCCATGCGCCTAGCCGGAAACCCCATCAATCCTGCTGCCGGAGCGATGCTCCTGATGGAGGTCGACGGCGACGAAGGCTCCGTCGAGCGCCAGGCCGAGCGCATTTCCGGCGTGTGCGACGACGTCAACGCGCTCGAAGTGCTGGTCGCGCAAGACGAAGCCCAGCGCGAACGGCTGTGGGCGGCGCGCCGCGACATGAGCCACGCCGTGCGCAAGCTCACCAAAAAGAAGCTGAGCGAAGACATCGTGGTGCCGCGCCAGCAAATCGGAACGCTACTCGATTTCGTGCGCGAAATCAGCGAGCGCACCGGCGTCCGCACCCTCACCTACGGCCACGCCGGCGACGGCAATCTGCACGTCAACTTCCTGTGGAACGAAGACCACGAAATGCCGGCAGTCGAACGCGCCATCACGTCGCTGTTCGAGCGCGTGATCGAGCTGCGCGGCACGCTCAGCGGCGAGCACGGCATCGGCGTGCTCAAGGCGCCGTACCTGCCGCTCGAGCAATCCGCCGAGCTCATCACGCTGCAAAAAGATCTGAAGCGCGTGTTCGACCCGGCCGGCCTGCTGAACCCGGGCAAAATCTTCCCGCCCACTCAGCATCGCGCCTGTTGAAAGTTCCGGCACCTCGACGAGTCCGCGCTCGAGGGAGCGAGCCTATCGCACACGGGGCGTTCCCGCCCCAGCTTGGCCCAAGCCAGTTGGCGGCGCCCGATCGCCCCAGCAGCAAGCTGGCCCATTGCTTGCTAGCTTTGTGCGCGCTTGACCAGCCTGGAACGTGCGCGTCACATCGTCGGCTTCCTGTCCCGGCATCGCTGGAGCGTGCCGCCTTCGCTGCTTTCCGCCTTGTTCTTTGCGCAGCTCGCGAGTGAGCTGCGCGAAAACGAGCTAGGGCCGTTCGATACGGCGGTTGCGAAAGTCGTGGCGGGAACGCGCGGTGACTTCGACCAACCGATGCTGTGGCTGACGCGCTTGGGAGAGGGCGAGTCACTGTTCGTGATCGTGCTCGGCGCCAGCGCACTCTTGCTGGCATTTCGCCGCAGGCGTGAGCTCCGCTACCTCGTTAGCGTGGGCCTCGGCACGCTGCTACTCGACTCCCTGCTCAAGCTGGCTTTTCATCGAGCCCGCCCGGGACCCGAGGGGCTCTATTTGATTCACACGCCTCACTCGTACTCCTTCCCTAGCGGGCACGCGCTGGGCTCGATGGGCGTGCTGTTCAGTTTGGTGATGGTGGCGCGCGCGGTCGGGGTGCGCGGCGCGTATCTGGCCGTGCTAGCGGGTAGCGCAGCCGTCCTCGTCTTGGGCATCGCGACGTCTCGAATCTACTTTGGCGTCCACTTTCCGTCGGACGTCGTCGGCGGCATGCTGGCAGGCGTGGGCTGGGTGAGCGCGATGACGGGTTGGTTCTACCCGCGGGCGCTGCCCGGCGAGGCGACAGCCCCGCCCGCCCCGCCTGCCGCGTAACGGGCCTGTCAGCATTACCAAGGCCGTTGGCGTGAGAATCCGCTAATCTACGGCGATGCGCGGCAATCGCCGCCTGACCTTTTTGGGTCCGGGCAGCCCTCTTTCATTTCCAGATCCGAGTGAATCAGACGATGAGGGTCTGCTGGCGGTGGGCGGCGATCTGTCACCAAAACGCCTGCTGTTCGCGTACGAATCCGGGATTTTTCCCTGGTACAGCGCCGGCGTGCCGCCGCTGTGGTGGAGTCCCAATCCGCGCGCGCTGATGGATCGCGAGCACCTTCATGTGTCGCGTTCGCTGCGCCGTACGCTCAAGCACGGTCCCTTCAGCGTCACGTTCGACGCGGCCTTCAGTCGAGTGATCGAAGCCTGCGCGTCCAATCGCGAAGGCGGCACCTGGATCTTGCCGGAAATGAAGCTGGCGTACACGCAGCTGCATGAGCTCGGTCACGCGCACAGTTTCGAAGTTTGGCACGACGGGCAGCTCGCCGGCGGACTCTACGGCGTGCGGCGCGGCGCGCTGTTTGCGGCTGAAAGCATGTTTCACGTCGTGACCGACGCTTCGAAGGTCGCGCTCGCGGTCTCGCTCGACACGCTGTTTCGCGCCGGCATTCGCGTGTTCGACGTGCAATTCGTGACCGAGCACCTGGCGTCGCTGGGCGCGTACGAAGTAGAGCGCAGCGAGTACTTGGCACAGGTCGCGCGGGCCACGCCTCATCAAGTGGCGGCATCCGCCATCTCCGCGGCTCTCGACGGCTGGGTCGAACGCTTCTAGAAGTCCCGAGCTGATGCGCGCAGCCTTTCCGATCGTATTTACCTTTCCGAAAGGCGCGCGCGACGTCGAGGCGTTCTTCATCGACCCGCAGACTGGCGACCTCACGCTCATCAGCAAGCAGCCGGACGGTCGCTCGCAGATCTTGGGCGCGAGCGCGGCCATGCTTGCGGCAGGTGGCGGGAGCTCACGCTGCTGGGTGAGCTGCGCTTCGGGCAAGCGCCGCTGCCGGGCAGCAGCATGCCCACGGCAGCCAGCATCTCGCGCGACGGCGATGCCGTGCTCGTGCGCACGTACTCGTCGGTGTTCCTGTTTCGCCGGCGCCAGGGCGAGTCGGTGCTGAGCGCGCTTTCTCGCGCGCCCGAGGTCGAGCCAAGCCCGAAAGAGCCCCAAGGCGAGGCCATCTCATTCGCCTTGGGCGATTCGGCCTTCTTGACCATTTCCGAAGGCGTGAAACCCCCGTTGTATTGCGCGGCCCTGAAACCATAGCCGCCAATTTTCTCATAAGTTATCTATGCTTAGGCAATTGTCCTTAATCCCGATTGAATTGGTGCTAAATCCCCCGGGCCCCCATGCAGGCCGCCCCCACCGTTAGCACGCACCAGCCAGCTGAAGCGGTCGAGCTCCGCCTCAGCCACCTCCGCCAGCTCGAGGCCGAAAGCATTCATATCCTGCGCGAGGTCGCGTCCGAGTTCGACAACCCAGTCATGCTGTATTCGATCGGCAAAGACTCGGCGGTGATGACGCACCTGGCCAGGAAGGCATTCTACCCGGGCAAGCTGCCGTTCCCGCTGCTGCACATCGACACGAAGTGGAAGTTCAAAGAGATGATCGCCTTTCGTGACAAGTTCACGAAAGAGCACGGCCTCGATCTGCTCGTGCACACCAACGAGCAGGGCCGGGCAGACAACATCAATCCGTTCGACCACGGCAGCAACAAGTACACCCAAATCATGAAGACGCAGGCGCTCTTGCAAGCGCTGGCGGCGGGTGAGTACGACGCGGCCTTCGGCGGCGCACGACGCGACGAAGAAAAGTCGCGCGCCAAAGAGCGCATCTATTCGTTCCGCGATCGCTACGGCCAATGGGATCCGAAGAATCAGCGGCCCGAGCTGTGGAACCTGTACAACGGCAAGCTCACCAAGGGTGAGACCATCCGCGCGTTTCCGTTGTCGAACTGGACCGAGCTCGACATCTGGCTCTACATCTACCTCGAGAAGATTCAGATCGTGCCGCTGTACTTCGCGGCGGAGCGACCCGTCGTCGAGCGCAGCGGCACGTTGATCATGGTCGACGACGAGCGAATTCCGCTAAATCCCGGCGAAAAGCCGCGCATGGAGATGGTGCGTTTCCGCACACTCGGCTGCTACCCGCTCACCGGCGCGCTCAAGTCGCACGCCACCACGCTGCCCGACATCATCAAAGAGATGCTGCTCACCAAGTACAGTGAGCGCCAAGGCCGCCTGATCGACTTCGACGAAGAAGGCTCGATGGAAACCAAAAAGCGCGAAGGCTACTTCTGATGGAACGTGCCGGGACTGCGGTCGCGGTGGCAGCCGATCTTCGACCCCAGATTTTTTCACAGGGAGGACGGGAGGACGGGAGGTTTTTGGGGTTCACTAGCTGCTCGGGGATTCTCGGCGCAACTCAGAGCACCGCTGACCGATCTGCGGGCATGCCTGCGGTAGCGTCGTGGAATCTCTCTGAAGCAGTGATCGCGGCTTGCATGGAAGTGCACAGTCAGCTCGGCCCGGGTCTCCTCGAGACCATGTATGAGGCCAGCCTGTGCAAAGAACTTGAGCTGCGGCAGATTTCCTACGAACGCCAGAAGCCCATTGCCGTGGTGTACAAAGGGCAAGAGCTTGAGCAGTCTTATCGGATTGATCTTATCGTCGATGGTCGTCTCGTGATTGAGATCAAAGCGCTAGACGATTTACTGCCAGTCCATGCCGCGCAGCTCATCACCTATCTGCGCATCACCGGGATCGACGATGGCTTGCTCATAAATTTCAACACGGTTTCGCTACGTCACGGACTACGCCGCCTATCACGCACCCACAAAACCTCCCATACCTCCCGTCCTCCCGTCCTCCCTGTGAAAAAATCTGGGTCCTTTCGGAGCCGTTCCTGAGCCGCCATGAGTGAGCAAGAGTTAATCAGTAAAGACATTCTCGGGTATCTGGAGCAGCACCAGAAGAAGGAGCTGCTCAGGTTCGTTTCCGTGGGGTCGGTGGATGACGGGAAGTCGACGCTCATCGGGCGGCTGCTGCACGATACGCACGGCATTTACGAAGATCAGCTGTCGGCGGTGAAGCGCGCCTCGGGGCGCGCTGGCATGGAGATCGATTTTTCGCTGTTCACGGACGGGTTGAAGGCCGAGCGCGAGCAGGGCATCACGATCGACGTCGCGTATCGCTACTTCTCGACCGCCAAGCGCAAGTTCATCATCGCCGATACGCCGGGCCACGTGCAGTACACGCGCAACATGGCGACGGGAGCCTCGACCGCCAACGTCGCCATCATCTTGATCGACGCGCGCCTGGGAGTCCTGCCGCAGTCGCGGCGCCACGCCTACATCGCGTCGCTGCTCGGCATTCCGCACATCACGGTTTGTATCAACAAAATGGACTTGGTCGACTACGATCAAGAGCCATTCGAGAAGATCAAGGCCGAATTTAGCGCATTTTGTGGGCAGCTCGGCTTCAAGGGTATCAAGTTCATTCCGATCAGCGCCAAGCTGGGCGACAACGTCGTGCACCCGAGCGCGTCGACCGCGTTCTACAGCGGCGGCACGTTGCTCGAGCACCTCGAAACGGTGCCGATCGCCAGCGACTTCAACTTCAAAGACTTCCGCTACCCCGTGCAATACGTGATGCGTCCGGACCTGAACTACCGCGGCTTCTCCGGCAGCATGGCCTCCGGCATCGTCAAGCAGGGCGACACCGTGATGGTGCTGCCTTCGCGCAAGACCAGCAAAGTCGTCGCCATCGACACCTTCGACGGCGAGATTCCGCAGGCGCACGGCGGCCAGAGCGTCACCATCAAGCTGGCCGACGAAATCGACATCAGCCGCGGCGACATGCTGGTGCACCCGCACAACCTGCCGCGCATCGACCACCGCTTCGACGCGATGATGGTCTGGCTCAGCGAGCGCCCGCTCGATCGCCAAAAGTCTTACCTGCTCAAGCACACCACTCAGCTCGTGCGCGCCGAAATCGAAGACGTCGCGTTCACGGTCGACCTCGAGACGCTCAAGCAAAGCGAAGCCGCGCGCTTGGAGCTGAACGACATCGGCCGCGTCACGATTTCGTGCCGGCGCCCGCTGTATTTCGACCCCTACAAGCAGAACCGTGTCACCGGCGCGTTCATTCTCGTCGATTCACTGACGAACAACACCATCGCCGCCGGCATGATCTTGCCGGACGCCCCGCAAAAAGAAGAGGCCGAAGGCGCCGGCCCGAGCTCGTTCCGCGCCCGCTCGCAGGTGAGCCCCGACGAGCGCAGCGAACGGCTCGGCCAAAAGGGCGCCACCGTCTGGCTCACCGGTTTACCGGCTTCGGGTAAGACGGCCATCGCCTTCGCGCTCGAGCGGCGACTGTTCGATCAAAAGCGGCTGGCCTACGTGGTCGATCCCGACGACGGCTTGTCGCTCGGCGGCCGCCCCGACGGCTCGAGCCCCGCGCAAACACCGGAGCTGGCGCGGCGCTGCACCGACGCTGGCATCATTCCCATCTTCGCCTACGCCTCGCCGCTGATCGCCGATCGCTTGGCGATCCGCGACGCCGTCGGCTCCGAGCGCTTCGTCGAGATCTACGTAAAGACCTCGCTCGACGTGCGCAAGAAGCGCGACCAACGCGGCGCCTACGGCCCCGGCCACCCCCACCCCAGCGAAGAAGCGCCCAAGTCGCCCGACGCCGTCGTCTCCCTCGACAGCGCCGACCCCGAGGAAGCCGCGCAACAAATCATCGCGGTGCTGGTCAAACGCGGCCTCCTCCCCTCCGCCTACGCTTTGTAAAAAGGGGCTGCCACCGACGCAGCCCACCCGGCAGAAGCTTCCGTGGGGTTTCCGGGCCGCAATTTGCGGCTCGAGAGGGGATGCAACAGGAAGGCGCGAAGACGCGAAGGGATCAGCATGGGGCGCCACAATGAAGCCCGATGGCGTCGCCTTGTACGGATCCGATGAGAGCGACGCGGAGACGCTTCGCTGCGGCGCCAATACAGCTTCGCGTCTTCGCGTCCTCCTGTTGCATCCCAGCGGACGGCTTGACCTTGTGCCGCCACGGGAGTTTCTGCGATTGAAGCTGCGGCTTGGCAGCCCCTGATTTAGAGTGCGGGGGTGACTTCGCTATTGGTGGTGATGGCGCTCGAGCTCGAGAGCCAGGGTTTGTTCGCCGAGCGGAACGTGCCCGTGCTGTACACGGGCCTAGGCAAAGTGAACGCGGCATATCGGCTGGCGCGGGCGTTGAGCGAGCATCGCGCGCGCTACGGCAGCTTGCCGAGCGTCGTGAATTTTGGAACCGCGGGTAGCCCGACGCTATCGTCCGGCGCCATCGTGGCTTGTCGGCGCTTCGTGCAGCGCGACATGGACGTGTCGGGCCTCGGCTTTGCGCTCGGAACGACGCCGTTCGAAGAAGTGCCGGCGACGCTCGAATTCCCGACGCTATTTCCAGAGCTGCCCGAAGGCGTGTGCGGCACCGGCGATCGCTTCGAGACCGGCAAGCCACAGGTCGCGTGCGATGTCATCGATATGGAAGGTTACGCGCTGGCCAAGGTCTGTCATCTCGAAGGCGCGGCCTTCGGCGCCGTGAAGTTCGTCACCGACGGCGCCGACGGCAACGCGGGCGTCGACTGGCAGGCCAACCTGCCGCGCGCCGCCCGCGCATTCGTCGAGCACTACGAGCGGCTCGCGGCGCGCTGAGCGGCACCCGAGAGACGGTTCAGTCGGCCTGGCGGCAAGCGCCTCACCTCGTGACCGCGCTCCGTCGGTCGTGATCCGCGACAACCCGAGCGGGTCGCTGCTGTTCATCGGGCAGGTCGTGGCGCCGTAGTTGCGTGGCGACGGCGACCGCCGCCACGCGCGCTAGTCGACGGAGTCGAAGTCGTGCACGTCTTTGCCGGCCTCTTTCGAGAGGATGTCGAGCGCGGCCGCAGCGCCGTCGCCGGCGGAAATGATGGCTTGGATCTTGTCGGGGCGCGTGGCCCAGCCGACGACGTAGGCGTTTTCGACGCTGGTGCGCCCGTTGCGGTCGGCTTCGATGCCGCGTGCCGGCAGGCCGAGGCTCTTCACGAGCTCGAGGCTGGTGCCCATCGCGATGATCAAATACTTCGCCTCGTAGGCTTCGCCGCCCGCCTTCGCGAGGAAGCCGGCATCGCTCTTCGAAAGCTCGCTAACCTCGGCGTCGACCAGCTTGCCGCCCTGGCTCGTGACCTGCTGTTTCGCGATCGCCATGAACTCTTTGCCCGTGATCTTGGGCAGGCCCAAGTAGTTGAAGAGCAGCGCGGAGTTCATCCACGTGCCGTTTTGAGCAAAAACCGTCACGTCTTGCTTGTTCTTGGCGAGAAAAAGCGCCGCGCTGAGCCCGCCTGGACCATCACCGACCACGATAACGCTTGCCATGCTCTTCGGCCTCCTTCGAAATGTGCTGGCGAGGGTGCCCATGTTCCCAGGCAAGGGCAAGGCGAGAACAAGAGTGCCCACAACTGCTGTGCAATCGCAGCGGCGTCGGCTTTCTGGGCGGAATGTGCACGGCGGCCTGCGGCTCGCCGGGCTCGCGCTGCGGCCCGCCGGGCTCGCGGCTGCGGCTCGATCGCCAGCCTCGATTCGTTCAGCTCCTGCCTGGCAGGCAACCAAAGTTTGCTCAGCTGGGCAGCTAGCGCCTACCGGCAAGACGAGCCCTCTTGGAAGCGCTTGAGGACGCTGCCGTCCGCGGCTTGTTCAACCGCGGTGATTTCCAGGCTGCCACCTTCGCCGACTGAACCGACCATGGCGATGCGAAGGACATAGGTGTGACCCGGCTTCATGTCGATCGCAAAGGGGACTTGAGGCAGATGCGCCATGACGGCGAGGCTGGGGTCCCAGCCTCCCCACGTGGTGAGATTAGTGACGGTGTGACAGCCGGGCACGAGCGCGAAGCGGTGCCCGTGCTCACTCACACTCTTGCCATCGACTGATTCCACATCACCGATCAGCGTGGCGACGCTCTCCGGCGAATGTCGTTCGCTTCCGAACAACGGATACGCCGCTTCCGCGCCACCGTTCACACAACTGGAGAGCAGAAGCGCACAGCCGCTAGCACGGGCTCGCAGTAACATCGCTACTTAGAGTAACCCATGCCCGGCAAACCCCCAGAGT
>Ga0307508_10007619_pt1 | contig 10062 bp, 10 predicted proteins | sample 9_EM_MG_FD_203089 | JGI IMG/M metagenome (GOLD analysis project Ga0307508, IMG submission 203089) | Populus trichocarpa ectomycorrhiza microbial communities from riparian zone in the Pacific Northwest, United States - 9_EM | ecosystem: Host-associated > Plants > Roots > Unclassified | place...
CGAGCACCGTCTCGGGGGGCAGTCTTCCGTCCTTTGTCCTGACGGCCCTCCTGTATATAGAGAGATCTTGTGCCCGCATAATACTGTAATACAATCTTTTACGATCATCGATCCATATATTCCAACATTCCCGACTTCGATGGGCTCTCGCACACAAGGACTGGACGGAGGAGGACCTCGAACGGTTGGTCTACAGCGATCAGAGTACAAGTCAGGAGCAGCAGCCTATAGGACAGAAGCGATGGGTCTTCAGTTCGCCGTGACAGGTGAGGTGGCATGCAGATACAGTCGATCCTGTAAAGCATTGTCAGGTAAAGTTGACGGTATGGGGTTGCTTCTGGGGCAAGTAGTCATGCTGGTTCCGCTGAAGACCAGCTCCATCCACGCCTGTGTGTACCGAGATCTACTACGTCGCTAGCTGCTCCCTTGTATCATCTTTCTTCTGTTGACATCTCAGTTTCTTTTTACATAGTGCCCAGTCTCTAAGTTCTTGGTTGATGGTGCTCGGAGGGAGGGGCTACCCACAGTCAATGCAGCTGAACTGAGACATGGTTTGTCCAATCATGAAGACTTTTTGTACTCTACGTCGATTAAGAAAAAGTGAGAAGGGGGGCTAAACCTCCTCCGCCAAAGAATGGGGTGTGAAGAACCGATATTGAACAAAAGCACGAAGCCTCGACTGTGTCAGGTGCGAATCAAGGTTACGTGTACCATCAATAAGCGAATCACTGTGACGGTCGAATGTTTGGATGCAGCGTGATGCCGGCACGATCTGGCCAGAAACAGGGAGATTGCCTTCTGCACCCTGTACTGGCCGTGGAAAGGTTAAAAGGAGTTGGTACATCTGAGGGATCTGCTTGCCTGATTTCGATCGCTGGAGAGCACATGACATGGTAAGAATCTGAAAAAGAGGGTAAATGTTTATTGATATATTCTTCGATTCGTTTCGAAAACATGTACAAATGAGAGCACGAGGCCTTCCCCGATGGGATGAATGTATACATTTGAAGACTACCACCTATTGGCAGGATGTTGATGGAGAGATCTGTCTCCTTGGGGAGAAAGGGTAGCTAAATACATGAGGGGTAGTTATAACACCGGAGATTGTGGAGAATTGGATGGGTTTTGTAAACGAGCTGCTGGCTGAATTGTTACTGGAACATTTTGTAACGAAGAATGGTAAACTGTGGAAATTATACTGAACCTTTTTTTTAATTCATAAAACTATTGCACTTGCGGGTTTCACTTGTTGGGGAGGGAGAGAATGATGAAAAATGAGCTCTATCCGGAGGTCATTATTTGGTGATGCTTGACTGTGTGCGTTCACTCACCACAAACACCCAACATCAAAGTACCTTAAAAAATAATTTCTTTTTAATATGTGTGACTGCGGCTGGAGTAATTGCCGAATAAGGCACCCCTGCATGCGTACCCCAAGCAATCCCACGGATAGATAATTGATTCTGTGTACTTTGATATTACGTCGATGGCCAACCTCTCAACCTTACAGCATGGTCCAATGAGAAAGCCTTTTAAATACCTGGTTGCGCACGCTACCGATTCTCTCTTCAGGATGCGGCGCTTGTCGGTGTTGAATGCAGTGTTTTTTTGTCGGTGACATGGTAGGTGACGGCTGTTGGAAATGCTTCTCGCGTGCTGTTTAGATTTGGCACTTGAGCTTTAGAGTCTGTTGAGCACAGGGTTGCGTAAGGTGCAAGCGGGGAAGTGTCAGCGGAGGATATTTGTTCTGTGGGTTCTTTCTCTACTCGTTCTACTCAATACTTATCGAATACTACAATGAAGTTGTGAACCACTTGAACCACAAGAATCGATATTCCTTGTGTTTTCTCATCTCATACAGCATTAGGACCGATCGAACTGCTATCATTCATTTCTATCCTCATCACTAATTGGTATTCTTTCAACAATGGTGGCGGCAGGTTGCGGTGTCCAGCATTGTTCGGCAACTCTGTTCGGTCTTTTACACGCACAGTGACCATGTAAAAATTTACTAGGTGCTAAACTATCTACCTCTACAAGCGAGAAAACGTATTGCTTGTACTCTATACCGGCGTGGGAGCGAGTCTGTTGCCAGTATTCGACTGCATTCTACATCTCCCCTTATCACTGTGAAAACGTATCCCCAAGCATCTTTCTGGAAGCCTTCGGTTTGGTGGTAGGGTTGACTCCTCACTGGCTCTCATAGGTACCAGCAGTGGGGACGGGGGTAGGGGTAGGGCTCAGACATGGCCGTGGGGCTTTTTTTGCCTGTTCCTACTTACATATGGCCTACATAGATCATGACGGCGTACATTTTGTCCAGTGAGGCATGGCCGTGGGCTGGGTTAAATACTTGCAAGTACAAATTGAGTGTAAGGTTTGCCTGACGCCTGGTGTCATGCCGGCTCACAGAACCATAAGGCCTAAGACTCCACTGTGGTTTGGCATTCGCACAAGACCAGATGCTTAGGAGCCGAGGATACCCGAAATGGGAGTTTTAAGCTAGGGGCTTGTAGTGGTGTTTTATTTGCGGAGGATTTCTATGTAAGGAGCTGACCGCTGGCCTGTAGTTATTTAGGCACTGAAGACCTTTACCAGATCTGAAGGAAATATCACACCCGTAAGGAAAGTGGTGATAGAGAAAAACTGAGAGTAAGACCGTGACCCCGCTGATTGGCTGACATGATGTGTACAAGAGGAACAAAAACCCCACAGCGGCTTGCTAACCCACGAGGCTAACTAATCCCCAGAATAGCTGCTATTCCTCCTGAATCCCTTATACAACAATTGTTGGAAATGCTTCTCTTGCCGAGACGGTCTTTAGGTTTGGCGCTTCTGCTTTACAGTTGGTTGAGGACACATTTACGTAACAGCGGGGAAGTAAGAAGGGATATCTGCTGTTCTTCTTGTACTTCTCTCTCAGTTTTTCATATACTTGTTCAATATACTATACATTCATCTTCACCGTCAGACCGATATCCTTTTTGCAGGTTATGAGCCCGGAGTCATAACGGCTCCAACCAAATGAACCTCATACCGAATTTCCCAACTTCTTACCATCGTCACACACTCTCGTGTTAGAAGTAGGCTCATGAGGGAGCCCAGCGGTAAGCGTGGGGGACAGTGATATCGAGGCCCGTTGATTTACATCCTGTTATACTGTTCATACAACCTCCACTGACAAATAAGAAAGAAGCAACCCCGAAAGTCATACAATTTCACTCCCACTGTCGCCATGTCTGAGAAACCCTTCAAGCATGCTCTTGGAAAGATCAATCTCCTTGAAGTAACAAATTAGGCCAACTGGAAGTGAAAGTGCGAGTGGATCCTACAAGCTGTTATGGCTTGGACAATTGTTGTTGGAGAGGAGGAAGAACCCAACAACCCAGTAGGATTCTCAGTAGCAGCCAGTGCAGAATGAGCCGCCTACCGAGACTATGCGCAACAGAAGGTCCAAGCTGCAGCCATCATCTTTGGTTCCTGCGGCATAACTGCGAGAGCTCATATTTATGAAACCAGCGATCCGGCGGAGATGTGGACTACACTTGCAGCCAGAATGGACGGAGCCAACAACAGTGTTGGTCGGATGACACTTTACCGTACCTTCAGCTCACTGTGTCCCACTGCCGGTCAGCCGATATCTGCCTACTTCGGACTGTTACTGAAGATCAGAAACCAACTTATTGGTACCGACGAAGCAATAACCAACACTGCCTTCAAGACACATATCTTCACAACCCTCTCTCCCATGTTCGCTGTTACCATTGAAATTCTGCAATTCCAAGCCAACATTACCATTGATAAAGTCTTTGATGTACTGAAGGAGTGCGAAAAGAATAAAGCAATGGTGGTGGTACCAGATGCAGTGTCAGAGGCATTGTACACACAGCAAGGAGGAAGAGTAGGAAGTCTGCAGGGAGGGAGGGGAGGACAAGGTGCTTACCAGGGACGTAGGAACTACCAAGGGAAAGGACGTTCCCCAAATGTTTGGTGTGATTGGTGCTCTACTGCAACACATACTACGGCCAACTGCTGGACCAAGGAGACATCTACTTCTAAACGCTCACGCGAAGACCCAACGGATGGCTGCTACCATTGCGGAGAAGAAGGACATATCCGATATAATTGCCCAGCAATGAGAAAAGGACATGCTATATGCAACAGAAGGGATACTGAGCAGAGACGAAAAGACCATCAGACGAAGGAAACTGGCAATCTGCAATGACTCGCAGGGACAAATTCCCTTAGCTCGAAAGTAATGGTAGCATCACATCGATCGGCAACATCATATGGAACCTGGGTAATTGTTTCCTGAGCCTCACACAATTATGGCAATATGCTTCAAGACGTTTGGAAGGACTCAGTAATGGAAACCAACATGATAATCAAATTGGGAGATAAACATCAAGTAAGAGCAAAGAAGAAAGGAGTCGTATGTCTAGATGGAGTGAATATTGAAGTGTTCTTTGTTCCCGAATTCCGGATATCACTCCTCTCGGTAGGACAACTCGATTCACCTGGATACACGTCAACATTCAAGTCAGGGATCTGCTCGATCACCAACACCAGCAGGAACAGAGTTCTCAGCGCCGTCCTCGAAGAAGGTCTATAAGTGCTAGCTACAGATGGATCTGCACATATTTCGGAAATCAGGCTACTACGGGCTAGAAATCTGAACACCTTGAAGATTTGACTTCAATGATTTGCACATCTTAATTATCAGGATTTAAGACGTATGTTGAATCCCTCTGATGAGCAGACCACGGATCCTATGGACGAGCGGCCGATTATGGATCCTATGGACAAGCGGCCCATAATGGATCCTATAGACAAGCAGACCAAGGACCCAAAGGACAATGAACCGATGACTAACGCTATGGACAATGAACCAGTCACGAATTCCTCGGACATGTCAGACAAGTCTCGGACAACCTGGGGGACACCGGAATTATGTCAAACATGTGTTCATACCAAACAACAACAACATGTAATAGGTACCAAGGCATCCCGCACCTCAATGCCATTCGAGCTCATTCATTCAGATCTCTTTGGACCCATAAAGCATAGCATCGGAGGGACCCAATATTACATCATCTATATTGATGATTGCACAAGGTATACTGGGGTGTATTTCCTGATCACCAAAACAGCAGAAGAAATATCACCCTAGTTTCGTCCCTATCAGGCCTGGCTTGAAACCCAAGGGTTCCGCATCAAACGATTCCAGAGCAACAATGGATCCGGAGAATTCAGCAACTCTGTAATCCTGGGAATGCAGGGAGAAAACGGAATCACTTTTGAACCCTCCACTCCATACACCCAATACAAGAATGGAACAGCTGAATGAATGATCCGAACCCTGAATACAAAGGCATGAAGTATGACGTGGGATGCCAATGGGCCAATAAAGTTCTGGCCAGAAGCCGTATGGACAGCATGCTATCTGCATCAAAGGTCTCCAACCTAAAGTCTTTCGGGCAACCGCTCCCCCTACAAAGCCCTGTACAGTACTATTCCGAAGATTAGACATCTGAGACGATTTGACTGGTAGGTATACAAGCATATCCCACCCACTCAACGAACCGAGAAGAAATTCGGAAATCGTTCAAGTGTCTGTATGATGCTTGGATATGTGCACAACACTACGAAGATCTGGAGGATATGGGACTTCAACTCGGGAAGAACCAGATGGGCAGTGGAACGCTCAAGTGTGATATTTCAGGAAGGAGCGAATGCACATATTGAAGAATGAACCAAAGTTATTGAGTTTCCAGACAATGCAGACGAACTGCATGATGAAATCTACGAAATGGACAAAAAGACAGAAAGCAGAGGTATCAACGACTCACTGAGTCAACAGAACAGTAAGTCAAAAGACTCCTTATCCCTTTCCGTTGTCACCAGCAAATCAGCTCAATGAGCTGCTGGGCGGAATATCATCGCTCAGTTGTCACCAGCGAATCGGCTCAATGAGCTGCTGGGTCGAACATCATCTCTCCGTTGTCACCAGCAAATTGGCTCAATGAGCTGCTGGGCTGAATATCATCTCTCCGTTGTCACCAGCAAATTGGCTCAATGAGCTGCTGGGCGGAATATCATCTTCCGTTGTCACCAGTGAATTGTCTCAATGAGCTGCTGGGTGGAAAACCATTTCTCCATTGCTACCAGTGAATTGGCTCAATGAGCTGCTGGGCAGAAGCCAATAAGTCTGCAATACTAACTTCATTTGGCAGATGAACATGACTATGTTTCTATGCGAACACACAGTAAGGTACGTCTTGCATCTGCCTTTCAGACCCTTGGAATCGCTGAGACATCCAAACATCATGAAGCTGAAAATGAACTGCTCACGTACAAGGCTACTCTACAAAGTCCACAGGCAAGACAATAGGAAGAAGCCATGTGCCAAGAGTGGCAGGTATTGGTTGAGAACCACACATTTGACATTGTGGCCCAAGGTAGTACTGCCCAAATGGAAATTGCTGATGTACCAGTAGAAGTATCTATTGGATGCAAGTGGATCTACAAGAGAAAAGTCAATCTGGATGGACCCACATGCTACAAGGCTCGACTCGTTATCAAGGGACATGAACAAAAGCAACGAATTGACTATGACAAGACCTATGCGCCAGTATCCAAGATGACAACGTTCTGATTGGTATTGGCACTTGCCGCTCAGTATAGCTGGAATGTCGATCATATGGATGTGGTGATGGCTTTCCTAAATCCATTGATTAACCGAGACAACATCTACATGGAAATGCCACTTGGAATTAACTGGCTGGTATCGAGCGGAAACCCGTCGAGCGGAAGTGCCTTTATCCTCCCAAAAGCCCTCTACGGACTGAAATAGGCACCCAGACTTTGGTATGAGGATATCGATGGATACTTGCAATCCATTGGGTTTCGACAGTCAGCTGAATATCCAAACCTGTACCTCTAACCAGGGGTCCTGTTAGTCCTATATGTGGATGATCTGCTCATTGCACACAATAGTACAGAAGGATGGGGATATCAGATCAAGCAGTTGCTGCAGGAGAAGTACAAGATGTGTGACTTAGGAGCAGCAAAGAGGTTTCTGGGAATCGAGATTGAAATAACTGAAGACGGCAGATTCAGTATCTGCCAACAAGACTACATTAATACAATCGTATGACGATTTGGATTGATGGATGTGAAACCGGCTAAGTCTCCGCTTGATTCTCAGACAAATCTGGCTAATATCTGGTGTCAGGACAAACTGGCGAACCGCAAGGAATACTTGTCAATGGTCGGATCCCTCATGTATGCGGCACTGGGAAGTCAACCAGACATTGCCTTCAGCGTCACTGCTCTTAGCCGATACAACGTACTACCTCTTGAGATGCATACAACAGCCGCAAAGAGGGTGTTACAATACCTCAAAACTACTTCACACTTCCAAATCCACTACCGCCGGCTTCCATCCCACTGACAATTGGTGAATACGCGTCCTCACATTCCACTTCCCCACAACACGTCTATCAATATCATCGGGTATACGGACTCCGACTGGGCGGGAAACTCTATGACTTGAAAATCGGTTGGAGGGTATGTGTTTGGCCTGGGGCACACCAACGCCAGCGAAGAACTCATCATGGCCAGACTGATTCATTGGCAAGCCAAGTCTCAGAGTGTTGTAGCACTGTCAACGCTTGAAGCAGAATATATCGCCTGTTCGCATGCGACACAGGAGAGTCTCTGGCTCAAGCGAATGATGAAGGAGGCAGTGGAAGGAATGGCAGTAAAGATATCTGATGGACCGGTGCCGATTGGATGCAACGACCAAGGTGCAATCAAATTGATTGCCTCCCGAGTTGTACAGCAAAAATCGAAGCATATTGACGTGAAATATCATCATGTTCATGATGAGCAAATGAAAGGCTCAGTTAAGTTTCAATACATCTCATCTGCATCAAATCCTACCGATCTGCTGACCAAACCTCTTGCAGATCCCTGACACCTGCAGCTGCTGCAACTCACTGGACTCACTTAATCGACACAAATGCCCGAACACGACGAATGCGACCAATCATGAGAAGAAAAAGGGGGTACGAGCGACAAGGAGTTGGAAGGAGATCAAAAGTTCTTGTTATTGAGCGTGTTCTTACATCCTGTTGGCAAGGGTGAGTCCGCACTCTTTTTCCTACTAGCCAGTGTTTTTCCCAACGCTCACTATGGTCCGGTCCGGTCCGGTCTTCGGATTTCTGGGACCACCTCAGTCCAGTCCTTCCAATGGAAAGGCCACCAAAGACTGCGGTCGACCGAGGTCGACCGTGGTCTTTGAGGCTTAAATCACCTGACTGCCACATCCAAGTTTGCTACTAAAAATTTTCTACCTTGCTACGATATCCAACGACCCCATCATTAATCAACTCCTTCCACTCACCTGCCCTCTGCAACACGTACAACCTGCACACGATGGTGTCCTCGATTACAAACGACAGTGCACAGAGCAAAAGCACTTCCATTCTTTCGTCCCCATCTCCTACCTTCACAGGTGTTACAGATCGACACAGCAGCAGATTGACATCCGCTAGCATTTCCACCAGAGATGAGGAGCACCAGTTAGCATCCTTTTTTCGAGAGAAGAAGAAAATCTGTTTAAGCCATGTATGGCTATCCGCCAACGGGCAGGAGGTGTGGATTGATGGCAAGATAAGATGGTGCTGCAATAGATGTATGTTTGATTTCCGATCCACTGCATGTTGCAGCTAATACTAAACATCATTTGCTTGGAAGGTCTGAATCTGAATACAGCGGTGACCTTTGCTACAACGTCAACCAAGAATCCCCAAGAGCACTTCAGGTTGAAACACAGAATTGATGCCGATGGTGTTATTGCTACCAGCCGATCTACCACACACCAAGAGACCATTCAGGCTGCATTTAGCAGGTCAGATATCCCAAAAATGAAATTTAACGCAGATGTCTTCAAACATCTCATGGTCCGCTGGATATTCAAAATGAGCATTAGCTTTCGAGTATGCGACGATGATTCCTTTCGAGCTATCCTTAGCTATTTGGTGGCTTGTGTGAGTACTCTAAACTACTGTTGTATCATGGTATGACCTCCGGCTGACCAGTTGGTTAGAAACCCGATTACACAGCCATTGCGCAGACTATACCTCGTAATGGTAATGCTATCAGACGTTGGGTCATATCCTTCTATGAGAATATGAGAGTGGAGGTCACAGCCAAACTTCATCAAGTTGTGGTCAAGATTCATTTCAGCTTTGATATGTGGAGCGGTCCCAATCGTTATGCATAACAGGCAATTGTAGCGCATTGGCTTGATCCGTCAATGAAGCTTCACACGGCATTGCTCTCATTACATCGATTCCGCGGCACCCATTCAGGTTTTGTCACGCTGTGCGGACAAGAAAAGAAGAGAAGAAGAAAGTCATGTCATTCTATCTACGAGCAGGAGGAGCTTGCTTCTTATATACCCATTGCCAAGCCCTTCCTGCGCCACCCTTCCGCTTGCGGTGGTGTGCAGCTTCCGTGTTTGCCAGCCCGCTGTCCTCCGGCCAGGTGCCGATCGGGTGAGGTACGTCCGGTAAAGTGCTGTTTCGGCATGGTGCCGGCCGGCATCCTGCCATCGTGAGCAAACATACACCTCCACGAAACTACCCGCATTCCTATGCCCGGTTTAGGGTCACAATCGCCCCCAACTTTGGATGCCGCCCTCGGTGTCCCTAAAAAACTCAAAAAAAAGAAAAAACAAGAAAAGCACACCTCATGCAAAATCAGGAAACTTATTACAAAGAAGTAAGTAAAATGACAAAAGAAGAAACGAATTACAGTAAAAGAACGAAACTACAGCAGAAAACACGAGCTTCTATTCCATGGAACTCTCCTCCCTTGATGCTTTGTAGTCGGCGATCACTTGCCGGGTGTTCGGTAAGTCGTCGTCGGCATACCATGAGTCCCATTCCGGACCGTAACCCTTCCAGCGGACGAGGAACTCGGTCTTCTTCTTCCTGCCTTTCTTAGAGGTACGTTTGCCAACGATTGCGTCAATCTCCCATTCTGGCTCACTTT
>Ga0307508_10007620_pt1 | contig 10062 bp, 11 predicted proteins | sample 9_EM_MG_FD_203089 | JGI IMG/M metagenome (GOLD analysis project Ga0307508, IMG submission 203089) | Populus trichocarpa ectomycorrhiza microbial communities from riparian zone in the Pacific Northwest, United States - 9_EM | ecosystem: Host-associated > Plants > Roots > Unclassified | place...
CTCACGATGAATCCCTCCAGCGGACAGGGGCCCTCTCCAGGCGCCTATGGATCACCCTGCACTTTGGACGGGACAAAATCACCGACCAGCTTCCTCCCTGCTGATAGCCCCTTCCTTCCACCACAGGTCAGCGGACTACCCAGGTCGGAACCGCGTCCAGCATGCGGTGGAACGTAGCTGACCGGTCGGCTAACTTCGAAGTGCGGCGCGGATCGGATTCTGATCCGGTTCCTGTCCAACCGCGGCCCCACCCCTCCATCTCTCCATCCGTCCTCGCGGTCGGAGACGTGTTCCCTTCACATCACACCCGGAGTACAGCGATGAATGACAACGGACGTCAGGACGGCATCCACCCCTTCCCGGCCGGTATGCAGTCGCGTGAGATCGAGACCAACGGCGCCACGATCCACGTACGCGTCGGCGGACAGGGGCCGGCGGTCGTCCTGCTGCACGGCTTCGGCACAACCTGCGACATGTGGGGCCACCTGGCCAACGCCCTCATCGAGGACCACACGGTCATCGCCCCCGACCTGCGCGGACTGGGCCTCTCCTCGAAGCCCGAGGGCGGCTACGACAAGAAAACCCAGGCGGCGGACGTGTGGGGCGTCCTGGACACCCTGGGCGTGGACACCATCGAACTGGTGACCCACGACATCGGCATCATGGTCGGCTATGCAGCGGTCGCCACCCACCCCGAACGCGTCAGCCGATGGGTGGCCATCGACGCACCGCTGCCCGGCATCGGCCCCTGGGACCACATCACACAGGACCCGACGATGTGGCACTTCGGCTTCGGCGGTCACGACATGGAACGCCTGGTCGCCGGCCGCGAGCGCATCTACCTCGACCGCTTCTGGAACGAACTCTCCGTGGTCCCGGAGCGGTTCGACGAGGCCAAGCGCGAGCACTACGCGGCTCTCTACGCGCAACCCGGAGCCATGCGGGCGAGTTTCGCCCAGTTCCTGGCGTTCACTCAGGACGCGGCCGACAACAAGAAGTTCCTCGCCGAGGGCAAGCTCCAGATGCCGGTCCTGGCCTTCGGCGGCGAAGCCACCTTCGGCCCCGGAATCGGCGAGGTACTGCGATGCGTCGCCGACGACGTCGAAGACGCCGTCATCCCGGACTGCGGACACTGGATCACCGAAGAACAGCCGCAGGCGACGACAGACCTGGTCGTCGACTTCCTGCACCGGACGCGCTGAAAGACCGTCCCTGCGACGACACCATGACCTCAGGCGAGCGGTGAGGAAGCGGGGGACAGAACCGTACGCGTCGACACCGGACGATTGGACAGGCATACGAAGCCTTTGGTGGCGACGGTTCTCTTGGTCGAGAACCCACCCACCAGAGGCTTCACCCGTCCGTCACACCAACTGCTAGGCCGACGCGGTGAGTTCGGGAAGTGTCCGTCCGGACACTCGTCGTGATCGGACTCGCCATCTCGGCCGTGGGTGCCGTCCTTCTCGCCAGGACCGGCGTCCACACCGACTATGCTGCGCTCCCGCTGCCAGCACTGATCCTGATCGGAGTCGGCATGGGTCTGTCCGTCGTGGTGGCGATCGGCATCGGCCAGCAAGGCGTCGACCCGAAGGACGCCGGCACTGCTGGGGCGATGAACAACGTCAGCCAGCAGATTGGCTCGGCGATCGGAGTCGCGGTCATCAGCACCCTTGTCGCCACCGCCACCATTCACTACCTCACCAGCCACCCCGCCATCCCTGGCAGTGCCGCTGAAGCGACCGTGTACGGGTTCAGCGTCGGCTACTGGTGGGCTGCCGGTGTCTACGTCGCCGCGGCAGTGATCTGCGGGCTCCTGATCCGGCCCAAAACATACGCCCACCACCACGCCGGTGCCGAACGCGACGACGAACCGATCTTGGTGATCGGCTAGTAGGGCTTGGTCGGGTTGGTATTGCCGTGTCTATGCCGCGTTGACAGGCGGGCGGCAGGCGTCGGTCCAGAGGGCGAGGGGGAACTACATCTCGCGGACGACCTGGCAGAGGGTCAGGCCGACGCCGTTTCTTTTGGGGTCTGGGCCAGTCGCTGGAGCGTGCAGAGGGCGTGGACGAGGGTGACGTGGTGATGCCGGCCGTTCCGAGTGCGACCCTCGAAATGGGCCAGGCCCAGGGCCTGTTTCATCTCGCCGGTAGTCGTGCTCGATCCGCTGGCGCAGCTTGGCCAGCCGCACCAGCGTGGTGAGCGGGGTGCCGTCGGGCAGGTTGGAGACCCAGAACTGCACCGGCTCCGCGGTGGCGGAGGAGGTCGATGGCTCGCTCGGAGGCGAAGGCGGAGACGGGCGTACACGGTGGCGGTGACGCACATGTCAGGGCGGTCGCCGGATTCGGCGTCGTACGGCCGCGCTCCCGAGGCCTGTCATTCCCCGCGGGGTCCGCCCCCATGGATCCCGGATCGGCTCCCTGGCCCCAGCCTAGTTGCGGCAAGATCGATCCGGGCAATAGCAGGGCTTTTTCAGACACTATGACGAATCACACCAGGAGGGTGTGTACATGAACATGGCCACGATGCCGTTGTCCGCGCTGGATATCGCGCCGATTGAGACCGGCATGACTGCACGTCATGCGTTGCGGAACACAGTTGAACTGGGGCGCAGGCTCGAGCGGTTCGGCTACCGCCGGATGTGGGTTGCCGAGCATCACGGCGCCACCGCCAGTTCCGCTCCATCCGTGCTTGTCGCGCAGATCGCGGCGGCGACTTCGACGATCCGTGTCGGGTCCGGGGGTGTGATGCTGCCCAACCACGCGACGCTGGCGGTAGCCGAGCAGTTCGCCACCCTGGACGCGTTCCATCCCGGACGGATCGATCTGGGTGTCGGTCGCGGACCGGGCGCCCTCAGCGAGGCCGTGATTGCTGCGCTTCGGCGCGGCGCACCGCCTGCGACGGATGAAGAGTACGCACGTGAGGTGCATGCGCTACTTGAGCTGATCAGCGGCGAGGTGTCACAGTCGGCCCTGACCGCCTTGCCGGAACACGAAAACTCAACCGAGCCGTGGCTGCTGTCGTCGAGCACGGCCGGCGCCAAGCTCGCCGCACGCCTCGGGCTGCCGATCGCCTTCGCCCATCACATCCGTCCAGACAACACCGTAGCGGCCCTGGCCGACTATCGAACCGAGTTCCAGCCATCGCGATGGTCGGACAAGCCGCATGTCATGGTGTGTGTGCAGACGATCTGTGCGGAGACCGATGAATCGGCCGCCGCGTTGGCCCAGCCGGCAAACGTGGCCCTCGCGCATATCGCGACCAAGCGCTTGCCCCCCTTTCCCACGCCGGAGGCAGCGGCGACTTATGCCTTCGCCGATTCCGAACACATGATTGTCCAAACTCATCTGCGCTCGCAGGCCCATGGCGCGCCGGACACCGTCGTACGGAAGCTGGCGGAAATCATCGAGCGAACCGGTGCCGACGAACTGATGCTCACCACCCCGGTGTACGACATCGATGCCCGCGCACGCTCCTACGACCTGGTCGCGACACAAATCGCCCAGCCTTTGCTGCATCGGGGGTAGGAAGCCGCAGGCGGTCAATCTCCCACCCCGCCCCGCCGGTTGTGGTACCCCCGGCATCACTCGGACGTTCGAGTCTGTACACGCGCGGCCGGCCGGGGCCGCGGGCGTACTGGCCGAGTGTGGTCCTGGGGCAGGTAGTCGTCATCGGAGGTGGGATTGCCGGTACGTTGGCGGCACTGGCACTGAGCACTGCGCATCGTGAAGTTGCTGGTCACGGGTCTGGTGTGCGCGGGGTTCGGGATGCTCGTGCTGGTCGTGGGTGGATGACTTCGGTGAAGATCGTCGGTCACCGGGAAACTTCGCGGTTTGTGAGGACGAGAAGGGACCTGACCAGGGCGGTCGCCCACGTCGGGTGGGTGCGGACCTTGCCGAGCACACGCCAGTTCTTGAGGTGGGCGAAGCCGTGCTCCACCGGTGCCCAGACCGCTACCAGTGCGGTGTTCGACAGTTTCTGGCTGCGGGTCAGGGGCCGGTTGCGGGCGGCCTTGTAGCCGGTGATCACCGCCGGGTCGTCGTCGGGACCGCTGTCGTCGAGCCCGACGAAGCCCAGGTCGGCAATGGCGCCAAGGCCGGCCGCCCGCAGCTTGGCGGTGAGTTGGTCGTGTCGGCAGGCGGTGATCTCCGAGGTCCGTCCGGGCCGGGCCGTCGAGACCCAGAGCAGTCGGCCGCGGTCGTCGGTGAGCGCGATGACGAGCAGGCCATGGCATTTGCGGGGAACCTGCCGTCGGGACGTTTGTGCAGTCAGCCGCGGTCGGCGAGCTTGGTCATCTTCGCCCGCAGCGGCTCCCAGCATGCCGCGCACCGAAGCGTCCAGGCCCAGCCACTCGCCGACCGCCCTGACCTGCACCGGGCCGTCGGCCTCCCGCACGATCGCCAGGATCTTGCGGTAGTCGCCGGGCAGCGCGCCCTCATCGACCGCGTCGCTGCGGAGCGCGATGAGCAGGACTGCTCGCCCGGCCACCTTCGCCGATACCGGAGCGACAGCCTCGGCGTCGGCCTGGACCTGCTCGGCCAGGCGGTTCAACACCCACTCCGCGATAGCCAGTTCGTCCCGCTCGACCTGGACCTCCTGAAGCTGCTTGGTCAACTCCTCGACGAGGGCGTCCAGTTCGCTCCGGCGAGCGGTGATCCACTGACGCTCCTGCATCCCCGCAGCCTCCCGCGATCTCGTGGCGTGCCGACCTGCCGACGGATCGTAGGCGGGGGCAAGTCGCGGGCGCAGCCGAACCCGGCATCCCACCGGAACCGGACCCACCCAATGATCTACACCAAGGTCATCGGCCGTCGACCGGCGGGAGTACCCCACTCGTCATTCGCACCAGACCCGCGACCTGCGACTTCACGATGCACCCCCCTCATTGATGGTCCGGTGGCGATTTCTTACCAGATCGGGAGCAGAGCCGTCCTTTCGGTCGCCGGCCGCGGGCCGAAGATGCGCCGGTCGGTTTCGCTGATCGGGACGTCGTTGATGCTGGCCTCGCGGCGGCTCATCAGCCCATCGGCGGTGAACTCCCACAGCTCGTTGCCGTAAGAGCGCGACCACTGGCCTGTCGCGTCGTGGCATTCGTACTGGAAGCGCACCGCGATCCGGTTGCCGGTGAATGCCCAGAGTTCCTTGCGCAGGGCGTAGTCGAGTTCGTTGGCCCACTTGTCGCGGAGGAATTCCACGATCGCCTCCCGTCCGGTGACGAACCGGTCCCGGTTCCGCCAGACGGAGTCCTCGGTGTAGGCCAGTGCCACGCGTTCGGGATCGCGGGTGTTCCACGCATCCTCGGCGGCAAGGACCTTCTGGCGGGCGGTCACCTCGTCGAACGGGGGGAACGGGGGTCGGGACGCCATGTCGGGTTCCTTCTCTTGTAACTGATCGCGGGGAACGATGGTTCTCGGCCGCTGTAAGGGTTGAAGTCAACGTGCCGGGTTCGGATTGGCAGGCGAATATTCGGGCGCGGACCAGCGCAACGGCAGGGCGCCTCGTGTCTCGACGACCCGTTCGACGGTGAAGCGCACCACCCGGTGTTCGCCATTCCTGCTGAATTCCGTCCGTGCCTCACCGGTGAGCTGGAGTGCCTCGCCTGTCGTCCAGTCCAGAAAGAGCAGGCCCGCGCGCGGGTCGGAGAGCAGGTTTCCCAGAGTCAGGAACATGGAGTTTCCCGGGTAGTCCAGCCAGCTCAGCTCGTGTGGTGAATCCGCCTGTACGAAACCGGGATTGCCGCCCCGGTGGCTGGCGTCCGCTCCGCTGTGGTGGGCCGTTGCCAGGAAGAAGGTATCGGCCGCGGCGATGAACTCTGCCTGTGCCGCGGTCAGTTCGCTGCTGTGACGCGGTTCCTTGGGCTCGCGGGCCTCGGCCGTCTCGCACGACTGCCTTTTCTGCAGGTACTTCGGGCAGTTGGAGAAAACCTGGTGCGCCTCGACCGTGAATCCCCCTGGCGTGGACCGGAGGCGGCCATTGACTCGCATGCGGCGGCGAGTGCGGGGGTCCAGGGCGATCGTGCCGACGGGCAGGTCCACGGCCTGGGCGAGGGCCGACGCCAGAGGGTCGGTGGGAAGCGTCCCGCCGGCGACCGAGATCTGGTGCGGGCCCGTGGCTCGGACGAAACCGGGTGTGCCGTTCAGCGGTGAGGCCCAGACGCTGCCCGTCGCCGGGGCTGTTGCCCCCAGGATCAGGAAAGGCTGGAGTTCCAGGAAGGCCGCGGCCACCGGCTTGATGCCCGTACCGATGATCTGGCCAACGTGGTCGGCGAGTTCGCGTACGCCCACGCGGTCCTGCACGGTGCGCGAGCCCGCGTGATACGGCCCCATGGCTAGAAGAAGCCGCAGGTCGGGGCTGATGCGTGCGGGACGGGTGCGCCCTTCACGCCGCTCGGCACCGAGATCTCCAGGCGGGTGCCGTCCGGGTCGTGGAAGAATATGCCACCCGAGGGCGCGCCCTCACGGTGGGCGACCACACCTTCGTAGGCAAACTCGGCGCCGTAGGCCCGCAGGGCTTCCTCGTACTGCCTGACCTGATCGATCGAGTCGGCGGTGAACGCCAGGTGATGCAGGCCTGCGCGGTCGTTGTCGTAGGGCTCGTCGGCCTGTTGCCAGAGGGTGACCATGGGACGGTCGCCGCCGTCACCGAGGAACACGTACCGGCGGCCGTCCTCGCCACCTTCGGCGAGCACCGTGAAGCCGAGGACGTCACGGTAGAAGACGAGTGAGCGGCCGAGATCGGTGACGTTCACGCCGATGTGGCCGAGATGCAGAGTCATGGGAATGCCTTCCACTGAGGTGACTGAGGTGAACGCCCCGTGTCCGGGCGTCGGTCATACGTACTCCTGGCTTTCCGCCTCAACGGCCTCCTGGCTGAGGCCGCGCGGCAGAGCTACCGGGCCTACTCGTTTGCGATCTCGCCTGCGAGGAACCCGGTGATCAGGTCGCCGACGGCGTCCACGTGGCTCTCCAGCAGAAAGTGGCCGCCGTCCAGGAGGCGCACCTGGGCCTTGGGCAGGTCACTGCGAAAGGCCTCGGCGCCGGCCGGACCGAAGATCTCGTCGTTACGTCCCCACACGGCGAGCAGCGGGACCTGGCTGCTGCGGAAGTACTCCTGGACGCGCGGGTACAGCGCGACATTGGAGGGGTAGTCGGCGTAGAGGTTGAGCTGGATCTCGGGGTTGCCGGGACGGTTGACCATGGCGTGGTCGTGTGTCCAGGCGTCGGGGTCGATCAGTTCCGGTTGGGGGACGCCGTGGGTGTACTGCCAGCGGATCATGTCCAGGTCCAGGCTGCGCCGGAGGGGGGCCACCAGTGCTTCGTCGTCCGGGTTCTTGGCGTAGGCCCACAGCGGGTCCCAGAAGGAGGGCATGAAGCCGTCCTCGTAGGCATTGCCGTTCTGGCTCACGATGCCGGTAATCCGGTCGGGGTCGCGCAGGGCGAGATGCCAGCCCATCGGAGCGCCGTAGTCCTGCACATACATGGCGTACCTGTGCACGTCGAGCTGGTCGAGGAGGGCGTGCTCGACCGCGGCGAGGGCTTCGAAGGTGTAGTCGAAGTCCGCGGAGGCCGGTGCCGAGGAGTGGCCGAAGCCGATCATGTCGGGGGCGATGACGTGGTAGCGGTCGGCCAGCAGCGGGATGAGGTTGCGGAACATGAAGGAGCTTGAGGGCGCGCCGTGCAGGAGCACGATCGTGGGTGCCTCTGGGTCGCCGGCCTCCCGGTAGAACACGTCGAGCCCGTCGATACGCACACTGCGGTGAGCTGCACGGATGAGGTGAGAGGGCATGCGTCGCTCCTACGTCAAGAGAGGCGGGGTCCGGAGGCCCGTATCGGCGGCGCAGCCCGGCTGAGTGGGGCAAGGCATCGTCGGATCTAATGCCTCTACCTGTTAGGTACGATAGGTCGAGGTTTCTAACGAGTCAACCCGTTAGACTTCTGGGATGGATGACGCACGGACTGGGTTCCCGCTCTTGGGCGAGCCAGCGGCGCTCGACTTGGCGAACACGGTCGCGTTTCGCGGCGGAGCCCGGGAGACCGACCTCATCCCCACTCCGGATGAGTGCTCGCGGTGGTTGCGGGCCCGGGACGCGGCGCTCGGCAAAGCCGGGGAGCAAGCCATCTCGGTCACCAGCGCCGAACTGGATCGGCTGCACGGACTGCGGGGGGTTCTTCATGCGGTGCTGGAGGCGCGCGTCCGCGGCACTGATCCCGCAGCATCGGAGCTGTCGGAGCTCAATGAGTCCGCCCGGGCCACCGCTCCCACGCTTGACTGGCCTCACGGGGAGCGCCCGTACCTGGCAGCCGCCGGCCCGGCGCAGGCGGTGCTGGCCGAAGCGGTCGCTTCTGCGGTCGTGCTGCTGTCGGCGCCGGACGGAACGATCCGGGCGTGCGCCCACCCCGACTGCACGTTGTTCTTCGCGGCCACCAATCCGCGGCGGCGCTGGTGCTCGTCCGCCACCTGCGGCAATCGAGCTAGGGTGATGCGGCACCACCGCCGCGGTCAACCGGCCTTGTGACCAACACGCGAGAGCCGCCGAGGCGGCCTGGTCCCCCGCCGGTGCAGGCACCACAACGGCTGCTCGACCGGCTGAAGGCGTAACACGGTCACCTTGGCGCATCCCTCACTTTCCAGTCGGCCCTGGCGTCTTGGCGCCGAGGTCCCGTCATGCCCACCGTCGTCATCCGCGCCGTACTCAGCTCGCTCGGCCATATCAGCCAGCAGTTCGTCGTTGTGATCGCATTGCCCCCCATCCCTGGCCCCATCGACAATGCCGGGACCGTCTTTCAACGCCCCCGGCGCAGGAAATCGACGGCCCGCTCTGTCGTCGCCTCATGGGCCACTTTGCGATCCGGGCGGGACGAGATCACCGACCAGCTTCCTCTCAGCTGATAACCGCGGTCTCGTAGAAACCGATGTAGATATCGGCCCTGCCCCCCATCGTGGGGCACGCGTCACGGTAGGCCGCCATCCGGTCGACGGGGACGTCCTCGATCCGAATATACGGGGGGGGTTGCCCACGACAAAGTCGGCCTGACCGGCCTGACCGTATCCCTGAAGCAAATAGTCGTCCCGGTTGACCCACGCGCGAGCCACCGCCACGGCCTCTCAGCTGTCCCAGCCGTTGTCCAACAGCTCCTTGGTGACCAGATCCCTGGCGCAGTCGACGTTGCCTTGCAGCAGATCGAACGCCCGCACCGCGTCGACGGCATCCGTGAGCGGCCGGCCACGGTCCCGGCAGGACTGCGTCAGCCGCCGGGCAATGACACCGAGGAAAGCCCCCTGGCCGCAGGCCGGCTCTACAAGCGTGAACCCGGCAAGATCACGATCCGCCGCGTACCCGACAAGATCAAGGATCAGCTCGACCACCCAGCCACGGGTGAAGACCTCACCGTGCTCCACGGCCTCCTGCAGGGACTCGGGAAGAGTCAGGTCGTCGGCACCGAAGAGCGCCAGAGTTGCCACACCGGAGCCCAACAGCCCCCACACGCCCCACCGGTGCGCCCCCACTCCCCTCCCCCGCCCCGAGCCAACGACCAATCCCCAGCGCCCCGGCTCCAGCAGACCCGCAGCCGGCTGGTCACAAAGACCTGGTGAGCCAAAAGACCGTCCGCGAGGTCTTCGGCAAGAAATCTCCCCTGGTCAAGGCCACATCACCACCCACAAAGCCACCGGCCCCGGCAAGACTGGCCTTTCAACGGCGAATTCGACCCGATTCGACCCCACTGATGTGCCCACGCCAAGAAATAACGCCCTGATCTGGCGTTATACCAATCAACAGCGACATATGCGGACTACTCGTGGTAGTAGCCCGAGGCGTGAGCCGGCAGCAGACCCTCCGCGTTCCGGAAGACCGTCCCGTCCTGGCTGTACGGGAAGGGGCCGCCGGAGGCGATCAGGCTGAGCGTGGTGTACGCCTGCGACGGCAGGTCGGAGTAGCAGATGTCGCCGAACGAGACGGCGGCCGACACCGTGCTGGAGGCCGAGACCGGGGCCGGAGCGGCGGTGGGGGTCGCCGCGACGGCCGGGCCGCCGATGAGGAGGGCAGAGGCGAGGGCGCCGAGGGCG
>Ga0307508_10007621_pt1 | contig 10062 bp, 8 predicted proteins | sample 9_EM_MG_FD_203089 | JGI IMG/M metagenome (GOLD analysis project Ga0307508, IMG submission 203089) | Populus trichocarpa ectomycorrhiza microbial communities from riparian zone in the Pacific Northwest, United States - 9_EM | ecosystem: Host-associated > Plants > Roots > Unclassified | place...
ACCGATGTACCCGGTCTATTCTGTTACCTATGTACCCGGTCCGCACCCGCAAGCTCCCGCTCGCCTCGAACCCCCAATTTCTCGCCTCCTGATCTGCCGATCTCTTTGTGAAGAAAATCTCGCTCGCGCATTTCGGCCCGCTGCCGGCACGGCAGATTCTGCGAGTTAGGCTGCGGTTCGGCAGCCAAAGGATGCGACGAGTCCTTGGCTGCAGACGAAGCGTTTCGTTTTGACTCAGGGTTGTTTCGGCTCGAAAACGGCGGACCGAGTCGAAAAATATTGGCGGAGTCGCGCTGCGTGGGCAACTCTAGCGTGATGGATTCGACGAAACGCTTCGAGCGCAAGCTGTTCATTTCGTGGGCGCTGAGCTCGGCGTCCGCAGTCGCGCTGGGCTGCAGCTCCGATGCGAATACTCCGGCTCCGGTCGGCAGCGGCGGCTCGGGTGGCACCAGCGCGGGAATGGCGGGGTCGTCGTCGGGAGCGAGCGGCACCTTCGCCAGCGGCGGCACCTTCGCGAGCGGCGGCACTTTCGCGAGCGGCGGCACCTTCGGCAGCAGCGGCAGCGCCGGCACGGCTACGACGGCGGGGGCTGGCAGCGGCGGCTTGGCGAGTGGCGGCGGCGGGGCCGCAGGCAGCAGCGGGACCGGAGGCAGTGGCGGCTCGGCCGTGGCGCCCAATTGCAGTGCCGAGCTCAAGGTGTTCATCAGCGCCAATCACATGCACGTGATGAGCGTCACCAGCGCCGACGTCACCGCGGGCGTGGCCAAGGCGTACGACACCAAAGGCCTGGCCGATCACACGCACTGGGTTCAGCTCACCGCGGCCGACTTTGCCAAGCTGCAAACCGGCCAGACCGTACGCAAGCTCAGCTGCAACGCCGGCCACGAGCACGAGTTCATCGTCAACTGCCTGGGCAACGACAAGCCCCAGGCGACCGGCGGCGTCGCCAATTTCTGCGACGCCGATCACAAATGCGGCGAAGCCATGGGCACCATCTGCCCAGAGATTACCTAGTGCGGCGCCGCGCGCTCTTCGGCGAGCAGCGCCAGGTTTTGGTCGAGGCCCGGTAGGTGCGGATTTTTGCTGAGCGCGGCGCGGTAGCTGTCGGCGGCCGCGTCGAGCTGCCCGAGTAGCTGCTGCACGCTGCCAAGACTGGCGTGCGCTTCGGCGAAATCGGGGAAAGCGGCCACGGCGCGGCCGAAGGCGGCGCGCGCGTCGCCGAAGCGTTGGGCTCGCCGGTGGTCGTTGCCGACGTTGTATTCGACGATGCCCCGCACCTCAGTGCCGCTGAGCGGGCGGGCGTATTCGGCTGCGGCGCCGCCCGGGATCGGGAAGCGCGAGGCGTACCAGGCGTCGGGCATGATCTCACCCCGGCGCAAGAGCTCGACGTTGCGATGCGCGCCCGGCTCGTTCACCCGCACGTAGAAATGGCCGGGCATCATCACGCCCGCCGCCGACCAACCGAGCGCCTCTGATAGCGCCAGAAACAGCGTACCGAGGCCGACGCAGCTGCCGCGCCGGAGCCGCAGCACGCTGGGCAAGAGCGCGAAGTCGAGCGCTTCGTCGCTCACCTCGCGCACGAAGCCCAAGCGACCGAACAGCAGCTCGGTCACGACTGCGAGCGGCGGCCCTGCAGACTCCGCCGCCAGCCGCTCACGCGCCAAGTCGGCCAAGTGCATCAGCTCCGCGATGCCCTCGGCCGGCGTGCCCTCGGCGACTCTGCCAGCCCGGCTTCCGAGCTCGAGCAGGCTCGTGGCCAGCGGCAGCCGCGGCTGCTCGCGACCGCGGCACGCGCTCGAGCCGAGCAGCAGTAGCAGCGCGCGCCGCTTCATGGCTTCTTGAGCGGCTGCCAATCTTCCCAATAATTGTAGAGATCTCGCGCGGTCATCAACCAAATCACCAGCTTCTTCTGGCCGAGCGCGGCCTCGCCGCGGCGCAGCAGCTTCTGCCGCACGTTGGGACCGCCGCCGTAGCTCATCACCAAATCGAGCGGGTACGAGATGCCGCGTGCGATGTGCGCCGACACGCCGGCGTGCTCGGCGTCGGTGAGCTCGTATACGCCGGTAAAGCTGTCGCCCAAGAGCACGATCGGGCTGTCTGGATCGTCGTCGTAGGGCCGCTTGTCCGCGCCGATGACTTGATGGGCGACGAGCGTCTCGGGCGTGTAATTTTTCTGCTCTGCTTCGGGCAAGCGCGACTGCAAATCACCGAAGCGCGTGAAGCTGGTCTCACGCTGTTCGAAGCTGCGCTTTTGCTTGCTCAGCTCGGCGAACCAGGGGTACTTCTTGACGCGAGCAGCGAGCAGGTCCGCCGCCAGCCGCAGGCCGCGATCGGTCCAGTGCGTGTCTTGATGTTGAAACAGGAATTGGTCGGCGCCCGCGCTACTGGCGGCTTTGGCCTGTAGTAGCGGCGGGAGCAGGTCGACCACCTCGACGCCCTCTTTGGCCAGGCTCTCGAGCAGCTTGCGAAAAGCCGGATTGATGACCTTGCCCGATAGCGCTTTGAAGTCCGCGTCCAGCTGCTCGGGATAAACCTCGAGCTTGTCCGGGACTGGCACGAACAGGAAGTCGACGCCTTGCTCGTCGAGCTCCTTTTTGAATTCGACGATGACGGGCAGCGGATTTTTGCCCTTCTTTTGCTTCTCGAGATCGCCGCCCGCCACGTACTCGAGGCCGTTTCGGTAAAACAAGAAGCCGTTTTGGCCGGCCAGCGCTTTGGCCTTCGGCGGCATAGCCTTGAGGCGCTTGCGCAGGCTGTCGTGAAGAGGCGCGACTTGCGCGGTCCATTTCGCCCACGAGCCGCCACCCTGCTCACGCAGCTCGCGCTGCACGCTTTCGAGCACGGGCGCCGGATTCGGGCTCGGCTTGGTCTTGGCAAGCTGCAGCGCGGGCTTGCTGGGCGCCGCCGCTGTTTGCTTCTTTTCGTCTTCGTGAATCAGAAACACGTTGTAGACGGGCTTCCCTTGCGGCTTGCCGCGCAGCACGATGGTCGGCCCCGAAAACGCGCGGCCCGCGAGCTCCTGCTTGATGTTCGGTTCCGTTTGCTCGTCGGGCCAGCTCGGGCCCACGGGCATGAGATCGGTGTTGAAGGACGGGTACCAATACGACGACAACTGATTGGACCAGGCCTTCACTTCGGCGGCGCCGAGCACCGGCAGCTGGTAGTCGTCGCGGATCGCAGTGGCGAGCGCCGGACTGAACGAGCTCGCGGCGACTTTGCCGTAGAGCTCTGGAAAGCCGTCGCCATCTTGGTCCGCTGAGTCGGCGAACGGCTTGAACCACGGCTCGAACTCGACTTTGGCCCACAGCTCGGCGGCTCCAGACGCGGGCTCATGCAGGTACACCTCGCTCAGCGCTTGCCCGGAAGTGCCGGGCGGCAGCTGCAGGCCCCATTTCTCGCTGCGCACGGCCGCGCCGACTTCCGCGAGCGCCGCTGCCCCGTCTACTTTGTGCGCCTGCAAGAATTCGGAGAGCGGAGCAAAGGCCAAGGGCTGCCGTCGCTCCTCCGGCGAGAGTGGCGTCTTGCCGAAGTCGCTCGTCAGGCTGGCCTGCTCGAGCAGGCCGCCAAAGGCATGCGAGGTATCGGGCGCCGCGCCGCTCGCAATCGGCGTTTCGGGCTCCGGATCGGCGATCATGAAATTGGCGTGGTAGGCGGCGTAGTCGAGATTGGCGCGCGTCGGCCGCGTGACCTCGCGCACCCAAACCTGCGAACGCTGGCGCTGGTAGCCCGCGTTCAGGGTGTGCACGTCGGCGGGCTCGGCCGCGGCCGCGCGCTCGGCGCCGCCCCACGGGTACTTGGCGCTGCTGCCGGCGTGACACGCAACGAGCACGCCGCACACGAGCGCGGCCCGCCACAACCAGCGCCGTCGGGCGCGCTCAGGCTCGAGCATAACGTCCTCTTCTGAAGTTCCACATCACGCGCAGCACGCGCAAGCCGTAGGTGATCGGATTCAAGTGCGAGATTTCGTCGCCGTAGTGGGTCGGCACCGGCGCCTCGCCCACCGAAAGGCCGTGCGACTTGGCCGAGGCGATGACCTCGAGGTCGAAGTCGAAGCTGCTCGATAGCTTGGCGAACGGCAGCGCGAGCGCGCGTGGTCCGTAGAGCAAGTAGCCGCTGTGGTAGTCAGTCAGCGCCAAATCGAGCGTGTGATTTTCGAGCAGGTTGAGCGCGGCGTTGGCCACGTACTTGTAGAGCGGCATGCCGCCCGAAAGCGCCGTGCCCGACGCGATGCGCGAACCCTGCAGAAGATCGAGCGAACGCTGCTGCAGCGCGGTGATCAAGCCGGGCAGAGCCTCGGGCGCGTACTGGCCGTCTGCGTGGACGCACGCCAAAAGCTCCGGGTGCTGGGCGCGCGCCGCGGCCAGACCGTCTTTCATAGCCGCGCCGTAGCCCCCATTTTGGGGCCGCTGTATCAGCTCGATCAAAGAACCGAAGCCGTCTGCCTGCCGAACGAGCTGGGCGGTGTCGTCGCGACTGCCGTCGTCGACCACGACCACGCGCTGGAGGCCCAAAAAGCGCAGCTTGGCCACGCGTTCGAGCACGCTCGTGATGTGGCGCGCGGCGTTGTAAGCCGGAATCACGACGAAAAGTTTCATGCGGAGCTCGCCCATTTGGCGAGCCCGAGTGGGGGCGCGGCGGCGACGCGCTCACTGTAGCGCTCCACGTAGTCTGATACGATGCCGGGCAGCATGTCCACGAGGCTAACCAGCGGGCTCCAGCCGAGTAAGCGGCGCGCCTTCGTGACGTCGGGGATGCGCTCATCGGTATCGGCGTAGCCGGGGCCGTAGAACGCCTCGGCCGAGACGTGCTCGAAGCGGGCCTTGGGTGCTTCGGGCACGGCGCTCGCGAACACTTCTGCAACCTGGCGTGCCAGGTCGGCGATGCTGACGTCATTATCCGGATTGCCCAGATTGAAGATCTGGCCGCCCGCCTGCTTGGGCCGCTCTACGACCCGGCACACCGCCTCGACCATGTCGCTCACATCCATGAACGCGCGCCGTTGCAGTCCGCCGCCGACCAGCGCCAGCGGTTCCCCGCGCAGGAGCGCGTTCATGAAACAGGCCAAAACCCGCGGCGTGCCCTGGCCGTCGATGCCGGGCAAAAAATCCATGCGCGGGCCGATCGTGTTGAACGGCCGAATGATCGTAAACGGCAGGTGCCCGTGCTGCCCGTGAGCCCAAATCACGCGCTCGAGCAGCTGCTTGGCGCAGGCGTAAGTCCAGCGCTCGCGATGCACGGGGCCGAGCAAGAGGCTCGAGTCGTCTTCGCTCATTTCACGCGCCGGCAGACCTTGCGCATCGAGCGCGCGCGGACCGTACACCTCGGCGGTCGAGAAGTGGACGAGGCGCAGGCGTCGGTCGGCGCAGCGCTGCACCAGCGGCAGCAAGTGCGTGAAGTTGGCGTCGATGACCTGGAGCGGAATCGTCGAGTACATAGCGGGGTTGCACAGCGCCGTGAGCGAGACGACCGCGTCGGCACGACAGGTCACCTGTTCGACGACGGCCGGGTCTTCGACCCGCCCGAGCAGCCGACGCACGCTCGGGTCGCTGTACTCGAGCTTCGCCAAGTCGATGTCGACGGCGTCGATCGTGCAATCGAAGCGCCGGCGCAGCCCCGGCACGATGTGCGAGCCCAAGAAACCGCCCGCACCCAGCACGGCGATGTGCAGTCGACTCACGGTGCGCTTGCTCCGGGAATGAAGATGTCCGGCCAGCGGTCGTTGCCGGAGTTGTAGGTGAGCCGCACGCCTTTTTCAGCCGGCGTCCCCACTTCCCACAGGTAGATTTCGTAGTCTGCGGTGTCGTGATCGTGGCCGCGCTGGGTGATGCCCCACACCAGCCATTTGCCGTCGCGCGACAGCTGCGGAAAGTACTCGTGCGAGCGGCGCCCGGGCATGTCCATCAGCTCGAGCTTGTCTTCGTCCACATCTTTGGGCGGAGTGCCGTTCTCGATCGGCATCTTCAGAATGCGGCTGCCGCCGTTGCCAGTCGGATGCACCCAGTAGATGGCCGTGTGATCCGGCGTCCAATTGATTTGGCAGCCCAAGCCGGTTTGCGTCCAGGTCTTTTTCGCGATGTTCCAGATGCCGGTTTCGCGCTTGGAGCCGCGCAGCGTGATAGCCAGGTACTTGCCGTCGCTCGAGAGCTCGGGCTGCTGGAGCAGCGCGCCGTCGAGGTCTTTGACGCCTTCGCTATCCATGATCTCGGTTTCTTCGCTGCCGCCGAGCTTGGTGCGCATGACTTTGGTGCCGCGCACGAACTGAATCTCGTCGCCGGAGATCCAGCTGCCCCAACTGGCGCTGCTCACCACCTTCTTCAGATCGGTGCCGTCGGGTTTGATGGTGTAGAGGTCCCATTTGTCGCTGTTGTTGGAGTCACGCTCACTGACCCAGCCCTTTTTGCTGCGGCAAAACAGGATTTTCGAGCCATCCGGCGAGAAGCGCGGAAACCAGTCAACCTCGTCACCGGAGGTGATTTGCTTCACGTCCGAGCCGTCGGTCTTCATCGTGAACAGGTCGTGATTGGCCACGCGCGAGCTGGACCAGACGATAAGTCCATTGGCTTTGCCGCCCACTTCACGCATCGCTGCGGCCGCCTCGGCCGGCGGTGTGTCGTCGGCGCCCTTGGGCGGCTCGCCGGAGATGGTCGAGCAACCACAGACTGCCAGCAACAATACCCACCCCAGACCCATAAAACGCACGCTCATGTTCCGTTTCCTTTCGCGAACTGACTGGACGACGCCGGAGGCTCGAGCAGCGGAGCCTCGCCGCGCGTGACGCCAAAGCAACGCTCGAACCCTTCGCGCACGCCGAGCGGCGCGTAGCCGAGCTCGCGCATGGCCAAGCCGGGATCGAGATCGGCGTCGTTCACGACACCGGCGATGGCGCTCAGCGTGAGCGGGGGCCGCTTCATGAAGACGCCGAGCACGCGCGCGAGCAGCCGACACAGCCAAACCGGCAGATGCAAGAACGGCCGTGCCCGATCGTGGTGCGCCAGCAGCAGCTGACCCAGCTCGAGCATCGAGATCGGTTCGGCGCCGCTGAAATTGTAGGTCTTTCCGAGCGCCACACGGGCGCCGGCCAGCCGCTGCAAGCCGTCGACGATGTCTTCGGACCACACGGGGCGCTTGACCGCCGCGCCGGCACCGATGAACGGCACGACCGGAAAGCGCCGCAGGTAATCGAGGAACATCATCAGCTCTTGCCCGCCGCCTTGCTCGTAGACCAAGGTGGGCCGCACGATTGTGAACGGCACCCCGGAGCTTCGAACCAGCTCTTCGGCCTGGAGCTTCGATTCGGCGTAAGCCGTGCGGCGCGGGTACACCACCGACGCAGAAGAGACGTAGACGAGCTGGCCCGTACCCGCGCGCTTGGCCTCCGCCACGACGTGGGCGGTGCCGTCGCGGTTGACGCGCGTGAACACGCTCGGGTCATGCGCGATGATGACGGCCGCCAGGTGATAGACGACGTCGACGCCGTCGCAGATGCCGGCCAAGGAAGCCGCGTCGCTGACGTCACCTTCGCGCAGCTCACAACCGAGGTGCGCGATGCGCGAGCCCAGCGGATCATTCGGCAACACCAAGGCCCGAACGTCCCAGCCGGCCTGGCGCAGGCGGCTCACCAGCCGCGCGCCCATCACGCCCGCCGCGCCGGTTACCAACGCCGTCGCCACTATTTGCCTCCTTCCGCGCTCGGGCCCGCTATCGCCCAGTCGATTGGCTTCCAATCACCGACTGCTAGCTCGCGCGACGCAAACTCCCAGATCACCACGCGCTTGCCCTGCAAACGGTCTTGTCCGGCTTCGAGCTCACGAGCCAGCGCCTGGCGCGTCGCATAGGCGCCCGAGTCGTTTTGCGCGATCACATCGAGCGGGCGCTGAAGTGCGAGCGCCAACTGTGGTCCGAGCCCGGCCGCTGCGCCCCAGCCCATGCCCTCCAGGCTGAAGATGTTGGTGAAGCTGTCGCCGAGCAGCAAGACGTCGGCTTTGGGATCGGGCTCCCAGGCCGTACCCGTTTCGTCTTGCACTTGGTGCACGACCACGGCTTGCGGCGCGAAGAGCTGCTGCCCTTCCGGCAGCTTCAGCATGTCGACCAGGTCGCCGACGCGCGCCACCGGCTGCGCCACGGCGCGCAAGGCGAGCGAAGCGCGCGGCTCTAGCACGCCGAGATCGCGAACGTAGCGAGCGAGATCGCCCGACACCCGTTCCATCCACTCGGGTGTGTAGTGGGTGTCTTGCGCCAAAAATAGCGGTTTTTGGGCGACCTTGGGCAGACTGCCGCGGGCCTCGAAGATGGCCACGCCTTGCTCACGCAGCTCGGTCGCGAAGCGGTCATAGTCGATGTTTTGTGGCCGCTGGGCGGCGGCGCGGCCATGCAGCTCGTGCGGCTGCACCTCGGCCTTGTCGGGCATCGGCAAGAGCACGAGCCGAATGCCGCGCTGGGCCAGCGCGCGATGAAACGCCAAGATGGCCGGACGCGGATCGGCATGAATGCGTTCTTGCCCGGCGTCGAGCGCCTCTTTCTCGCGACTACGCTGCGCGTCATGGTCGAGGAAGCCTGGTCCGCCCACGTAGCGCACCCCCGGCGTGTAGAAGAGCCAGCCGCTCGGGCCGACGACCGCGAGCTTGTTGCCGACGTGGCCCAGCCGCGTTAGCAGGGCTTGCAAGCGCGGCTGCACGAACGACTTGGGATACGACGCCTCTTCGACGCCCTTTTCGACGCTGTGCAGGTTTTCGGCGCTCGGCGCGCGCCGGAATAGATCGAGGAGCGGCGACTCTTCGTCGGCGCGCTTCTCGAGGTATGCCTGGCTCAGCGGTAGCCCGTAAATCGCCGCCAAAAACAGCAAGCACAGACCCCAGGCGACGCCGCGGCTGACGTCGGTCGCGATCACGCCGCGTCGCAAATTTTCGTCGTGTGAGGGGTCTGTGGGCCCCCCGGCGTGCGCAGCGGCAGCACGGGTCGCGGCGGAGGCTGGCAGAGCGCTTTGCATGTGCTGTTCTCAGAACTGAAAATAGAGAAACGGGTTGGTGGTCTGGGTCCACATCATCAGGGTAGCGACCGTAAACGCCGCCACGGCGCCGACCACCCGGGGGACCGAAAGCCGGCTGGTGAACTGCCAAGTGTTGGGCATGCCCCAAACCACGATCGCGCACACCCCGAACAGAGCGACGTAGTAAGGCGCATAGAGCGCGCCCGCCACGACGTCGGAGGCGGCCGACACGTGCGTCAGGCCGAAGAGCGAGCCAAAGAAGGTGAGCGCTTGCCCCAACGTCTTGGCGCGAAAAAACACCCACGACAGGCAGACGATGACGAACGTGCTGGCCACGCCGAGCGCTGGCGGAAGTCGGTAAAGTGGATGGCGTTTGCCAAGCTTGCGCTCGAGCGCGAGCATGCCGCCGTGAATGCCGCCCCAGATCACGAAGTTCCAACTCGCGCCGTGCCATAGCCCGCCGAGCAGCATCACGGTCATCAGGTTGACGTAGGTGCGCCCCGAGCCTTTACGGTTGCCGCCCAGCGGAATGTAGAGGTAGTCGCGCAGCCAAGTCGAAAGGCTGATGTGCCAACGCCGCCAGAACTCGGTGATGCTGCGCGACTGGTAGGGCGAGTCGAAGTTCTGAATCAGGACGAAGCCCATCATCAGCGCCAGGCCCACGGCCATGTCCGAATAGCCCGAGAAATCGAAGTAAATCTGGAAGGCGTAGCCGACGACGCCGAACCAGGCGTCGTAAAAGTGCTGCGCGCCGCCGGCGAACGCGGTGTCGGCGACGTGCCCCATCGGGTTGGCCAGCAAGATCTTCTTGCCCATGCCGAAGGCCAAGAACGCCACGCCGCGCGCGAACTTGTCGAGCGTGTGCTGGCGCAGTCGCATTTGCTCTTCGAGCGCGGCATAGCGAATGATCGGCCCCGCCACCAAGTCCGGAAAGAACGCCTCGAAGCACATGTAGTCGGTGAAGCGCCGCATGGGTCGCGCGTCACCGCGATACACGTCGATGGCGTAGCTCATGGCCTTGAACGTGTAAAAAGAGATCCCCACCGGCAGCACCAAGTGTAGTACCGGCACCAGTG
>Ga0307508_10007622_pt1 | contig 10061 bp, 9 predicted proteins | sample 9_EM_MG_FD_203089 | JGI IMG/M metagenome (GOLD analysis project Ga0307508, IMG submission 203089) | Populus trichocarpa ectomycorrhiza microbial communities from riparian zone in the Pacific Northwest, United States - 9_EM | ecosystem: Host-associated > Plants > Roots > Unclassified | place...
CTCCTCTGGGATAGCCTCCCGTTCGGCCCCCTCCTCTGCGATGGTCTGAGCCTTCTCGGTTGGTGATGCCGCTCCCTCCACCTCGTCCTCCTCCTCTGGGATAGCCTCCCGTTCGGCCCCCTCCTCTGCGATGGTCTGAGCCTTCTCGGTTGGTGATGCCGCTCCCTCCACCTCGTCCTCCTCCTCTGGGATAGCCTCCCGTTCGGCCCCCTCCTCTACGATGGGCTGAGCCTTCTCGGTGGATGGCGAGGCCGCTCCCTCCGCCTCGTCATCCTCATCTGGGGTAGCCTTCCGTTCGGCTCCCTGTCCTACGGTAGGGAGAGGTGTGGCCGGCCGAGACCGGAGGATGCGGCTCTCGGGGACGTCGTGGACTGAGGGTTCTACCGTTGGGTTGATGGGCTCCTCCGCGAGACCCATCTCCATGGACGCCTCCTTGGAAGCTTTGTCCGTCTCGTCGTCCAGACGCGAGCCGGCAAGGAGCTGCTCGGGAAGCATTGCTTTCGCGTCCGCCCCACTTGATTCATTCTTTGCCTCCTCCTGCTCGACGCCACCGGAGGTGATATCTGGTCCAAATAAAGACATGTCCATCGCAGTGAATGTGACCTCCCTGTTGTCGGTCTGGTCCACCACTTTGCTCGTAGGCTCTAACTCGGCTTCGTCCTCATAAGCAGAAGTTTCCTTATCGTCGACTTCGGTCTTGTCCATCTCTCCGCCCGATGGATCTCCGACGTCAGTGTCCGTCGTAGACGTCATGCTAACTGGGAACATCGCTTTGGTGTCCGTTTCACTCGGAACCTTCTCCGTCTCCACCTGGTCAGCGCCGCCTAGACCGAACAGAGCCGGTTCTAAGGTGGTCAATAACAAGACCTCCTCGGCGCCGCTCTGATCTGCCATTTCGCCCAAAGGCTCTTCAACCCGACCGTCCGAAGGCTCATCAACTTGATCGTCCGAAGACGTCAGACCAGCAGGGAGCATCGAATCGCTGTCCTCTCCGTTCAAGTCCGTCTCCGTCTCGTCCTGCTCGACGCCACCAGAAGTGACGTCGGGACCGAATAAAGACTTGTCCAACGCTGTGAATGTGACCTCCTTGACGTCGGTCTCATCCATCGCTTCGCCAGATGGTCCTTCGTCGCCACTATCCGTGGACGTCATAGTATCGGGAAGCATCGCTTCGGAGCCGGAATTGCTCAGTTCCTTCTCCGTCTCCTCCCGGTGGACGCCGTCTGGTCCGAACAGAGCCAGCTCCAAGGAAGTCACTAATGTGAACTCCCCAACAGTGCTCTCGTCTGCCACCCTGCCCGAAGGCTCTCGGCCGTCTCCACCCTTCGGAGAAGCGATGCCGACAGATCCGACTCTGTCGTCCTCGTCCTCAGAACTCTCCAAGTCCTGGAATTCGGACTTGCCCATCTCTCCGCCTGATGGCTGTTCGACTTTATCGTCCGTAGGCGTCATGCTGGCAGGATATCCGTCTTCGTAGTATGAACTCGTAAAGTCCGTATCGTCGGCCTCGTCCCTCTCCTCGCCCGAGGGCTCTCGTTCGTCTTCATTCCTGACGGAAGAAGCGATGCTAGCAGGATATCCGTCCTCGGCATACAAACTCACAAAGTCCGTATCGTTGGTCTCGTCGGTGTCGTCGGTGTCGTCGGTGTCGTCGGTGTCGTCGGTGTCGTCGTTGTCGTCCATCTCTCCGTCCGATGGCTCTCCTTTATTCTCCTTGGTAGGCTCAGCACTACCAGGATATTCGTCCTCCTCATCCGAGCTTATAACGTCGATGATGGCAGGCGATTTCGGGCCTCCAGACAAAGCCAATCCCGCTGTGGGGGTAGCACTTGGGGCGTACGAAGCAGATGCCCAATTGGAGGGCTGCGCATACTCGTCCTGAGACATTTCCGCGTCGGAGTAAGGGTTGAATTCGGATTCGTCAACCTCGGTCGATTCCTCCACGTACGAATGCGTTACTGCGACCTCCATGGTTTGGTGGTCTTGGTTCGGCACCTCTTCCTTCTCTTTTCCTTGCTTCCTCTCTTCTTCCTTCTCTTTTCCTTTCTTCCTCTCTTCATCCTTCTCTTTTCCTTTCTTCCTCTCTTCTTCCTCCCGCCTAAAGCGGTTTTCCTCTTCGCGGGCCTCTTCTTCCGCCTCTTCTTCGTCTCTCTCCGCTCTGTACTGCGCTAGCAACTTCCGAGCGTTCTCGATTCGCGTGTCACATTTCTCACCAGCCAACTTGCGTTCCCTGGCGGCTTCGCGCTTCGCCATGTACTTGTTTAACTCTTTGGTACCATGCGGCAGATTGCTAACGTGTTCCGCGATCTTGTCCCTCCACTTCGCAGCGACGCCAGTCTTGGGTGGGAACAATCCCGCGGCCGTGTTAGACGTAGATGTAGACGGCTTGAGGCTGATACCAGAGAAACTCTTGAAAATTCTAGGCTGAACGATACCTAGAGGGTTCGGTGATCTAGTAGGAAACGAAGCACTGGCCTGTTGGGGGGTAGGCACTGGCTCTGATTCTGCTTGCGAAATAGACGACGGCTTTTGTTCAGGACTGGGCGATCTCCACCTTCCGAATAGATTCCTCCTCTGACTGACCGAGAGAGCCGGGCCCTTGTAGTCTCCAAAGTAATCAAACGGCACACTCGAGACCTTGTGTTGAGTGGACTGTTGCACTGAAGGAGGCAAAATCGGACGACGCGCCGGGGTCTTGGGCTGAGTCCGCGGATCCTTCGAACCCATCATCTCGCTCGGGCTAAGGGGGCCATTGAATAATCTGCGTGGACCCGGGGTGACTTTGGTAATGCGACGCGCTGGGGCAGTCGTCTTGCGAATCGATATAACCTTTTCTGAAGAGGAGGTGGGGACAGGTATGGATGGTTCGCTTCCAAATTCGCTGATCGACCGTTTCTTCGAGCTGCTGACATTTCCGCTATTCTGTCCGTCCGTATTCGTCTTCGAAGGGGTGGTCATATTCGCGGCAAAGGTGGACTCGACTCGAGAAGTAGGGAGGGTAGCAGGAATTTCCACGTTGTTTGTGTCGCCGGTTTTCGCGTTCTGAACAGACGTGTGCAAGATGCGGGGAATTGGCGAAGGCATCTTGTCGATATTCCTGCGACGAGCAGGAACTAGATACGATCGAGAACAGAATCAGTATTACCGAAGCGAATGTGTGTGTAGGGCAGGGGTCGAAAAGACGGTGCGGCTCCGCAACGGAGGAACGGAACTCGCCGCCAACCAACTGCAATGCGAACAGGCTGCCGCGCAGAATGTCTGTGCTCCCGGGGAACAGGAAGGGGGGAAGTTACTCACCTGTAGTCGTGCTTGTGTTTCGTTTGTCGAAATTTGAAAAGTTGACAAGAAAAGCTAAGTGAACTTGAGAGGGTTTGTCAAGACAGAAAGTCGTGGGAGCTGGAAAAAGCTGAGAGCGAGGAGCTGTCACGGATAGAAGGGTTGTAATCGGGCGTGTGATCCCGTGGGATGACAGGAGCGATGGGGAAGAGAAGAAAAGGGATATCTCATTCGGTACCTCTGGGTTTTGTCCGGGAGCGTGCGCTAGCGTATTTCCCGTAGTGCCAAGCCGGGACGCGGAGGTGGATTCGTGTGAAGTTCGCCGAAATCGGAGGAAAAAGTCGTGACACGAGAAGGTTTTCTTGTCGGAGATGGAGAAAAAAAGAAGAAGAAAAGTTCGTAGAAGCCCGAAAAGCTAAGAGCGAGGAAGTGAGCAGGCGAAGACTGAGGTTGTGGAATCGGGCGTGTGTTCTCGAGGATGACGGGAGCGATAGGGAAGAGAAGAACATCGGTCGGTACCTCTGGGTTTTGTTCAGGAAGTCGCACTATAACTCACGTGCTCCCCACGCTAGCGTGTTTGTCGCGCGTCGGGGAAAGCCTAGTGCCAAGCCGGTTCGCGGAGCTGAGAATTCGTCGAATAGGGAGAGGTTCTGTCGAAGGCAAAGAAGAATGTTCGTAAGAAGCTTGAAAAGCTGAGAGCGAGGAGCAAGCGGTCGGAGATTGAAAGGTTGTGGAATCGGGCGTTTGATCTCGAGGATGGCAGTAGCGGATAGGAGAGAGAAGAAAACAAGAAGGATATCTCAGTCGGTGCCTGCGGTTGTCATAGATATCTACATGTGTAGAGCTACTCTACACATAAGCGAAACCCTATCACCAAGCCGGACTCCGGGCGCGCACAGTCCCACCGATGTACGCTTATAGATAGAGCTTAATGGGGGCTATATATGTATGTATTTCTTGCGAGCCGCGGATGACACATGCGCGTGTACCATAAACCATTGGCCCGCTGCGGTGAATATGTAGGATGCAGTGCTTCTGCAGTGAGAGTAGCGACCCCAGATTGCCGGCTCGCTCGAGCTCGTGGCATCCGTACGATTCGCAGGATGATCCCAGCCACTGAGGCCGCGAGCTGAGGGATGCGGATAATCGTGGCATAAATGAGATGGCCTGTAATAGTATCACGACTATTCGGATGATTACTACTTCATCAGGCTTCAGCCGACGAGTTCTCACTACCAGGTAGATACAGAAGGAAACCACGGAGCTGGAAAGAGTAGCAGAGTTGTATTGGACCCTCCTTCCCAATCCTTATCATGACAGAACTCCTATAGACCATATCCATCAAATTATCCAAGCAGATACACACAATTTCGCTTTTCCCAACCAGAGCAACAAAGAAAACCAGGGCCATAGTGTCAATCGGAAGGACGCTCGGCCTACTCCTCGTCCAGCCATCCCTCCAACAAGATCTGCTCGGTAAAGTACGTGAGGATAGTGTTGGCTCCAGCGCGCAGCATTGCGTTTAGCGATTCCAACGCCGCAGTCTTCAGGCCGAAGACACCCTTCTCGGCGGCGGCGTGAATCATGGCGAACTCTCCCGAGACCTGGTAGCAAGAGATCGGAACGTCCTTGGCGATGTCCTTCGCGTCGCTGATGACGTCCAGGAACCATCCAGCAGGCTTGACCATGATTCCGTCCGCGCCCTCGCCAAGATCACGTTTGATCGCACGACGCGCGAGACCACGACCGACCGACGGGAGCTGGTAACATTTCCTGTCGCCGAACGAAGGCGCGGAACCAGCGGCATCTCGGAACGGGCCGTAGAGGCAGCCGGAGAACTTGGCGGCGTAGGAGATGAGCATGACCTTGTGGCCGATGTCCGCCTCGAGCAGGCCCTTCTTGATAGCAAGGACACGACCGTCGTTCATGTCCGAAGGCGCGACACAGTCGGCGCCGGCCAGCGCATACGCGACGGCGGTGTCAGCGATCCTCTTGCAGCTGCTGGGCTGGTTGAGCGTGCCGTCCTTGTTGAGGACTCCACAGTGGCCGTGGTCGGTGTACTCGCAGAGACACACATCGCACATGACGAACATCTTCGGGAACGCCTGTTTGATTGTCTTGATAGCAAGAATGACGGGACCGCCAGGAGCGGAAGCCTGCGACCCTGTTCCGTCCTTGACGCCGTCCGCGAGCGGGACACCGAAGAGGATGACGGAGCGGAGTCCGCGCTCGACAAGCGGGGTCAGGAAGGGAACGAGCTTGTTGACGCCGCGACGGCCCTGGCCGGGCAGCGAGGGGATCAGGGTCTCGTCGTCTGGATTGTCGGTGACGAAGATCGGGTAGACGAGGGCCGACTGCGAAGTTTACGGTTGGATTAACTGCACTGCATCTGCACTTGCACTCGAAGACGCGGCGATGGGGACAACACGGACCTTTGTGAGCTGACGCTCGGCCTGCCACTGGCGAGAGAGGGGATGGTGGTATCCGCCCTGGAGAATAGACGAAATCTGGGTCTCGGACATTGCGGACTCCGTGCAGTCGAAAGAGAGTTGGAGTTGCAGGTTGGAGGAGTAAACAGTTGTGGGGGGGCAAGACCGTTTATGTAAGCTACATAGCGACTCCCACTACTGACGGCTGGTGGGAGCGAGTTCTCCAACGGACCCGGGGGGGGTGTTACACACCAGTAGCCACTCCCGCCGCGCATCCGTCATATAAAACCCATGGTTCTGCCCGAGGTAAGGGACTCGTATGTAACGGTGGCACACATTATGACAACTGGCGGGTCGATGAAACAGGTAGATAGATACTGCAAAGTATGTAATTCCCCACCTGCAGAACAGTGCCTTCCATAAAAAAAAACCGCACTATCGGAATTGTCCTTGCAGAGTCTGATCGCAGTGGTGCTCAGGTGTAGCAGGAATGCATACTCAAGTCTGTAGTTACACCACCAGAGCGGACCAAGAAACGACGACCCAAAATCACAAACACCCCCCCATCTAAAGCAGAAAAAAAAAAGTCACTGTGAGTACATACATAATTACACGGTACATACAAAATCTCCTCTGTTTTACAAACCTTTCAATCGGTATCTTCACCGAGCTCTTCGCTGCGGACTCGCTCGTAGGCCGTCGCCCAGGCCTTGCTCTGCTTGAGCTCCTTGATTTTCCTGACCATTTGCTCGACCTCAGCCTCGGCAACAGCCTCACTCTTGAAACCCCTCTCCTCGACAACAACGCCCCACTCGTGCTCGACCCTGCCGAACATGATGTCGGCGAGCCACTGCTTGATCCTGTTGGTGTAGGTGCCCTCTCCGCCGAGCCGCGCGGGCGCGATATCCCTGCCGCGGAAGTGGATGAGCGTCACCGGCGCGACAAAGAACGCGGTGCCCGCCGCGAATGCCTCGAGCAGGCGTCCCTCGTCGTGGGCGGATGCCAGATCCGCCATGGTGTACATCCGGATCACGACCGCGAGCTCGTCGGCCAGCCGCTCCCGGGCGAGCTCCAGCACCGACCGTCGCGTGATCCCGTCGAGGATGATCTTGTCGTCCAGCGGCGCCGTGACGAGCTCCAGCTTGCCGGTCTCCCGGCTCCGGATCACGCAGAAGAAATTGGACGCGCCGGCCTCGGTCACGGATGCGTCCGGCCCGAACAGCCACAGGATCTGGTGGTATCCCCGGCGCTGCGCTTCCTTCTGCGCCATCAGCGAGGGACCGTAGTTGGCGCCGACCTTGGCGTGGCCGAATCCTCCGGGCCACGCGCGGATGCTGTCCTCCGCGCTCGCCAGGAGTCTCATGGGCCCGTCGAGCTTGGGGAACAGCGCCATGACGATATAGAGGAGCGCCTCGCGGGGCTTCTGCACTAAGGAGCGCAGATCCATCAGCTCGTGGCCGCACACTAGCTACATAATGGAGGGGCAACCTACCACCGAGGGCGCGGCCCGTTCCGATCAGGGTGGGCCGGATGTAGAGGAAGGTTCCGGGCTCCGGCAGCCACCTCTCCGCATCCACGGAGACCAGCGCTTTGATGAGATCCTCGACGGCGCGAGGGGGGAAATCCGGGCAGGCAATGCGCGTCGACGAGAGCAGGAAGCGGGACGCATTCCGCGCCGGGCGGAACAGTCGGACCTTGCCGTCGTAGCCACGGTACGCCTTCAGCCCTTCGAAGCACTCGGTGGCGTAGTGCAGACACGACGCAGTGGGCCAGAGATCCATGCGGGTGTACGGCCGCAGTTCCGGAGCGTGCCAGCCGACGGTGTCGGTCCACCGCACGGTCACCCAGTGGTCGGTGGTCGCATCGGACTTTCCCCACCGCGTCGACTCGGGCCGCGAGTAGGGCTTGGGCGAGCTGGTAATGGTGATCTTCAGCTTTGCGGCGTCGAGCTCGGCGAGGGCTGGGCCATCAGTAACGGGCTTTGCCGGAGCGGTGGCGGAAGCGGTGGCATTGGACTCGCAAAGGACGTCATTGACAGCGGTGGAGTTCGGGTCCACGATCGTCGCCGGTGGAGGTGCCATCTGCGGGGGGGGGGCAACAGGTATGTGGGAGGAGTCAGAGGCAATAGGAGATATGAGCTCGATGTCTATCGATAACTCGGCTATTGCAAAGGGGGGCGACTTTTATATAAAGAAAGCCACCCGAGTCCTAGCTTTGGATTCCGGCTTCCGGCTTCCGAGCCCATCTAGCCAGCCCGGTCCAATCGATACGGAGGTAGATATATCAAGAGAGCCCTCCTCCCGCCTCCCACTCCACGCTCAGTTCTCCCCTGAGGTCTGGTGAATGTCCGGCAAGCAGCCCGCCGTGGCATCGAATATCCAACTCCATACTCCCCGGCCAACGTCGACGTCGACGTGTATCTGAGACCGAGCTACCGACTTTCTTCTACCAGAGGAACAGGAATGGCGGAGAGCGCCATGCCGCCGAGCGTAGCCGCCGGTACCCGCCCGGCAGGGGGGACGGGAATGACGACAACGGACAAGGAAGGATAGGTACGGCACATATCTCGTGGCGCCGAGCGACACATATCTATGCATATATATCTAGACGGACGGACGACAACCCGTGCCCTCTACAAGCGTACGATATCTACGCCTCTGGACGCCAGCCAGTCAACTGACGTTCCTCAGCATCGCAATCGGCTAGCGGGCGGCTAGTCGACTAGACGGCTCTCTAGCGTCGGAACGACCTGCCGCTGCGACCAACCCTGCACACGAACCGGATATGCGCAGATAGACGCCTGCGTGGGTCGCGACGGCAGCGTGCATATTGCGAGTGCGCTCGATGGAGCTGTTTCCGCGAGGGGCGGCGGGCAGCGCCCATGCCAACCCCACTCTTGCCCGACTCCGGAAGTCGCGCGGTACGGATCCGCTGGCCGACCGCTGCACGGACAATCACTCGCCTATGCGCGCCATCCGCGAAGGAAACACTTCGCTCGCGCTTCGCGATCTCGCACGCGTATCGCTGTATACACGGGCCTCGCCGCTGTGGACAATCTCTTCGGGGGGGGCAGATAGCCTGCCACCTTGTGGGTTCGGACGGGGAAAAAAAAACTCAATTGTGCCTTCCACGACCTGAACTCAAGCCGCCTCTGGACACGCACCCGCTCCCTCCATCTTGACGGCTCACCGTGCAGACGACATCGCCACGGACCACGAACACGCAGCGGGCGAGCACGATGCCCTACCGGCGCACGGCGCGGACGGGTGGGCTGACGGAGGCGCTGCAGGAAATGGATCTCGCGACGCGGATCGAACGTGTGCTCCCCGTGCACAGGGCGAGGGCCGCGTCGAGCTGGAGCGGCTGAAGCGCTTGTGGGGGGGCTCGTGAGCGGTCCGCACGCGTGCAGAACGGCGTGCGCCAGTGGCCCGCCGTCGTCCCGGGCTGACGTGGGGGCCAGGTCGTGCGCCGATAACTATATCTGTTCCCATCCCGGTGCGCAGTGTATTTCCAGCACATCTTTACCGTACTGGACGCAGCGACGCCACGAGTGAGAGCGCATGATGCGCGGCACCCCCCCTGGGTGCAGCAACATGCACGCCACGTCTCTCGCCGCCCAGCGAATGGCGGCCGCGCCCCGTCCCACTGCGTCCCGTCCCGTCCCGTCCGTCCGCCCGCCTGCCCGCCACGCCCCGCCACGCCCTTATCGACAACCCGACGCGCGGACGGAGCATATGCCCGATATCTGCTGCAGGCAGTCACTCCACTCCACCCAGCCCCCACTCCGGCCCAGTGGGCTCTGGATCTGCCAGGGGGGCGCCATCGCCATCGCCACGGCCGGAGACGCGCGCGTGCATGAACAGCAGCCGTCACCGCCATCGCCACCACCGTCGGGTGATGCGCTGTGACCGGCTCCCTGGTCGCCGCCTCCCATCTGGCCGAAAGGGAGATGGAGCGCATGTGGGGAGCACCGTCGTGTGCAGCACAGGGGGTGCGGTGAGGAAGCAAGCAAGCACGGCGGGCGAAGGGCCCGAGCGGGCGGCTAGTGCATGTATTAGGGGGCGGCGGATATACTCTATACAAGGTATGTACTCTACATGCCCCGTTATGTAAGGCGAGCGGCACCGGCACCGACGGCCCCATCGTATATATCGCGCTTGAAGTTGTTTCTCCCTCCGTTCCTCCTCCTCCTCCTCCTCCTCCTCTTCTGGCTTCACGAGACCGGTGCCCCCCTCCCCCCCTTTGGAAGCCGACCACGCGATAACATTCCCGAACCGGAGCACCATGCAGCTCGGTTCGAAATCCTGCGCATATGGAGCACACGTCGTCACTCCCCCCCCCCCCTTCTCCGCGATG
>Ga0307508_10007623_pt1 | contig 10061 bp, 18 predicted proteins | sample 9_EM_MG_FD_203089 | JGI IMG/M metagenome (GOLD analysis project Ga0307508, IMG submission 203089) | Populus trichocarpa ectomycorrhiza microbial communities from riparian zone in the Pacific Northwest, United States - 9_EM | ecosystem: Host-associated > Plants > Roots > Unclassified | place...
AGTATTGCGCGTTCTACATTCTGTGCAGACCATGTTCTACATATATCCTACAGACATGGGTAGTTATAATACATACCACCTACACTATCGGGAATGATCACTTGACAGCATCCACCAGGTTAGAGCCAACACAGCGGGACTTAACATTATATATACCCTTGAGCGCTCATTCGCGCAAACTATATATTTCAAGTACTCAAGTAAAAATAAGTATCCAAGTAAGACACGCGACTCACGCGCCACCGCCCGCCTAGAACACACCACCGCCCGCTGCCAATCTACCCCCATCGCTTACCACATCCGGTCAATCCCCATGGCTGAAACATGCCCTGGGCAATGGTGGGCCGGGATTAGGGGAGCTGCATGCCCTTGGGGCAATTCGAACGGATGCGGCTAGCGGGACGGTGCATGCATGAGCATGGGTGGCACATAGGTGCAAACCGGTGGGATGGGATGAATCGGTGTAAGTGGGTCGGTGCGTGAACGAGTGGTTGGGTGGCGCATAGGTGCAAGGCATGGCGAGTGGGTTGGGCAGGTGCGAGCGGGTCTGCGCAAACGGCAGGTGGGTGGTGCGTAGGCACGAAAACGGGTGGGGATGTCGCGCGAAGGGGTGGGGACGGGGTGCGTGAACGAGTAGGGGGGGTGAGCGGGTGGGTCGGGAAGGGCACACGAACGGGTGAGGTTATGGTGGGCATTCCGCTGTGCCTTGCGTCCGTGCATTAGGGCACCACACCCGTCTTGGGTACCGCACCTGTGGGGGTGTTGGCAAACGGGTGGGAAAGACGCGAGTGGGTTGAGACCGTTGGGTGGCCCGGGGTGCGAGTGGGTGGGTGCACGAACGGGCGGGGAGGGAATGTGATTTTATGTCCATCGTCGTTGCTGCGTGCGTTGCACCGCCGTTGTTGTTGTTGTTGAACGTTGACGTTGCGTGTGTTGCGTTGCGCCGTCGTCGTCGTTGTTGCTGCACACGTCGCGTCATCGTCATGTCTGGGTCGACATGGCACCATCCTCGCCGCCGCCGTCGTGGCATGCGAATGGGCACGGTAGGGGGCGAGGTGAACGGCCGAGTCGGGGAGGGTGCACGAACGGGTGGGGACGGCATTGGCCGTGCGAAGGGGTGGGGGGGGTGCAAAGGAGGGCGCGCGAATGGGCATGGTAGGGCCTGGGCGAGGCGAACGGCCAGGTCACGCTACAGAAATCAACACCGCAAGCTCTACGACTAAACGGGGCACGTTACGTCGGAGCTAAACGGCGTCCACTGCTGCATGAGACCGTGACTGCTGGCAATGGCAGTGGTCCGGGAGGCCCTGTCAAAGTTTGACGCCACGTAGGACGGTTTTCCCACGGCCCTTTCGTTATACCAACCACCACCGAACAACGGCAACTTGCAACTAGCCTCTACCGCCTCACACCACACCCGACAGCAACACCACCAACAATGACAGGATCCCAGGCGCCCCACAACACCCACTGTGTCCCTCCCATCCCACGGGCGCGACGCCCAACGCTCAGATCCAACGGGTGGAACAATGCCCAACGCAATTCATCCCACGGGCGTGACGTGTGACGTCCAACGCCGCACCCTCTCAGATCTCATCACACGGGCGCGTCGCCTACCGAGCCCTCCCAGTCCCACCATGTGTACCCCAACCATGCCTCCACGGCGATCCCACCACCACCACCACCACCACCACCACCACCAGTGCAACGTTGACCACCCGCACCCAACTCTGAGACCACCAGCACTCACGGATGACAACGCTGCTGCCATCTTATTATTTAGTCTAGGGTTCTATCTAGATTTTTTATTGATGTATTATTACTGTGCGTGTGGTGGTATGTAGTCAATGAAGTGCTATAGGAGCCACTGAATTTTGCATGAGAATGTGGTGTACCAACATACTTCGAGGTTCGTGGCACAGGAAACGCGGTGAAGAGTACTTGAAACGCGGTAGGAATAAATGCACACATTTGTAGCGTCAGGTTCACGGCGCACAAAACGCGGTACGCGCAACATGCATCGCGGTTCGCGGTATGCGGAACGCGGTGGGAATAAATGTGCACTTATAACGCCATATATGGCACTCTAAGACTAGTTCTAGACTATAAGTAATACAACGTGTAAAGTGTTGAGAAATTAGTGGCAAACTTGACTGCAAAAAAAGACTCCTTATCGTGCTAGACTGGCACTTTACACAGTTACAAATATGGTATCTCGTTCTAATCACTCATCCTCACTCCCACCATCAGACCGCATGCCCTCGTCGCTGCCGGGTTCATTCCCACCTTCTTGCGCTTCGGTTGCACCGCTGTTAACCCCCGGCCTTGGGGGAGCTCCCTCTAGCTTGCCACGCTTTGGCTTCGCCCACCCAACTCGCCGCTTCTCGTGTTTTCCAAGGTCCCTTGCTTCCTCCCAGAGGCGCAATTGCTTGGTAAGCTTCTGTTTACGTGCATCGTCTGCTTCTCTCCAGGTTTCCATTAGCGACGCGTCGCGCATGCTGGTCGACACACCAAGCCAACTAGTTTTTCACCCGTTGTGCCAAAGTGTGCCTTTGGCACAGGCCGCGGGTAACGGGGGTCACAAATAAAAATGCAGACTATTTATTCACAGTATATACAATAAAAGTAGGAAAAAACATATTCTAATATTAGAATGGAGGGTACATGCCAGTGGGCGTCATGCCCGTTCCACAGAGAAAGGAAATTTGGGATAAGAATAGTCGGGAGCCCTCCTTCGGCCAGCAAGTCATCCACCCGTGACTCGTATTCAAACCCAGCGTTAGGATGGAGGGGGCACAACGGGGTATCGCACCCGTTTGATGGAGGAGGGGCTGGGTGGGTGAGTGTCTCGCCAATCCGATGGAGGGGGGTGTAGTAGGCAATGTGCCCGTGGGGCTGTGGGTGTTGCGCCTGTGGGGGGCCTTCGTGCTTCGTGCTGGTGCGCTGCCTGTGGGTGTTGGGTGCTCGGCATCGCGTCCGTTGAGATGGGAGGGCCAGTGGAGGACCGTTGTGCCCTGTGCCAGTGCGCACTCGTTGCGTGGGTCTGTGTGGTGTTGCATTACTTGTTTCGCTCGAGGTGGCCGTCGAGGCGTTGCGTCCGTTTGGTGGGGAGGTGGGCATGGTGGGCGTTATGTGCAGTGGGGCATCGTGCTCATTGGGATGGGTAGGGGCACAGTACAGTGGTGGCCATCGCACCTGTTGGGATGGGAAGGGGCACAGTTGGATGAGAGGGTGGGCATCGCGCCCATGGGGGATCATTATTCCCCATGCCGGTGTACTCGTGGTTGGGTGTGGTGTGGCCGCTGAGGCGGCTGTTGGGGCGTCGCGCCCGTTTGATGGGGAAGGGGGTGCAGCAGGTATTGCAGCTGTTAGGGGGCCGGGTGTGTGGCCGTTGGGGGGTCATGCCTGTTGGGGTGGAAGGGGCGCAGGTCTGTGTTGAGACAGCGTGGTGTGGAGCGTCCTGTTGGTATTGGGCTCAAGGTTGGGCGTGGTTGGTGAGGACACGGGCGACGTGGCCGTGGCCTTGTATCGTTGACGAATCTTCCACACAGCACGACCAGAGTCCCAGACAAAATTCCTTGGAAAGTCCTGATAGAGAGAATCATGTGCTCCAGCAGCAATGAGATCAGGATCTTGATTCGCCTTGAACCACCCAAGCAATCTAGTGTCCTTGGCATTTTGAACCACTTGATCAATTTGAGCATCAGCATGAAACACCACAGACTGTTGGCCAGGGAGATGAATGGGCAAACAATAGACAGCAGGCCATTCCATGTGCATAGGGAACTCAAAGATGTTGTGGCATGCTTGAGTGGAGGAGATATATCTGGCATTGAATGGCATCATTGTCCATGGCAGAACCCACAGAGGTAAATGCAAGAGTATTGTTGTACTGGCATATTTTCTTTTTAAACTCTCTATGATCATGAGGATCATCAAACAACTCTTATAAGACATGTGGCCACTCTTGTATCCAAGGCAGATTGACTTGTCCCTGAAGCCAGCATATTCCAAAGTGAGGGTTTTGTACACTGGAGTTGGACAGCTTTTCTGACATGAAATGTAAAGCATGGCAGTGGGAACCCTGAACATTCATGTGACCAAGAGAATGAGGTAGGATAGGTTCAGCATATGGTCTACCACCATGTGGAACATGAAAAGGAGGCTGTGGCTCATTATCATCATCAGAATCATCAGAATCGTTGGAGCTGGAATCATCAGAATCTGGATATGGATTTGGGAGAGGTGAAGGAGGCCTTGGAGATGGAATTCTAATAGCAGGTGGGGTAGGAGAAGGTCCAAATGGTGGTGATAGTGATCTTTGAAAAGATATGGGTGATGAAGGACCAGAAGATGATGATGATGATGATGGTGTTGGTGATGAAGGAGGAGAATCTGAATGAGCATTGTTCTGTTGTTGTCTTTGTTGATCTTGCTCATACTGTTCAGCTGAACATTGACTGTGTTCACCAAGGGCCTGAGAAAGAAGTGATTGGGAAAGCTGTTGTACTTGTTGAATTTCATCTTGAGCCTGATTCTGCTGCTCCTGTAATAGTTGTTGATTCTCCTGTAATTGCATTTGGTGTTGCATCTGCTGCTGTAACATAGCCAAGTGCTGTTGCTCCAATTGCCATTGTTGCTGCAGCTCCCTTTGAAGTTGTATCTGCTCCTGCTGCTCCTGCTGAGCTTGTATTTCCATGTTTCTTTGAAGTTGTATTTGCTTCTGCTGCTCCTGCTGAGCCTGTATTTCCATGTCCCTTTGAAGCTGAGCTTGTCTTTGCTGCTCTACATATCTCTGATGCTCCATCTCCCTTTCAAGCTGAGCTTGTCTCTGCTGCTCCAAATGTCTCTGATGCTCCATCTCTCTTTGAAGCTGAACTTGTCTTTGCTGCTCTACATGTCTCTGATGCTCCATCTCTCTTTGAAGCTGAGCTTGCCTCAGTTGCTCTATATGTCTCTGATGCTCCATCTCTCTTTGAAGCTGAGCTTGTCTTTGTTGCTCTATGTGTCTCTGATGTTCCATTTCCCTTTGAAACTGTGCTTGTCTCAGCTGCTCCAAATGTCTCTGATACTCCAGTTGTTGCTGAAGCAAAGCCTGTTGCTGTTGCTGCTGCTCCTGTTCTATTTGTCTCTGATGTTGCAAACGTTGCTGAAGCAACTGCTGATTTTGTAACTCTAGCCTATGAGAAGCCTCCTGATCCACTTGTTGCAATTGTTGAAATGACTCTCTAAAAGAAGTATATGCCTGAACCGTTCAGCCTGAGCTTGCTGATCTGCTTCATGCTGGAAATTGATGACATTCTGATGTGGAATGACAGGTGGATGCATAGGACCAGCATGAGCATTGGCAGTAAGGGAGGTGGAGACACGATTGGAACGTCTAGAACGGCGCCTTTGATGATCAGAATTAAAGTTTTCCATCAATCTTGCAGAATAGTCTACTCTTTGAGGTTGTGGAAGATGGGGTAAGGAATTATCTACAGGCACTGGCAGGGGAGCAGGAACAGGAGGTAATAATTGAGGAGCAGGCACTGGCAGGGGAGCAGGCAGAGGAGAAGAAATAGCAGGTAATAATTGAGGAGTGGGCAAGAGTGCAGAAAAAGGTCGAGAAGGCTGGAGTTGAATGGAAGGTGGAGATGGAGAGCGCAAGCGACGCATGTGCTGAACATGGAGATGTTCAATATGATGACGTGGAATGCCTGGATATTGATGTACAGGCACTGGAGGATGGTTCTGCAAATTTCATTGATCCTTTATTAAGAATGAAATGTTCACAAAACCATGGCCACTTACAATCAAAGCATTGGGTATGTTTGAAGCCATTGAAGCAGCAGAGGGAGGACGACGACAGGAGGGGGGGGAGCCAAGAACACATTGGTCACGTTCAGCCTGACGGCCAGCAGTCCATGCATGCTGAGGAGAGGTTGGAGGAGAAGCCCTAATGTTTGAAAATGTATTACACAAAGTCAATACAATATCATAAAATATGGCACACATAAGAAAGGGCTCACATCAGGGATCTAAAAAAAAGACACAAAACTACTGCCTCACGGGGACAGCAAAAAAAGACTGAGTACTTGGACAGCAGAGTCGCAGGACAGGAACTGGAGATTTTGGAACTTTACTCATTGTTCCTAGCTAGCCAGCACTACTTCATAGGTGAAGTATCGACCACGTGACGTTATGGGTGATCACGTGACATTATGGGTGATCACGTGACATTATGGGTGATCACGCAAACCCACACAGGTTATGACCCTGGAACGTTCCTACACTGCAATATGGAAATGCCAACGGCACAGCAAATACCCGTTTCGATTCCCTGATGTAAAAACACAGGGGTAATCTGGTGGATATGACCAGGAGGCACGGTGCAATGCCAAACTACGCTTTAGATCTGGATCGTATTCCCAGGGCAATCACGTAGCCAACGGTAATTTATACCCCTACAAGGGCAATGCTTTGACCCTAGCTCTGGGTGCTCGTTAACATCGAGAGTCGTAAGACGTGAGTGTGTGAAAGCCAGCAAACACTCAGGAAGTGAAAGGAATCCTAAGAAAAGGAGATAGTGTTGTCAATCAATCATGCATGCACATGAAAACAACAAAATATGAACAATACCAGCAATCAGAGTGCTTGTTATATTTCAAGCTGTAAAATGTAAGTCAAGATGTGAGAAATGAAAGAGCAGAACACACCTCAGCACCAGGATACAGAGTTTGATCAGTTATCAGATCACTATCAGAGGAATATATTTTATGCATGAAATGATGTATTCAGTTGAACTGAACTCACCCTGACTGGCTTAAAACTCAATTTCAATTGAAGCCCAATTTTTTCTGATTTTTTCTGATTTTTTGCAAGGCTGTATGTTGTCCGGAGCTGACTGTAGCAGGGAGCAGAAGGGAAAAGAGCGAAGACTTGATTACATAATCACGTGGGTGCGCGCGTGCGGTATATAGTGAACGGAAGTGAACGGATGACAGCTGAGTTCAAACTTACATCTTACATATTCGCGTGCATGCGCACAGTGTGGCAACTGCGTGAGAGCGAACTCCCAAAACGGAATGCGGCTGTGCACCCAACGGGCAACGGTTTTGGTGGCAGCCGAGCCACATGGTTTTCGTCGACAAAAAAGGTAATACACGTGGCAAAATACGCGGTACCCGATGGACCCGACATCCCACCTGCACCCGATGGCACCCGACGCTCTCGACGCACTCGACGCACCCGACGCACTCGACACACCCGACACACTCGACGGTCTACGAAACACCCGAAACACCCGAAACAGGCGTCGGCCTTGGCTCGTTCGCCCCACTTTCCCACCCATCGCCCGTTAACTTTATAGACTAGTAGGTGGGACCCGAGTTTGGGCCATTGGCCCAGGGTAGGTGAAGGTAAGTGAGGCAAATGATTTTTTTAAAAACAGGATCCACAGGAGACCTCAAATTGAGAGAAGTGGAGAGTGTGTTTGCAAGCTGACCTTTGCCATCACCTAGGAATTGGCATAGGTATGGGTAACCCGTGCAGGTTTTGATACCCACACCTGCTGTGACCCATACCCATACCCATGACATGAGCATGGATACTCATGTGAATATTACATTGGCGGTGTGCAGACAGCAGGCATTGTTGCCTCACCTCACCAGTGCACCCCTCATATCCCCTCTTCCTCGCCCCCACCCATCTTGCCTCGTCTTATGATGACAGCGATGATGATGACATGATAACTGCGATAGCATGGTTGTCATGTCATCATTGCCGTCAGACACCATTGCCCTCCCTCCCCACTTAGCACTCAGCAACAGCAATCTCACCCATTGCCGCCACCCTCCCTCGCTCAGCAACAATGACACATCTCACCTCACCCCACCCCCTTGTACCCCCTCCCATCCCTTGCCACCTTCTCCCACACTCCCTCGTGCCACCTTGCTGCCTCATCGCCACCCTCACCCAACCACCCCCACCCACCACCGCATGGGCGCTCAGCACCTTGCCACCTTGCTGGATCACCCACCACCCTCAAGCACTCTCGCTCACTCAGCCTCACCTCGCCTCCACATGCCTGCAAGTGCATGTATGTACACACACAGACAGCGAGTCTGCATGCATATGCATGCTCCCATGCATGCGCTCGCTCTCACCCTCACTGCCCTCATGTCCCCATTGTGTCATGTGTGCTCTTGGCCACCCACCCACCCTTCCACATGCCTCAGAGTGCATGTGCACTTGCTCGCTCGAACTCACCCTTGCCGTCTTTCTTGCATTGGGCACATCTGTCTCACCCGCTCTACCCTGCCTTGCCCCGGCCCTTGCCCTCTCCCAAGTCCTGGCCCTCTCCCACACTCCCCAGAATGGGCCACACCCACAACAACAATGCAGTGATGATAACAACGTGACGATCATGTTGTTACAATCATCACGCTGTCGTTGTGACCACTCCCACCTTGTCCCATCCCTTGCCACCCCCTCCCACACTCTCTCGTGCCCACAACAACAATGTGCCAGTGACGACAACAGCATGACGATCGTGTCATCACGATTGTCACGCTCTCATCTTGACCACCCACCTTGCCCTGGCCCTTGCCCTCTCCCCGCCCAGACTCCTCACCCCCAATGAGGAACCCGTGGGCCAACCCATATCCATACCCATTCCCATTCCCATGGGTCTGTACTCAGCGTAGGTATGGGTATGGGTACAGATGCTGGCACCCGGGGGTATACCCATGCCAATCCCTACCATCACCCTTGTTCCTTGGCCAATGACAGGTCAGCTTCCAAACACACCCTCCACTTCTCTCAATTCTCAGCCTCCTGCTTCCTTTCATTTCCTTTAACTCAATATTCTGTAAATAATTGTAGTGTGATAGACTATTGGTGAAAGACTAATTTGAGAGACTAAACCAACATTTGTAATGACACACTAATGGTGAGAGACTAAACTGACAATTGTGGTGTAACAGACTAATGGTGTCACTGACTAAGACTAATGTGAAACACTAAACAGAAATTGTGGTGTGACTGACTAATGTGAGAGACTAAACTGACATTGGTGACTGACTAATGCAGTGGTGTGCAGTGGCTGTGTTGACGAACAGACACAAATGTTCGCAAACCGGCACTACCTAATGTGACTGACCATAATGTGTGGGAGTGTATTCCCAAAAGAATGGGTGGCACCATGTGGGAGCAGATTCCAGAATCGGAAGGGTGGCTGCGACCCGTGGGAACGTGGCTGTGCTGTGTGAACGGACAACGCACTCGAGTTGTGAGAGCTGATTTCCCGAAATGACTGACAATGAGACAATGGCGTGAGAGCGAACTCCCAAAAAGGAATGCAGCTGTGCGCCCAACGGGCAATGGTTTTGCTGCCAGCCGAGCCACATGGTTTTTGTCGACAAAAAAGGTAATACACGTGGCAAAATACGCGGTACTCGATCCACCCGACATCCCACCTACACCCGACACACTCGACGCACTCGACCGTCTACGAAACACCCGAAATACTCGAGGTAGGCGTCGGCCTTGGCTCGTACTCGAGGTAAGCATCAGCCTTGGCTCGCTTTCCCACCCGTTGCCCGTTAACTTTATAGACTAGTAGGTGGGCCCGTGTTTGGGCCGTTGGCCCAGGGTAGGTGAAGGTATGTAAGTGAGGCAAATGATTTTTTTTAAAACAGGGTCCACAGGAGACTTCAAATTGAGAGAAGTGGAGGGTGTGTTTGCAAGCTGACCTTTGCCATCAGCCTCATTCCTCGGCCAATGACAGGTCAGCTTGCAAACACACCCTCCACTTCTCTCAATTCTCAGCCTCCTGCTTCCTTTCATTTTCTTTATTTCTTTATTCTGTAAATAATTGTAGTGTGATAGACTATTGGTGAATGACTAATCTGAGTGACTAAACCAACATTTCTGATCACAAACTAATGGTGAGAGACTAAACTGACAATTGTGGTGTAACTGACTAATGCAGTGGTGCATGGCAAACTGGGACTGACTAACTATGTGACTGACCATAATCTGTGACTGACAGACAATTGTGACTAATGGTGTGACTGACT
>Ga0307508_10007624_pt1 | contig 10061 bp, 3 predicted proteins | sample 9_EM_MG_FD_203089 | JGI IMG/M metagenome (GOLD analysis project Ga0307508, IMG submission 203089) | Populus trichocarpa ectomycorrhiza microbial communities from riparian zone in the Pacific Northwest, United States - 9_EM | ecosystem: Host-associated > Plants > Roots > Unclassified | place...
TCTGTGAATGGATAAATAGAATTTGGTATGTTAGGTTTTTTTTTGGAGAGGCGTGGCGTGAAGTTTTTTTTTCCCTTTTAAATTAGTACATGCTTAAAAAAATTCATTTCTCTAATTTTTTTCTTTTTTAAAAAACTCAACACCTTGCTATTTTCTCATCTAAATTTAGGTGGATAAAAGCCTGCAAAGTACTTAAGGTGGAGCCCACATGTATATCACTATATGTAGAGCAAGGTTAGTTCTTTGGTAGAAATAGCAAATGTGGGCGGTGAATAGATATTGTATCTTTGCATGCCACACATAAAAAATATACTAGAAGGCATGAGGGATTATTGTAGTCCCCAAGAAGCGTAACGTGATGGCAAAGGGCTTAAGATCTGCACAGCAGGTCTCGAGTTCGAGTCAGGGCGTGCACCTCTTGTAAGAGCCTGGGACAACTGGGGTTTTACTCGCTCACCCAGGCCCACAAAGTGCACTTTTCGGGGGTTGGGGTTTCCTCGAATCCAAAAAAAAAAAAGATTTATTGTAGCCCCCTTCATATTTTTCTATTCAACACTATAGTGTGGTGACTATTTTGTCATTCCCATAAAAAAATGAATGCCTTTGAATTAAGAGTATTTTGGTATTTTCACAGGGTTCATAAGTCATTACTGCTTTGTTTTGGGGTATTGTTGTCCATTCAATGTTTTTATAAATAGTAAAATAACTAAAATGCCTTCAAGAGCAAAACAAAATAAATGGTGTCGGGTAGGGTATTTAGGTTTTTTTTTTTATACATAGTAGAATTACTCATACTCTTAAATGCAAGACATTTAATTCATTGTCAGGGGCATTTTAGTCTTTTAACCTTGATTCTTTTTGTTAGTTGTAAGTTTGATCGAGAGTAGTTACATAATTTACTATTAAAATAATAATTTTTATTTTAAAAGCCATTGGTGTGTGCAGCGGTTTCCGGTTGTTAAAAATAGTTGTCCGCCATCTTAGATATTCTTTGCTATCTCCTCTTCCATTATAGGTGGCGCATGTGCTCTAAATCTGGCTAGTGTATTGTCAACAATTTTTCCCCCCCTTCATTTCTCTTACCCCTGTAAATACCCTATGGTCGTAAGTTTTTTTTAATTCAGACCTTTGAGTTTTGATTGCTGTTTTTTAGTGATTTTTTCTTTTCTTGAAGTTATTTTTGTTTTCAATTTAACCATTGGTTATTAATTTGTATATATAAGTTATTTCAATTTAGTCTTTTTTTTTGTTTCTTAATTTTCTCTATGCTTTTTTATCAAAGTTTTTATGGCTTGCAATTTAATCATTTAAATCAAGTTTATGATTTTTGTTTTTTCAATGATAATAATGATTCATTTTAGTTTCTTTTTTATTTTTTTATTGTTTTTCTTAGCTCTTTTATCAAAGTTCTTATAGTTTTAAATTCTATCATTCAAATCGTGTTTATGATTTTTAGTTTTTCATCAACAACAACAATAATAATAAAAATAGTGATGAAAATAAAAACATTATTGATGATGATGATAAAAACAACATTAATTAAATTGATAATAATAATGATGATGATGATAATTGTGGTGTTAGTTTTTAAAATAATAATAATATTAATAGGAATGCTGCTCTTATTACTAATAATGATAATATTAGCAATAATTGTGGTAATAATAATAATAATAATAATAATAATAATAATGGTCATAACAATAATAGTAATAGTGATGATATTACTTATTAATAGTAGTAGGTACAATGATCTTGATTTTTATTTTTAAAATTTTTATTTTTAAAATCCTTTTGTATGATTAAAATTTGTTTTTTAAATTTCATCATTTAATATTTTTTCAGGATTGAAATTCATGATTTTTTTATATTGAGTGCTTCAAGTTTAATGACTTAGGTCACATGTTTAAAAAAGTTACCATATTTTTTTTAAAAAAGTTTTATAGTTCTTATTTTTAATTTGTTTTTTCTAGTCATCTAATTTAGACCCTGAGTTTGACGAGATATCCTGTATTGGTTTAGCTCTAATTAATGTTTTTATATATTTGTCATAAATGTTTTTTATATATGTTTTTACTCATTTTCAATACTGAATATTGATTTTTGTTAAAAAAATTATCTAGCTTCGAGGTGAAATACCGGTACAGTGGCTAGTATATTTTGACCAGTGGTTAGGTGGTCTCATTTCATTTTATTCCTTTTCATTTTTTTTTCTGGGGCTATGAAATATGACTCTCTCACCAAACAAGATCTTTACCGTAGTCATTCAAGTATCTACCTTTCTCCACCTTGTTTATGTAACGATAATATCCAATTGCATGTTTTTAAAATGGTTAAATAATCAGTCAACATGAAATGTTGATAATAATGTAATTGAAGTATTAGTTACTTGTATGGACTATTAATTACATATATAAAGAAAAACCTTTTTTTTTTAAAGGGAAATTTGTTAGTACAATAAGAAAAAACAAATAAACACATTATCTAAAAAAACAATAAAAAACAAGATATAAAGAAAAAAAGACCTCAATACACTAACCCCAAGTAAAATTAATTAAAAAATGGATTATATTAATTGAAGTTCACTGAAATTAAATTATTCTTTAAATATTAACTAGTGTGTTTTTTTGCTAAAATACTTTTCTAAAAATAATTATTTTCTTTTGAGTAGTTTTTTTCTCTATAAAAATAAAATAGTTATTAAGTTGTTGTAATAAGATAAGAGAAATGATAACAACGGTGATAATGATGGTAATGATAGTAGTGATAAAAGTAGCGAAGTGGTAGTGGTGATTATATTGTTACCAATAATGGAGATGTTTTTTTTTTTAAAAAAAACTTTAAGATTATATCTGTTTTTTTTATAGAAAATCAGAATTATAATTTATACTAATCATTTTAATTTTTTATATTTATGATAGTGTAAGTATAAATATTACTTTATTTATTTTCATGAAAAACTACTTATTAGTTTCAACAAGAAAAAAATATTAGATTTATACTCCATTCTAAAAATAGATTTATTAAAGAATTTTTGAAAATATAAAAGAAAAATTTAATGTTCTAGATTGATAAAAAGTCTTATATATAAAAGAAAAATACTTTATTATTTATTAACTTATTCTTTTTATTGAAAAACAATGAAAAACTTGAAAAAGAAAATTATGGAAAACATAAAAAATATGTTCTCTAAATTCAATACAATTTTTAATTTAAAAACTAATAATTTCATTGAGTTCATATGAACTTTGTATTTCAAATCTTTATCATAAAGATTAATTTGTTGATGGATTGTTGAATTTTTTTATCCAATTAATAATTCTTGTTTAGATTTAATAACTATATCTTTTCTATGAGCGGTAGAACATCATCACATAATTTTATTGAAGACAACAAACTATTTATAAAATAGCACTAACAAAATAATCACAAGATAGTTTATGTAAGAGTCAAACAATTAGAAAACAAAATACAAACAACTATTTTTTATTGATTATGTTTCTCGTAAAGATACCAAGTACATGACAAAATGAATAGAGATATTAACATTTACAATAAAGTAAAATACTAAATAATAAAAAATAAAATATTATGTCATATACTAAGATATTTGTATTTATAGATAAATTTTAAATCATGTCATTAAAAGTAACATCATATTTAGTAAAATATTGTTAACAATAAACAAATAATTATATGAAAGATCAATTTATAATTAGCAAATTATATAATAGTGATGAAAATCATGAATATAAATATATTTGATTGGTTATACTATTAAAATATTAATTACTCAATCATTTATTTCTTAAATTTCTAAATTTCATCGTAAAGAGAGCAAACACTTACTTCGGATCTTTTCAAAGTCATGAGAATGTGTTCAATAATAATATTTTGGTAGTGCTGTTTTTTTTTTTGAATTAACGTGGGTGTCCGGGTTAGCTTGCGCGCATCTCGACTAATCCCACGGGTCCTGAAGTTAATGACCATGTAAGCCTCCAGTAGCCCTGAGGTTTGTGGGACTCGAACTGGTGACCTCTAGGAAGCAAACCTAAGGCGTGACCAGTTGAGCTACACCCCTCAGAGTTGGTAGTGTTGTTTTTTTTGTTTGACGACAAGTGTATTTTTAGATCAACTTGCATGTCAATCAATACAAAGTCTTTTTTCAGATGATCTTAAACACACGCCCCACATTAGCCTAATGTATTAGAAGGATTCTAACCCTAATGTTTGAATTCAGAAAATCAAGGAAGGGACATCCTTTATATTAATAGCATTTGATAAAGAGACAAGATAAATGAGATGAAATTATTTGGAGGAGGTTGCAGGAGACAAGATCTTGGAGACCTGACTAATATGTGTTTGGTAAAGTGGATAGAAATAAATTTTTATTCTTGTCTCTGTTTAAGGGTAGGAGATTAGATAACATAAAATGAGATAATATTTATTTTATGCCTATAATATGTTTCTCGAGCATTTTTTCTTGATATATTGTTTAATCATGGTTTTACATATCCTTTAAATATTTTTTAAACAAATATATTTTCTCCACTCATTATAAATATTTTAGTTTCAAGAAAAAAAAAATACATTAATTTTTGTATTGTCTTTATATCTAAAAATTGAAATGATGGACTTATTTTTTTATATATTAACAAAAACCTAAAGGAAAAAGTGAAATTATTGTTCAACAAGACATAAAATATTATTCATAATAATGTAATGACAATATTGCTTTTGAGTTATAAAATCTTTGAACTAGGCATTGGGGAAAAGATGATCTTTTCTTGAGGAAAATAAAACATTATTTCTTTAGGTATTATACAATAATAATATTTTAATATGTGATATGTATTTATACAAATTTATAAGATGGAAATTGAATTGAAAAAAAAATCATAAAATAGTTCCTTATAAGATAATTTCATGTATCATGAAATTGATCTCTAGAGAAATATAATTTTCCTTTTTGTAGCCCTGTTAGAATTTAACACTAATGAATTTATACCTGTTCAAAGCATATATATATTGATCCTATGTTTTGGTTTGTAATTTATAGGTGGCTAATTTCTGTAAAGAGAGAATGCATGAAGTTATACTAGAAGAGTGGGATCGTGATCAAACAATTGATGGCTGTGAATGGCAGAGAAGATGGGAAGCTACATTTTCTAGTGGTTTTGGGAGGGCTGACAGTGAGGTATTGACCGAGGGAGTTGCACCCGAAATGGTGGGATCAACAGCAGTCGTTGTTGTGCTATCCGGTTGTCAGATAATTACATCCAACTGTGGTGACTCCAGGGCAGTACTTTTTCGGAGGACTGAAGCTATTCCTCTTACTGTTGACCAAAAGGTTATATCTAAATCTTCTAATGCTTTCTGTGCATTATTTTTTAAAGTTATTCATTTAAGTGTTTACCTGCTTTCCCCTCCAAAGAATTCTATTACTGGAACTGATATCTTTATCTAAATCATCACCACTCCTTATTTTAGGTCACCCGGATGACTGTAAATTTCCGTTTGATACCCCTTAGTCTTCTGCACTTGTCAAGGCATTTACTTCTACACATCACCTATGGCACCTGAATAAAATGAAGAATAGAGTTCTAAGATATATGAAATGCAAAATAGAGTATAAGTTTCTCCAATATAGTGTTCTGCGCATATTTTTGGGTACTTTCTAAGGTTAAATAGAAGGCTTCACAACTGCAAGACATTCAAAATGTCAAATTGTCCATTTCCATGTAGAGGGCTTAAAATACTTTGTTTACTGCATATACACATACATGTTAGGTGCTCGTTCAAAACTTACACAATTTTATCTCGTATTAACAAGATTTAGGACATATATTGTTTCTTTTTCAGCCTGACAGAAGTGACGAACTAATGAGAATTGAAGGACAAGGGGGGAGAGTCATAAACTGGAATGGTGCTAGGGTACTTGGAGTCCTTGCTATGTCCAGAGCTATAGGTTTTCTTCTATCCACAAGTCTCTTCATATTAAATATCCTCTTCATCTTTTGTAGAACATTTATTTTTCTTTCGCATGTTTTGTTGAATTATCTTTGATTAATCATCGTATAATGGTAGACATGATTATGCTATCTTGCTTCTTCCGGTAGCTATGCCTCTTCTATTGTGCTGAAGACTAAATTTCACAAGTTTAACGGGATTGTCAATCTCTACACTTGGACTAAGAATTCTCGTAGTTTTGAATTGCTATGACACAATAATATCATGTTTCTTTGAGTCCTCATATATAGTACCGTAATTGACCACCTGTCTGCACACAAAAATAGAATTCTATATTATTCTAGGTAAACACAAGCACACATATGCACTTATATTTTGGGTCATAGGTAATGTTCCTTTGATTAGCATATTTGAAAACATGTATTTGTTGCTGTTTCCTTTTCATGACTTCACATCTCAATCAGTAATGCTGTTTATACTGGATCAGAAAACTTGTTCATCAGTGTCTTAGGGTGATTGACAACTTTAAAGCCAAGTGTTTGCTGTTTGAATTGCACACAACAATGAGATCCTGGTGCGATTGTCTCATTATCTGTTGAAAGATTGATAAATCACTTTGCTTCAAAATTATTACGAATAAGTAGGGCTTTTATTGAATGTATCATTAAAAATCTTGCAAATTGATCTGATCATCCCTCTGTAAATCGATGAATGACATTTTTTCCCATTATTTTGATGGTATGGTATAGAAGAATTGTATTTGTTATGTGAATCTCTGGTGGTTGTGCACTTTTTGAAGTTTTGCAAGTCTTGTGGTGTTTCCTTGATGCACCATCCTCGAAACAAGTACTTGACAACATTATTGTTGGTCTGTTATAACTATAGTGCTGCTATGACAGGCATCTTGGATCCTATCCATTTTCATAGACCGTTGGCTGGGTTTGTCCTTATAGATAATTGACGCTCTTTTGAGGATTCTTGATGGTTTTTTTTTTTAATAAGAAAGAGGGTTCTTATTGTTGTTGAATCACCAACACTTGTTGCTTTGGTTTATAATTAGAAAGGAATATGATATTGAACGACCTGATTCCTATGATATGTCTGTCTTTATATTCCCAGAGACTTCTACATGGGAGGAAGAAAATTCTATAAAAAGTTCTGTGTTCTTTAATTTCTAGAGGTGGTTTAATTGCTTTTTTGTTGTCTATCAGGGAAGGCTCAGTACTCGTAAATAAACTCAAAATATGAAATATCGAACATGCTCCTTCGAGAATTTTTGGGAATCCATCTTGCCTTTTTGGCTAACTACTTTAGAAGGACAATAGTTACTGAATTTCATTGCAGCTTACTTTCATGTCCTAGGTGATCGCTATTTAAGGCCATGGATAATACCGGTGCCTGAGGTTACTTTCATGACTAGGACTGATGAGGATGAATGCTTGATTTTGGCAAGTGATGGTCTTTGGGATGTCATGACAAATGAAGAGGTGGGAGAAGTTGCTCGCCGGATACTAAGAAGGTGGCGCAGATCATTGTCTGATGGTTTTTCACCAGCACAAACCGTTGCTGATAATCTCCAAGAAATAGCATATGGCAGAAACAGCTCTGATAACATTTCAATCATTGTTGTTGATCTGAAAAAGAGAAGGCGCCAGGTGAGGCAGTCAAGAGGGGACTAGGATCATTTGCACTGCCTCCTATTTCCTTGAAGTACCATTGTCTCTCCTCCCAAAGTTAGAGCTGAGTTCAATTGTTTGAAGTTCATTGTCTCTGATAGACTGGACTCTCCTCATGTGACTCAATAGGTTTCAGCTCCTATTCCTGACCTGTATAGAACCGGCAGACAACTGCTGCTTCTTAACATCCAGAACTGGTTCACTGTCGCCAGAAGAATAGATCAATCCTTACTTTTAATTGGTTTGATCAAAAAGAAAAAAGAAAGAAAAACTTAATTGAAAAGAAGAAAAGTTGTTGCATGATATTCCTGTAAGCAAGAGGGAAAAAAATGAAAGAGATTGCAAGATCATTCTTGCTTCTGTTTTTCAATTTAAAGTTATTGTTTGCTGTGTGTTGGAAATAACTATCCTGTCTTCAGTCTTAATGCCAGGGAGGTCGAATAAGATTGAGAGTACTTGTCAAATTGCAGGCATTTGTCAAATCATGAAATTGTGCTACGTTTGTTTACTTGCAATTTGTGAAAAGCATAATTATCCAAGCTGTTGCAGAGTTTTATAGAGTAACTTGTATGCAGCAGGAAAACTAAGCATAATTATCCAAGCTTTGCTTACCTCCTTTTGGTCCTATCACTCCGACCCCCTCGGTGACCAGAGAAATTAAGAATTAAGATCCTTCTTGTTGGCTAGCTATGTACTACATAATGCCCTGATCTTCTTGTTGGCTAGCTACTATGCACTACATAATGCCCTGATCTTCTTGTTGGCTAGCTATATTTCAGGTTTGATTGTTAGATCAACATAACACAATTGGTGTGGCAAAAGTACACTAGACAATGTGTAGTTCCTGGTGGATTGGAACTTTATAATTGTATCTTCGCGTTTAACAAAACCAACTTAATGAAGTGGTCTCGGGTGGTAAAATAGGTTTTTTTACGGGATTCATTAGCTATTCTATAATTGATTAGGGGCTTATATTTTTTTTCACAGTAAAATAACCCTCGAAGAAATAAAACCATTCACCTCCCTTATAAATGCTTTTTTGGAATTCCATTTCTTAAAGCACAATCAAATTACCATGTTACCCTTGGATCCAAAATTCTTAATACAAGACTTGAAGGGCTTTTTTGTACTTTCATGTTGGTTTTTTCATTGTTCTTGATATCTAGGTGACCTACTTATTTGTGAAAATTATATTTTTTTTTATCAAGGTCTAATTTCTCTAGGTGACCTACTTGTTTCTAAGAAATAAGAAGAATTTTAGCATTGGTCTCATTTCTCCAAGTGACCTACCTATTTATAAAAAACATGAAAGTTTTTCAAGATTGGTTTCATCTCTTTAGGTGACCTACTCATCTAAGAAAAATAAGAAGATTTTTCAACACTGGTCTCATTTCTTAGAGAAACCTACCCATTTGTGAAAAACATGAAAGTTTTTCAACATGGTTTTATTATTCTAGGTGACTTACCCGTTTGTGAATAACATGCAAGTTTTGCAACATTGGTCTCGTATATTTAAATGACCTACCTGTTTGTGAAAAATATAAATATATATTTTTTTATCATTGGCCTCATTTCTCCAAGTGACATACTTGTTTGTGAAAAACATGAAAATTTTCAGCAGTGGTCTTATTTTTCCAAGATGACCTACCCGTTTGTAAAAAATACAAAGATTTTTCAACATTGATCTCTTTTCTCTAAGTGACCCACCTGTTTATGAAAAACATGAAGATTTTTCAATATTGATCTTATTTTTTCAAGTGACCTACCCGTTTGAGAAAGACACAAAGACTTTTCAACATTTGTCTCATTTCTCTAGGTGACCTATCTGTTTAGAAAAACATAAAAGTTTTTCATCATGGTCTCATTTTCCCAAGTGACCTACCCGTTTATGAAAAATACTATGATTTTTCAACATCGTCACATTTCTCTAGGTGACCTACTCGTTTGTAAAAAATAAAACGATTTTTCAACATTGGTCTTATTTATCCAGGTGACCTACTTGATAAGTATTTAAAAAATACATTTTAAGGTTTTATATCATCATTTTACACTTAAAGTATAATTATCCATAACTTAAGCACATTTTATAATAACAAGTTTGATAATATAAGATATCTTTAATTTATGGTAAATACTATATTTTAAATGCAGGTTTGTAAAACAAGCATATCTCAAGACTGATTGATATGTTTAATTATTGAATTTGAGGTTTATGTGAAAAGAAAAAAATAGGTGTAGGTTTAAAGAAGAAATCTTAATTGGGCTCGTTCTATTAAAACTAGAACACTATTCAATTTTGAGTCTATAATTGAAGCTATCGACCTCAGATTTAGGTGTGGTTTAACTTGATGGAAAGATAAGATGGAGACATAAAACATTCATGAAAATCCCAAGACTCAATACTACCTTTTGTAA
>Ga0307508_10007625_pt1 | contig 10061 bp, 8 predicted proteins | sample 9_EM_MG_FD_203089 | JGI IMG/M metagenome (GOLD analysis project Ga0307508, IMG submission 203089) | Populus trichocarpa ectomycorrhiza microbial communities from riparian zone in the Pacific Northwest, United States - 9_EM | ecosystem: Host-associated > Plants > Roots > Unclassified | place...
CTGGAGAGCGGCTGGAACACCCTGCCGTCCGGCCCCGGCGGCCCGAACCTCGACTTCGTGCGCGGCAACCTCTTCGACCCGGCGCTGATGCGCGCCCTGCCGGCGGACGTGTCCGGACCCGACAACGACCTCGCCGACCTCCTCGACCACTACATCCAGCGGGCCGTCGCCGACCCCGACGCCCGGCTGTACGTCTTCGGGGAACGTTGGGGGCCCGAAACCGGCGTCAAGGACAAGGTGTTCGGCTTCCTGCCGGGCAACGGCGTCCACGACATCCACATGAACCAGGGCAACAGCAGGCGCTTTGGCGGCGACGACGGTGTCTGGCAGGACGGCGGCATCCTGATCCGCTTCCAGGAGCGCTGGGTCGGCATCTTCCTCGCCTTCCAGAGCCAGTCCTGGCACACGGACGACCTCACCGGCCACACCCTGGAGGGCACCGACGGCAGTCGGCCCGAGGCCGGCACCCAGCCCGTCCGGTTCGTCGCCGCGCTCGTCAACCCCCGTGGCCCGGCACCGGAGTCGGAGAGCGTGACCCTCCTCAACGCCTCACCCGACCCCGTGGACCTGACCAGCTGGCGCGTCCTGGACCGCCAGGGCCACGCCTCCCCGGTCCCGCCCGGACCGCTGGCCGCCGGTGCCTGTCTCACCGTCCCGCTGGGCGGCGGCGCCCAACTCGGCAACCACGGCGGCGAGATCACCCTCCTCGACGCGAACGGCCTCAAGGTGCACGGTGTTTCCTACACCGCCGAGCAGGCCGGGCGGGAGGGCTGGACCGTGACCTTCTGACGGGCCGTCCCAAATCCCTTGTACGACAGCCCTGTTGACGTCTTCCGCACGCGCACACCGGTACGGGACCATGAGCGCGACCCGCACCGCCGGCCGTAGGGGGGGCGTCCCGTGGACAGCGAACCGCACGGCAGACTCGACGCGTTGCAGAGCGACCCGTACCCGCACTACGAGCTGGCCCGGCACACCGACGGCCTGGCCCGCATAGCCGAGCTCGACGCCTGGCTGGTCGCCCGGGACGTCGACGTACGCGAAGTGCTGCGCCGCCCCGAGGACTTCTCGTCGGCGAACGCCCTCCTGCCCGACGTACTGCCGTCGCCCGGCGCGCTCGCCGTGCTCGGCGGCGGCTTCGGCGGGCGTCCGGTCGTCGTCACCGCCGACGGCGACGCGCACCAGCGGCTGCGCGCGCCGATCGTGCGCGGGCTCTCTCCGGCGCGGGTCGCCGCCGTCCTTCCGTACGCCGCCGAGCGCGCCGCCGGCCTCGTCGACGGCTTCGTGAAGGACGGCCGGGTCGAGCTGATGTCGGCGTACGCGCAGAAGCTGCCCGGCGAGGTCATCGGCCGGATCGTCGGCCTCGACCCCGACGACGTCCCGGCCGTCGTGCACGGCGGGCACCGCGCCGAGGAACTGCTCTTCCGGCCGCTGGAGGAGAGCGAACAGATCGCCGCCGCCGAGGACGTGGTGGCGATGCAGCACATCCTCGACCGGTGTGCGCGGGAGCGGCACGCCCGGCCGCGCGAGGACCTGTGCACGGAACTCGTCGCCTCCCTCACCGCGCCGGGCGAGCTGCCCCTCGACCACCGCCACGAACTCGTCGCCCACCTCCAGAACCTGCTGATCGCCGGGCACCTGACCACCACCGCACTCATCGGCACGACCGTCCTGCACCTGCTGCGCCACCCGGACCAGTGGGAACTGCTGTGCGCGGAGCCCGAGCGGATCCCGGCGGCCGTGGAGGAGGCCGCCCGCTACGACAGTGCGTTGCAGGGCTTCCGCCGGGTCACCACCCGCCCTGTCAGCCTGGCGGGCACCGAACTCCCGGCCGGGGCAACGGTGTTCGTGGCCTTCGGTGGTGCCAACCGGGACGGGGCCCGCCATCCGCGCCCCGACACGTTCGACATCACCCGCCCGCCGGGCCGCCACCTCGCCTTCGGGTTCGGCGTGCACAGCTGCCCCGGCTCGCAACTGGCCCGCGAACAACTCCGCCTCACCCTCCAGGAGTTGACCAGCCGACTGCCGGGACTCCGGCTCGCCGACGGACAGCCGGTCGTCATGCGGCCCACGATGATCCACCGCTCGCCCTACCGCCTCCACCTGACCTGGTAGCCCGCGCACCCTCCGCATGGACCGGCCCCGCGGGGTTACCCGCGGAGGGGAACCAGTGCACGCGAGAGCCGGGAGGTGGCCCCATGACACGCGTGCGTGCGGTGCTGTTCGACCGCGACGCGATCCTCGGGGAGGACGACTTGGGCGACCCGGAACGGGCCCGCCCGGCGCCCGGTGCCCGCGAGGCCCTCGGCCTGCTGCGGCTGCACGACCTCCGCACCGGGTTCGTCACCCTCCGCCCCGGACACCTCAGCGACGCCGACGTACGGACCGCCAACCGCCGCGTCGACGAACTCCTCGGCCCCTTCGACATCTGGGGAGTATGCCCACACGGCCCCGACGACGGCTGCCACTGCCGCCCACCCGAACCCGGCCTGATCCTCTGGGCCGCGGGCCGACTCTGCACCCCACCGGCCCACTGCGCCGTCATCGGCACCGCCGCCCACGCCGAGGCCGCCCATCGAGCCGGCGCCCACGGCATCCTCGTACCGAACAAGCAGACGGAACCGCGGGACACAGCCCAGGCCGACCACGTGGCCCCAGACCTCCTGACCGCGGCCCGCGCCCTACTGACCGGCCCACCGAAGGGCCAGGTCTTGGTGGACGAGCACCCCATCGAGAGTGCCTTCACAACAGACGGTCCGACATCGCCCTGAAGGGGCGCCGGGCTGTTCCTATTTGCGGCTCCGCCGCGTGGGCGCGACCAGCCACAACAGACCCGCACTCGCCCCACAACCTGACCCGGCATCCCCCGGAGCGCTAACGCTCAGTCCACCGACACACCAACCGGAACACCGCGAACAACGCCAACGGCCAGACCCCCGCGAAAGCCCAGATCACCGCGATCCGCGACGTGACGATCCCCGTCACCAACAGCGCGATCGACACCGCGAGCAGAAAACCCACGGTCACCACATGCGGCCGATACCGCGAAACCCGCGACAGATCCGGCCGCCGATGCAACCGCAGTGTCCGCAGGCGCCGATCCAGACGGCGGTCACGCCGCAGCGCCCGCTCCAACTCGTCGAGGATGCGCTGCTCATGATCGGGCAGTCGGCCTGTCGCCACGGTCCCTCCCGGCGGGTGCACACGGATACGGTTCGGGTGCCCCGCCGGAAGGGCGGCAATCAGGGGCCCATGAGCCCCGAAGGCTCACTGGGCGTAGAACGTGGCGTCCCCCTTGTCGGCCGTCGTGCTCGGAGTCTGCACGTGGAGCAGGTAGTCGTAGTGCCGGACATAGCGGCCCGCGTAGTTGTACGACTCGTACGAGATCCCCGCCGAGTCGGCGAGCCCGGCCCGCCGGTAGAAGCTCGCGTCGGAGGCGAACGTCGACGTCCCGTCGTTCTTCTCCAGCCACACCTCGAAGTTCTTGTGCCGCAGGTAGTAGCCGGGGAAGTTGGCCGACTCCAACGACACGGTCCCGGTGCCCGCCAGACCCGTGACGGCCCGGAACTGCGAGTCGGCGAGCGGCGAGACGTTCGCCTCGATCCTCGCCCGGTACTCCCAGTGCCGGATGAAACGGTCCGCGTAGTTGTACGACGAGAAGCGCTGCGGGGTGACACCGTCGGCGACCGGGATGCCGAAATCGGGGGTGCCGTCGGCCTTCCAGTAGACCTTCTGCACGCGGGTACGGCGGTTGGGGTCGTTCAGCGGGTCGCCGCTGATGTCCTTGTAGCCGCGGTCGTGGTAGACGAGGACGTCCGACCTGCCGTCCTCGGAGACGGTGAACGAGTTGTGGCCCGGACCGTACTGCGAGGTCGCCGCGCTGGACTGGAAGACGGGCATCGAACTCTTCGTCCAGGACGCCGGGTTGGTCAGATCCGCCGTCGCCGACGCGGTCAGCATGCCCAGGCAGTAGTTGGCGTCGGTGGCGCTCGCCGAGTACGTCATGAAGACCTTGCCGCCGTGCTGGATCAGCGCCGGACCCTCGTTGACCTTGTAGCCGACCGTCTCCCACGACAGCGTCGGCTGCGAGAGCTCCGCCGGAGTCCCTTGAATCGTCCAGGGGTTGGCCATCTTCGCGATGAACAGGCTGGTGTTGTTGTCCTCGGACGGGTTGCGCTGCGCCCACGCCAGATAGCGCACCCCGTTCACGACGAAGGTCGTCGCGTCCAGCGAGAAGCTCTGCCACGTGGTGGTGATCTGGCCCTTCTCGGCCCAGGTGGCGGTGAGCGGGTTGGCGCCGGTGCCTTCGAGGACGTACATCCGGATCGCCCACACGTCACTGGTGGACCCGGCGGCGAAGTACACGTACCACTTGCCGTCGATGTAGTGGATCTCCGGCGCCCAGATGTGCGCGCCCATCACCCCGCTGGAGTGCTTGGTCCAGATCGTGGTCTCGGCGGCCGTCGACAGGCCCTGGATGGTGGTCGCCCGGCGCAGCACGATCCGGTCGTACTCGGGGACGGTCGCGGTGAAGTAGTAGTAGCCGTCGGTGTGTTTGAAGATGTGCGGGTCGGCCCGCTTCTCGGCGATCGGGTTGGTGTAGGTCACGGCGGGGGAGTCGGGCACGGCGGCCCGGGCGGTCGCGCCGGGTCCTGCCAGACAGGCGGCGACGGCCACCAGCACGGCCAGGAACAGGCGAACGGCGTTGCGTCTCAAGGGAGTTCTCCAGACCATGAGGATCAGGCGGTCGGTACGAGGCGCCACTGCTGGCAGGTGTTGTTCAGCCATGTCCACTGCCGTACGTCGGCCCCGTCCGCGGTGGAGCAGTCGGCGACGTCGGCCACTTTGCCGGTGGACTCGTTGACGAGCCGGACGTGGTCGCCCGTGGCGGTGAACACGAGCCGGAAGCGCTGGCACTTGTTGTTGAGCCACGACCACTGGCGGATGTCGGCGCCGTCCGCGGTGGAGCAGTCGGCGATGTCGGCGACCTTGCCGGTCGCCACGTTGACCAGCCGGCTGGTGTCGTCGCCGAGGTCCTCGACCTTCCACTTCTGGTTGGAGCCGCCGTTGCAGGTCCACTGGAAGATGTTGGCGCCGTCGGCGGTGCTGCCGCCGTTCACGTCGAGGCACTTGCCGCTGTTGCGGTTGACCAGGGCGTACGAGGTCGGGGTGGCCGCGGTCTCGCCGGACGGGCCGGGGAGGCTGGTGCCGAGCGCGACCGGCGTGCCGAAGTTCGGGGTGCCGTCGGCGTTCCAGGTGAACTCCTGGGCGCGGGTGGTCCGTCCGTTGCCGCAGCCGCCACCGGACGAGGAGTTGGCGTGGTAGACGATCCAGTTCTCGGAGCCGTCCGGCGAGGTGAAGAAGCCGTTGTGCCCAGGCCCGTACACGCTGCCCGTGTCACTGCGCTGGAAGACCGGGGTCTGCTTCTTCGTCCAGGACGCCGGGTTCAGCGGGTCGGAGCCGGTCAACTCCAGCTGTCCCAGCTTGTAGTCGGCGGTCTGGCAGGAGCTCGCGGAGTAGGTGAGGAACGTACGGCCGCCGTGATACAGCGGCTCCGGGCCCTCGTTGACCGGCGAGCCGACCCGCTCCCAGTCCAGGGTCGGGCTGGAGATGACGGTGAAGGTGGAGCTCGCGAGCGTGTACGGATTGCTCATCGGCGCGATGACCAGGCTCTGCGTGCTGCCGTTGATGAAACCGCTGCCGACCAGGTACAGGCCGCCGCCGTGCTCCAGCACGCTCGCGTCGATCAGCCAGCCGCCCGGCGTCAGATTGGAGCCGGTGAGGGTGTTCTTGTAGGTGTACGGGCCCATCGGGTCGGTCCCGGCGCTCTCCAGCACATGGGTGCGCTGCGAGTCGCAGCAGGCCACACCGCTCTGCCCGGCCGAGTAGTACAGGTACCAGTGGCCGTCGAGGAAGTGCAGCTCCGGTGCCCAGATGTTGGTGTTGCGGGTCGACGTGGTGTCCGACCACACCTGCACGTTCGGCGCGGTGGCCAGACCCGCCAGGGTCGGCGACTTGCGGATGCCGAGGATGCCGGTGAACGTCGTGGTCACCAGGTAGTAGTTGCCGTCGTGGTACTCCAGCCAGGGATCCGCGCCCTTCGACGACTTGAGCGGGTTGGTGTAGGGGCGGCCGTCGGCCGCGGAGGCCGACGAGGTCGCCGACACCAGGGCGAGCAGCAGCGCGAGCACACAGACCAGCAGCCGACGCATCCGAGACCGTCCTGTCCGTCATCTTGTCCGTGATGTCGAACAAGGTTCGTAACTTCGATCAGAAGATAGGGGCGGGTCATGCCCTCGTCAACGCTTGCGTCACACGCATTTCACCTGGACGAGACACCCCGGCGGGCCGGGGTGTCTCAGGACCTGCCTCGATCCAAGGGGTCAGCTCTCGCCGAGGAGCTTCTTCATCTCGGTGATCTCGGCGTTCTGCGCGGTGACGATGTCGCCGGCCAGGGCGATGGCGGCCGGGTAGGCGCCCTTGGCCTTCTCGGTCGTCGCCATCTCCACGGCGCCCTCGTGGTGTTCGACCATCATGGTCAGGAACATGGTGTCGAAGTCCTTGCCGGACATCTTCCCCAGCTTGCCGAGGTCCGCCTCCGACATCATCCCGCCCATGCCGGAGTGGCCCATGCCGGGCATCGACTCCGGAACCTCCTTGCCCCAGGTCTTCAGCCAGCCGGTCATGGTCGTGATCTCCGGGCCCTGCGCCTTCTCGACGCGCGCGGCGAGATCCTTGACCTCGGTGGCGGAGGCCCGGTCGGCGGCGAGCTCCGCCATCTCCACGGCCTGCTGGTGGTGCGGGATCATGCCCTGGGCGAAGGAGACGTCCTGGGCGTTGTGGGCGCCGGTCGAGGCCTCGGCGGACACGGAGGGCGCCGAGGCGGCCGAGCCGCTGTCGCCGCCACAGGCGGTGAGGGCGAGGGTGGCGCTCACGGCCACGGCCGCGAGGGTGAGCGTACGGGTGTTGCGCATGCTGGAACTCCTGTGGTGGGAAAGGGATCTGGACGTGGCGGGGCCACGGTCTAGATCCGCAGGAGCTGGAGTTCCGCGAGGGAGGGCGGCGCGCGGGCGCAGTCCCGCGACGGGACCGCCCGCGTGGACAGGGCGTCTTCGTGTACGGCCGCCGCGGCGGGGTCGGGAGCGAGCGCGGGCAGTGCCGGCCCACCGCTCACCGCCCCCGACACACAGCTCGCGTCGGCGTGGTGGAGGTGGCCGGAGCCGCAGCCGTCGTGACAGGTCTCGTCGACGCTCGCCACGGCCCCCATATGGGCGGAAGCGGAGGCGCCTTCGTGTCCATGGAGCCCGCCGCCGGGAGCGAGGGCGTGCATGCCCAGCAGTCCGACGAGCAGCGCGAGTACGAGCAACGCCCGCCGCAGGGGCGGGTGCGCGCGAAGCTGCTCGGGGTCGGTCATCGGGCCCATCCTAGAGGGGCGGTTCGTGACCGTACGTACGGCCGTCGACCGCCCCTCGTTCAGGGTGCCCGTCGGTTCAGGTCGCCGTGGCCTCCGCCGCCGCCTTCCCGGCCTGGCGTCCGGAGAACAGGCAGCCGCCCAGGAACGTCCCCTCCAGCGACCGGTACCCGTGGACCCCGCCGCCGCCGAAACCGGCGACCTCTCCGGCCGCGTAGAGACCGGGCACGGGGGACCCGGAGGGACCCAGCACGCGGCCGGAGAGGTCGGTCTGGAGGCCGCCGAGCGTCTTGCGGGTGAGGACGTTGAGGCGTACGGCGATCAGCGGGCCGGCGGAGGAGTCGAGGATCCGGTGGATCGACGCCGTACGACTGAGGGAGTCCCCGGCGTAGTTGAGGGCGTTGCGGATGCCCATCACCTGGACGTCCTTGGTGTACGAGTTGGTGATCTCCCGGTCGCGGGCCTCGATCTGGCGCTTGAGGTCGTCGAGGACGATCAGGTTGTCGCCGGTGAGCTTGTTCATGCCGGCGACGAGATCGGTGAGCGTGGTGGCGACGACGAAGTCCTCGCCCTTGTTCTTGAACTTCTCGATCGGCTCCGGGGTCTGCCAGATGCGGGTGAGCAGCTGCCAGATGTTCTTGTTGGTGAGGTCCGGGTTCTGTTCGGAGCCGGAGAGCGCGAACTCCTTGGCGATGATCTTCTGGGTGGTGACGAACCAGGAGTAGTCGTAGCCGGAGTCGGTGATCGTCTTGAGGGTGTGCAGGGTGTCGTAGCCCGGGATGTCGGGTGTGTCGAACCGCTTGCCCTTCGCGTCGAACCACATCGAGGACGGGCCGGGCAGGATGCGGATGCCGTGGCCGGGCCAGATCGGGTCGTAGTTCCTGAGGCCCTCGGTGTAGTGCCACATGCGGTCGGGGTTGACGATCCGGCCGCCCGCCTTCTCGGTGATCGCCAGCATCCGGCCGTCGACGTGCGCGGGGACGCCGGTGACCATGAACTTCGGCGGAGTGCCCATCCGGGCGGGCCAGTTCTGGCGGACGAGGTCGTGGTTGGCGCCGATGCCGCCGGAGGTGACCACGACGACCGGGGCGCGCAGCTCGAAGTCGCCGACGACCGTGCGGGAGCTGGGCTTGCCGCGGGCGGCGTCGCTCGGCTCCAGGACCGCGCCGCGGACGCCGGTGACGACACCGCCGGTGGTGACGAGTTCGTCCACGCGGTGGCGGAACTTGAAGGTCACGAGCTTGTTCTCGACCGCCGCCCGCACCTTCTTCTCGAACGGCTCGACCACGGCCGGACCGGTGCCCCAGGTGACGTGGAAGCGGGGCACCGAGTTGCCGTGGCCCGTCGCGAGGCCGCCGCCCCGCTCGGCCCAGCCGACGATCGGGAACCACTGCACACCGAGCCCGGCCAGCCAGGACCGCTTCTCGCCGGAGGCGAACTCCACATACGCCTTGGCCCACTTGGCGGCCCAGTAGTCCTGTCCTGCGGGGTCGTCGACGCCCCGGTCGAAGCCGGCCGTGCCCTGCCAGTCCTGCCAGGCCAGGTCGTAGGTGTCCTGGACGCCCATCAGACGCTGTTCGTCGGAGTTGACGAAGAACAGCCCGCCGAAGGACCAGAAGGCCTGGCCACCGAGGCTCGCCTCCGGCTCCTGGTCGAGGAGCAGCACCTTGCGTCCCGCGGCGGCGAGTTCGGCGGTCGCGACCAGTCCGGCGAGGCCGTGGCCCACGACGATGGCGTCCGCGTCCTGGGACTCGGCGGCGAAGGCCGGGAAGGCCGCCTGTGCGAGGGCGGCGCCGGCCAGCACCCCGCCGGCCACGGTCAGGGTGTGACGGCGTGTGATGCCGGTGGGGGTTGCGGGGCTGTCCATGGAGCACCTCCGGGGCAGGCGACACAGGAAAGGTCAAGAGGGAGCAAAGGGTGTTGCTGCGCCAACTGCGCTGTTACCGTCGGTAGCCCACAGGAAACCAGCACGTCATACCGGGGCGGTAGTGGCCGGGAGTCAACGCGGAGCCCCTCGCGTTGTGGCCCGGCGACAGTTTGCGGGGAGGGGCCCATGACCGTAGTCCACGGACCCGAGCCGGTCGTCGGCATCCTGCTGGACATGGCCTCGGACACCGACGTCTGCGGCGAGCTCGTCCGCGCCGCCCGCACCCGCTCCCCCGAACTGGCCCGGATCGGCGAGGCGGAGACCCGCTCCCATGTCACCGCCCTGATCAGGGCGGCCGGACCGTGGCTGGGCGCGCTCGGCCGCGCCGAGGCCGACGAACAGGACTTCGGCGCCGCCCTGTTGCTGGGCGCCGACCGCGCCGTCCAGGGGGTCGCCGTGACCGCCGTACTGCGGGGAGTGCAGGCGGCGCTCACCCGCGCGGTCGAGATCGCCGTGGACCGCTGCCGCGTCGCCGGGGTCCCCGACGCCGTACTGCTCTCGGTGGTGCTGCGGATGAAGGAGTACGGCGACGCCGTGGAGCGGCATGTCGTCAACGGCTACCGGGCCGCCGAACAGGAGGCGCCCCGGGAGGCGGGCGCGGCCCGCGGACGGCTGCTCAGGCAGCTGCTGATCGACGGAGTCGTCCCGCCCGCCGAGGAGTTGACACGTGCGGGCGTGCGGCCCGACGCCGACGGTCTGCACCACTGCTTCGCCGCCACCGCG
>Ga0307508_10007626_pt1 | contig 10061 bp, 4 predicted proteins | sample 9_EM_MG_FD_203089 | JGI IMG/M metagenome (GOLD analysis project Ga0307508, IMG submission 203089) | Populus trichocarpa ectomycorrhiza microbial communities from riparian zone in the Pacific Northwest, United States - 9_EM | ecosystem: Host-associated > Plants > Roots > Unclassified | place...
TGACGGCGCGGGCGGCGGCGGTGGCGGATCGAGCTACGTCTCTTCGATCGTCAGTTCCGCAAATCGCAGTGTGGCCGTGTCGAACTCGGGGACCGCGTCGGTCACGATATTGCCCTACTACACCACGACGACCAGCATTTCCGGGTCACCCAATCCGGGCACATCCGGACAGTCCGTCACGTTTACCCTCAGGGTCACACGCTCCGATGGCGCTGCTGTGAACAACGGTACCGTGGTGTTGTACAACGGCGTCACTACGCTAGGCAGCGCGACCATTTCGAACGGCATCGGGACATTCGCCACCGCGGCGTTGCCGGTCGGCGACAACTACATCCAAGCATTCTATGCGGGCTATTCCGGCACGGGCGAAGTCGATGCGCCGAGCTGGGCGCCGAACTTTCCGACGGTGTTTGCCGGCTACACGGTTTTGCTGCCGTACAAAGAAGTGATCAACGGTGTAGCACCGCCACCGCCGCCACTCGCAGCGCCGGTTGTCACGCAGGATCCCGCCAGCGCGGCGGTCTCGTACAGCCAGATGTGCACCTTCGTCAACGGCGTGACGACGACATGCTACGACGACGTGTCCTTCACGAGCGCAGCCAGCGGCTATCCCGTGCCGCTGGTCCAGTGGCAGGTCTCTACGGACGGTGGCACGACCTGGAGCAACTACCCCGATGGCGCCGGCATCGGCAATACGATCACGATGAATCCGCCGGTGTCGATGAATGGCTATCAATATCGCGCGGTCTTCACCAATACGCAGGGCACGGCGACATCCAAAATCGCGACGCTAACGGTCACGCCGGCAGCACTGCACATCCTCGCCAACAACCAGACCATACCTTACGGCGGACAAGCACCCACCTTCACCGCGACCTACGGCGACGCAACCTTCGGTGCGGTATTCCGCAACGGCGATACGGTCAATTCGCTTGGGGGCCAGCTCGCCTGTACGACGACGCCCGTGGTTACGCCGACGACGCCATCAGGAAATTATCCAATCAACTGTTCTGGGCTCACTTCTCAGAATTACGCGATTACATGGTATGCGGGCAATCTCTATATCCAGCCACCCTTCCAGACCATCACCGTGAATGGTGGCGTTGTGCTGGCAGGCCAGGGCGGCTCGACCAACGAGAATCTCGGAACGACTTACGCAATCTCCGCGAGCGGCGGCCCATCGGGCAATCCGCTCACCTTTTCGGTGGATACGATCGATAGCGATGCCGGTTCTTGCGCGGTGACGAGTCTGGGCGTCGTGTCGTTTGTCGGCGTGCTTCACGCATTCGGCGTTTCGCACTGCTATATCGATATCAATCTGGCCGGCAATGCCATCTATCCCGCCGCGCCGACAGTAACGCTCCATTTCGACGTTCACTACGTCGCACCGAGCGTCACTACGCAGCCCGTCGATCAGAGTATCGCGGCAGGCCAATCGGCGACCTTCAACGTCGCCGTCAGCGGTGCGGCGCAACCGACCGTGCAGTGGCAGGTGTCTGGCGATGGCGGCGCGACTTATACCGATATTGCAGGCGCAACATCGACGACGCTTACGGTAAGCAACGCCACCTCGGCAATGGATGGCTACCTGTATCGTGTTGCGGTAACGAACAATCCGAATCAGAGCGTCGTTAGCCAGTATACGGACATCACCTCGAACGCGGCCGTGCTATCGGTCAGTGGCCCACCGGTGGTGACGCTGCAACCGCTTTCGACCGATACCTCGGTCAGCGGTGCAACGACGGTGGTGTTTACTTCAGCGGCCATCGGCAAGCCGACGCCGAGCGTGCAATGGCAGGTTTCGACGGACAACGGCGCCACCTTCGGCAACCTCGGCGGCGCCACATCGACGACGCTGAGCTTTGCGGTCGACTACACCCAAGACAAGAATCGATACCGCGCCGTGTTCACCAACAGCAACGGCACCGCGGTCTCGAACGACGCCACGCTGCGTGTCGGTTTTGCGCCGGTTTTCGTCACGCAGCCGACAGACCAGAGCGTGATTGCGGGACAGACGGCCACGTTCACGACGAGCTATCTCGCCAATCCGAATGGCCCCTTGCAGTGGATGGCAGTTGCCCCCGACACAACGGTTTCGGCGATCGGCGGCGCCACTTCGAATACCTTGACGCTCAACAATGTCACCCTCGCGATGAACGGCAGTCGTTATGCAGCGCGCGTCGATCAAGCCATCCAGTACTACTCCAACGTCGTGACCTTGACCGTCATCCCCAACGTGCCGACGTTCAGCGCGAGCGCATCCGCCACGACGTCGCTCGGCGGCGTCGTCAGCGATAGCGTCACGCTTGCGGGCGGCCGCGCGCCAACCGGCAGCATCACGTTCAATCTTTACAACATCGCCGACTCGACCTGCGAGTCGGCGCCGCTATTCACTTCGATGGTCACGGTGACGGGTGCAGGGACTTACAATTCCGGCAACTACAACCCGACCATACCCGGCACGTTTTATTGGACCGCCTCCTACAGCGGCGACGACTACAACAGCTCGTTGGGTAGTAGCTGCAATGCCGCGAATCAAAACGTGATTGTAAATCGGGCCAACATCGGCTTGAGCGGCAGCGCGTCGACGAGTGTGGCGATCGGCGGATCGATCGGCGATCAGGTGAATCTGAGCGGCGTCTATTGGCCTCCAGGTCCGGTCACGTATATCCCGATCACGTTCAAACTATATGCGCCCACTGACACCACCTGCAGCGGTGCGGCGATTTTCAGCTCGGTGAACTGGATAGCCACAGGCAGCGTGATTGCGGTTTCCGATTCGTACACACCCGCGTCTCCCGGCACATACCGCTGGATCGTTTCCTTTGTCGGCAATGTCTACAACGAGCCTGTCTCGAGCAGCTGCAACGACAGCCTGCAAAACGTTGTCGTCACGCCCACCAGCACGGCGATCAGCGGCAGTGCCTCGGCAGGCGTCGTTGTCGGCGGCTCGATCAGCGACCAGGCGACGTTGAGCGGCGGCGTTGCGCCGAGCGGAACGGTCACGTTCACTTTGTATGCGCCGGCCGATACCACTTGCATGGCGACGCCGATCTTCACCACGACGAAAAGTGTGAGCGACAACGGCACTGTCGCTTCGGATTCTTTCGCTACTTCGCTTGCCGGAGCCTATCACTGGGTTGCGATCTATAGCGGCGATACGAACAACGCCGCGGCGACGAGCCCTTGCGGCAGCGACAATCAAAGCGTCGTCGTTGCCAAAGCGAGCCCAGCGATCAGCGCTGCGGCATCTGCGACGGTCGCTTTCGGCGGAGCGGTCAGCGATCAGGTCACGTTGAGCGGCGGCGAAACTCCGAGCGGCACTATCGTTTTCAATTTGTATACATCGAGCGATGCCGCTTGCGCCGGCGCGCCGGCCTTTACCGTGACCAAGAATATCGCCGGCAGCGGCAACGTGAATTCGGACACCTATGTCGCGCCCGCGGCCGGTACTTATCATTGGTTGGCGATATACACCGGCGACGACAACAACAGCGCGGCGTCGTCCAGCTGCGGCGACAGCAATCAAACGGTCGTCGTAGCCCTGGCAAGCCAGAGCATCAGCTTCCGAAGCGCACCGAGCATCGCTGTCGGTGGCACGGGCTTGGTGACTGCGGTCGGCGGTGCATCAGCCATTCCGGTCACTTTCTCCAGCGGCAGTGCGGCGAGCATTTGCACGGTCAGTCAAAGCGGTAGCGTGATGGGCATGGGTGTCGGTACTTGCGTCGTCACGGCCAATCAACCCGGAGATATGAACTACCTCGCTGCGCCGTCGATCACTCAAACGTTGAGCATCGTTCAGGCATCCAGCAGTGCGACGCTTGTCTCCGATACCGCTGCGAGCGTGTTCGGTCAGAGCGTCATGTTGACGGCGACGGTCACGAGTGGAAATCCGTCGCCCGACGGCAGCATCGCGTTTGCCGACAACGGTGCGGCGATACCCGGCTGCGCGGCCGTGCCACTCACCAATGCGCAGGCGCAGTGTTCGACGAGCGGGTTGAGCGTCGCGACGCACGCGTTCACAGCAATCTATTCGGGGGACGGCAACACGACGGGTTCGACCAACGCGACTGCATTGAGTGTCGTCGTCGCCAAGGCAGCGACGATGCTCTCGCTCACCGCGCCATCGTCGCCGACGTTCGATCAATCGATCATCGTGACCGCTGGCGTCAGCGTGACGCTGCCCGGCGCCGGCGTGCCTGGTGGCACGATAACCATCAGCGACGGCGACGCGGCGCCCGGAGACAGCTGCAATATCGTGCTGCCGGCATTGACCTGTACGCTCACGCCGAGCGCAGCGGGCGCGCTGACGCTGAGTGCCACCTACTCGGGCGACAGTGACTTCAGCGGCAGCACCGCAACGAGCGCGCTGAACGTCACGACACGCTCCGGTCTCTTTACATTCACGAGCTCACCGAATCCGTCGACAGAAGGGCAAGCGGTGACGTTCAGCGCCACGGTAAGCGTTGCAACACCATCGAGCGTCGGGCCGAAATTCGGCGTCTCCGCAGCATCGCACGGGCCTGCTGTGGGTGGGGTGAGCCACACGTCCGCGCCTGCCGCCATACCGACGGGCACAATCACCTTCAGCGCAGATGGAACGGCGCTGGCGACGGTAGCGCTCGATGCGAACGGTTCAGCAAGCTATTCGCTGACGACACTCGGCATCGGCGGCAGCACGATCACCGCAAGCTACAGCGGCGATGCCGACACGGCACCATCGAGCACAACGCTGGTCCAGCAAGTCGACGCGGCGCCCGCTATCGTGCCCGTAGTCCCGGCTCCCGCGCTAAACCTCGCCATGTTGGCGTTGCTTGCATTGCTGACCGCCACGATCGCCGGGGCGGCACTACGCCGACGCGAGGGAGGTTGAAGCTTCACATCGCATCCGTCGATGTCGGAGTTGTTTGGGCGACAGCTGACTCGCCCGCATCCGTTTGCGCGTCGGATCCGCCAGAAAGAGGTTCGATCCATCTAAGGCTGCCCCGCGGTTTCGATTCACTCGTGTTTCCCGTGCGCACCGCGCCGCCTGAGCAAGGCGGCCCATGCGGCGGCAAGCAGCCCGGCGAGCAATACGGCGCGGCCCGCTTTGTCGAGTAGCGGGGCGGCGACAGCGGTGGTCGCGGCTGCGGCACCGGTGAACCAGTTGAGCAGATTGCCGCCATCGACCGAGTTGTATGTGGCTGCCGCACCGGGTGCGATCGCTGCACCGCTCGCCTGGTTGTCGCGCGCGTTGACGTAGGCAATCGTCTGCATGGCGCCCGCACTGACGTTGAGCAATGCCTGCTGTCCGCTCGCCGAACTTATTACCTGCAGCATATTTCCGGCGGTGCCCTGCAAGGTCAGCGTGTGCATGACGCTTTGCACGAGACCTGCCGGCAGGATCAGTTGCTTGCCGGTCGCGGTGGTGACGACCAGATCGTAAAAACCCGTCGCGCCGGACAGCGTGCTGCTGCCGCTACCGCATGCATCAACGATGTTGACGCGGCTGGTGCCGGGCGTGAACGTCCCTGCATCGAAGAAATTTCCACCGAGGCTCACCTCCGCGGCTGCCGGCGCAAATACGCCGCCGACAAGGTTGAGGTTGGCGACCGCGGAAATCGCCGCTGAGGTGGCGCCGGCCTGCCCCGAAACGACCAGATCGGAGCAGCCCAAACTTATTGCTGCATCGGCGAAATTGATAGCTGAGCCGCTGCCGATCGTAATGGTCGCGTACGCCCGCGTTGCGCTCGTCGCGGCGAGCGCAAGAATGACAGCGCGAAGCAAGGATCCCATCGAATTCTCCTCAGTGCGTCCAGACCAGCATTTGTATGCTTCCGTCGGCCTGATCGAAATTCTGCAGCGCCTTGCCAATCACCGAACCCGGTGAGGGAAATTCTGCAGCGCGCTGCGCGTGGCCCGACACAGCCGACGCGGCCAGCAGATCGCCGATATGGATCGCGCCATTCGCATTGGTGACTTTCACCGGCACGCGACCAGCCAACGCAAGCGCGGGGCCGGCTGTCGCGCGATCAGCACCCGCGGCATCGTTCATCGTCATGCCTGGCTTGGTCGAAATCACGCCAGCAACGCGCGTGCTGTTCGCTTCGACCGATAGGCGGAAATGGTCGGGATCAGCCGGATCAATTTCGACCACATCGCCCGGTTGCGGGGTCGCGCCCGTCGTCGACACAAGCTCTGCGACATCGGCGCCGCCGGTTTGCGTGCCGCCGTTGAAAAACCCCTTTCCGGTGCTATCGATGCGGGCGACTTTCGCACTCGGAGATCCGCTCTTGAACAGCGCCAGATCGCTGTTGCCGTCCGTCTGCACCGCCAACACCGTCAATCCGCCTGGGTCGGAGAAGATCTCCAGCAACGCCGCCTTGTCGCTGAACCCGTATGCGTGCAGGGCAGTGCCACCGCTGGCGATGGAGCTTTCTGCGCTGACACCGAAGCCGCCGCTTGTATGGGTTTGGCCACTGACACCGACTCTGCCTTCGCCTGCAACGCCCGTTCCCCCCGATCGGCCAGACACGCCCGTGCCGTTGCTGTCGCTGTTGCTACCGCCCACGCCGATGCCCAAAGGCCCCTTGGCGGTGCCGAACACGCCGTAACCGTTGCCGGTGGTATTCGTACCGTTGGCCTGACCGACGACGCCCGCAATATCGTGTGTGAAGCCGGGCTCGCCGTTGGTCGTGCCCTCGAGCGCATGCGATGTGTTGGTGCTGTTGGCGATTTCGAAGTGCCCCGCGACACCGGTGCCGTTCGCAAATGCGCTGATCCCGCCACCCGTGCCACCGTTGGTGATCGAAAATAGCGTGGCCGCATCGGACTGCGTCGCTGTGAACGGCAAAACAAGGCTGCCGGCAGGACCCGGCGGGCCCGCGGGTCCGATGGGCCCCGGCGGACCTGCCGTGCCGATGCTGCCCGGCGCGCAGGGTCCAACCGCGCCGCCCGCGCCCGAACAGACCGGTGTCGCTTGCTGAGCGCCGGTCGCGAGCGTCGGAATCCACACGGCCCCATTCTCGTTGACGCGCAACCGGTCTGCGGTATTGCCGGCATCCTTTACGACAAATCCGCTGCCCGCCGCGGGCGTTATCGTCACGTCGGCTGCAATGGCCCAAGCCGGCAGCGCCAGTGCCATCGTCAGGGCAAGGATGAGCCGATTCAAATAGTCGTGCATGTCGTAGTTCCCCATGGTCTGCCGTGTTTCGGTGATGTGCCTTATCAACACACACGCAATAACGCCATCCAGGTGACACGGGCGCCGTCATCCTCGAGCGTTATGGCGTTGCGCTACACCCCCTGACATCTTCGCTGCCCAGACTTTCCGTACGAATTCGACGGACATCACCGAACTCGTATAACGCCAGGCAACGCCGATGCGCTACACAGTTTGTTCGACGCGGTGTACGGCGAACTCAAGCACCTGGCCCACCGCAAGCCGCATTGCTAGCGATCGGCGCAGTCGGCGGCGCGACGATGGCGGTCATCCGCTTCAGGGGCGCACCGCATCCTCCAGCGTGGTTGGCGATGCTGCATGGATTTATCGCTGCGGCCGCGCTGACGTTGCTCGCTACGCTTACTTCACTGTCGGCCTACCAGCGATGGCGACCGCAGCGCTCGTGCTGCTCATGATCGCTGCACTCGGCGGCGTGGTGCTGAAATCTCAACTATCACTCGAACCTGTTGCCTCTACCCAGTCGATCGTGCTCGTGCACGCATTGATTGCGGTGACTGGCTTCACGCTGCTGCTTGGGTCGATCTTCTTGAACCAGGCCTAAAATCTCGCCGGCGGTACGGCAGTCTACGAAGCCATGGGCCACATGGCTTTGGAGAAGCTCGGTCGCAACGATCCGCTGCCAAGCCTGCATTTTTCTAAGATATTGGGGCACGCTCGACGACGATTGCCGCATGCGTTGGATCATGCCAGGCACGCTCTAGCCCCTGGCCGCTTCTAAAGCTTTTTTTTGCGACTCTGCTCGTTGTCAATCGTGGTTTCGGAGCCAAAATCATCTGGCCAGCGAGCGAGTGGAGGCCGCTGCGGATGTGCAACCAAACTGTTCCATATGCTGCAAAGCAGAATGCGGACCTCCATCCCGTTCTGTAGCGTTCGCGACCGTTGCATCGTTGCTTTCAGGCTAGCCCATCACGCTCCTCATGGTTGCGGCGCTCTGTGCCGGCAACTCATTCGTGTGCTCAATGTCCCGGAGACACTACATGACCGTAAGGCATTCGTCCCTCTTTCTGGCTTGTACCATCGCAATCGCTGGCCTCGCCGCAGGCTCATCACCGCTGTTCGCAGGTCCGCTCGGCGTTTCGGCAACGTCCGAGGATACGTGGATCACGACCTCAACTCAGGTGCATGAATTGCGCGCCGACAGCAGCGTGCTCGGCATTGCCTCGATGACGAAGCCGTTGCACGTCGAAATCGCGCTGAGGATGCAGAACCGCGATCTGCTCGATGAGTTCGTAGCAAACCAGCACAACCCGACCCATTTCTACTACAAGGCAGCACTGCAACCCGAGGACGTGATCGCGGCTTTCTCGCCGAGCGATGAGCAGGCGCAGGCGGTCGTCGATCACCTGCGCGCGGCAGGATTCACGAACATCAGCGTCGCGGCGAATCGCCTGTTGGTCTCTGCGGATGGCACGACGGCAGCGGTGCAGACGGCGTTCCAGGCGCGCATTGCCGATGTCGTGACCGGCCAAGGCCAGCGCGTGTTCGCCAATATCGACGGCGCCAAGGTGCCGGCAGCCCTTGGCGGCACCGTGCTCGCCGTGCTCGGCCTGCAAACAGAAAGCGTTGCGCACACGATGGCCAAACCCGGCCCCGATCCGTTTGCTGGCAAGCCCGGTGGCGGATCGGCCGGCGTCGTCGGCCACAACCCCACCGCGTTCGCGTCGATTTACGGCGCCGGCAGCGCGCCGACCGCTTCGAACGTCACCGTCGGCATCATTGCCGAAGGCAATCTGACCGCAACGCTGAGCGATCTGACCAAGTTCACGAGTACGAATGGCCTGCCCGCCGTAACTACGCAGACCGTCGTCGTCAACGGTGCGAGCACCGACACCAGCGGCACGGCGGAATGGGATCTCGACAGCCAGGACATCGTCGGCATCACCGGTGGTGTCGCCAAATTGGTCTTCTACGATGCGCACTCTCTGTCGGATACCGACTTGACGCCGACGTACAACAAGGCCGTGATCGATAACGTCGCGAAGGTCATCAATATTTCGCTCGGCGAGTGCGAGACGTCCGCCTCCAACAGCGGTGCGATGGCCGCCGACGACCAGATCTTCGCCGCCGCCCAGGCGCAGGGACAGACGTTCTCCGCATCGTCCGGTGACTCCGGCGCGAACGAGTGTGGTCACGGCAGAGGCACGACGCCGAGCTATCCGGCGAGCTCGCCTTATCTTGTTGCGGTCGGCGGTACGACGCTGACCACGACCGGAACCGGCAACACGACCTGGAACGGCGAAACCGTGTGGAGCGGCACCGGCGGCAGCCCGAGCACGGTCGAACCGCGGCCAAGCTGGCAGACCTCGATCACGGGCACCAAGCGCGGCGTACCTGACGTGGCGTTCGACGCGGACCCGAACTCCGGCGCACAGATCTACGTCAACGGTTCACTCGCCCAGTATGGCGGCACGAGTCTGGCGTCGCCGCTTTTCGTCGGTACCTGGGCGCGCATGCTGTCCGGCAAGCCTAGCCTCGGTTTCGCGGCACCGCACCTATACACACTGTCGTCGAGCGTCTATCACGATGTCACCTCGGGTAACAATAGCGGCGAGACCGCGACTGTCGGTTGGGACTATTGCACCGGGTTCGGCAGCATGCTCATAGGGGCGGCATACAACGCACTGTGAGAGTCGACCGCTAACCATTTATTCGAAGGGCCGGGGATCCGGCCCTTCTTTTGTTGATTGTCAAAAGAGCCGCGATACGTTGTCACCGAGCATGTTCTTTGCGGCGGATGAGTCAAGGCGCTCGGTGGCGCTTTTGCGGCGAGGGCCTGCGCATTGACCGCTTCCGACCCCGAAGCGGCCACTCGCGCACGGCAGGCATCCGGCCGCGGTTG
>Ga0307508_10007627_pt1 | contig 10058 bp, 6 predicted proteins | sample 9_EM_MG_FD_203089 | JGI IMG/M metagenome (GOLD analysis project Ga0307508, IMG submission 203089) | Populus trichocarpa ectomycorrhiza microbial communities from riparian zone in the Pacific Northwest, United States - 9_EM | ecosystem: Host-associated > Plants > Roots > Unclassified | place...
TTTGCTTTCCATTGCTCTTTCCTTTGTCTCTCACACTAGTTCTTCTTTCTTTTGTCATTTCACGCTTTCTGGGGACAGGCCTGGGCGGAGGGCAAAGGGGTGCTTGCAACGTGCCGCCACTGCGCGGCCAGCGGACAGGAACCGGACTGTACATAACCTCGCCATGATCTCCATAGGTCGCACGCGAGTAATGAATAAATAAATAAAAAAAAAAAAAAGCCTGAGTTCATGGCCGGCGGGATAGGGCTCAGGGTGTGGGGCGGCCTTCTTTCCTTCCCTTGTAATTTCCTATGTTATTTCTTTGGTGCGCTTCATTTCTTCTTGGAACAGGCCTGGGTGGGCGGTGAAGGGGTGCTTGCTACGCAGCGCCACTGCACGGACAGCGTATGGGAAACAGACTATACCTAGTATCGGAAAGGTTGGTTGCGAGTAATAATGAATAAACAAGAAAAAAAACCGCCTCCAAATCAACGGCACCGTCTGCCCCAAACTTACGCGTCCGTCGAGCGCGTGGTTAATACCACCACCAACATTTGATCCTCATGAATACCACCATCGACTACAAGGTCAACGAATGACTGGTGGACGTGGATGCAGAGATGGTGGAGCCAGGAAGGGAGCGGGTTTTTTTTTTCTTTTTTTACAAATGGCTCTGATGCCACCTAGCTAGATCAGGGTGAAGTGGCGGAGGAAGGGAGAAGTGATTTGGTGTGGGAATAAATGTTGACTCGGACAGCAGAGCCAAATCTGCATCTTCATAGGTAGACCCGCGGACGAATAGGTTGCTGGTGTAGGAGGATTCAAGTTCTGTTGGTGATTAGTCACTCAATGCTGGGTACTTAACGAGGGGTGGCGCGGGGTTGGTACCACATCCTGCGTACATCCTCGCCGCACAAAATCTGCCAATCATTTGGTAGTGACATCACTCGAACGTCCTCTTTTAACGCAACCTTCCTGTCTTGTCTCAAAAATTCATCAGGCGTGGCATAGGTCTTTTGCTGTTGCTAGCGTTCGCTGCAACCGCCGCAGGGTATGGGCGCAAAATTGATGGCCGTATACGCAGACCAACACCACCACAAGCTCAACACCTGGACCACACTATTAATGTCAGAATAATGGGCGTCCGGAGATGACGGACCGCAGGCGACTTGTCCGGAGATGACAGCCGCCCGAGTTTCCGAGCACCGGCTCAGGAGACAGTCTTCCGTCCTTTCCCCCTGGCGAGTCCCTCGGGCCCGTTGTATATAGAGAGAATGTTGCTCCTTCGACTTTGTATCAATCAATCAGTTCACTATCTTCGTCTCTATCGATCCCTATATTCCAACAGGTTATGAGCCCGGATTGAACGCTCTACCAATCCGCAACCTATCGATAATCGAACCAGCCGATATTTGCACCCGCCACGCTTCAGCACCTCATCCCTGCACTCTCGTTTTTAAGCCTCAACTCCTGTGAGCCTCATTGCCAAGCTTTAGTTCTCCAACAAAGATCCGAACCTTTTCCAACATGGAATCCACGAGGTTCACCTGCAAGCACGGCTCAACGGAGATGCTCAACGATCGCAACTACCACTCCTGGAAGCGCTCACTCAAGGCCTTTCTGATCGCAGAAGACGCATTCGGAATCGTAACCGGAACGGAAGCACCCCCGAACGCGGGCGCGACTGCTCAGCTCCGTGACTTTCGCCGCCGCTCTGGACGGGCCTATTCGCTGATATACGCGTCATCGGACGAAACCACGCGATCCCTCATCGATAACCTCCCCAACGAAGAACCCAACCACGTCTGGACTGCTCTGCGTCTGGCATTCGATACCTCAGCCTCGCTGTCCGGGCGACTTACGACCGTTCGCCGTTTTCACAAGACTACAATGAAGCCGGGCACCTCAGTCTCGGCGTATATCTCCACACTAAAGGATATTCGTCAACCGCTCGCTGGCTCCCAAGAACGTATCTCAGATAATGTCCTAATCGGTCACCTCCTTTCTACGCTCCCGGAGACATTCGCCACCATCGCCGGCATCATTGAGAACAAGCCCGCGGCTGAACTTACTCTGGATGCCGTCACCACAACACTGATTGACGCCGAAGCCTCAATGGCACTCCGCAACGACCAAGTCGGTTCGAACCTGAACATCGCCGGTACCACCACGCAAGCGCTAGCAGCAATGACTCGACACCGTGGCAGGCGAGGGGGACACGGCAGCTACAGAGGTTTGAAGCCTTACGAAAGACCTAGCGATTCGCAGCTACGATGTTTCTACTGCACACGAGAAGGGCACAAGGAAGCCAGCTGTCAGTTGAAGCAAGACGCAGAACGACTCAGAAAAGAAAGGTGGTCTCAGAAAGCCTCTGCACAGACTGCCCGGGTGAACTTCGGGGACTGCCCGAGTGAGGTTGTGGTTCACGGCTTATAGCCGATTGCAGGTATGTTTTCTGAGCCCCAAATGTTCGGGCGGAGCTGTGTGCGCGCTTGGTGATGCTGGAGCTGCTGTGGCGCCCCATACCGGAGCTGCTGTCTGCGTTCGATGTTGATGGAGCTGCTGTACGCGCCCAGTGATGACGGAACTGCTGTGCGCGCTTGGTGATGCTGGAGCTGCAGTGGCGCCCCATACCGGAGCTGCTGTGGCGCCCCATACCGGAGCTGCTGTGTACTCTCAATGCTGACAAATGGACAGATTATCCAACGGATCGGCCTGCGAATCGGCCTGGTATCCAGGGGAAGCTTCCGGTGAAGCACGTGCAGGTGGTTAAACAGGTTTCTTTCCCTCTCCTTTCTTTCTTTGGTGGATGCACTCTTTCTCCTATGTCCGTGGTTTTCCCATGAGGTTTTTTACACGGTTATGAGTTTTAACGAGGCATCCGAGGATACTGGAGTTTCACTGTTTTTCACTCCTCTGCTACTGTTTGTCGCTATACTGCCCGTTTCGATTTCTCCTTTTCTCCTGTGTTCCTTTGCATCTTCCGTACGAGAGGAAGTGTCAGAATAATGGGCGTCCGGAGATGGCGGACCAGAGACGGCGTCCGGCGATGACAGCTGCCCGAGTTCTCCGGGCGCCGGCTCGGGTGACAGTCTTCCGTCCTTTACCCCTGGCGAGTCCCTCAGGCCCGTTGTATATAGAGAGAATGTTCCTCCTTCGAAGTTGCATCAATCAACCAATTCACTATCTTCATCTCTATCGATCCCTATATTCCACCAGGGCGATCTGCCATGTGGGTGAGCTCTGGTACCTACGGGCCTTGAGTTTAGCTGGATTCCTGCTATGTGCACGACCGGAGTTCATACGTGCCAGAACTCTTCCATATGGCAGATTCCCCGCAGAACCACGAGGCCAGTATCCAATGGGCCCAGTATCATCGTTCACCGCAATGCGGCTGTCTTGCGGGAACCGCTCCATCGATTCTTGGGGAGCCGCCGCGGTAACATCTTATTCATTGGCCAAATGACGGAGCCACCACGCCAACTTAAAAGACTGCGGGAGGTCGTGAAATACACCTGCCTCATCAGTACGCCACCACCTAATCGTCAACGACCGCACGCCGACGGGAGTGCCATTCTCCACCGAGCCACCAAGCCCACGCCAACGCCAGCGCACCCTCGGGAGGCTAATACTTCTTCCAGCGACTACGTCAACATATACGCCAGCGGGTCATCGGAAGTATCATCGCGGAAATCACGGAGCCTCAGTCGAGGGCGCATCCTCCGAGTCGGCCGATGGCCCCGTCACCGTGCCTGCAGGCAGCACGAGCACCGGTCTTAACATGAGCTTGCTACTTAACCTGCGAAGGTGGCGGCGATCGAAAATCATCACTCCAAGTATGCAGGACACTTATCCGGGTACTTGGTAGGCTACAGGGGTAAACTAAGAAACAACATTGTTGCCAAGCCGACGCCGACCACCCAGTCAGAACGAGAAACATCGGCAGCTACAACGAGCCATCATGCCACAGTTATCGAACCCACGCCATCAACGTCAACATTGGCAGCAACACCGCCACGCCGACATCGAGGGAAACATCCGCGGCGTCATTGAGAAATCAAAGGATATCATCCACGGTTGCTGCAGGATAGGATAGGTGAGGACTGATCCAGGCAATCTATGCGAACGACAACAAGCATTTCAAAAGTAGAAGAATATGCTAGAGAGGAAGGGAGCAGCAGGTCGTCGCGCGGATATCCCTATCGCATACGACGAACTAATACCGCATTTCGAAATCCACTCGGAACCGCATCTCCGAGCCGTCAAGACAACGCCAACGAGAGCAAGCAATCAAGAACAAGATTGGTGGCTACACCAAAGCATATGTAATGATGACGCCAACTACTGCGAGAGTGCGTCATAAGACATCAGCAGCACGACCACGCAGCCAAAACAACGACAACACCAGCGAGGCATCCGGAGAACCAGACCTTACGCCACCGAGAGAAACCGCGTCACCGCGAACACCAGCAGGACGCTGATAGTTCTACTGGCTGCATCACGAAGTCTATAATCGGCTACATCGCTGAACCACGATGACAACCTCAACGCCAGCGGGAGGTAGGGAGAATCATCGGCTACACAAACAAGCCATCACACCAATGCCAGCGCCACCCAGACATGGAGGGAAACGCTGTCGGAAACAGCCAGCCATCACGCAAATGTCATCGCCACCCGCCATTAGGAGAATAATCGGCGGGATCATGAAGAATCCATGATAACGTCAGCTACAGCGCTGCGCGAGGGTACCGGTGAGTACTGATCCGTGAATTCAACGCGAACGACATTGAGCACTACTGAAAAACACGGCTGCAACAACGACCGATAGCACCAATTTCAACACCACCCAGCCATCGAGAGAAACAACGGCGGTGTCATCGAGAAATCAAAATGACGTCATGCACAGTGCTGCAGAATTGGAAAGGTGAGCACTGTTCCGGGCAATCAATGCGAACGACAACGAGCCTTTCCAGGAGTGGGCGAATATGCTAGAGCGGAAGGGGGCAGCAGGTCGTCACTCGGACGCCCTTCTCGCCTATGGCTGATCTTTTATCGCATCTCGAACCCCACACAGATCCGCATCTGGCTGCTCTCGGATCGCGCCATCACGCCGCTTCGGTCGCCACCACATGGGCTGATCTGAAAAAGTCGGTTTTCTTCAGTTCATCTTCCACTCTCCTCTGCTATACTGCATTCTTTGCAATTGGTATTCGCTCGGGGCTAGGTACTCCTCCGATCGGCACGGCTCGCTAGTGTAACATGCTCCTGTGGTGTTGAATCCACAGATGAAGTGCGACTGCCGTTGAAAGTTGAGGGAAGGATGGCGCAAGGAGGTATTCAAGAAACAGTTTCACTTGGATCCGATGGAACTGTTCCTGCTAGACGGCCACAGGCAGCTGCTCCTTCAATTCCGTCTCCCACCAGTGTGACGATTTTTCGAATATGCGCAATCCTTCTCTCGACTTTCAAAGACAGTCGCACTTCATCTGAGGATTCAACGCTACAGGCTCATGGTACACTAGCGAGTCGTGCAGGACGGAAGACTGCCCCCCGAGCCGGTGCTCGGGGACTCAGTCATGTCCGGACGCCACCTCTCGTCTGTCATCTCCGGACGCCCATTATTCTAACACAAGTTTTCTCGCCTGTAAATCTGCACAGCACCAAACTGAAACCTCGAACAACACCATAACGGCACTATTCGGACCAATTTGCGAATTCGTTAGGAATGAGATCCGGTACCAGCTTAAAAAGCACTCGATTACTGTTAAGCTCCCAGGACTACAAGAAATGAAGGAAAGGGAGCTTGAAACGCAGAAGCACATCCTTCAGTTGACCGAAACCATCACGAGACTGTCCGAACAAGTTGCAATACTTTCCTCCTGTCCAGTTCCTACTGCCACATCAACTATTGTCAAGACTATGATGACACCGACACCACGACAAATTCCACCAAACGCTCCGAAACCCATTCAGAGCTCGGTTCGTCGAGTACCGCAGCTGTCGCCTTGATCATCACCTTATGTCCGGCAGGCACGCTATTGGCGTCGCTTTACCATGCTATTCATTGCTACGCTGTAAGCAGCGATGTTGCGTGGTGAGACCTCTTGCCCTTTGACGAGGGTTTGGTTATTTCATGAGTCTTTTCAGCTTCACCCTTGGAATGTGTACTGACCTTATTTTGATGACAACGCGCCAGAGTGAGTTGCAATCAGTAATAGAGAACCCACTGCACAAGGAATGCCTCCGCCTCCCCGCATGAGTTATCTGTCCTTTCTCATCGCGCACCCACATGCACTCATTCTCCTCGCCACAGCCCCTCGGCGGGCAGTTGCAACCGCCAGTAAAGGCCTCGACACCACCGTCGCCTGGACCATTATCCAATGTCAAGCACGTCGTCAAGCATGCCGTTCAGCTGCTACCCACGCCCAATTAACACGGCCACAAAGGTAATCAGGCGCGACGAAATGATGGTTACAAATAGCCTCCTTCCCAGTCGGTCCCGTCTCCATCGTTTGCGAGTCTATCGACGCACAACCGTTTCCCCACCTCACGAAGACCGGCTACTAGCGCCAGTGCAAATTACGCTTACTCAAGCCATGAACCCGGCGAAGCAAATGTCTACTCCAAAGCAGTCAGTAGAGCGAGGCTTTTGCTAGCGGTGCAACTGTCTACCGAGGGGCTGTGGTGAGAAGAATGAGTGTAGGTTCGTTAGCGATGTGACGAGAAAAGTTAGTTATCAGGTATTATCGACGATCGACGGTTTACTTCCTCAATAACTCCACCACCACTGCAACCCTGTCCCGTCACCTGATATTTGCTCATCACGGCATCGGCATCGGTTTGGTTACCCTCTCCACTTATCAGACATACACAGTCTCACTCTTCTTTGAGCGCTAAGGAGCAAGGTTCAGCGCTAGTACCGCTGCAGGATCGCGTCACCTCCAGATCGGCCGCCACGACATCGGCGTCGACTTGCTACGGTGTCCATTGCGACGGCGCATTCGGCGATGTTTGCGAGGTGAGTTCACTTGCCCTTTGATGAATGGTTGGTTATTTTATTAGCGTTTTAAGTGCGGCACGCTTGGAACTGTGCACTGACCAATGCGATGACAACGTTGCCGGGTGAGTTGTCATCACAAGTACAGAACTGTCTGCCCTGAGGATGGCCACTGCGTCTGCCACATGCGTTACCTGACCCTTTCCACACCTCGATTATGCACCCACTCTTATTCTCTTCACCGCAGCCCCTCGGTGGGCAGTTGCAACCGCTAGTAAAGGCCTCGCTCCACAACGATTTACACCTTCGCCTCTACCAATCTCCGACGTCAAGTCTCTCCTCAAGATTTCCGTCTACCTACCACCCACGTCCAATCAACATCACGAGTCCGGTAAGAAGACACGACGAAATGATCCTACTCAGACTTTTCTGTCTTCACTGCCTGTGAGTCTCTCGACGCACAAACCTTTTTCCCACCTCACGAAGACCGGCCACTCCGCTTGTTGCGCCAGCGCTGATTACGCTTACTCCAGCCATGAAACCGGCGAAACAAAGGGGTACTCTGCAGCAGCGAATAGAGTGAGGCTTGTACTAGCGGTTGCAACTCACCCTCGCGGGGCTGCAGTGAGCAGAATGAGTGTACGTTCGTCAGCAAAGTGACGGAAAAATGCCAGATAACGCATGAGGGTATTGTGGGAGCATCCCATGTGGCCGCCAGTTCGCGATCTTTGATTGCAAATCATGCTGCAACGTTTTCATCGCATGATGGTCAGTATAAATTTCCAAGGGCGCCGCAGTCAAAACACTAATAAAAAACCGATCATTCCTTGACAGGCAAGCGATCTACCGCTCAACATCGCAGAATTCGGCATTTATTATGTGACCTTATAATTAGGCAAAATTTAGGAGGAAACGCGATTTTCATCGGCCCGGGCGCTTTGGATGGAAACAGGAAGTTGGCGACCAATGGACTTGTTGGTGTAGATGGTGTCGATAGTTTTGGTGTTCGCGCAATCGAGTTTTGCTGGAGGCTGTCTTGGCTTTCATCCATCCGGTCGTGAGGCGCTTGGTCTGAGGGCACCCACGAGCCTTCCTGAAGCGAAGTAGCTGTGTATCTAGCAACGAAGCTCTTCTCGAGGTTGCAAATCGGTGACACCGACCGGAGGCATGACCATTGGGTAGGCTGCCTTCAGAGCAGCGACGGTAAATGTCAAAATGTTGGACGTCCGGAGATGACGCCGGAGATGACACCGGAGAGGCTGTCCGGAGCCCAGTCACTAGACGAACCAGCTCAGCAACCCTCTGTATATACAGAACCTTGGGTACGTGACGTTGTATTAGAATCGAATTCATGATCTTCATCGCTATCTATCGATATTATTCTGACAGGTTATCAGCCCGGATTGACGTGTCAGAATAATGGGAGTCCGGAGGTGACGGACCGGAGGTGGCGTCCGGACATGACTGAGTCCCCGAGCACCGGCTCAGGGGGCAGTCTTCCGTCCTTTGTCATGACGGCCTTCCTGTATATAGTTAGAGAGATCTTGCGCCCGCATACTGCTGCAATACAATCTTCACATTTTATCCAACCATATATTCCAACAGGTTATGAGCCCGGATTGACGCTCAATCCATTACTGTCCCCCACCGTTCATCGCTTGAAGTTACTTTCTCAACTGTACCCCATCCCTGCACTGTTTTTTTTACGCGTCAACGGTTGAGCTGCATCACTACACGACGTCCATCACCATCATTTGACCTCCTGAGTTTGAAGTCACCGAGTGGTACAATGCCAGCAACCATCGGTCAATGAAGAACGACACACCCGATAGTATCCTCGGCATCGAGGGTCCTACCGGCGAACGCGACTGCCCAGGCTTGAGCCTTGCGCATTAACCTGCTAGCTGAAGGACCATCGGATACGGCGATGCCATGAGCAATTGCACGAGCAATTCCACTATCGATCTCACACGCGATCCCACAAGCGATCCCACGAGTGATCCTACGAGCGATAATACGAACAATCATACGAGCGATCCTACAAGCGGTTCCACAAGCGATCCCACAAGCGATCCCACAAGTGATTCTACGAGCGAGCCTACCAGCCATCCGAGAAAGAACGTGTCGACCAACAGAGAACCACTCGGAGATTTCCGCTACTGTAGTGTGTTTGACGGCTACTGTGGATTCGGCCACTTCAAAGGATTTTGTGACTTCGGCATAATCGCTACTCCAGTGATTTTCGGCTTTGCTCCTGAATCAGCTTTGCTCCTGAGTGGTTTCTCCACCGAGATACCGATTGAACAAAGACCACAGGCGGAATCCATTCCAAAAGCTGAGTATTCATTCAAGACACGAAGACATCCACAGAAATACCCAGTTTCAGAACAGTCTCGCTGCTCAGACATAGACTACATCGACGCCGGATCTGGGTGGAAGTGCTGCTAGATTAACCACATCCGTCGATCAAGCGGATATCCTTCGAAGCACCTATCACTGTCCCAACTGGCGTACCAAGAGTGGCAAATGGCAAGAATTATGGTGAGACCGAAATCTACCGCGAGTTTGATATCGACAGCGAGGCTGCCATTGATGTGGAGCCACTATCCACAAGTAGCCGACGTTGATATGAGGAAGGACTCAGACTCGGCGCCTCAGGTGGACTCGGAGTCGACGCCTCAGCGGTTGGATGCGCACTCGACGCCTCGGCGGTTGGACCCAGACTCGGTACCTCAGGTGGACTCGGACTCGACGCCTAGGCGGTCGGACTCCGACTCGGAGCCTCAGGCGGACTCGGACTCGACGCCTCGGCGGTCGGACTCAGACTCGGCGCCTCAGGTGGACACGGACTCGACGCCTCAGCGGTTGGATGCGCACTCGACGCCTCGGCGGTCGGACTCCGACTCGGCGCCTCAGGCGGACTCGCACTCGACGCCTAGGCGGTCGGACTCAGACTTGTTGGAATATATGGATCGATAAAGACGAAGATAGTGAATTGGTTGATTGATACAAAGTCGAAGGAGGAACATTCTCTCTATATACAACGCGCCTGAGGGACTCGCCAAGGGGAAAGGACGGAAGA
>Ga0307508_10007631_pt1 | contig 10057 bp, 7 predicted proteins | sample 9_EM_MG_FD_203089 | JGI IMG/M metagenome (GOLD analysis project Ga0307508, IMG submission 203089) | Populus trichocarpa ectomycorrhiza microbial communities from riparian zone in the Pacific Northwest, United States - 9_EM | ecosystem: Host-associated > Plants > Roots > Unclassified | place...
CCCATGCACCTAGGCCTGTATTCCAGGACCAGACGCTATTTTTCTTATAAAAAGGTAGGTGACACGTTATCCACCTATTTTTTTAATATCAGGAGAAAACACTCTATTTTCTTTATGTCATCGAGTGGTTTAGTTTTTCAAGCACCAAACTTGTCTACGGTGACTGAAAATCAAGGTTCAGCATTTTGGCTTAAAAAAACAAATTTGAACCGTTTTTTTTTTATCTAAAAACATGAAAACAAATATCATGGGCCTCTAAAACCCCATTTCCGGCAACAAAAAAATATTTTTATTAGTTTAAAAATACAAAAGGAAATAAAAACTTTTCTTGATGGTCAATCTACTTTTTTAACATTATTGAAGGTGAAAACTACATTTCTTGAGTTTCTCTCTCAAATTTGAATCTATAGACATCAAAAACAAAGTTATTAATGATTAAAATCTAGTCATCTAAGAACTTTCTCTCTCATTAACATTTCTAGTGTCTTTCTCTCCTTTCTCTAAACTTTCAGGGACTAAAATGTTAGAACAATAAAGTCCAGGATTAAAATGTAATAACCTAAAATAACAAGGATTAAAAAGGAAGAATTTGAAATTCCAGGGTTTCAATGGAACTTTATCACATGAATTATGAAAAAGGATAATGTTTCTCCCTTCATATTAATATTGTTCCTCAATCTCTTAATTTATTTTTCAAGAGAAGATAAATTGGCATTTAATAAAACTGGTTATCAATTAAATGCTAAAATATTTAAATAAACACCAAGAAAGTGAGAGAATAAAGGGAAAGATAGATTCAAGCACATAAAATGATTTCTTTTAAATAAACACCAAGAAATAAGGGTTTTTAAATTGGTACTTGAACAAAATTCAATTTAGTCCCTAATCTTTTATTTCTTTTAATTACACTCATAATTGTCTTCTAACTTTTAATATCATGTAATTTTACCTCTGCTAAAATCAATTGTCATCCCCAAAGTTCAGTGTCTTTTCCAATTCAATTTTTAATTTTTAATTTATACAAATTAACCCCCAATTGACCGTTTATTTTTCAATTTTCTTTAATTTGGCCCATGATTTTGGTGATTTCAGTCTCTGACGCTGCGCGCCTTTTTCGGTTTAGTCTTTGATTTTGAATTTCTTCAATCAAGTCCCTAATTACTAATCAAACTATAATATTTATACCATTAAGCCCTTTATTTGAAAAAATTAGCTTTTCAAAATTGTAATGTAACCCTCAGACTTCAATTTCTTCTAATTAAAGCCTAAACTATATATATATATATATATTTTTTATTTTTTCTGATTTTTTTTATATTTATACAGGGCTCAAAAATGGGTAACAATAGATGCCCTCTCTTTTCAATACTTAAAACAAAATTACGATTATAATTTAACGAGTAGCAATGCAAATTCATACAAATTATGGACGAAACAAATATGTGAAATAAAACAAAAGTGAAAATTAATAAAGACACTTATTTGACTCATAAATAACCCAAAAATAACACAAACAAACTGATTTTGGTATAAACAAATAGTAAACAAACATGTTTTTGAACTTGATGCAAATCTGACCTATTACACAATTTTAAAGCATCAAAATTGAAACTCAAACCAAACGATATTGAAATGACCTAGATTCAATATGCAGTATCTTGATACCCAAAAAAACTACAGACCTTAGTTTATAGGTTCTTCTCTTATTCCTAGGTATTGAAACTCGTGCATGATTAGTTTGTGGTAAAATTAAACATCGAATTAAAACCTCAAGAAAAGATATCGAAATAAGCCCAAAATTAATATTTAATACGATTTCACCCCCAGTGAAATTAAATGAAATTTTAATTAATTTTGAGGTGGTTTGCTTAGGGTTCTTTATGAGTTGTATTTCTACGGCAGAATTGCAACAAGCTTTGAATAACATCTTTTCTTCTCTCTTGTTTTTTATTTTTTATGTTACTGATATGTTTAGAGACAGTAACAAAAAATAATTTTTTTATGAATTAGGATGTCGTAGACATAAAAAAGAAGAAGATTGATGTAAACACTAAAAACTTAAAGAACACTAGGAAAAAGAAAATTTCAAAAAGATATGACCTGATTTTGGAGCCTGGTGATGCAACCATATTATTTGATAGTTTTACCCATATATACATAGTATTTTTTTCATGTTTTATATATAAAATGCCTTGATAATCTTTGTTTTATGTTTTGAAGGTACCTTGGATGTGAGATTCGAAAAGAGTAAATTGGAGATAAAATCCAGACCATGTTCCAACCCGTATCAAATATTGGCAGATTTGACCTCTGATTAATGTCTTTATGCAGAACTTGAGTTGTAAGGTCGAAATGAAGTGATTCTAATGGTATTAGAAAGCTAACATCCATATCTTTCTATACAAATATGGCATGAAAAAAAAGGGGATGGAAATCGCAGCCTTCAAAGACATGTCTTGCATTCTACCAGTTTTGACCTTCGGCCATTCCGACTTGACTATATTGAGTTGGAGAAGTCCATTTAATACAAACTCAATTTTTTTATTATTTTGAACTCAAATACCTATCAACCTACCAAATTTCAGCTGAAAAGAGCTCATATAAGATAGATATGATTTTTCGAAGACAGCTTATAATTCTACCAGCAGACAAGTTTTGTGAAGAAACAAGTCCAACTTACTTAAATGCAGATTGTTTACTTTAGAAATGATTGTTTTTATATTTTTAGAGAATACAAATGGATTGGAGGGATATGGGGATTAAGGTTTCCTATCAAATAAAAAGAAAGAGAGAAAGAAAGGCGAAGGTGGCCAGAAAGAAAAAGAAAAACTCCACCATTTTCTCATATACCTAAAAGTATGTTCTTATTTGTTCTATTCATTAGTTTTTCAATAGACATATAAGGCTAAGTTATTTTTCTTGGTTGAAAAGATACAGAAACCTTTGGATTTTAAAAACTATGAGATCCATTCTATTTTTTCTTTTCAATTTATATGATGAATATGAATGTTTTCCTATGTTTATTTCCTATGATTGTTTAGTTTGATTGTTAGAGCGAACTTTAAATTATTATTCTAAACCAATCTACTGTTAAGTTTGCTATCAAAATCGGAGTTGTGATAATTAAACTTGTGAAGCAACTAGGTTTAATAATTATGGCAGATCTATGTTGTTAATCTTAGGAAAAACGTTCAATTAAATCGAATATAGACTGCAAATAGTTATGTTGTCTAGATTTATCAACCTATCTAGTTCTTAAGGCTGCCATTGAATTAAATTACTAGTGCGAACACTATGGTTGTTTAATAGTTAGAGTTAGTTACACCGCGAATCGGTTAACTGACTAATGTTAAGGAAAGATAGATATACAAAATATAATTGGCATATCATTTCAGTGATCAATTTTAATTTTTGTAGGTGGATGTTTACTTGAAATCAAGGTTTTTCTCTTGATAAGTTTCGGATTTATTTAATTTGATTTGATTGTTGTATTCTGTTTACTATAGCATAGCTTAGATAACCTCAAAACCCCCAACTTTGAATCATCTAGCATAAAGACCTAAACTAGATCTTCTTCGTGTGATCGACATCTTACTTGCTCTATACTATCTTGTTTGTTTAAGCTAGAGTAATTAATTTATGTGACTGCAACATCGCAACACCTGGCTCTGATACTAATTAACGTGAACCTTATGATCACGTAACCCATAATTAAGATTAAGATTTGATTTTAGAAAGCCGAAAGAGATTTGATAAGAGTGTGACACAATGAAAACTTGTCCAAGACACCAACACTATTGGAATGAAGTTGGATGATGCCACAAAACCAGTTAATCTTTGATAAGTCAGATTCAGTTCATTCAAAAACCAAAATATACAAGAATCTCCCTCACAAGTTAAACTGAAAAGTTTTGAAGTATTATTGATTAAAAAAATTTACTGAAACTTAGGCTTACAAGAGTTAAAGTACTTTTGAAAAATTAACCCTAATGGATCTACCCTTGTGGGCTGAATTGATCCACTTGCAAAACTAATCCAAAACCTATATTAGTAAGCCCTAACTCTGATCCAAACAAGCCTTGAATCCTAACGGAAAACAAAGTATTAATTAAGCTCAAACAAGTCTTATGTAAAAGAAATAAAGTCCATGAGTTTAATTCATATGTTGTCATGAGAAGAGAAGAAGAAAAAAACAATACAAGCCTGATATAAGGCTTATTTATAGCCTACAATGTTGCCCAATGATCTTAGAAACCAATTTGTCATTAAATACCACAATAGCCTAGATAACCTGTAAGAAAAGGAATCCTTGTAAGAAAAGAATTTTGGAACATTAATTAATTCTTGGTATACTTGGAAATTATGTTGCAGTTCATTAAAGATTATAGAACAAAGAAATTCCTTAAACAAGTTATCACATCCTTATAGGAAAATGATCATTGCCAAATAGAAAGTACACAAGTCAAAAGTAAGTAAATAACAAAATATGTACAACCTATTTTGACCTATATCACAAGGCCTTCCCGAACTCCAATTCACCTAAAATTTTATCCTAACATAGAAAAATACATTTGAAATCTTCTGGTAAAGTTTCAACTCGATCTAATAGTTTGATTTGGAGTCATGTTCAATAGAGTAAAACTGGATGGTAGAAAAGTTTACGTCAAAATCCGAATCTGACCTTATTTGGGTCGTGTGTGTGTGTATAAAAATTATATATATGTGTATTAAATAATAAATTGATAAATATTATATGTATGCATATATATTATATCAATATTGAGATATTTATATATTATATTAAATTCAAAATATATAAATATTTTACATATATATTTATATAATATAAATAGATATCTTAGGATAGGTTTTAATAGGTTTTGATAATATTCATATCGTATTTATTTTCTATTAAGTAAAGTAATTATCCAAAAAAATAATTCATCTGGATCAGCTCAGGTTGATATCCATCGGGTTTGGAATTGAAATAGGGTTTGGAAATGTCATCTTTAAAGGTCTATTTGAAAGTGTGGTAAGAATTGTTTTTTAAAATATTTTTTACTTGGAAATGTATCAAAATAATATCTTTTTATTTTTTAAAAAATTTATTTATAAAATCAACATATTAAAATGATCTAAAAAAATAATTTAAAATTAAAAAACTTTAAAATCTTTTAAAAATATAGTTTGATGAAATGACAAAAAAAAAATCTAAATTAGAAGAAATAATCTTGAAAAGGAAAAGAGAGCGAAAAAACTCTTAAAATTCTAGACCCTTCCTCTTCCAAAAACTAGAACCCAAATCACAACCGTCCATCAATGGAAACACGCACAAGCTTCTCTCCTATAAATACCCAAACCCGTTTTAACGAATCAGCATCTTCTTCGCGTGTCCAGAGCCTTCTACACACAGAGATACAGGCAGCTCTGTAAAAGTAAACGCCAAGAGCTCTTGATCGTTCGTGGGTTTTCGTTATTTGGGTGTTTGATTGTTTGATTTGGAGAGAGAAGAGAGAAGATGTTTGGGAGAGCACCAAAGAAGAGTGATAACACAAGGTACTATGAGATACTAGGGGTGTCAAAGAATGCTAGTCAAGATGATTTGAAGAAGGCTTATAGGAAAGCTGCCATCAAGAATCACCCTGATAAAGGTGGTGATCCTGAGAAGGTATCATAATCTTTTCTCTTCCTGTTATTTTCAACAACCCATGTGGTTTTTTTTTCTCATCATTTTTTCTTGCATTTTTAGTCTCGATGGATGAATTGTTGAGAATAAATAAAATTAATCTTTATTGAGTGAAATATTTGTTGGTTTAGAGGGTTTTTTTTATCAAAATGATTTGGGATTATTAGGAATTTGCTCGTCTTTTTTAGATGAATTAGGAGTGATGATGGAGTGTACTGAAAATTATTGCAGTTTAAAGAGCTGGCTCAGGCGTATGAGGTTCTGAGTGATCCTGAAAAGCGCGAAATTTATGATCAGTATGGGGAAGAGGCACTAAAGGAAGGGATGGGCGGTGGCGGTGCTGGCCATAACCCTTTCGATATTTTTGAGTCTTTCTTCGGTGGGAATCCTTTCGGTGGTAAGATTAGTCTAATCTCCGTTCATATCTGTCTGTTATGGTGTTGTTTATAGTCATCATGTTTGAACTTAGTGTTTGTTGGTAGAGGTTTGATCATGTCTGTCTGGTGATTAGGTGGTGGTAGCCGAGGAAGGAGGCAGAGACGGGGAGAGGATGTGGTTCATCCATTGAAGGTGTCATTGGAGGATTTGTACCTTGGCACGTCAAAGAAGCTTTCCTTAACCCGGAATGTGATTTGTTCTAAGTGCAATGGGTGAGTATTTCACTGTTGTGTGTGTCTATGCATTATATTTGGAATGTTGTTGACATGGGATAGAAAAATGTCAAAATCGCATAATCTTGGATTTCTCCAATAAATGTTTTCAAGACACATTTTAATTGATTTATAATGCATGATGATCATGGAATTTATATAATGCATGGTGATTAACAGAAAAGGATCGAAATCTGGAGAGTCGATGAAGTGTACTGGCTGCCAGGGAAGTGGCATGAAAGTCTCAATAAGGCAACTTGGCCCTTCAATGATTCAACAGATGCAGCATCCTTGCAATGAATGCAAGGGAACGGGTGAGACCATTAGTGATAAGGATCGTTGCCCACAGTGCAAGGGGGAGAAGATTGTGCCGGAGAAGAAGGTTTTGGAAGTTATAGTGGAGAAGGGCATGCAGAATGGACAGAAAATTACCTTCCCTGGTGAAGCTGATGAAGCGGTGTGTGTAGATCCTTGTTAATTTTGATTGTGCTGCTGTTTTGAGCATCACTGACTGGACTTTTGATGTTTTGCAGCCGGATACAGTCACTGGTGATATTGTCTTCGTCCTTCAGCAGAAGGAACATCCAAAATTCAAGAGAAAGGGGGATGATCTTTTTGTGGAACACACTCTGCCTCTCACTGAGGCTCTCTGTGGCTTCCAATTTGTATTGACACACCTTGATGGCAGGCAGCTTCTTATCAAATCTAACCCTGGTGAAGCTGTCAAACCTGGTAAATGACGTGGATGTATAAACTATAATTCAAGTCAATTTTCTGCATGATGTCATTGTGTAACTGATATTCGCTCATGCAACATGCAGATTCATTCAAGGCAATCAACGATGAGGGTATGCCGATGTACCAAAGGCCATTCATGAAAGGGAAGTTGTATATCCACTTCACTGTGGATTTCCCTGATTCTCTGACTCCTGATCAGGTTAAAGCAATAGAGACCATTCTGCCGAGGCCATCAAGCCAGTTGACAGATATGGAGCTGGACGAGTGTGAGGAGACTACACTGCACGATGTTAACATTGAAGAGGAAATGAGGAGGAAGCAGCAGGCTCGTGAGGAAGCTTATGATGAGGATGAGGAAATGCCTCATGGCGGTCAGAGAGTCCAATGCGCCCAGCAGTGAGGGAACTGAACTGAATAGTGTAGGAATGGAAACCAAAGGGCTTGCAGTAACTTTGTTTTGGAATAGGCACGGAGGACATTATCTATCCTTTTGAACTTGTGAAACATCTGATGATTTCGAAAAATGTTTCAGGATCGGCCTTCCTTTTGGCACTATATGTTACTCTTGACAGTGAAATATAAATGTCAAGTGTTTTGTCGTCTCGTATTGGCAAAATTGCATTTGCTTTCAATATATTCATTTCCTGCAAGTTCTTACCGCATCCACAATGCATTTAGGGCACCAAAAATTGGAGTGCTGTTTCAGAACTTGCTTGCTATCTTGAATCTGAATCGGCTTCTGGTAAGTTGAATTTGAATATGAGGTCAGGACACTTTGCTGCGTATGAAACAGCAGTTGCCAAGACAGAATGTCACTAAAGAAAGCAATATATAGAGTTCCTGAGGAATCTAATAGCGTTTAGGAGAGTTGTTTGATGTCCATCCTATAGAATCTAACTCGTACACACAGGTTGTGTAAATTTAAATAGAGAAATTATAATTATTTTTTATTTCTATAAAATATATATAAAAAAATTATAGATGAAATAGAATAATATTTTTAAAATTAAATATATATAAAATAATTAAAAAATAAAACTGATATCAATTTACACTAGCTAACCACTTATTATTATTATATCAATCAAGATACCAATTTACCCCGAACACTACATGAAAATGAAAATTATAAAAAAATCAAAATAAAAGTACAATAAGCCTCTAAAGAGAAGGATATAAATTGGAAAAAAAAATGTGGTTAAAAGGAACAAACAGTGTACAGGAAGACAATGAGTTTGGATTTCAACAAATGAAAGAATTTCATTCAAGAGAAGTGTGGGAGTGCAGACACTAATTACATGTGTTTTCTGCTTTCTTCTGGAGATACCTAAATATCTGGGGAATAGAGAATTTTGGCTTATCCCCAGATTTTATACACAATCTTGCTACAGCTAGAAGATTTTTAAGCTCTCTAGAGTCATAATTGTTTCCTAGATCCGGGTCAATCATCTTCTGAATCGAACTGCGATAACGGGACTCTTGGATCCACTGGATTAAATCCGTGATTCCGTTCTCTGATGATTGACCAGTTATCAGCTCCAGGATTAGCACACCAAGCTGAAAAGTTAAGTTTCCAAATGTGTGATCCATGCAATCTGCGGTTTGAGACAAGAATAAGTCACAAGCAATTCTAAGAAAGTATCTGAATTCCTTGCAGGGATGATGACTGAAAACAACCTTCTGAATTCGAGGAATGAGGCACTGTTACATTAGCTCCAACGGAATTAATAAGGCCGACATCGGAGATCTGTCAAGGATGTCAAGAGAAACGGGATGATCCTTTACTGCATAATGTCCCTCTCAAGTTTGACACAACAAACACTACTTAAACATAAGAAAATTGAACTATTTGTGACCATATACTAGCAATGTAAAGGAAGGAAAGATAAACACACCTTTGCGATGTAGTTTTCATCTAGCATTATGTTACTTGCGCTGATGGAAACATGATATACTGGTGGGTTACTGAAGAGAAGCAAGTATTCCTGCAGAATCAAATATCCATGAGTATGATGCTATCAACTGGGGCGAGCCTGCGGGCACACGCTATGCTAAAAGCTAAGAACATTTCAATATCATGATTCATGACTTACCAAAGCAGCTGCTACACCAATGGCTATTTGTAACCTTGTTTTCCAATTCAAGGGAGTTTTAAGAGGATCTGCCACGAGCCAATCACTTGTTAAGAATTGAAGTTTGGAACCATGCATCAGATAGAAATTCTTCCCTGAGGATTACCATTGAGATGTTCCTTCAAGCTTCCCATTTCTATGTTGTCATACACTAGCAACCTGCAAAATGTGATAAAACATAAGTGAAAAATCAGAGCAGTCTTTGCTCCATTGCGGAGTTATCCATGAAAACAGATATGCTTTGGAAGGAACATAAATGAATCAATTTGAGCTGGCAATCTCACAACATTTTGGGGAAAACGTCATTTTGTTAAATTAACAGACCATGTCAGTTCTTTTTGTAGCTTTAGATTCACATTTGAGCATGATAACAAGGTACATTGTCCCAAAATTACAATTTGAAGTTTAGATTCAATCAATTTAATTCAAACAACTCTGGAACACAAGTAGTCAATATGAACTCAAGGTTACATCGTTACGTGAAGCACCAGTGAGATGCTCTTCAAACTTATGTTAGGTAAGATTAAAACCTATGACTGCCCATCTCTTTACCCCCTGAACCAGGAAATAGTTTGCTACTGAGTATACGTCCCCCCAGAATCGATCACACATGCACTGATGCACAGACACATACTCAAACTCACCGTATGCACTTTTCTGCAAATCCTCACAATAAGCTTAGACTCTAAATCTTTGTGCTTTACAGAAAGTAGAAGCAGTATCCACTATAAAACAATTCAAAAGGCAGCCATCAAACCTCTTATGTCCTGTGGAAAAGCCTTTAAGTGCAAGAAGGTGGCGATGATGCAACTGCCCCAAAAGTTGAACTTCTTTTAAAAAATTGTCCTTTC
>Ga0307508_10007632_pt1 | contig 10057 bp, 15 predicted proteins | sample 9_EM_MG_FD_203089 | JGI IMG/M metagenome (GOLD analysis project Ga0307508, IMG submission 203089) | Populus trichocarpa ectomycorrhiza microbial communities from riparian zone in the Pacific Northwest, United States - 9_EM | ecosystem: Host-associated > Plants > Roots > Unclassified | place...
AGGTCTGACATTTTGGTTTCTATTTCATCCCTTTTTGAAATTTGTAGACGATGGGTGATTGTATGCGACTCCAAGTCAAGACGTACTCACAGCATGGATATGCCAGCTTTCACGATCTGCTTCGCGTTCTTTCGCGCTTCCTGGTATATGGTTGACTTCTTGATCTGCACTGAGTTTAGGTGACCGGTTGGTTTTTTACTCTCTTGGTCTATACTTGGATGAGGTGTTAATTTGCGAGTAGCTGGGAGATGATTCCTCACAAAGCATTTTCTTCAGAGCGTTTTGGAAATCCATCCTTCAGGTTTGTCAGATAATAAAAGAGGCCCAAAGAATTGAAAAAACGGACTGCTCTGGGTCTTCGTCGTCTTCATTTTGTAAGTCCATTTCACTTTCTACACCCTCGTCCGATTCCTCTTTCCAGGACATGGTAGGGTGGGCCGCCGTACGCCGACTTTTTACAGTCGCAGACATTTTCCTAGGCTCTGGGAAAGTTAAGGTTTGTTGTTCGAAAATAGGTGCTCTGACTTACTTGAAGTTCGCGCCATGCTTAAGGAAATAGAGAAGGCGCCGAATCTGTGTTTAAGCGCTGGCCGTGGGAATTTACTTGCGTGCCTGGATTAGGCTATGACGATGCTGCCACTTTGACAAAAACAGTCAGCTCCGTGATTTCGGCGACGCCAAGAGCCCCGCTATGGACTGGTGTGTTTTGTCCGTGTCATGGAAATACCGCAAGTTCCTTAACCCACCATTTTCTGTAGTCTCGAGTTGAATATACACCAACGAATACTAGTCGACATTGCGTCCAACGATGATGTCCATTTCTCCGAAAAGCTCATAGCAGAACGTGTTTCTACGAAAGTGGGTACAAGTGACATTGAGGAGGAGATACAGAAGATCTACCTGGTGGGTGTCTTGTCATTTCTGAATTTTACTGAGGGAATGAATTGCACCTAGTCAGCGAACCGTATACATTGCAATATTGCCTTCGGGGAGCTTGTTGTCAACTTCTCCGATTCACACGTTAGCAATTCTATCGACACCATTCTGCCTGTCCTCATCGACATGTTGCGAGACATACCATTCATTGAATTCGACAAGTCATTCTCTTGGGAAGGTGCACATGCAAATTCCTAGTCTATATGTCACTTAATGAACACCGGCTACTTAGATTGGGCCCCGCCTGACCAGCTTGTTTTCTCCACTATTTCTGCGCTACTTAGAGTCTCGAACGACCACCAAACCTATGGCGAACAGGCGACGTCCGCTATATGTACTTTTATTTCCCAGACTATTCAGAAGATTCACAACAGCTCCTGTAAGTTGACATAATTCAACGGGGTCCACGAACTCACTCCTGTCATAGCCTTGGACGTCCTAACGCAAATAATGCCGTCTCTGCATGGATTTTATCGCGCAATCAGTTCAACCTGCTACAACTGGAGCCTCACTCAGTGGCAGAACCTCACTTCGTATCTCAGAATTCTATGCTCGCCCCCTATCATAGACCGGCTTAATCATCTCGCGATCGATATTCTACAGAAGGAAAACGCAGACGCAAATACTTTCCGCCATGTGCAAACGCTAGTTTCACGATATGTAGCACAGGACCGTCCGTTGAGTGGATACTTCGTGGTTTGCTGCGTATTGGAGACAGAATGGACCGTCCTTGCTCAAGCTCTGGCACCTCCGATGGCAACCAGGAGTCCAGTCGTGGAAGCTGCAGCCGCAAACAAAGCCTGGCTTTCTTTGACTCGGAACGCAGCTCGAGAATTTGATATTGAAAACCAGGAGACCAAAGAGCTGTTGAAGGATACAATAAAATATGCCATGCAGTGTTTTGCCGATCTTCTGACTCAAATTGAGGGAATGGAGGTCGAGCCCGCTGTGGATACGTATGCTTGGGAAACGATGTCAGAGAGCCTGGTAAGCACTTAATCCCTTGTTGGTTATGACGATGTCTTTATCCTCATTCCAGAAACTCGCATCCGTTTGCTGTCTGGCACAACGAGAAATTGACGAGTCGCTTTACGATCGCATTTTGCTCTTACTCAGTATGCAATCTCCGGTCTCTGACAACCTTGTGCAAGAGGCTGCTTTGAAATCTATTACAGTTCTTGTACGCAGGTGTGTAACAAGTGTGTAATTTCTTGTCGCCTATTTTATGTCCGTTTCAGTTTTCCTGAGATCGCTTCAAGTATGGTTGGTCATTTGCGGCGGTTCATTACCTCCCCAATGCCATTGTTCGAGTATGGGTTCCCGTCTGAAAGTCGTGCGCCTCCTCCATTGGCAGCTGCGGCCAAATGTCTGGCTACTTGCATCAAAGTAAGCAGTTCGGTTACAGCATTTTCCCCTTCTGACAGCGTATTTTGAAGCTTGCTCCCGGGGATGATTTGATCATGTCCAACATGTACTCTCTTCTGAACTACATTGCTGCGACAAGCAAGGACATATACGAGTCTGGGAGTATATATACGCACCCTTTTGGTTCTCATGGTCGTCCCCTGCATACGCTGGACAGTGGTTTGAGAGAGTTGTCTGAGGACGAGAGAAGAATGGTGGGCATCAGCACGATATCATCTGTCACGCGTCTCGCCTTAGAATTTAAGATGGAAGAGGTCTGCGGAAATTATATTATCCTCTTATTTTGTTGCTCACCAGCATTCTACAGGTCACCCGGCTTACAATTTCAATGCTTTTGCAACGGCTGCCTTCTGCAGAACCAACGGTAGAAGCTGCCATTGCCTACAATCTGGTTGACATCGCTTTGACGGCTCCTCGAAGTGCTTTCTGTGATATTATCAAAGCTTTCTCGGCTATCAACCGGTCAGCGAATCCTGACGACCCTCGGTTCTCCAACAATATGGTATGCAATACCCCATTGGTACTCGTAGCTGACGTCAACTGACCATGTCTTATCAGGTATTAGCAGCTCAGACTCGTCTGGCCCAGGAACTGAAAAAACGACCTGAATTCTACGAGACGTACCTCGTTGAGTTATTGACCTTGTTCGCTGATAAAGGGGTGGCAATACAAAACCTTAAGATTGCCAATCATCATGTCAAGGTTTGCAAGATCTTCTCTTTTCCTTCCCATAATACCTGAACCTCTAGAAGACCGAAGATATGATTGAACAACTCGCATCGCTGCTTCTACCTATTGATGCTCTGATCGGACATTCCGATTTTAGCCCACAAATCGATGCATCCCCAGAGATTGTCTCCTTGTTCAGGAACGCCTGGTTCCTCTGCATCCTTTTTGGTTTTACGACCCGCGATTTCACTGAGGCTACAGCAATGGACTGGTTGAAACCTGCCCTTTCCAGGATTGCAGTGAAAACTCCATCAATGGTGCTTGAGGAGTCTCCCGATGCCGTGGCGAGTGATGTTGAATATAATTCAGTGATACGTCAGGAATATGCTAATACAGTAAGCCCAAGCTGTTGTTTGGAAAGACTTTCGATGAATGCATTGACTAGGTAATCGACAAACACCGGGGCTCTTTGACAAGATATATCTCGTATAGAGCAAGTGACATCCGTTACCTTTCCTCAGGACAGGTCATTTTTATCTTGGCCCTCCATGATATTGAAAGCATGCGCTCTGCCGCTGGATATCCTTCGCCCTTGGTTTCTTACTTTGTGAACAGCAGCTTGAATGACCATCCTGGTCTCAGCGCTTGTATGGAATCGGTCGCGGAGAAGGTGAGTGCCCACGGATGGTCTTAAACCGGCATTCTTAGAAAACGGCAGGTTATACGCGATTCGATCAATGATTTGAATTCGAAAGCATCCCAGCAGGCTTTGCCAAAGCACCTTTCTTCCGAACTGCATGCCCTTGTGGTTCTTAGTACTCATCGTATTGCCAAGGCACGAGATATCGCTTTCAAATACCTCAATCGCCTCATTACATCATTCCCGTCCTTGATGTGTGATCCTGTTCTCGTTTTCGCCATTTTGGAAGTCCTCACGCTACTCCAACGCTCGTGCGAGAACGAATACGTCGACGAGGTAATCCACTTAGATATGTGTTTTTAGGGACGCTGCTAACATCCCTAAGTGTAACCCTGCATACGAATTCCATTCAGATAGGACTGGTATTACTTTGCAAGTAACTGACAGCTATCAAGTAAGGAATGACATTCTGGGCCAATTGAAACGTACTGCCAATAGCTGGTTTGAGCTTGCTTTGGGCCGTGCTCCTATGGAGCTCCAGTCCACCCTGCAGGTACGCCCGACATAACATCATCAATTCCGTCAATCTCAATTATCTTCTAGAAATATCTTGCTGTCAATCGATCTCTGTCGGGAATTAAGTCTGCTGAACTTGGCGCTTCAATAGCAGAGCAATTTGGAAAAGCGATAGGACCCGTGCATAGACAACTTTGTATGTTGGAATATTCCCTTGTGACCGTATTTGACAGGAGATTGTCAGCATCATTGGCTTCGTTGTCTCGCTGGGATATCGACGCGGCAAAAACACTCTCCAGTCAAATAGCCATCAAAGGTTATTTTGCTGGAGAAGCAGCTGGGATACGTCTTGCTAATCGAGAAAGTCAGTCACATAATTTGCTTTCTTCATCAATGATCATTAAACAAAGGGTGGTATAGAGATTGACAGGCCTGCCACACTTGCCCCGGAGAATGCACCACCCATTGAAGTTGATGCTCTAAAGCACAAGCTATCACATACCTTACGGGAAATCCGAGGGAAAAACAGCAAGTTAACTGTTCATGATCTTAGGAGGCTTTTATTCCGGTGTGCGGCAACCATAATTGCCATGGAAAATGTAAGAGTATATGCCCTGCAATCGAATACCCCTCATGTAACATATTTTCTAGACGGATTATGATTTGCTCCATTATCTGGTCTGCTTGCCATTCGGAGTGGCGACTCCGTCTGCGGTAGCTTCTGGCATCGACGTTTGGAATTGGGTTATTGCTGAGAAGTCAGACGCCGAAGTTGCTCTGATGAGCGAGATTCTTTCAGCGTGGTCTGATACTGTAAAGAACCATACAGGTTTATTTTCTGACTCACTGAAGTATGTGATGTTTTTACTAATAGTTGTATAATACTGAACGGTCTCATAGCTACGAGGACCCTTTCCATCATCCTATTAGTTACAGTCCCACCAACAAGGCAACAATAGATCGTGGACTTGCCCAAGCACGAAGGCTTCTCGCTCCCCACTCGCTCGTGTTGCAAATGTTGTTCAGCCGTTTGCAAGCCGCACGCTACCACCGCCCTGGTGTCATGTTCTTGATCCAGCACCTGGTTCTACGATCTTCTCGTGCTTTCAGGGCACTGAGGTATGTTTAGCCTTCCACTAGACTGCCCACCCAATAAACCCCTATTAGTACCCATGCGCTGGCTCGCGAAGCCAGGTTTTCTTTTCTCCTTTTTGGTTTCGAGACATTGAAAAGTTCTCATCTCGATGCATATTGTGAAAATGATCTTCGGGAATCCCTGTATACAGCAGCTTTGTCCTGGTTCGCCGTAAGACCACAGTAATTGATCGACCTGTTTTCCAGTAGAAGATCCATACTTACCTCATCTCTAGGTGGTCATATGGTGCAAATATTGTCCAAGTGGATGCTGATATTAAGATTCTTTCCGAGTTTCTCTCTGTTCTTCAATCCGACACCGTCAGAGGACCTCCTCCAATTTCAAGCTTATCGCCAGCTCGGGTCACTTCTACTGGTAAAGAGTTATTTGCTATCTATCCCATATCCAATTGCTGACATAGAAGCTATCAGTCTATGCGAATCGAATGGCGAATCTCAACTTGCCTCTACGGTTGCTAATTGAGCATGAAATATTCCGATTGTCGGTTTGGGGGAACCCCACAAATGACACAAGAAAGAGTCCAGACCTTATTGGTAGCACTGAGCGGACGTTGGTTGATGTGAGTCTATTTAATGAATAATGTTTGTATCAGAAGTAACACGCACCTAGGCGTCATGGACCGAAATCCTCCGCACTATCTGGCATCTCGATCCGGCTATTGCAATCTTCCTTTCTGAACGCTTCAAACACTCGATTGTCCGTTACGAGGTTGGAAAGCTCGTTAGATCCAACACGGTCGATGTCCTCGATGTCCCTGATGCTCTCCCATTTTTGCTTGGAGATCGATTGGATTCCAATGTCCGCAGAGATTTGAAGGTGAGAAAGCCTAGAATTCCACATGGGTAACCGCTGACTTCGACTAGCATCTCATCCTTTGGGCTCCTGTTCCTCCTATCGTTGCTAATACGTTTTTCGAACGACGATTCAACAGTGATCCCTTGGTCATTCAATATGCTCATCGAGTGTTGGCTCAACATCCGGTGGAATTGACATTCTTCTTTATTCCTCAGGTTGTTCAAGCCCTTCGTTATGATGACCTCGGTATGATTCGAAAACCTAACAAGTTTTCCTTCTAACTTGTCCTCAGGATACGTAGCTCGTTTCATCTTCGAAACAGCGAAGATATCCCAAAGATTCTGTCATCAAATAATATGGAACATGAAGGCTAACTGTTATAAGGGAGATGCTGCGGAAATTGTGTGTTGCCTCATCACGCCTCTGCTACCCAATTCACCCAAAATCTAGGAAGATCCAATAAAACCGGTCCTTGATTCCGTGATGGATGCAGTTGTCCATTCACTCTCAGGTGACACGAGGGCCTTCTATGATCGAGAGTTTTCATTCTTCAATGAAGTGACTTCCATCTCTGGGAAATTAAAACCTTATATCAAGAAAACCAAGCCGGAAAAGAAGGTAATCTGGATAATAGCCACCCTGATGCGTACGTAGTATTGACAATTGGACAGGCAAAAATTGACGAAGAGATGGCTAAAATCAATGTTGACGTTGGAGTCTACCTGCCCAGCAACCCAGATGGAATTGTTGTCGATATAGATAAAAAATCTGGAAGGCCGTTACAAAGCCATGCTAAGGTGAATAATACCTTCTGCAATTGACCTTCACTCAGTTCCGGCCAGGCGCCGTTCATGGCGACGTTCAAGGTTAGGAAAGAGAAGGTGGAGGTCAACACTGATCCTGACTCCCTCTTGAATGGTGAAGGGATGGGTGTCGAAATTCGGACTGAATATGACGTCTGGCAACAAGCGATCTTCAAAGTTGGTGATGACTGTCGCCAGGATGTTCTTGCTCTACAGATCATCGCCATGTTCAAAAACATATTCACCACCGTTGGCTTGATGCTGTATCTCTTCCCGTATAGAGTAACTGCGACGGGTCCAGGAGTAAGTTATCGAAATTCTTTTTGTCTTATCGGTAATTAACCCAGGAGGAAAGTGTGGAGTAATCGATGTGGTTCCGAATGCCACTTCTCGTGATGAATTGGGTAGAGCCAAAGTCAATGACCTTCAGGACTTTTTCATCGCAAAGTATGGTGGCCAAGACACTATATCGTTCCAAAAAGCGAGGTTGAATTTTATCCAATCTATGGCCGCATATTCCGTTGCGTGCTACATCCTTCAAATCAAGGACCGGCACAATGGCAACATCATGATTGATGGAGATGGACATATCATCCACATTGGTTAGCTTGCTGCTTCGAATTTCCGCCACCCACTCATTTATATCTATGCAGATTTCGGGTTTCTGTTTGACATAGATGAGTCTTTATAATTTTTTCGCTAGATTCTGATTGAATATCTCTTCGATAGCTACGTCCTGGAGTGAGCCTCTACAACACATCTTGTTGGAGTAGTACTGAGGATTTTTAGGGTGTCAAATTTGAACCGAGCTCCTTCAAACTTAACCACGAAATGGTCGTCTTGATGGGTGGTCGATATTCACAGGGATATCAATTGTTCCAAAGCCTGACAGTGAAAGCTTTCCTTGCTATTCGACCATACGCCGAACAGATCATAGACACTGTCCAACTAATGTTGGACACCGGACTGCCTTCCTTCAAGGGCGAAACCACAATTCGACGACTGAGGGATCGCTTTGCGTTACATCTAAACGAACGGCAGGCTGCGGAGTTCATGATGAGTGTTATTCGTAATGCCCATGAAAATGTTAGAAGCACGGCATACGACGAATTCCAAAGGGTAAGTGAATTTCATGGCTTATGATTTACCGCCTGCTGATTTTCTTGATTCCAGCTACAAAATGGTCAGTAATATCATGTACCTTTTGCGCTACCCTCTCATTATGTCAACAGGTATACCCTACAAGTAGTTTTATTTGCAGAAAATACATAATGTTATTGTTATACACTGCCCATATGGACAGAAAGGAAATTACCAGAGGACACGATGTTACTGAGTCCAAAACAGACAGTCGTACACTATTTATAAAGTAGAAGAAAGCCAAAACACACAGGGCACTATAGCCAAGTGGTTACGGCGACAGATTCGAATGAAGTATCTGTTCCTCTTTGAGGGCGCAGGTTCAAATCCTGCTGGTGTCGAGACTTTTACAGTTTTGGAGCGTACTTAGTCAATGCGGCGCATCACCTTATCGAATGCCGGTAAATCCACCTTTTACACATTTTAGGAATTGGGATAGGCGCCACTGTCGGTAAGGGACAGGTAATAGTATTAGTCCCAACCCATTTTTATTTTTCTCCCTCTAGAATGGTGTATAGTAATTATATGTAGCCTTAATCATAACTGCGAAGGACATATCCCCTCTCCATATCTGCAGTTATCCAGCTGTCAAGTTCGAGGACATGAAAAGATGTTTCCTTTCCCAATGATTTGCCTGCGATGTATGCTTCATGAACCAAGGGAAGATTTCCGAGTAGAGGCCCAAGTCTAGCACGGAAATTTTCTCTGGTCAATTTGTCTTCTCGAAGAGGCGTGCGCTTCAGGCCGTTCCAGATGGGGCTCTATAAAACTATGAATCACAGAAATCAAGAGTCGGAACGGAATTTATTCACCGAATCATTTACCGAAACCAAGATTTGTTCCATTTCCTCGTCTTCAACGAACATAAATAGTTGGTACTTATATTCAACATGCTCATGCTCAAAATCGTCACATTTGACACATGCTCGTCGCTTCAGAGGAATTCTAGATAACCATCTGTCAGTGGGAATTGGAGGTTATGACGTAGCAGGCTCACTTACTCTAATTGGCAACGAGAGCAAAACTGATAAAGGGCATCGTCCAAGTCCAAAGGATGAAAGCTGACAACTTTCGCATAGACATTCAAGTGAAGTCTTCCTGCCGTGACTGGTGGAATATCTTGAAAACGCAAGAAATCTTTCTTTCTAGAGTGATTTCTGTCTGGATTAGCTGGCAACTGCGGTCTTTCAACAACAACAGGTTGGGTGCATTTCCTCCGAACTCGATTTTCCCATGTTTCTTTCCGACTGCCAGATGATCAAAAATTCAACCCATGAGATAAAATATATGATACTTGCCGAAGTAAACCATTCAAATGCTCGTTATCTGTTTTATTTGGGTTCGCCTTCGCGATCAATCTCTCGCCCCCACCAAGATGGCCACAAACGCAAGCTTCGACAGTACTGTTACTTAACCGCAACTTTCGGATAGAATAGAATGAACCGGCGGTGATCGATTCGGCCATTTGTCGCTGTTCGCCCTCTAAGAATATTTTGACAATATACCCGTTCAACCCTTGTGCCCAGGGTTCATTTATGACCAGGGATTCCATACTTGGGTGTGATGTATAATCGGTGACGTAGAGACATGGTTGCTTATCTGAAATCGTTTGCAGAACCTGTCAAAAAATGAGCTGGAGGCGCAGGGAGATTCTGACTTTGCCTACCTCTACAGCGCAATGGAAAAATTTGGCCTTCTCAAAATCTTTGATGCACCGATAAATTACTTCATGTTCCGTGCTACATCGCTCTGCCTCCCATTTACGTTTCCTTCTGCGTGATTAAGCCACAGTTGTCAGAGTCATCCTTCAAAGACATTGGAGCAAGATACGAACTCCAGTAAGGCTTTCAGATGCGGATGTTCCGAGGCCGCCTGCGGTTCGAGACGATAAATCTTGTTCTGTTGAACTTTTCCTTCCAGAAGGTTGTGGTGATTCGGTTTCATGCGAACATTGTCAATCTGATAAAAGTCTCCTGG
>Ga0307508_10007635_pt1 | contig 10055 bp, 12 predicted proteins | sample 9_EM_MG_FD_203089 | JGI IMG/M metagenome (GOLD analysis project Ga0307508, IMG submission 203089) | Populus trichocarpa ectomycorrhiza microbial communities from riparian zone in the Pacific Northwest, United States - 9_EM | ecosystem: Host-associated > Plants > Roots > Unclassified | place...
TCATGCTCGGCTGTGAGGCGGCCCAGGCGGTGTCCGCCATCACCCTGGTCGTCGCGGTGTGGAGCGACGCGGCCACCGTGCCCCATATGGTGGCCGTCGCGGCGGTGTTCGGGGCCTCCGCCGCCCTCTTCGAACCGGCGGAGAACGCCGCGCTGCCGCTGCTCGTGGACACCACCCAGCTGCCCGCGGCCGTCTCCATGAACACGGCGCGGGCGTCGATGGGACAGCTCTCGGGCACCGCGACCGGCGGATTCCTGTTCGCCGTGGGGCGCTTCGTCCCCTTCCTGGCCGACGCCGTCATGCACACCCTCTCCTTCGTCGCGCTGCTCTTCCTCCGGCTGCCGCGACAGGAGCGCCCCGCCACCCCGCCCGGCAGGCTCGGCCACGAGATACTGACCGGTCTGCGGTGGGTGTGGCAGGAGCGCCGCATCCGGGTCACCATCCTGTGCGCGGTCGTGCTGAACCTGTTCTTCAGCGCCTTCTACCTCGTCGTCATCGTGCTCGCCGGAACCCGAGGAGTGCCCTCCGGGGAGGTCGGGGTGATGGCGGCCATGCTCGGCGTGGGCGGCGTCCTCGGCGCGCTCGCCGCACCCGTACTCCACAGCCGCCTCGGCCCCTACCGGGCCATCGTGGCGGTGTTCTGGGCGCTGACCGTGCTCACCCCGGCCGCCGCCTTCGTGCACAGCGGCTATCTGACCGGGGTGCTGTTCGCCCTGATGGCGCTGTTCCCGCCCACCGCGAACACCGCGATCATGACGGAGCAGCTGCTGCGCACCCCCGACCAGCTGCGCGGCAGGCTCACCAGCGTCCTCGCCCTGGCCTGCGGCGCCGCGGGCGCGGCGGGCCCCGCGCTGGGCGGCCTGCTCGCCCAGGCCCTGCCCGGCGACCGGGCGATCCTGGTGTGCTCCGCCGGGATGGCCGCCGCTGCCGTACTCGCCACCGCCAGCCCGACCCTGCGCGGGCTGTCCCCGAACACCCCGGCCGGTTCCCGGCCGGGGGACTGAGAACCACCTCAACGAAGAGTTCCGTAACGACAGGAGAAACAGCTCATGGACGACAACGCCCGCTACCAGGTGCTCCGCAACGACGAGGACCAGTACTCCCTGTGGCCCGCCGACCTCGACGTCCCCGACGGATGGCAGACCGTCGGCAAGGAGGGCACCAAGGACGAGTGCTCGGCCTACGTCGACGAGGTGTGGACCGACATGAGGCCCCGCAGCCTGCGCGAGCGCATGGCCTCCTGACCCCTCCCCTCATCAACAGGCCCCGGCACCCGCCGGGGAATCTCCGGGGCGCGGTGTCCGTTTCCGCCCAAGAGCAGGCCGGACACCGCACCCGCAGGAGGCATCCATGTACGGCGACACCACGACGGTCCGCACCATCCTGGGCGAGCTGGGAGACACCTGGGCGGTCGTCGGCCTGTCCGCCAACCAGGCCCGCGCGGCCTACGGCGTGGCCGGAGTGCTCCAGCGCCACGGCAAGCGCATTGTGCCCGTCCACCCCAAGGCCGAGACGGTCCTCGGCGAGCCCGGCTACGCCACCCTCGCCGAGATCCCGTTCCCGGTCGACGTGGTCGACGTGTTCGTCAACTCCGACCTGGCCGGGCCGATCGCCGACCAGGCAGTGGCCATCGGCGCCAGGGCAGTGTGGTTCCAGCTCGGCGTCATCGACCCGGCGGCGTACGAGCGGACCCGCGCGGCGGGCCTGGAGATGGTCATGGACCGCTGCCCGGCCATCGAGATCCCGCGCCTGGGCTGAACGGGCGGCCGGGCCGAGCAGGGGAAATACCTTGGGCCCCGAGCGGCCCACCGGTTAGCGTCGCCTCATGATCCCGATACGCGCCGCCCGACCCGACGACGCCGCCGAGCTGGTCCGGCTGCGCCGGCTGATGTTCCAGGCCATGCGCGGCAAGGACGAGCCGGGCCCGTGGGAGGCGCGGGCGGAGGAGATGGCGCGGCGGCAGCTGGCCGAGCCGGACCGGGTGCTCGGCGCGTTCGTCGTGGACGGGGACGAGCCGGGCGCCCCGCATCTGGCGGCGTGCGCGGTGGGGCGGCTGGAGGAACGGCTGCCCGCGCCCGTCCATCCCGCGGGGCGCTTCGGGTTCATCTTCAACGTGTGCACCGACTCCCGCTACCAGGGCCGCGGTTACGGGCGCGCCACGACGGAGGCGCTGCTCGACTGGTTCGCCGGGCAGGACGTCACCCGGGTCGATCTGCACGCCACGGACGACGCCGAGCAGCTGTACCGGAGCCTGGGCTTCGCCGAGCACTCCACCGCGCTGTCGCTGGATCTGTCCCTGCGCCGGGGCTGACCGCTACGCGGCGAGCCCCTCCAGCACGGCCGCGCCCGGCAGCCCGGCGAGCACCTTGCCCGGCACGATGAGCTTGCCCCGGCGGCTGCCGCTGCCGATGAGCGCGTACGGGATGTCGGCGACGGCGGCGTCCAGCAGCAGCGGCCAGCCGTCGGGCAGCCCGATCGGGGTGATGCCGCCGAACTCCATGCCGCTCTCGCCGGTCGCCGTGTCGATCGGCGCGAACGACGCCTTGCGGGCGCCCAGATGGCGGCGTACGACCCCGTTGACGTCCGCGCGGGTGTGGGCGAGGACCAGGCACGCGGCGAGCGTGGTCTCGCCACCCCGCTTCCCGGCCACCACCACGCAGTTGGCGGACTGCTCCAGCAGCCAGGAGCCGTAGTTCTCGACGAGCACGGCGGTGTCGGCCTTGTCCGGGTCGGTGTCCACGTACAGCACCTGCTCCACCGGTCCGGCGCCGCGCCAGTCGCGCAGCGCGCCGGCGACCGGCGCGGTCAGCAGGTCCAGGCATTCCACGGCGGGACGGACCTCGTCGAAGGCGTCCATCGGGGTACTCATAGGCTCAAACTAGCAGGCCGGGCGGGGTGTACAGACCCGGTTTCAGCGGGCGGGGGGCACCGAGACCGCCATGGTCATCTCCACCGGTACCGCGCCGTCGTTGCGGTAGACGTGCGGGGTGTTGGCCTCGAAGGCGGCCGAAGTGCCGGTCGGTACGGTGTGCGTCCGGCCCCCGATGACCAGGGTCAGCTCGCCCGAGGTCACCCGCAGCAGCTCGTACGTCCCGGCCGGGTGCGGATCGGACTCGCTGCCGTCGCCCGGCATCAGCCGCCACTCCCACATCTCCAGCGGCCCGTTCGCCTCGGTGCCCACCAGCAGCGCGGTGTAGCTGCCCGCCTCGGTGGACCACATCCGCACGGCCTGGTCGGCGGGGACGAAGGTCACCTGCGGTCCCTGCTCGTAGTCGAGCAGCGTGGTGATGCTCACCCCGAGCGCGTCGGCGAGCTTCACGGTGGTACCGACGCTGGGGTTCGTACGGGCCTGCTCGATCTGGATGATCATCCCCCGGCTGACCCCGGCGCGGGCGGCGAGGGCGTCCAGGGTGTACCCGCGCTCGTTGCGCCAGCGCTTGAGATTGCGGGCGAGCGACTGCGTGAGCTGATCGAGGTCCGTCACAACATCCCGTCCATGAGTGGGTCGTCCAGTATCGTGCATGGCGTAGTCGAACATAGTGAACTACGGTGGGGTGCACTCCAGCGTCCATCACACTGTACGGCGAGGTTCCTCCATGTCCGCACTCTTCGCTCTTGCCACCAGCCTCATGTGGGGGCTGGCCGACTTCGGCGGAGGGCTGCTCACCCGGCGCACCCCCGCGCTCACGGTCGTCGTCGTCTCGCAGATCATCGCGGTGACCGTGCTCGGCGCGATCGTGGCGGCCACCGGCGGATGGTCCGAGGCCGGGCCGCAGCTGTGGTTCGCCGCAGCGGCGGGCGTGGTGGGCCCGGCCGCCATGCTCAGCTTCTACCGGGCGCTCGCCCTCGGCCCGATGGGCGTCGTCTCCCCGCTCGGCGCGCTGGGCGGGGTCATGGTGCCGCTCGCGGTGGCGGTCGTGCTCGGCGAGCGGCCCGGGCTGCTCCAGCTGGCCGGGGTCGTGGTCGCGGTGGCCGGGGTGGTGCTCGCGGGCGGGCCGCAGACCGGCGGAAACCCCGTCCAGCGGCAGACCCTGCTGCTCACCCTGGTCGCCGCGCTGGGCTTCGGGTCGGTGATGGCGCTGATCGCCGAGGCGTCCAGCACGCTGACCGGGCTCTTCCTCGCGCTGTTCGTGCAGCGGGTGTGCAACGTGGCGGTCGGCGGCACCGCGCTCCTGATCTCCGTACGGCGCGGCACCCGCGCGCTGCCCGAGGGCGGCCTGCGCGTCGTCGCGGCGTCGCTGCCCGCGCTCGCCTTCGTGGGGCTGTCCGACGTCGCCGCCAACGGCACCTACAACCTGGCCGCCCACCACGGCCCGGTCACCATCGCCGCCGTCCTCGCCTCGCTGTACCCGGTGGTGACCTCGCTCGCCGCCCGCGTGGTTCTGGGCGAGCGGCTGCGCGCGGTGCAGGCGACCGGCGCCGGGCTCGCCCTGGTGGGCAGTGTGCTGCTGACGACGGGCTAACGTGCCCGGGACCGGCAACGACGGACCGAAGGAGACGGCAGTGGCGGAGCGGGCACTGATCGCGGGAGTGGGCGGCAAGGAGCCGAAGGTCGATCCGGAGGCGTTCACCGCCCCGACCTCCGTGGTGATCGGCGATGTGTCGGTGGCCGCGGGGGCGAGCGTCTGGTACCACGCCGTACTGCGCGGAGACGCCGCGTCGATCAGCGTGGGCGCGCACAGCAACATCCAGGACAACTGCACCGTGCACGCCGACCCCGGCTTCCCGGCCACCGTCGGCGAGCGGGTCACGGTGGGCCACAACGCGGTGCTGCACGGCTGCACGGTCGAGGACGACGTCCTGGTCGGCATGGGTGCCACGGTGCTGAACGGCGCGCACATCGGCGCGGGCTCGCTGATCGCGGCCCAGGCGCTGGTCCCGCAGGGGATGCGGGTGCCGCCGGGCTCGCTGGTCGCGGGGGTTCCGGGGAAGGTCAGGCGCGAGCTGACCGAGGAGGAGCGGGAGCACGTCCGGCTCAACGCCGACGGCTACGTGGAACTGGCCCGCCACCACCGCGCGGCGGCGGAGGAGCGGGCCAGCCAGGCCTGAGCCGTACGGACTACTCGGCGGCCGGGACGGGCTCCGGCTCGGCCGCCTCCTGCTGGGTGGCGGTCCCCTGCCGGGTGGCCGCCTCCTGCCGGGCCGCCTTCTGCTGGCCGGCCTTCTTCGTGCGCCACTTCATCACCAGCATCGAGCCCAGGCCGAAGCACAGCGCGAGGACGAGCCCGAGCCAGGAGAAGCGCTTGAGCCAGTTCTCGGCGACCTTCCCGACCGAGTAGATGACCGCGGTGGTGCCGCCCGCCCAGACGATGCCGCCGAGCACGTTGGCGATGGCGAACTTCCAGTAGGGCATGCGCAGCACCCCGGCGAGCGGGCCCGCGAAAATGCGCAGCAGCGCTATGAAGCGGCCCACGAAGACCGCCCACATGCCCCACTTCTGGAAGGACCGCTCGGCGCTCGCCACATGCTCGGCGCCGAAGTGCTTGGGAAATTTACGGCCCAGCCAGGCGAGCAGGGGCTTACCGCCCCTGCGGCCGATCAGATAGCCGATCGAGTCGCCGATCACCGCGCCCGCGATGGCGCTGGCGCCGAGGACGTAGGGATTGATGTGGTCCTGGGACGCCGCCAGCAGCGAGGCGCTGACGAGAACGATCTCTCCGGGGAGCGGGATGCCCAGGCTTTCGAGGCCGATGACCAGGCCGACGAGCAGATAGACACTGATCGCGGGTACGGTCTCGAGCCATTCCTCGATGTGCAACGCCGGTTCCCTCCCATATGCCGATCCCTGTGTCGGCGCGCGCCCGATCGAGCGCACTCGGGAAGCGTACTCAATCGGCGCGGCCACCACATTCCACGATGCGGGCTCCCGGCCACATCGGCTCGCCGGACGGCCCCGTACGAGGGGGAGGGCGCCGTTTACGGGGCGGGGACCGCTTCTCAGCCCTGGGGCCGCAGTGTCCAGGTGATGGACATCTCCCCGGTGACCGCTCCGTCCTCGCGCGTGATCTCGATCCGCACGGGGAATTCGGGCCGCTCGCCCGCGTCGAGTCCGGCCACCACATCGGCCACCGGGCGGCCGAGCCGGGCGGTCGCGGTGACCGGGCCCTTGGCGAGCTTCTTGTAGTCGATCTCGGCGCGCACGGCCAGCGGCACGGCCCGCCCGAGCTGGTCGCCGAAGGCGGCGAGCACGACCGCGCCGGACGCGGATTCGGCCAGGGTGAACATCGCCCCGGCGTGCGGTCCGCCGACGTGGTTGTGGAAGTCGGACTGGTCGGGCAGCCGCACCACGGCACGTTCCGCCGATGTCTCGACGAACTCCAGGTTCAGGGTGCGCACCATGGGCACGGTGGCCGCGAGCGTGTCGCCGATGGACGGCAGTGTCTCTGACATACCGGGGAAGTTACCACCGGGTAGCAATTTCAGGGAAGGGGCGGCCGTAGCCGCCGTCGGTGGCCCCATCTATCGTTACCGGCCATGTGGCCAGGACAGCAGCCGCCCGGGGGCGAGCAGAACCCGCAGGATCAGAATCCCTATCAGCAACCGGGATACCAACAGCCGAACCCGTACCAGCAGCCGGGTTATCAGCAGCCGAATCCGTATCAGCAGCCACAGCAGGGCTACCCCGGCCAGCCGGGGCAGCAGCCGGGCTACGGGCATCCGCAGAACCAGCCCGCACACGGCTGGAATTCGCCCTCCGGACCGGCCGGGGCACCCCAGCCGCCGCAGGACAAGAAGAAGCGCACGGCGACCATCGCGATCGTCGCCGCGGTGGCGGTCGTCGCGGCGGCCGTGATCACCGGCGTCGTCGTCCTGAACCAGGACGACGGCAAGGACGAGCAGGCGAAGCACGAGAAGAAGTCCACCGCCCCCTCGTCCTCGGCCGCCACCTCGGCCCCGGCCGGGGCCCCCTCCGCGGGCGGCGAGGACAACCCGCGCGCCGGGGGTGACACGGCCCAGGTGAAGCCGGTGATCCCGGGCTGGCAGACGGTCGTCAGCCCCAAGCGGCACGACGCCTTCGACGTGCCCGCGAACTGGTCGGTGAAGAAGCCGGACCTGAGCATCGGCTTCGAGGACGACAAGGGCAACCCGCTCGTCATCATGTCCGCCCCGGCCAAGTTCAAGGAAAACGCCTGCTCGGTCAAGGGCAAGGACGGCGAGGAGGAGACCAGCGGCATCGCCGGGACCGGCACCAAGGGCGCGCAGGGCGCCAAGACCGAGGCCTCCGCCGCCAAGATCGAGGCCGAGAACTGGGTCTACGCCGCCTTCGACCAGAAGCAGACCGGCACCCGCAAGGTCACCGACGCCAAGCCGTTCAAGAGCGACCACGGGCTCAAGGGTTACACCTCCACGGCGACGGTCACCGGCGTCAAGAAGACCGACAAGTGCGTCACGGACGGCAAGGCCGTCACCGTCACCTACACGGACGTCAACGGCGACTTCGCGACCTGGGTGCTCTACTCCGCCAAGGGCGTCAAGGACGAGGTCCCGGACGCCACCATCAAGAAGATCATGAGTTCGCTGCGTCCGGTGCGGGCCGAGGGCTCCTGACCATCCGAGGGCTCCTGATCAGCTGACCGAAGCGGCCGGAATCGAGTTGGACGCCGGGGCCCGCCCCCGGGGATAGTCCGCTGCGTGACCACTCCCCCGGCCCCGCGTCCCCGATCACCCCGCCCCGCCTGGGCGGGCCGCAACTACACACTGCTGACCGCCGCCGCGGTGGTGACGGGTCTCGGAAACGCCGGGGCCCTCATCGCGGCGGCGTTCGCGGTCCTGGACGCGGGCGGGGACGGCGGTGACGTCGGGCTCGTGGCCGCGGCCCGTACCCTCCCGCTCGTCGCCTTCCTGCTGATCGGCGGCGCGTTGGCGGACCGGCTGCCGCGGCACCGGGTGATGGTCGCGGCCAACGCCCTCAACTGCGCCTCGCAAGGCCTCTTCGCGGTGCTCGTGCTCACCGGTGAGGCGCGGCTGTGGCAGATGGCCGTGCTCGCCGCGCTCAGCGGCACCGGGCAGGCGTTCTTCGGCCCCGCCGCCGAGGGCATGCTGCTCTCCAGCGTGGACGCCGAACAGTCCGCCCGCGCCTTCGCGTTGTTCCGCGTCGGCACCAACGGCGCGCAGATCTGCGGTGCCGCGCTGGGCGGCGCGCTGGTGGCGATCGTCGGCCCGGGCTGGGTGCTGGCCATCGACGCCACCGCCTTCGCCGCCGCCGGGGCGCTGCGCGCGCTGCTCGACGTCAGCCACATCGCACCGCGCGAACCCGGCGGCGGCATGCTGCGCGATCTGCGCGAGGGCTGGCGGGAGTTCACGGGGCGGCCCTGGCTGTGGACCATCGTGCTGCAGTTCTCGGTCGTCAACGCGGTGGTGGCCGCGGCCGAGGCGGTGTACGGGCCGCTGGTCTCCGAGGAGCAGCTGGGCGGGGCGCGGCCCTGGGGGTTCGCGCTCGCGGCGTTCGGCGCGGGCACGGTCGTCGGCGGGCTGACGATGACGCGCTGGAGACCCCGTCGGCTGCTGTTCGCGGGCTCCCTGTGCGTGCTGCCGTTCGCCCTGCCGACGGCGGCGCTCGCCGTTCCGGTATCCGCGCCCGTGCTGTGCGCGGTGATGTTCGTCGCCGGGGCGTCGGTCGAGGTGTTCGGGGTGTCCTGGATGACCGCGCTGCACCAGGAGATCCCCGAGGACAAGCTGTCCCGGGTGGCGGCGTACGACTGGATGGGCTCCATCGCCATGGTCCCCCTCGCCACCGCCCTCGCGGGCCCGGCCGAGAGCGCCTTCGGGCGGTCGGTCGCGCTGTGGGGCAGCTCGTCGCTGATCCTGCTGCTGACCGTGGCCGTGCTGTGCGTACCGGACGTACGGAGGCTGCGGCGCCGCGAATCGGCACCGGTCGCGAAGGGGACGCCCGTGACCGAGCCGGTGGCGGCCCCGGAAAAGCTCTGAGAGCCGCCGCCGTACGTGCCGTGCCGTGCCGTCAGCCGATGCTGAACGCTCCGCCCGGCGGCTCCGGCGACGGCACCGCGTCCTCGTCCCGCACCGGCGCCGCGTGGCCGGTGAACCGCTCCAGCGCCGCCCCGTGCTCCACCCGCGCCGGGAACGCGTCGGCCGCGGTACGCCGCGCCAGCGCCCCGACCGGCAGCTCGCCCTGGGAGGCCACCAGCACCGCGTTGCCGAACCGGCGGCCGCGCAGCACAGCGGGCTCCGCGATCAGGCACAGATGCGCGAACGCCGTGCGGAACGTGGCCAGTTGGGAGCGGAGGAAGGTGAACGGCGCGCCGTCGGCGAGGTTGGCCGCGTACGTGCCCCCGGGGCGCAGCACCCGGGCCGCGGCGCGCGCGTAGGCGACCGACGTCAGATGCGCGGGCACCCGCGAACCGCCGAACACATCGGCCACGATGACATCGGCGGACGCCTCGGGCGCGGCCTCCAGCGCGGCGCGGGCGTCCGCCCGGCGCACCGCGATGCCCGCGCCGTCCGGCGGCAGCGGCAGCTGCTCGGCGACCAGCTCCAGCAGCCCGCCGTCGGCCTCGACGACCCGCTGCCGGGAGCCGGGCCGGGTGGCGGCCAGATAGCGGGGCAGGGTCAGCGCCCCGCCGCCCAGGTGCAGGACGTCCAGCGGCGCGCCGGGCTCGCCGGTCTCGTCGAGGACGTGGGCGAGCCGTCGCGCGTACTCGAACTCCAGGTGGCCGGGTTCGTCCAGGTCGACGTACGACTGGGGCGCGCCGTCCACCGTGAGCAGCCAGGCGCGCGGACGGTCCACGTCCGGCATCAGCTTGGCGGTGCCGTGGTCCACGGTCCGGGTCACGGGTATCGGCTCGTTCACCGTCCCATTGTGCCGTCCCATCACACCGTCCCGTTGTTCCGTCCCCTTGCGCCGTCCGTATGTGCCGTCCCCTTGCGCCGTCCCGGACAGGCCGCGGCTCCCGCTCGCCCCCCGGTGGGGTGGGCGAGCGGGAGCCCGCACTCGATCGAACGCCCCTACGGCTCGACGGTGAGCACCGTGCCCGCGCCCACCGTGCGGCCGCCCTCGCGGATCGCGAAGCCGAGTCCCGGCTCCAGCGGCACCGCGC
>Ga0307508_10007636_pt1 | contig 10055 bp, 10 predicted proteins | sample 9_EM_MG_FD_203089 | JGI IMG/M metagenome (GOLD analysis project Ga0307508, IMG submission 203089) | Populus trichocarpa ectomycorrhiza microbial communities from riparian zone in the Pacific Northwest, United States - 9_EM | ecosystem: Host-associated > Plants > Roots > Unclassified | place...
CACCCCGCGATGGCCGGGCCCCGGGCGCGGGTGCTGGTCATCGCCGGCGGCGACGGGATCGCCCTGGGCGAGGTGCTGCGCTACGCGGACGTGCGCTCCGCCACCGTCGTCGACTCCGACGGCCGCCTGATGCGGATCGCCCGCACGGACCCCGGCCTCGCCCTGCTGAACCGTCACTCCTTCCTCGACCCGCGCGTCCACGCCGTCCCCGCTGACCCCTTCGACTGGCTCCGCGACCGTCGCGGCCCGTACGACGTCGTCCTGGTGGACCTCCCCGACCCCTGCCTCTCCCGCAGCGCCAAGCTCTACTCCCAGGAGTTCTTCGGCCTCGCCGCCCGCGCCCTCGCCCCCGGCGGCCGCCTCGCCGTCCACGCCCCCGGCGATCTGTGGACCCTCGACGCCACCCTCCGGGCCGCCGGCCTGCACACCCTCCCCTACGCCCCCGGCGGCCCTCCCACCCCCGGCGGCCTCGACCTCGCCGCAGCCACCCCGCCCCACCTCCACCTGCCCGGCGTCAGGCTCCGCCCCCTGCGTGCTCCGGAGCGCGACTTCCCGCCGTCGACGCTGATGCGGCCGCGCCTTTAGGGGGGCCGGGTTGTGGGCAGGCGTTCCGCACGGCGGAACGGGTGGGCACAACCCGGCCACGGACGCGAGGCCAGGCACCCGTCACGAGGCAAGCCCGAAAAGACCCCGAACCGTGCCGCCGCCGATTAGGCTCCTTCGGCATGGACCATGAGGTGTTCGTTCCGTTTCCCGCCGAAGCGATCCGGCAGGCCCTCGCCGACCACGCCCGGGTCGCCCGGTCCGTACCGGGCCTGCAGCAGGAGGCGGGCGCGGAGGCCGAGGAGGACGCGATCACCGGCCGGCTCCGCCTCCGTATCGGCGGATCGACGATCACGTACCGCGGGACGCTCCGCCTCGCGGCGGGCGGCGCCGACCGCTTCACGGCCGAGGCGGAGGCGACCGAGGCCCGGGGCGCGGGCGCGGTGAAGCTCGCGATCGAGATCGGCCTTGAGCCCGCCGAGGGCGGGAGCGGCACCCTGCTCACCTTCAGCGGCACCGTGCAGGCGGACGGCGGACGGCTGGCCGAGTTCGAGCCGGGTACGGCGGAAGCCGCGGGCCACCGGCTGCTGGACCGATTCGTGGGCACGCTGACAACGGACCTTCCGGAGGCCGAGGAGGCCGAGGAGGCCGGGGACGACGCCGACGCCGAGGACGACGCGCTCCCCGAAGGCGTCACCGTCCCGGAGAGCGCGGCGGAGCTGGACCCCCTGGACGACTCGCTCGACAACCCCCTGGACTCCCTCGACCTCGAACCCGTCGACCCGGGCTCGGAACCGCCCGCCGAGGCCGCGCACGCGCGCCGCACGATGATCGGCCGCAGCGCCGAAGAGGTCGACCACGCCCCGCCGCGCGGCCGTTACGCCCCCGTACCGGCGCCGGAGCCGGCCTCCGCGACGGCGACGCTGCGCTGGGCGGCCCCGGCGGCGGCCGTACTGATCGCGGGAGCCGTGGTCGTAGGGCGGGTACTGCGGCGCCGGCGGTGACCGGTCCTCTAGGGTTTGTTCCGTGGCTGACCAAACTCGCGTACTGAGCGCCGGCGGCGCGACCCTGACGGTCCTTCCGGAGAACGGCTGCCGGATCGGCTCGCTCACCGTGGACGGCGTCGAACTCCTCCGCCAGGGCAGCCATTACGGCGCCTTCCCGATGGTCCCGTGGTGCGGCCGGACCGAGAACGGCCGCTTCCGCAACGGCGACACCGTCCACCAGATGCCGCTGGACGCCGGCCCGCACGCGATCCACGGCACCGGCCGCCACGCCGCGTGGCAGTCCGCGCCGGGGGCCACCGACACCGCCGCCGGCTTCTACTACGACCTCGCCGAGCCGTGGCCCTACCCCGGCCGGGTGACCCAGCTCTTCGAGCTCGGCGAGAACGCCGTCACCCTCACCCTCGGTGTGGAGACGTACGGCGACTCCTTCCCGGCGCAGGCCGGCTGGCACCCGTGGTTCCTGCGCAACCTGGGACAGGGCGGCCAGGACGCGGAGCCGTCCTTCACCCCCGGCTGGCAGGAGGAGCGCGGCGAGAACCACCTCCCCACCGGCCGCCGGATCGACCCGAAGCCGCGCCCCTGGGACGACTGCTTCGGCATGCCGGACGGCGTGGACGTCACCCTCACCTGGCCGGGTGAGCTGAGGCTCCGCGTCACCAGCCCCGCCGAGTGGGTCGTGCTGTACGACGAGCAGCCCGAAGCGTTCTGCGTGGAGCCGCAGTCGGGCCCGCCGAACGGCCTGAACAGCCTCCCTCACCTGGTCACGCCCATCGAGCCGCTGGAGATCAGCACGACCTGGACCTGGGAACGCCTCGGCTGATCGGGGCCTGAGCGGGGGCCGGGCCGGGGCCGGGCGAGCGATAACCTCGTAGCCATGACTGACGCCGACGACGCCCGCGAAGCCCTCCTTCAGCAGATCAAGGCCAAGGCCGTGGTCCACGGCAAGGTGATCCTCTCCTCCGGCCTGGAGTCCGACTACTACGTCGACCTGCGCCGGATCACCCTGGACGGCGAGGCCGCCCCGCTGGTCGGCCAGTTGATGCTGGACGCCACCGCCGACCTCGACTACGAGGCCGTGGGCGGGATGACGGCCGGCGCCGACCCCGTCGCGACCGCGATGCTGCACGCCTCCGCCGCGCGCGGGAAGCGGCTCGACGCCTTCTTCGTACGCAAGGCCGCCAAGGCCCACGGCATGCAGCGCCAGGTCGAGGGCCCGGACGTCAAGGGCCGCCGGGTGCTCGCGGTCGACGACACCTCCACCACCGGCGGCTCGCCGCTCGCCGCCGTCGAGGCGCTGCGCGAGGCCGGCGCCGAGGTGGTCGGCGTCGCGGTGATCGTCGAGCGCGGGGCCGCCCCGGCGATCGCGGCGGCCGGGCTCCCGTACCGCCAGGTGTACGGCCTTGAGGATCTCGACCTCGGCTGAAGCTGAGGCCGATGTTGAGGCTGAGGCTTTAGCGGCACTGAATCATCCCTAGCAGCCCGTTTCACGTGAAACCGGCCATCTGAGAAGATGCCCTCGACGATGACGTCGACCCCAGGTCAGGGTCACCCAAGGTCACAAAAACCCGCAGATCACAAGGAGCGGACAGATGCCCATCGCAACCCCTGAGGTCTACAACGAGATGCTGGACCGGGCGAAGGCAGGCAAGTTCGCCTACCCGGCCATCAACGTCACCTCGACCCAGACCCTGCACGCCGCGCTGCGGGGCTTCGCGGAGGCGGAGAGCGACGGCATCGTCCAGATCTCCACCGGCGGCGCCGAGTTCCTGGGCGGCCAGTACAGCAAGGAAATGGTCACCGGCTCGGTCGCGCTCGCCGAGTTCGCGCACATCGTCGCCGAGAAGTACCCGGTCACGGTCGCGCTGCACACCGACCACTGCCCCAAGGACAAGCTCGACGGCTACGTACGCCCGCTCCTCGCGGTCTCCGCCGAGCGCGTCGCCCAGGGCCGCAACCCGCTGTTCCAGTCGCACATGTGGGACGGCTCGGCCGAGACCCTGGCCGACAACCTGGCCATCGGCCAGGAGCTGCTGGCCCTGGCCGCCGCCGCCAGGATCATCCTTGAGGTGGAGATCACCCCGACGGGTGGCGAGGAGGACGGCGTCAGCCACGAGATCAACGACGAGCTCTACACCACCGTCGACGACGCGCTCCGCACCGCCGAGGCCCTCGGCCTGGGCGAGAAGGGCCGCTACCTGCTGGCCGCCTCCTTCGGCAACGTCCACGGCGTCTACAAGCCGGGCAACGTGGTTCTGCGCCCCGAGCTGCTCAAGGACCTGCAGGAGGGCGTCGCCGCCAAGTACGGCAAGAGCTCGCCGTTCGACTTCGTCTTCCACGGCGGCTCCGGCTCCACCGAGCAGGAGATCGCCACCGCGCTGGAGAACGGCGTCGTGAAGATGAACCTCGACACCGACACCCAGTACGCCTTCACCCGCCCGGTCGCGGACCACATGTTCCGCAACTACGACGGTGTCCTGAAGGTCGACGGCGAGGTCGGCAAGAAGTCCACCTACGACCCGCGCACCTGGGGCAAGCTCGCCGAGGCGAGCATGGCCAAGCGCGTGACCGAGGCCTGCGCGAACCTGCGCTCCACGGGCACGAAGCTCAAGTAGCGGTTCGTGCGAAGGGCCCGGCACCTCGGCGCGAGGTGCCGGGCCCTTCGTCGTACGCCTGACGTCGCGACGCACGGCGGCAGGGCAGACTGGGCCCATGTCCATTCACGAGAACCTGCTCGGGGGTCCGCCCCCGACCCATCTGCCCGACGACCCGGAGCCGCGCGAGATGCTCGCCTCCGGCACCGCCCCCGCCGAGGTCGCCGCCAAGTACCCGGTCTCGTCGCTCGCCTGGGCACAGCTCGCCGACGACGCCTTCGAGGGCGGCCGGGTCGTGGAGTCGTACGCCTACGCCCGTACCGGCTACCACCGCGGCCTGGACGCGCTGCGCCGCAACGGCTGGAAGGGCCACGGCCCGGTGCCGTGGGAGCACGAGCCCAACCGCGGTTTCCTCCGCGCGCTGCACGCCCTCGCGCGCGCCGCGCAGGCGATCGGCGAGCAGGAGGAGTACGAGCGCTGCTCCGCCTTCCTGCGCGACTCCTCGCAGACCGCGGCCGACACCCTCGGCTGACCTCGGCCGGAGCCCTCTTGCGGGGCCCACCGTGCATCACGCATGATTCGCGGTGGGTCCCGGCGACGCGTACGTCGCGCGCGGGCCCGAGGGGACCGGAGTTCCGCAGCCGACGGGCGCGGGACGGACCGCTACCCGGTAACTCTTCTCGACGGAGAAACCGTGTCCCAGCACCACCACGAGCCGAACGAGCTCAGCAGCCCCCCGAATTTCGACTTCGCGGGCACCACCCCGTACGAGGACTACGTCCAGGCGGACGTCCTCACCCACCTCCAGCACCCGCTCTCCGACGATCCCGGCGAGATGGTCTTCCTGGTCACCACCCAGGTCATGGAGCTGTGGTTCACCGTCATCGTCCACGAGTGGCGCACCGCCGCGCAGGCCCTGCGCGGCGACGACCTGCCCACCGCGATGGCCGCGCTGAAGCGCAGCACGTACGAACTGGAGTCGCTCAACGCCTCCTGGAAGCCGCTCGCCCACCTCACCCCCGGCCAGTTCAACGCCTACCGCAGCGCCCTCGGCGAGGGCTCCGGCTTCCAGTCCGCGATGTACCGGCGGATGGAGTTCCTGCTCGGCGACAAGTCCGCGTCGATGCTCGTCCCGCACCGCGGCGCGCCGCGCGTCCACGCCGAACTGGAGAAGGCCCTGCAGGAGCCGAGCCTCTACGACGAGGTGCTCGGCTTCCTCGCCCGGCGCGGCCACGAGGTGCCGGCCGCCATCCTCACCCGTGACCTGGCGCAGCGCTACGACGCCGACCCGGGCGTCGAGCAGGTCTGGCAGCGGATATACGCCGGCCCGGACCAGGACGGCGTGGCGGTCCGGCTCGGCGAGGCGCTGACCGAGGTCGCCGAACTGGTGTGGCGCTGGCGCAACGACCACCTGGTCGCCACCCGCCGCGCGATGGGCGCCAAGACCGGCACGGGCGGCTCCGCCGGCGTGGCCTGGCTGGAGAAGCGCGCGGCCAAGAACGTCTTCCCCGAGCTCTGGACGGCCCGCAGCCATGTCTGACGACCTCGCCCTCAGGGCGGAGCGGCTCGACGCCGCCGACGAACTCGCCAAGGTCCGCGACCGCTTCGTGCTCGACGACCCGGAAGAAACGGTCTATCTCGACGGCAACTCGCTCGGCGCGCTCCCCGCCGCCGTCGGCCCCCGCCTCCAGGACGTCATCGCCCGCGAGTGGGGCAGGCTGCGCATCCGCTCCTGGGACGAGAGCGGCTGGTGGACCGCACCCGAGCGGATCGGCGACCGCATCGCCCCGATCGTCGGAGCCGCGCCCGGCCAGATCGTGACCGGCGACTCGACCAGCGTGAACGTCTTCAAGGCGGTCGTCGCCGCGATACGCATGGCCGGACCCGGCCGTGACGAGGTGCTGGTCGACGCGGCCACCTTCCCCACCGACGGCTACATAGCCGAGTCCGCCGCCCGCATGACCGGCTGCCGGATCCGGGCCGTGGCCGCCGCCGACCTGGCCGCGCAGATCGACGCCAACACCGCCGTGGCCCTGGTCAACCACGTCGACTACCGCACCGGCCGCCTCCACGACCTCCCCGGCATCACCGCCGCGGCCCACGCCGCCGGCGCCCTGGTCGTGTGGGACCTGTGCCACAGCGCGGGCGCCCTCCCGGTCGGCCTGGACGAGCACGGCGTCGACCTCGCCGTCGGCTGCACGTACAAGTACCTCAACGGCGGACCGGGCTCCCCGGCCTATCTCTACGTACGCCGCGATCTCCAGCCCCGCTTCGACTCCCCGCTGCCCGGCTGGAACTCCCACCGCGACCCCTTCGCCATGGAGGCCGCCTACCGGGCGGCCGAGGGCAGCCCGCGCGGCCGGGTCGGCACGCCGGACATCCTCTCCCTCCTCGCGCTGGACGCCGCCCTGGACGTCTGGGACGGGGTCGCCATCGAGGCCGTACGGGCCAAGAGCCTCGCCCTCACCGACTTCTTCCTGGAGTGCGTCGCGGCGTACGTCCCGGCAGGGCTCGTCGAGTCGGTGACCCCGGTGGCTCACGAACAGCGCGGCAGCCAGATCGCGCTGCGCTGCGCGGGGGCGGACGAGGTGATGCGGGCACTGATCGCCGGGGGCGTGGTCGGCGACTTCCGGCCGCCGGATATCCTCCGCTTCGGCTTCACCCCGCTCTACACGAGTCACGCGGACGTCCTGCGCGCCGCGCGCACGCTCGGGTCCGTACTCGGATCCGTATCGGAAGGAATCACGTAAGGCATGCCCAATGAGGAGGAGTCGGCCTTCGCGCACGCGCCCGTACCCCCGGACGCGACCGCCGCGTACGGCGAACTGCCCGACCAGCTGGTCGACTTCTACCGGCCGGGCCGCCTGCTCGCAGGGCGGCCCGCGCCGCTGGTCGTGCTCTTCCACGGCGGGGCGTGGCGCTCGGCCTACGACCGCGCGCACATCTCGCCGCTCGCGGCCTTCCTCGCCCGGCGGCACGGCTTCGCGGTCGCGTCGGTCGAATACCGACGCGGGCGGGACGGGGGCGACGGGAGCGGCGCGCTCGCCGGCCGGTGGCCCGACACCCTGGACGACGCCGCGGCCGCCACCGAGGCCGTGGCCGCCCTCGCCGTGGCGGCGCTCGGCGAGGATGCCGTCGACCCGCGCCGCGTCGTCCTCGCCGGGCACTCCGCCGGCGGCCACCTGGCCCTGTGGGCCGCCGCCCGCCACGTACTTCCGTCCGATTCCCGCTGGCACCGCACCACACCTCCCCCGTTGCGCGGCGTCGTCGCCCTCGCGCCCGTCGCGGACCTCACCTCCGCGCGGGCGCTGGACGTGTGCTCCGACGCCGCAGTCCAGTTCCTCGGCGGACCCGAGCCCGAGCACTTCGAGGCGCGGCTTCCCCACGCCGATCCCGCCGTGCTGGTCCCCACGGGTATCGCCACCACCATCGTGCAGGGTGCCACTGACATTGTCGTTCCGCCGCAGGTCGCCGAGGCCTTCGCGGACGCCTCCGCCAAGGCGGGCCAGGAAATCCAGCTCACCGTCCTCGACGGCGTCGGGCACTTCCCGCTCATCGACCCCTCGGCGCACGCGGCCGTCGTCGTGGCCGAGGAGATCACGCAGCTCGCCTGGTAGCGGAGCGGCCCCGTAGTACCTGAGATGTACGCGCGGACATCATCTCCGCAGGTGACGACGGCGCCCTCGCCGCTGCCTACTGTTGAGAACGTGACCGAGACCAGCCAGACGACCCCCCAGCCCTCCTCGCCGACCGAGCTCCGCATAGCCCGCGACGCGCTCGGCGCCTTTCGCCAGGACCTGTTCACCGACGCCCTCGCCTTCCGGCCGTCGCAACCGCTGCCCGACGGCCACGTCCTGCTCCGGGCGCTGCCGCGGCGCATCCACCCGCAGGTCCGCTGGCTGCCCCAGGCCTGGATCGTCGCGTTCACGCTCTTCCTGATGCTCGTGGCAGTGGGGGTCGACGACGGGCCGGAAGGCGGCATCTTCGCCCTGCTCACCGGGGCGCCGCTGCTCTTCATGCTCTTCCGGCCGCTCGGCGGCTGGTGGCTGTCCTTCGCGGCGACCGTCTTCACCGGAGTGGCACCGGCCGACGACTTTCCCTGGCCGTGGACCCCCACCGGATTCGTTTCCCACATCACCGTGATGGTGTTCGTCGCCACCCGCTCCAGGCCGCGCGTCGCCGCCGAGATGTGGCTGCTCACCGTGTTGCTGGGCCTCTTCTTCACCCTTACCAGCGGCGGGCGCCCGCCGGCCGTCGTCCCCATGGCCATCGTCTCCGGCATCCTGCTCCTCGCCGCCGTCGCCGTACGCGGTCTGCGCGAGTCCAAGCAGGAGGTCGCCGCCCAGGTCGCCGTCACCGAGGTCGAGCGCTCGCGGCGTACGGTCCTGGAGGAGCGCACCACCATCGCCCGCGAGCTCCACGACGTGGTCGCCCACCACATGTCCGTCATCGCCATCCAGGCCGAGGCCGCGCCCTACCGCGTCGACAACCCGCCCGAGGAACTCACCCGCAGCTTCGCCGTCATCCGCGAGAACGCCGTCATCGCCCTGACCGAACTCCGCCGGGTCCTGGGCGTCGTCCGCGCCGAGGACTACGAGGCGCCGCAGGCGCCACAGCCCACCCTCGCGGTCCTGGACTCCCTCCTGGCCAACGTCCGCGACGCCGGCCTCACCGTCGACAAGGTCGTCACCGGCGCCGTCCGCGACCTCCCCCAGGGCGTCGAGCTCTCCGCCTACCGCATCATCCAGGAAGCCCTCAGCAACACGCTGCGCCACGCTCCCGGCGCCTCCGCCCGCGTCGAGCTCTCCTACGTCCCCGTAGGCCTCGGCCTCCGCATCCTCAACGGCCCGCCCACCGGAGCCCCGCAACCCTCACCCGGCGCCGGCCACGGCCTCCTCGGCATGCGCGAGCGCGCGGCCGTACTCGGCGGCGAGGTCACGGCCGAGCAGACCCCCGACGGCGGCTACGAAGTCATCGCCTTCCTCCCCGTGGGGAGCGAAGCGTGAGTGCCCTTCCCCTGACCCCCATCCGTGTCCTCATCGTCGACGATCAGATGATGGTCCGCGAGGGCTTCTCCGTCCTCCTCAACGCCCAGCCCGGCATCGAGGTCGTCGGCGAGGCCGTCAACGGCCACGAGGCCATCGCCCAGGTCGCCGCCCTCCGCCCCGACGTCGTCCTCATGGACATCCGCATGCCCGAGCTCAACGGCCTCGAAGCCACCCGCGAGATCATCGCCGCCGACGCCTCCGCCAAGGTCCTCGTCCTCACCACCTTCGACCTCGACGAATACGTCTACCAAGCCCTCCGCGCCGGCGCCTCCGGCTTCCTCCTCAAGGACGCCTCCGCCCAGCAACTCGCCGACGGCGTCCGCATCGTCGCCGCCGGCGAAGCGCTCCTCGCCCCCGCCGTCACCAAACGCCTCATCGCCGAGTTCTCCCGCCTCGGTTCCCCCCGGCCCCCCGCCCAGGACCGCGTCGGAGACCTCACGGAACGGGAGACGGAGGTGCTCGTGCTCGTCGCCCAGGGGCTGTCCAACGCGGAGATCGCCTCGCACCTGGTCGTCGCCGAGTCGACGGTCAAGACACACGTAAGCCGCGTCCTGGTGAAGCTCGGACTCCGGGACAGAACGCAGGCTGCGGTCTTCGCCTATGAGGCCCGGCTGGTGACGCCGGGAGGGTGAGGGCGGCTGGAGGGAGGGGCGTAGTGGGGGCGTACGTGCGCAGATGAGAAGCACGCCGGATACCCTCCGGAGGCATGAGCACAGCAGAGCAGCAGCCCGCGTTCGACCCGTGGTCCTCGGACTTCGTGGCGAACCCCTACCCGGCGTATGCCGCGCTGCGCGCAGCGGGCCGGGCGCATTGGTTCGAGCCGAGCCGGCAGTGGCTCATCCCGCACTATGAGGATGTGAGCGCGC
>Ga0307508_10007637_pt1 | contig 10055 bp, 11 predicted proteins | sample 9_EM_MG_FD_203089 | JGI IMG/M metagenome (GOLD analysis project Ga0307508, IMG submission 203089) | Populus trichocarpa ectomycorrhiza microbial communities from riparian zone in the Pacific Northwest, United States - 9_EM | ecosystem: Host-associated > Plants > Roots > Unclassified | place...
ATGCCCAGGCCGAGGAACGACAGGCCCGAGGCCAGGATCATCGACACCGCGATCAGGCTGGTGGCGTAGACGAAGACGGGCCCCAGCACGTTGCCCAACACGTGCACCCGCACGATGGTGAAGGCGTTGGCACCCGAGGCGCGGGCCGCTTCCACGTAGTCGCGCCCGCGCACCTGCGTGGTCACGCTCTCGGCCACGCGTGCGATCTGCGGGATGAAGACCACCGTCAGCGAGATCAGCGAGTTGAAGACCCCCGCACCCAGCACGCCCGACAGCGCGATGGCCAGCAGCACCGAAGGGAAGGCGTAGAACACGTCGATCGTGCGCATGATCACGGTGTTGACGAGGCCGCCCGCGTACCCGGCGAGGATGCCGATCGCGCCGCCGATGCCGAAGGCGCAGATCACCGGTGTGATGCCGATGAACAGCGACAACCGCGCGCCGACGATCAGGCGCGACAGCATGTCGCGGCCGAGTTCGTCGCTGCCGAAAGGCAAGCCGGCGGTGCCGATCGGCTTGAGCCGTTTGAGCATGGCCGACTGGTACGGGTCGGCCGGTGCCAGCCACGGGCCGAAGACCGCCAGCGCAATCAGCAGCAGAACCACCAGCGCGGCGCCGACCGCGACCGGGTCGCGCGTGAAGCGCAGTGCTGCCGATGTCCAGTAGCCGCGCGAGCGCTGCATCGGCAGCGCCGCTGCGTCGGCGGCAAGCGAAGAGGAGGCCGTCATGGTCATCCTGGGTCAAGAGCGCGCGATGCGCGGGTCGAGCAAGGTCTGCAGCACGTCAACCAGCAGGTTCAGCACCACGAAGAACATGGCCAGCACGAGGATGGTGCCCTGGAGCAGCGGCAGATCGCGTTGAAAGATGGCCGAGTTCAGCAGGAAGCCGGTGCCGGGCCACGAGAACACCGTCTCGATCAGGATCGAGCCACCGAGCAGGTAGCCCAGTTGCAGCCCCATCACCGCGAGCGCCGTGGGCGCCGCGTTCTTCACCATGTGGCGGAACACGCCGAAGTGCGTGAGGCCCTTGGCGCGCAGGCCGACGATGAACTCCTGGTCGAGGATGTCGGCCACCAGTGCGCGCACCGTGCGCGCGATGATGCCCATCGGGATCACCGACATCGTGATCGCAGGCAGCACCAGGAACTGGAGGTGCTCCCAATCCCACGCCCAGTCGTCCGAGCCGCCCGGCCCGGCGCCGGTGGCCGGCAGCCACATCAGCTGCGACGAGAAGACGATCACCATCACCATGCCCAGCCAGTAGTGCGGCACGCTCACGCCGAGGATCGACAGCATCGACGCGGCGCGGTCGAGCCACGAATTGCGGAAGTAGCCCGCGACGAAGCCGAAGAGGCTGCCCAGCACGAAGCCGATCACGGTCGCCACCACCGCCAGGCGCAGCGTGTTGCCCACCGCGGTGAGCACCTCGCCGGCCACTGCGCGGTTGCTCGCAATGGACACGCCGAGGTCGCCGTGCATCGCGCGCCAGGTCCACATCGCGAACTGCTCGGGCAGCGAGCGGTTGAAGCCGTAGAGCTCGCGCAGCCGCGCTTGCAGTTCGGCCGACGCGTCGGGCGGCAGGATCGAGACCAACGGGTCGCCCGGCGCCAGGTGGACGAGCGCAAAGCAGACCAGGGCCACGCCGACCATGATCGGCACGGCGTAGAAGATGCGGCGCAGGAGGTAGGCGAGCATGGGCGGTGGTGCGGCGAAGCGGGTTCGTCAGTCCATCGTCATCGTGGCGATGTCGATGAACCAGCTCTTGGGCTGCACGACGTTCTTGACCTTGGGCGACATGGCGCGCGGGCCCACGTCGTGCGCGATCCAGACGAAGGCCGCGTCTTCCACGATGCGTGCATGCAGCTTGGCGAGCGCGGCGTCGCGCGCCTTGTCGTCGAAGCTGGTGCGGGCATCGGCCACCAGCTTGTCGATCTCGGCGTTGCCGTAGTAGCCCCAGTTGTTGGACACCGGCGGGTAGGTCTTGGTGCTGGCGAAGCGCACCATCGCGAAGAACGGGTCCATCGCCGCGAAGCTGATGTTCACCGCGCTGGAGCCGTTGGCCGACGCGTCTTTTGCGCCCTTGCGCCAGTTGGTGAACAGCGTGTTCCATTCGATCACGTCGAACTGCACATCGAAGAAGCATTGCTTGAGCGACTGCTGCACGAACTCGTTCATCGGCAGCGGCTGCATCTGGCCCGAGCCCGAGGCCGAGATCTGCACCTTGACCTTCACGGGCTTGGCGGCCGAGAAGCCCGCTTGCGTCATCAGTGCCTGCGCGGCCTTCACGTCGTACTTGATGTCGAACTTCGGGTTGCCCCACCACGGGTGGCCCGGGGGCACCGTGCCCTTGGGCTCGGCCATCATGCCGCCCAGCAGCTGCTTCAGGCCGTCGCGGTCGACGCACAAATTGGCCGCTTGGCGCACGCGCTTGTCGAGCCACGGCGAACCTTCGACGAACGACAACTGCCACGGCCACACGTGCGGCTGTGCGTTCGAGTAAATCTTGAAGCCGCGCTGCGTGATCTGCGCCATCGCATCAGGCGCGGGCGCTTCGATCCAGTCGACCTGACCGCCGAGCAGCGCGGCCGTGCGCGCATTGGCCTCGGGCATCGGCAGCAGCACGACCTTGTCGATCTTGGGCACGCGCTTGGCGTCCCAGTAGCTCTTGTTGGCGGCGAGTTCGAGGCGCTCGCGGGCCAGGAAGCGCGTGACCTTGAACGGCCCCGAGCCCGCCGGGTCGGCCGCGAAGGTGCTCCAGGCCGCCTTTGCGCGGTCCGCCGGTGCGGTGACGTTGGCGGGCACGGCCTTGAGCTTGGCCTCCCACTGGGCTGGCGAGGCCATGAACAGGTTGGTCAGGTTGATCGGCAGGAAGGCGTCGGGCTCGCTGGTGGTCAGCTCCACCGTCAGGTCGTCGACCTTGCGCGCCGAGACCAGCGTAGGCATGCGCGAGGCGGTCACGCCCACCTGGCTGGGGTCGAAATGCGGAGCCTCCTTGTCGAGCACCTTGCGCACGTTCCAGACGACGGCATCGGCGGTGAAGGCCGAGCCGTCATGGAACTTGACGCCGGGGCGCAGCTTGAAGACCCACTTGGTCTTGTCCTTCGCGTCGACCGCCCAGGAGCTTGCGAGCCCGGGGATCACCGTGCTGGGCACATCGGTCTTCGACAGATCCCATTGCGTGAGCGCGTCGTAGATCGGGATGCCGGTGAAGCGGTTGCCCTCGAAGCCCTGGTCGGGCTGGCCGAGCGTGCGCGGGATGTCGGCGGCCGTCATCGCGATGCGCAGCGTCTTCTCCTGCGCGAACGCAGCAGGCTGCGCGAGCGCCAGTGTCAACAATGCGGCACAGGTGGCCAGGGGTTTCAGACCAAGGGCGGTAGCAGCATGCTTCACGAAGGACTCCTGTTCAGAACAAAGGTGGATTTGATGGCGACATGCCTCGGCCAACATCCGTTCGCCCTGAGCCTGTCGAAGGGTGCGCCGTGCACTGCGCTGGCTTCGACAGGCTCAGGGCGATCGGGAATACAGGCTCAGCCCGAACGGATGTAAGGTGAAGCCGAGCTTTTTCACCAATCAGGAAGGTGGATGTGGATGGCATCAAGCTTGTGACCACAGGCGCTCGCAGCGCACGCGGCGCAGGTCCATTTCGACTTCCATGTCGACGATCGGCGGGCGCGTCAGGTGCCAGGTCAGGCCGGCCGACAGCTTGCCGCGGCGGATGATTTCGTGTTCCACCAGCGGGCCGATGTCGTGCACCGTGTAGGCCTGCACAACGCTCGCGTCGGCCCAGCCGAAGCCCAGGCCGGCGGCGCGCCGTTCCATCTCGGTCATCACGTAGCGAAGCTTTTCGCGCAGGCCATCGAGGCTGGTGTCGCCGAGCCGCACCATGCTTTCGCGGTAGCTCGCCTGGCCGTCGCGGGACTCGCCGCCGCCCGACACCACGAAGCTCGCCGGGCCGGGCGCCGCGTCAGCCTGGACGGTGTATGAGAAGGCATGGAAAGCCGGTGCAGAAGGCACGTTCACCACCGGGCAGACATTGGTGCGCGCCACCGGGTTGCGGCCCTCGCGCAGCAGGCCCCACGATTCGAGCGTGTCCGCGTAGCGGCGGTTGAAGGCCTCGAAGCCGGCTTCTGAGAACGGGGCCGGCGAGCGCAGCTCGCAGGCACACAAGGCTGCGAGCGGGCGCCCTACCGAGGCCAGGTGGGTCGCGATGGCCTTGAAGCCTTCGGCCAGCGGAACCGGCTGTGTGAACAGCATGCGGTCGATGGCATGGCCCGGCTGCGCGGCCACGCCGCCCGAATACTGAAACACGCCTTTCAGGTAGCGGTAGCCGCCATCAGGGAAGTTCACCAGCTCAGCCGCTTCTGCCATTCGATCGCTCCGGGTTCCCGCCCAGTGTAGGAAGCGGCTGCGCTATCGAGGAGACGGTTTCGGGCACGCGCTCGTTGCCGAAATCAGAACGCGCGGCCGCTTTGCCGCCGTAGCGGCCCATGGCGGTGGTGAGCAGTTCCAGCAGCACGCGTGCGGCCGGCGACAGCCGCTGCGTCGGAAAGGTGACGAGGCTCGTCGCGGTCTGGGCGAAGTCGCGCTCCTTGAGCGGCACGGCGCAGAGGTCGCCGTTCGACACGTCATGCAGCGCCGCGTAGCGCGGCATCAGCGTGACCAGCTTGCCGTTGCGCACCACGCCGCGCGCCATCTCCAGTGTGTTGGTCTCGATCGCGAGTTCGAGGTCCACCTGCAGCTTGGCCGCGATGCGGTCGACCAGGTGCCTGATCTGGAACGAGCGGTCGGGCAGCGCCAGGCGCTCGGTGGCCAGCTCGCGAAACGAGATCGAGCGCTTGCCCGCCAGCGCGTGCGTGGGCGCGACCAGCGCGCACAGCGGCTGCTCCAGCCGCGCATGCTCGCGCAGCCCATGGCGCTCGCCGAGGTTGAAGGCCAGCGCCATGTCGATGCGGCCGGCCTGCAGTGCCTCCACCACGGCACGCGAGCCGACCACCGACACCTGCACCTTCACCTGCGGATGGCGCTCCTGGTAGCGGGCGAGGTTGCTGGCCAGGAAGTGCCCCACCATGCCCTCGACGCTGCCGATGCGCACCACGCCCGACGGCTTGCCGACCAGCTCTTGCAGCATGGCGCGCAGCGTGTCGCTCTCCTGCACTGCGGTTTCTGCATGCGCGAGCACCAGCTCGCCGGCCGGTGTGAGGGCCGTGCGGTTGGCGCGGCGGTCGAGCAGCAAGACCTTCAACTCGGCCTCGAGGTTGGCGATCTGCCGGCTGATGGCGCTGGGCGCGATGCCCAGGCTTTCGGCAGCGGCGCGCAGCGAGCCGGTGCGCGCGGTCTCGCGGAAATAGAGCATGGCAGTCGACAGCATCGTGGCCTCCTCGCAGCAGGCTGTGGGCGTCACGCCAATGCAATTCGCGTGCCGCTCGGCCCGGGCGCGGCGGGAACTCTCGTTCCTGCTTTCGCTTGGCCCGGTTGTTCCATCGTCTCATGCCCTTCGGCAAGCTCTCAGGGCGTCAACCGCTTCAGGTCGCGCAGCGTGATCGTGCCGCTGTCCAACGCGATGACCTCTTCCTTGCGCCACCGTTTGAGCGTGCGCGTCACCGTCACCCGGGAGGTGCCGGTCATCGACGCGATCTGCTCGTGCGTCAACCGGATCTTGATCCGGGTGCCGGCCGGTCCTTCTTCGCCGTACAGGTCGGCAAGCCGCCGCAAGAGTTCTGCGAGGCGCCCTTCAGGAGCCTGCGATGCGAGGCGCTCCACCCGCACCGCAACCACACGCTGCTTGATGCCGGCAATGCGCAGCAGCGCAAGGGCAAACTCCGGGTCCTGGCGAAACGCCTCGCCCAGGTTGTTGGCGTCGAACTCGATGGCTTCGACCTTCTCTGAGGCGTACGCAGCAGAAAAGCGCGGCCCCCCGTCGAACGCGGCCGCTTCGCCGCACACCGCCCAGCGCCCCATGATCTCCAGAATGAACTCATTTCCTTCGCTGGAGACCACGCTGACTTGCACCCGGCCGCTCAGAAGAAAGTAGAAGCGGCTGTCGACCTCCCCCTGCCGGTAGAGATACGCCCCCTTCTCGAAGACGCGCCGCTGCCCGAACGGCGTGGCGCGGATCAAGGGGCCGGCCAGCGGGTATTCGAGAAACCAGGTCTCAGTCGGCTGTCGCATGGGAAGCGGCGGTGGTGGGTGCCTCGACATCATGCAGCGCTTGCGGCCTCCAACTGGCCGGACGCATGCAAGACGAAAGCGTCTTCTTCGATTCCGGGCGGCGCATCGCTCATATGCGCGCGCCGGCCGGCAGCTCGACACCCAGTTGCTGGCGGCCATACAGCTCTGCCGCGGGTTCGGCCTGCAACAGAAAGTGCGAGGCCATGCAATGCAGATCCCGGAAGTGCTGCTCCACCGGCCCTTCCGGCAGCAGGCTGCCGCCGAGGTTGCGCACGAGGCGCATCGCACCGGTGACCGCGGTGCTGGCGACAGTGGGTGCATCGGCGCGGTAGCGCGTGCGCTGCTCGGCCGTGAAGCGTGCGCCGCTGTGCGCCACGGAAGCCATCTCGTGCACGTCGTTCATCAGCAACGCGTAGGCCATGCCGATCTCGCTGGCCGCCTGGCCTGCGACGACGTGGGTGAAGTGGTCGGCGCTTTACTGCGCGCCGGTCGACTTCAGGATGCGCTTGCCCACGACGTCTCGGTAGGTGTCGAGCATGCCGTAGGCAACGCCGACCACGGCCGCGGCGATCGACATCGCGAACAGCGGGTTCAAGGGCAGGCGCCTTGCAGCGGGAGCGCTGTCGCCGCCCTCGTTGGCGGCACACTGGGCGGCGTTCCAGTTCAGCGTGCGCCATGACGGGACGAACTCGTTGTCGAGGTACACGTCCTTGCTGCCGGTGCCCTGCATGCCGCTGACGTGCCAGCTGTCGTGGTCGATTCGGAAGCTCGGCTGCGGCACGAGCATCAGGTACTGCTCGACCCCCTGGCCGGTCTGCACCGGTGCCATGACGCACAGCCAGGTGGCAATGTCGACGCCCGATGCGTACTGCCACATGCCGTTGATGCGGTAGCCGCTGCCTTCGGGAACGGCGGTGACACCGCGCGCGACACCACCGCTGAGCACGGGCACGACGGCATCGCTGCCGTCGGCAAACACGTCGGCCTGCGCGCGTTCGTCGAACAGCCCGACGAGCCAGGGGTGCAGCCCGGCCAGGCTCAAGATCCACGCCGTCGCGCTGTCGCCCCGCGCGATCTCGCGCGTGACTTCCCAAAGCACCGCCGGGCCCAGGCCGTAGCCGCCATGCGCTTGCGGCTGGCAGATGCGGAAGAAGCCGCGCTCCCGGAGCATTGAAATCGCGTCGGCCGACAAGCGCCGATCGCGAACGTGTTGGGCGCGCAGCTTCCGCAACGGGCCGATGCAATCGCGCGCCAGTGCGACCAAGGTCTCGGGCGTCTGCGAAGGAGAGGCCAGCCTCATGGCCGCGCTTCCTCCACGCTGAACACCACTTCGACTTCGACCAGCCAATCGGGCGCGGCCAGGCCACTCACGACGACCGTGGTCATCGCCGGCCTGGCATCGCCCAGCCAGGCGGCGCGTGCCTGCGCGAGCAGGGGGATCTGCGCGCGCGCCAGCACGTAGGCGTTGATGCGCACGAGCGCCTCGACGCCGACGCCATGGTGCGCGAGCAGGGCCGCCAGGTTCTTCATCACCTGCTCGGCCTGGACTTTGAAGTCGGGGTTGATCGAGCCGTCCGGCGCGATGCCGAGCTGCCCCGAGGTGAACACGAGCCTGGAACCTGCAGGAACCTCGACCGTGTGGGAGTAGATGTTCTTGTAGGGCGGTGCGACCGCCGTGGGGTTGCTCTTACGCAGCATGTCTTTCTCCTTAATGACACTCTTCCAAAAAGCGGTAGCGGCCGTTCAGGTACACGAGCGCTCCGCGCGATTGATCGGGCAGCACCATCGACTTCACGTTGCCGTAGACGACCGTGACCTTTCAGTATTGCTGCGTGTTCACGACGACCTCCAATTGAGCGGGTGGAAGCACTGTAGGAACAAGCGCGCAGCTCGGTCTGTATAGCTCGATACCTCGTGCCCAATCAGGCTACGGGGCAGCACGGCTTTGCTTGACCGGCAGGCGATCGAGCAGCCGCTCAATCGCCGCATCGGCGTCCGACTCGGTGCCGAGAACGATGGAGGTGCTGAGCCGAACCGAACCACTGAGCCGCTCGACCACCGACTCGATGTCCTGCACCGACTTGACGGTCAGCTGCAGCACGTAGCTGTCGTCGCCCGTCACCTTGTGCACTTCCTGAACCTCCGGGCAGCTTTCGAAGGCCTTGAGCAAGGCGGGGCCCCGGCCGGCGTCGGCGGCCACGCGCATGAACGCCTGCACACCGAAGCCGAGCTTGGCCAGGTCGATGCGTGCCGCGTAGCCTGTGATGACGCCCGCGTCTTCGAGCCTGCGCACACGCTCCGCGACGGCAGGGGCCGACAGGCCGATGCGCTCGGCGAGCGCCTTGGTCTGGATGCGGCCTTCGCGCAGCAGGTACAGCATCAGCTGCCTGTCGATGTCATCGATGATCATTGAGAACTTCGGAGCTGCATGCCATGGACGAGTGGTGTTGCTGCAATCAATCGGCGTAGGCCGCGGATCGTGTGGACGCTCGCGAGTGAACTGGGTGTCGTGGTGCAGCAGATGACGACGTGCGCACGGTCCTCTTCGATCGCTTTGCGAACCAGACTCACCGACTTGCCCGGGTCCGAGGCGTCGTCGTACTGGACGACGGTGACCTTGAACGGAAGCTTCGCCCTGAGCAGCCAGGTCGTCTGGAACAACTCGATCGCATTGCGCTCCGGCGCGCCGAGCGCCGATGCAGGGCCCGTGACAGCGACGATCGCCGCGATCCGCAGCTCGGGCTGCTCTTGTGCCGAGACCCGAGAGGCAGAACCCAGCCCGAGAACGAGTGCGCCGCAAATGGCGAGGCCACGCCGAGAAAGGGCAGTCATCGAATCTCCAGTCACTGTGGGTTGTGCTGGTTCGATTCTCATGACCACCGCGCGGCGAAGCTGTATCCCGTGATACCTGCCGAGCGGTATTCGGCGGGGTACTTCGCCTCCGAGGGTGAGTGGCCATGGTGGATGACCTCTCGCTCTCTTGGCTCAGGCCTCTTGCGATCCGCGCACAGGTTCAGCTCGGTGCGTTTGTAGATGTGGCCAGATATGGCAATCCACATCCAGCCATTTCTGACTGCATGCATCCCAGATGTGACTGCATCTGGCTTGTAATATTGCTGTCCATATCAAGGTGGAACGGCAAACGGGCCGAGAGCGCTGGACGGGATGCCGTATGCTTCTTCACGACAGCAAGCAATCGCCTTCGCGCTGCTTCAACGCTCTTCAGACTCCCACGAAAAGTAGCCACCTATGGCAGTCGAAAATGGAAACCTCTTACTGCATGCAGGCATTTCCGCCCATGGGTGGATGGCTCGTTCGATTTCTATAACGGGTTAGGCGCCGTATGAAAGCCACCGTGAACCAACCGAAGATCCATCCCGACTGGCCAAATGCGCTCCGCTGGTTCCTCTGCCAGAACTTGATAAGTTTTGCCCCGTGGCACTTCATCCGAGAAGCCAGTGAACTGGAGTTCGCCGCGAACGCATTCCACCGCGAGGATATCGGCAGAGGCGAGGTCTTTGTGTTTGCCAAACGCCAGGATTGCGATGACTTTGCGGGCCTCGAGGTAGTCGCGGGCAAGATTACCGACAAGGTCATATGCTTCCATCCCGTGTTTGCCAGCGGTTCTGCACTCTCGTCGGAACCGACCTGGAACATAGTGGATAGCGTCTTCGAGGATGTATTTGAATTCGTCGCAAAGCAAGTGGTTCCCGACATGAAAGACTGGGCGCTTACGGAAGACGCCAGCGAACTATGAGCGCGACGCCTAATCGGGTAGCCAGGGGTTTCTAGCCCCCAGCCCCCACACCACCCACCATGCGGGTCCGCAGTGGGCGGTTCAACAAGTCGGCTCGCTCGACGAATTTCTCTCTCACGTGGTGTAGCCCT
>Ga0307508_10007638_pt1 | contig 10055 bp, 5 predicted proteins | sample 9_EM_MG_FD_203089 | JGI IMG/M metagenome (GOLD analysis project Ga0307508, IMG submission 203089) | Populus trichocarpa ectomycorrhiza microbial communities from riparian zone in the Pacific Northwest, United States - 9_EM | ecosystem: Host-associated > Plants > Roots > Unclassified | place...
GAGCATGGTGGTCTTCAACGGCGTCGCCCAGCCGAGCTTCACCGTCGTCGGAGACACGCGCATCGACACGGTCGTGCCTATCGGTGCGACGACCGGTCCGATCGCCGTGAAGACGCCCAAGGGGACTGCGTTCTCGGCAACGCCGTTCACGGTGATCGTGGCCAACGTCCTTTCGGTCACGGTTGGCGGTGCTGACGGCTGCATCGACGTGAGCTACACCGTCGCGCAGGCACAGGCGCTGCCGGCCGATGTCCTGGTGGAGATCGACGCGGGCACGGGGACCTTTCAGCCCGCGACCTCGGGAGGCGGAGATCATGCGGTCACCACCTCGCCGGGCGGGAGCCCCCACACCCTCCGGTGGAGCAGCACGAGCGACATCCCGCACGCGGCCGTGGCGGGCGCGAGGCTTCGGGTCTCTGCCTCGGTGACGGGCGTCCCCGGGAGCGGCGGGCCCGTCCTCGTGCGCGACGGCGTGTCGGTGGACAATGGCCTGCGGTTCGCGCCGACCGTCCAGATCCCGCTCGGCTTCATCGCGGGCGCGGTCGTCGCCGGCGATCTCGACCGGGATGGTCGGATCGATCTCGCCGTCGCGGACCGGAGCGGAGCCGACGTCGCATTCTTGCGGGGAAAGGGCGACGGCACCTTCGAGCTCGCCGTGAACGTGCCCGCCGGCGGCGGCCCGGCCGCCCTGGCGATCGCCGATCTCGACCGCGATGGCTGGCCCGACCTGGTCGAGGGGGACGTGGTGGGCACTGTCTCCGTGCTCCTCGGGAAGGGCCATGGGAAATTCCAGCCCGTCGTCTCGTACGCCTTGGGCGGCGCGGCCCTCGAGGCGGTGGCGGTCGGCGACCTCGACGGTGACGGAGAGGTCGACGTGGTGGCCGCCGGCCAAGGCGGCAGGTCGTGGGTGCTGCGCGGGAACGGCGATGGCACGCTCCGGGCCGCGGTGAGCTACCCCGCAGGAGCCCTTGCTCTCGGGGTGGCGGTCGTCGACGTCGACGGCGATGGCAAGCTGGACCTGGCAGCTCCCAACCGCGACGCGAGCGCGGTGGCGATCCTCGGCGGCAACGGCGACGGCACCCTCGCGGCGCCGCTGATCCGCCCGACTTGCCACCTGCCCCGCTCGCTGGCGATCGCCGACCTCGACGCGAACGGCACACGCGACGTCGTCGTGGCGTGCGAGGACGGCGCCTTCTCGGTGCTCCTCGGAAGGGCCGACGGCAGCTTCGCCGCCACCGCCGACCGGGCCCTCGGGACCGCTCCATTCGCCTTGGCGCTCGGCGATCTCGACCGGGACGGCAAGCCCGATCTGGCGATCGCCGATCACGCCGCACAGGCGGTCTGGGTCGCGCGCGGCAACGGCGACGGCACCTTCGGGGCCGCGGCGCCCCTGACCGTGGGCGTCCATCCGCGGTCGCTGGTGATCGCCGATCTCGACGGTGACGGACGGCCTGATCTGGCGGTCGCCAACGAGGATCGCAACAGCCTCTCGATCTTGCGCAACGTGACCGCGGCGGCGTGCGCCACGACGTTCGTCGCCACTGCGGGCGTCGCGGCGGGCAGGAGCCCGACGGCGGCCGCCAGCGGCGATCTCGACGGCGACGGCAAGGCCGACCTGGTGGTGACCGGCTCGGGCGACGACAGCCTGTCCATCTTCTTCGGCGAGGGGAACGGGACGTTCCGGCCTGGCGATAGGCTCGAGGTCGGGCGCCAGCCCCTCGCTCTGGCCATCGGCGATCTCGACCGGGACGGCCAACCCGACATCGTGGTCACCAGCGTCGACGAGGCCGTCACCATCCTGCGCGGCAAGGGCGACGGCACGTTCCAGCCCGCCACCACTGCCCCGACCGGCTCCAGTCCCTTCGGCGTCGTGATCGCGGACTTCGACCGGGACGGCAAGCCCGACCTCGGCGTGGCCAACTACCAGAGCGGCGACGTCTCCGTCCTCCTCGGGAGGGGGGACGGCACCTTCGACGCGGCCGTCGAGTACGGGGTCGGCCTGAACCCGCTCTCGATCGCGGTCGGAGATCTCGACGGGAACGGCGCGCCGGATCTGGTGGTCACGACGCAGATCGGCTTCGCCGTCGTCCTCCTCGGAAACGGCGACGGCACCTTTCAGCCCCAGGTCAGGTACGCGGTCCGGCCGGAGCCCACCTTCGTGGCCGTCGCCGATCTGAACCGCGACGGGGTCATGGATCTCGTCACCTCGAACTTCAAGAACGTTGGCAGCATCTCGGTGCTCCTCGGGATCGGGGACGGCACCTTCGAGACGGCCGAGGACGTCGCCGCGGGGCTGCAGCCCATCTGGGTCGCCGCCGGCGATCTCGACGGTGACGGCAAGCCGGACCTGGCGGTCGCGAACTGGGGCGACGGCACCGTCTCCATGCTGCGCGGCAACGGAGACGGCACCTTCCAGGCTCCGGTGAACACGCCCGCGGGCGCCACGCCCGCCGCGCTCGCCATCGACGACTTCGACGGCGACGGCCGCCTCGACCTCGGAGTCGCCAACGCCGATGGCGACGACGTCTTCGTCCTTCTGGCTCGATAGCCGCGGGCGGGCACCAGGCGACGGCTACCTGAGGACGTTCGTGATCTTCTTCCGTTCCTCCTCGAGCTCCTTGGCCCGCGCGCGCTCCTGGGACAGCAACCGCTGAAGCTCCTCGTTGGTCTGGCGCAGCGATCCAGCAAGGTCCTGCGCCTGCCGCGCGGCGTCCTGCGCGCGGCGCGACTCGGCCTGCGCCTTGCCGAGCGCCTGCTCGAGGGCGCCGTTCACGACCCCAAGCTCCGCCTGGCTGCGCGCGATCTGCTTCTCGTCGCGCTCGACCTGTACGTTGGCCTGCTTCCGCGCCGCTTGCTCCGCCTCGATCACGGCCAGCTGCTCCTTGACCTGTCCTTCCGCGGCCACCGCCCGCTCGGCCTCGGCCCTCGCCCGCGACGCCTGATCGAGCGCGTCGGTCCGGGCCTGGCGGATCGAGATCAGCGCCACGCTGCCCGCGGCCACCACGGCGAGGAGGAACCCGATCGTCGCCGAGATGAGCCCGCGCCGGATGCGCGCCGAGCGGTTGGCCAGCGCGAACACGGCGTGGAGAAAGTCGGCCTCGCGGGGCGTGAGGTCGCCCCGGTAGCGCGCGCGCCAGAGCCGCGCCTCCGCCATCGCCTCGCCTCGCCAGAGAAGCCCCTGGGTGCGGCCGCGCGCGTCCCACTGCCTCGCCGCGGCGCGCAGCTCCGACAGGAAGGCGGCGTCCTCCTTGCCTTCGTCCAGCCAGCGGCGGAGCATGGGCCAGGTCGCGACCAGCGAATCGTGCACGAGCTCGAGGGTCGGATCCTCGGCCTCGCTGCGGGTCTGCGCCACGACGAGGCGCGCCGCCGTCAAGTGCAGGGCGAGCGCATCCACTTCGCCCGGGCGGGGCGAGAGCTGGCGAAGCTCCGCCATCTCCACGACGGCGCGGGTGCGCTCGGGTGTCACCAGGCGGCAGAGGACGGTTCGCGACAGTCTCTGCGTGGATGCCGGGAGGGCGGCGAGGACCTCATCGGCGTGCGCCGCCAGCGCGCCCGAAACGCCGCCGATGGCGTCGTAGGCGACGCGCGTCAAGACCCGGTTCCGGCGGTCCCGCCGATCCCACAGCCTGGCCGCCGCGAACTGGAGCGGGGGAAGCGCCCCGGCCGGGCTGCCGACCGCGTCGAGGATGTCGTCGATGAGGGCATCGCTCTCGAAGCCGTAGCCCGAATGGTAGAGAGGCTGGACCAAGGCCTCGCGGAGACCCGCGCGGCCGAGGGGCGTGAGGAAGGCGAGCCCGCGCGTCAACTCGTCGGTGAAGCGCCGATCCTCGGCGATCCGATCGAGGAAGTCCGACCGGACCGCGACGACGAGCCGCAGCGGCGCGGCGACATCGTCGGCCATCCCGGCCAGGCAGGCGAGGAACGCGCTGCGCTCGTCAGCGTCGGCGCCGAGCGTGTAGAGCTCCTCGAACTGGTCGACGAAGAGGAGCGTGCGGCAGCGCAGCCGGCCGGCGCGCTCGCGCAGGCACGCGCCGAAGAGGCCTGGCTCGGTCGGCAGGCGCGACACGAGCCCCTCGTGCGGCGCCGTCGATTCGAGCCGTCCGAGGAGACTCGCGAGGCTCGCGACCGGGTGCCGGCCGGGACGCAAGATGAGCGCCTCCCAGCTCTCGTCCGAAGCCTTGAGCGCCGGCACCAGACCGGCACGCACGAACGACGATTTGCCCACGCCCGACGGGCCGACGACGCCCGAGATCGGCAGGCCCTGGACGCGCGCCACCATCTGCGCGATCTCCTGCGAGCGGCCGAAGAAGCGATCGGCGTCGGACTCCTCGAAGGCGGCGAGGCCGGGGAAGGGGCTCTCGTCCTCGCCGAGCGGGCGGCCGTAGCGCCTGGGCAAGAGCGGCTCGAGATCGGCGAGGAGCTCACGGGCCGAGCCATAGCGGTGCGCCTTGCGCTTGGCGAGGCACCGATCGACGACCTGTCCGATGCGCTCGGGCAGCCCGGGCACCGCCTGGGCGATCCCGGCGATCGGCCGGTCGAGCTTCATGATCTCGTCGAGCATCTGGTGCCAGTCGAGCCCCGCGAAGGGATGCTGTCCGGCGAGCATCTCGTAGAGGATGACGCCGACAGCCCACAGATCGGTGCGCTGGTCGACGTCCATGAAGACCTGCTCGGGGGCCATGTACGGCACGGTGCCCACGGGCGCGCTCGCCACCAATGGCGCATGGAGGATGTCGCTCGCCGGATCACGGTTTGCGGCGTCTCGCTCCTTTCGCCCTTCACTCGCCGGGCCTTTGTCGCTGTCGGCGGCGAAGAGCTTCGCGATACCGAAGTCGAGGACCTTGATCGTACCGGCGTTCGTCACGAAGATGTTCTCGGGCTTGAGGTCGCGGTGCACGATCCCGAATTCGTGGGCTCGGGCGAGGGCGCGCACGACGGGAACGATGAGCTCGAGGGTCTGGGCGATCCCCACCTGCCTGCCGCCGATGACCTTCGCCAGCGTCGCGCCCTCGAGGTACTCGAGGACCATGTAGGGCTGCCCCTCGATGGTGTCGACCTCGTGGATGATGACGATGTTCTCGTGGTTGCAGCGGGCCGTCGCGCGGGCCTCGGCGAGGAACCGTTCGGCGTGCTCCCCGGAACCGCCGGTCACGAACTTCACCGCGACGCGACGGCCGAGCCGCGTGTCTCGCGCCAGAAATACCGAGCCCATGCCCCCGCGACCCAGCTCGCGAATCAGCTCGTACTGGCGGATGCGAGCTCCGGCGGCGAGCAGCGACGTCTTCCGCGATTGCGACAACCCCGCCGCCGAGCGGGCCGGGACGGTATCGCTTCTGTCGCCATCGTGGCTCAGGCCAGACCCCACCGCCACGATGATACGCCGTTCCGGACTTGCCGCGGACCGCATGAAGCCTGCGGTCATGGGTGGACGCAGTCGAGCACGCGGATCGTGTACGAGTACACGCCCGCGGGCAATCCCACCCACTCCACCTCCTACCTCGCCAGCGGCAATCGAATCTCGAACATCGCCGGCGGCACGAGCCTGATCGTCCCCCCATGCTCCAAGATCGTCTTCTTCACGATCGCCAGCCCCAGCCCCGTCCCATGCGGCTTCGTCGTCACATACGGATCGAAGATCCGCTCCCCCAACGCCGCCGGCACCCCTGGCCCGTCATCTGCCACTGTCAGCCGCGCCATCCCCCCGTCCTCCATCCATGCCAGCCTGACCTCCCGCGCGCCCGCCTGCCGCGCGTTCTCGACCAGATTGACCAGCGCGCGCCGCAAGAGCAGCCGATCCCCGGCGACGACCACGGGGGCCACGGGCGGCGACGTCGCGAGCGTCACGGGCGGCTCCAGCTCGCGCTGCTCCCGCGCCATGTCGTCGACGACGACGGCGAGATCGAGCGGCTTGGGCTCGACGCGCGGCAGCTTGGCGAACCCCGAGAAGGCGTCGACCAGCCGCCGCAGCCCCGCGATCTCTTCCTCGACGATGTCGCGGGCGTCGTCCAGGGTCTTCCGGTAGCGGGCATCGTCGCCGCCATACTGGCGGTGGAGCTCCTGCACCACCAGCTGGATCGGCGTCAGCGGATTCTTGATCTCGTGCGCCAGCCGGCGGGCCACCTCTTGCCAGGCGCCGATCTTCTGCAGGTACTCGATCTGCCCCTTCTGCGTCGCCAGCTCGGCGACCATGTCGTCGAAGGCGCGCCCCAGATCCGCCAGCTCGCCACCGCCGGCGTCGCCGATGCGGGTCTCGAGGTCGCCCTCGGCGACGTGACGGGTCGCCGCCACCAGACGGTCGATGCGCCGGGTGATCTGCCGCGCGAAGAGGATCGCCACGAGGGTCGTCGCCAGCGCGAAGCCGCCCACGACGGCGATGAAGGCGAGCTGGTACGACGGCGGTAGATCCTCGCGGATCTTCTCGAGGTGACGGTACGCGCGCAGCGTCTCGCCGAGGGCCTGGAAATCGTTCTCGAGCGCCGCGCCGGCGGCGGTCTCGTAGACGAGCTCGACGGCGCAGCCGGCCGCCTCGGTGAGCGGCAGGTCCACGGTCAACCGGAGCGCGTCGGGCGCGACCCCGAGGCGCCCGCGCCGGACGATGCGGCCGGGGAGCGCGAGGCTCGCCTGGGCGAGCGCCGGGTCATGCTCGAGCTCGGCGCCGAGGAACGCGACGATCTCGGCCGCCGGGGCGCGGGCGCGGCAGGCGTCGCGCAGCGCCGGACGCGACGCCACCTCCTCGGCGGCGTGCTGGAACGCGCTCTTGCGCGCCCGCGCCGCCTCGGCATAGGCCTCGCGCGTCCGATCGAGCGCCTGGTGGAGCCGCTCGCCCTCACCCACCGCGACGCTCTGCGCGACGACCGCCACCTGCCTGACCAGGACCACCGACGCGATGAGCGGCGCGCCCGCGATGGCGAGGAGGCCGAGGACGGCCTTGGTCTGGAGCGAGACTCTCACGGCCTTTGCACCGAGAACGGCTGCGATCGAAAGCGTACCGTCTTGTCGGCCTCGGGCACCTTCGGGTTGGCGAAGATCGACACGAACGACCCGAAGAGCGAATCGGTGCCGACCTGCCCGCCGCGCGGCCGCGTCAGCCACTTGCGCACCTCGGCCACGAGCTCGGGCGTGACCGGGTTCACCTCGACGATCGCGCCGATGAAGTAGCCGCGGCCGGGCACGAGCGCCGAGATCGGGCAGACCGGCAGGTCGCCGATCGTCGTCATGTCCGCGACCGCGATCGCGCGCGCCTTCTCCTTGATGTTGCGCTCGCCCGTCGGATCGCGGACGCGGATGAGATACTCCTCGTCCCACTGCGCGTAGGCTCCCAGGTAGGTGGCCACCGTCAGCCAGACCGGCTGGTCCTCGCCCTCGGCGTAGACATACAGCCGCACGAAGATCAGCTGCGAGAAGCCGCTGCCGAGGTCCCTCAGGAGCTGCTCGTCGTAGATGTCACGGAAGGTCGCCGAAACCAGGAGCTTGCCGTCCTTCTGCGCGAAGTGGAGCTGCCGCGTGGGCAGCTCCGGCTCATCGGCGTGAGCGGCGAGCGCGACCAGCAGCAAGGCGACCGCGACGACCCTCACAGGGGCAGCCTGCCCACCACGTTGGCCACCGAGATCTCGACGAGACCGATGGCGGTGTCGAGCCGCAGCCCGGCGTTGAACCATAGATCCGGGCGAAGGTCGTCGCGGCTGCCGAGATAGAAGATGCCGACGCCGAAGAACAGATCACCGCCGTAGATGGTCTTCTTGCCGCGGAAGAGCTGGTAGTCGTACTCGACGGCGCCGGCGATCTCGACGTCGCCGTAGCGGATCGCGTCGGCGCCGCGGCCGAGGATGTCGAAGGTCGGCCGCGTCGAGACCACGAGGTCGAGCTTGCGGTCCGAGAGGAGCGGATTGATGTCGCCCACGTAGAACCGATCGAAGAGCGGCGCCCCGCCGGCCAGCAGGCCGAAATCCAGATGAAGAGACAGGATGTTCCGCCGCGCGACCTCGGCCCAGCCCTCCCAGCGAAGGTGCAGCTTGAGCTCGTCGTAGTCCGAGCCGATGGCGACGCCGCCGGCCTGAACGACGGCGACCAGCCGCTGCCCGTCGGCGGGAAGGATCGGGTCCGAGCGCGTGTCGTAGTCGAGACCGAGCGCGAGGGTGAGGAGCCGGCTGTCGCCGCCATCGATCTGCGGCGGCGGCGTGCCGCCGGCGTGCACCGCCTCGACGCGCAGGTCGGCCGAGACGTAGGTCCGCGCCGATAGATCGAACGACAGTCCACCGCTGCCGCCGACGCGCCGGTAGCCGAGCGCGCGGGTCCCGACCGCCTCGCTCGCGTCGTCGTAGAGCGCGGTCGCGTGGGCTCCGAGCGGGGTGCCGCCGATCGCCTGATCGGCGATCCGCAAGCGGAGCCCGAGCTGCGGGGTGCCGCCGTCGAGCCGCGGCGCCGTCGCGTACACCGCCGCCGCCGAGACCGCCACGCCGCTGCCGAAGAGGTTGGTCGCGCCGATGTCGAGGCCGAACCACAGGCGGGTCTCGTCGCTCGTGCCCAGGTCGATGCGGTTCAGGACCAGCGTCTCGCGCTCGACGACGTGAACGGTGAGGACGATCGCCCCGCGCTGCGTGCCCTTCTGGAGCTCGAGCTGCACGTCGCGGAAGAAGCCCAGCGCGAGCACGCGAAAGCGCGACGCCCGGAACCGCGGATCGCCGCTGCGCAACCGCTCCCCCTCGGTGACGAGGAGCGCGCGCCGGATGAGCTTCTCGTTGGTGACGTCGTTGCCGGTGACGACGACCTTCTCGATCTGGACGACCGGACCGAAGTCGGCGTCGCCGAGCTCGAGCTCCGGCTCGGCCGCCGGCTGGCTCTCTGGAGGGGCGCGCAGCTCGTCGGCGCGCGCGGGGAGGGCGGCACACAGGACCAGGGCCGCAAGGGCGCGCCGGGGCGGCATCCGCGTGATGCTATCACTCCAACGCGTGGTTTTTCGGACGGAGGCCGCCCGAGACGCTCACGGGGTCGGGCGGATCTCCACGGTCACCGTCCCGGTGTGCGTGGCGCGGTACCAGGTCTCGCTGGCATCGTCTGCGAACACGGTGGTGGTGACGGTGCCCGGCAGCGCGCGCCGCCCGGCGAACGCGTCGAGGTCCAGGGTGAGGTGCCCGTCGAGCACGCTGACGGGCAACGACGCATGGATGCCGAAGGCGTAGAAGAAGCTCGCCTGTCCGAGCCCGGTGAACGTCCCGGTCGTCGGCGCCCCCTCGCGGGAAAGGCCGATGGACACGACCTGGGGCGTCGCGCGGTCGACGCAGACATTGGCCTCCCCGCCAAGCGTCTCGGACACGAGGTCCCTGAGGCCGACCCTCGCGCTGCCGTCCGCGCCGCGGAAGCTCACCGCGGCCGGGGCGCATACCGTGTCGACCCCGAGCTGGGCCCACGCCCCGGAGAGCGATGCGACGACAGTGACGTTGGCGTTGCGGTCACCGACCGCCGGCAGGCTCGCGATCAGGGCGGCCGGTGCGTTGCGGTGGACGGTCACCTGGGTCGTGCTCGCAAGCGCGGCGAAGCTCGTGTCCGCCCCGTCGGCGCCGACCTCGGTGACGTGGACGTCGATATCCAGGGAGCCCTGAGCGAAGGAGAGCGTGCCGCCTGCGGTCTGGAAGTCGTACCGCAGGGCGGAGGTCAGGCCGGCGGAGACCGTGACCGAGGCCGGGTTGGCGCTCGTCAGCCGCGCGTAGGCGGTCTGCACCGAGCCGTCGATGAGGGTGCGCTCGAGCGGCAGGACACCGTCGGCGAAGAGGTTGCCCTGGAGCTCGGCGGTGTAGGTTCCGGGCGGGACGTCGATGCTCAGCGTGCTCGACGCGCCGTCGAGGACGATGAGATCGCTGAAGGCCCCGCTGTCGAGAGCGACGAAGGTCGACGCCGGCAGGCGATAGATCGACCCGTCCGGGCCGGGAGCCGTGAGCGCGACGGCAAGCTTGCCGGCCGCGGGCTCCGGAGCGGTGCAGGCGACGAGCGCGAGGCAGGCGAGTGCGGCGAATCCAGGCTTCATCATCGTGTCCTCCTCGCAGACAGAGGACGTCAGG
>Ga0307508_10007639_pt1 | contig 10053 bp, 7 predicted proteins | sample 9_EM_MG_FD_203089 | JGI IMG/M metagenome (GOLD analysis project Ga0307508, IMG submission 203089) | Populus trichocarpa ectomycorrhiza microbial communities from riparian zone in the Pacific Northwest, United States - 9_EM | ecosystem: Host-associated > Plants > Roots > Unclassified | place...
ATTTCTCACAATCACGACCATACATCCCAATAGCAATCTTCTCAATTACGACGGCACCTGACCTACATTCATAGACGGTGCCCTGTTTGCCCTAATCCTCCTCGCTGGCCTACTGGTAGAACGCACTCCTGACCTACGTTCGTACGCATTGCAGAACCTCATTGGCACGCCCCGCTGTACTACATTCGTAGGCGCGGCTAGTCTGCCGCCAACACAAACGACCAACGATCATACGCTTTGCAAAACCGCTCTGCTACACACCTGCTACCTACACTCCACATGCTACGCAACTGCTGCCATTACCGCTGACTGCATTGGTACGCGATGCTCGTCTCCCATCAACATCGTCGAGCTGCGTTCGTACGCGTTGCAGAATCTCATTGGTACGCACAGCTGTCCTACATTCATACGCGCTACTGAACTACCGTCAACAGCGCTAACCTGCGTTCGTACGCGTTGCAGAGCTTCGTTAATATGCACTGCAGTCCTACATTCGTACGCGCTGCTCGTCTGACGTTTACATCGTCGACCAGTGTTCATACGCGTTGCAGAAGCTCGTTGGTACGCACTGCTGTCCAACATTCGTACGCGCTGCTCGTATGCAGTCAACACCGCTGACCTGCGTTCGTACGCGTTGCAGAACCTCGTTGGTACACATCACTGTCCTACATTCGTACATGCGGCGCGTCTGCCGCCATTACCGCTGGCCACATTCGTACGTGCTACTCGTCTGCCGTCAACATCGTCAACCTGCGTTCGTACGCGTTGCAAAACCTCGTTGCTACCCACTGCTGTCCTACATTGGTACGTGCTGCTCGTCTGCCGACTACATCGTCGACCTGCGTTCGTACGCATTGCAGAACCTCGTCGGTACGCATGGCTGTCCTACATTCGTACATGCTGCCCGTCTGCCGCCATTACCGCTGGCTACATTCGAACGTACTCCTAGTCTGCCGTCAACATCGTCGACCTGCGTTCGTACGCGTTGCAGAACCTCATTAGTACACACCGCTGTCGTATATTCGTACACGCTGCACGTCTGCCACCATTACCGCTGGCTACCTACGTACGTGCTGCTCGTCTGCCGTCTACATCGTCGACCTGCGTTCGTACGCATTGCAGAACCTCGTTGGTACACACCGCTGCCGTACATTCGTACACGCTGCACATCTGCCGCCATTACTGCTGGCTACATTCGTACGTGCTCCTCGTCGGCCGTCAACATCATCAACCTGCACTCGTACGCATTGCAGAACCTCGTTGGTACACACCGCTGTCCTACATTCGTACACGCTGCACGTCTGCCGCCATTACCGCTGGCTACATTCGTACGCGCTGCTCCTCTGCCATCAACATCGTCGACCTGCGTTCGTACACGTTGCAAAACCTCGTTGCTACCCACTGCTGTCCTACATTCGTACGTGCTGCTCGTCTGCCGTCTACATTGTCGACCTGCATTCATACGCGTTGCAGAAGCTCGTTGGTACCCACTGCTTTCCTACATTCGTACGCGCTGTTCGTATGCAGTCAACACCGCTGACCTGCGGTCCTACGCGTTGCAGAACCTCGTTGGTACACACCGCTGTCCTACATTCTTACACGCTGCACGTCTGCCGCCATTACCGCTGGCTACATTCGTACGCACTGCTCGTCTGCTGTCAACATCGTCGACCTGCGTTCGTATGCATTGCAAAACCTCGTTGCTACCCAGTGCTGTCCTACATTCGTACCTGCTGCTCGTCTGCCGACTACATCGTCGACCTGCGTTCGTACGCTTTGCAGAACCTCGTCGGTACGCACGGCTGTCCTACATTCGTATATGCTGCGCGTCTGCCGCCATTACCGCTGGCTACATTTGTACGTGCTCCTCGTCTGCCGTCAACATCGTCGACCTGCGTTCGTACGCGTTGCAGAACCTCGTTAGTACACACCGCTGTCGTACATTCGTACACGCTGCACGTCTGCCACCATTACCGCTGGCTACCTACATACGTGCTGCTCGTCTGCCGTCTACATCGTCGACCTGCGTTCATACGCGTTGTAGAAGCTCGTTGGTACCCACTGCTCTCCTACATTCGTACGCGCTGCTCGTATGCAGTCAACACCGCTGACCTGCGTTCGTACGCATTGCAGAACCTCGTTGCTACCCACTGCTGTCCTACATTGGTACGTGCTCCTCGTCTGCCGTCAACATCGTCGACCTGCGTTCGTACGCATTGCAAAATCTCGTTGCTACCCACTGCTGTCCTACATTGGTACGTGCTCCTCGTCTGCCGTCAACATCGTCGACCTGCGTTCGTACGCGTTGCAAAACCTCGTTGCTACCCACTTCTCTCCTACATTCGTACGCGCTGCTCGTCTGCCGTCAACATCGTCGACCTGCGTTCGTACGCGTTGCAAAACCTCGTTGCTACCTACTGCTGTCCTACATTGGTACGTGCTCCTCGTCTGCCGTCAACATCGGCGACCTGCATTCGTACGCGCTGCAGAACCTCGTTGGTACACACCGCTGTTGTACATTCGTACACGCTGCACGCCTGCCGCCATTACCGCTGGCTACATCGGTACGCGCTGCTCGTCTGCCATCAACATCGTCGACCTGTGTTCGTACGCGTTGCAAAACCTCGTTGCGACCCACTGCTGTCCTACATTCGTACGTGCTGCTCATCTGCCGTCTACATTGTCGACCTGCGTTCGTACGCATTGCAGAACCTCGTCGGTACGCACGGCTGTCCTACATTCGTACATGCTGCGCGTCTGCTACCATAACCGCTGTCTACATTCGTACGCGCTGCTCGTCTACCGTCAACATCGTCGACCTGCGTTCGTATGCGTTGCAGAACCTCGTTGGTACTCACCGCTGTCCTACATTCGTACACGCTGCGCGTCTGCCGCTATTGCCACTGGCTACATATGTACGTGCTCCACGTCTGCCGTCAACACCGCTGAACTGCATTCGTACGCCTTGTAGAACCTCGTCGGTACGCACTGCTGTCCTACATTCGTACCTGCTGCGTGTCTGCCGTCATTACCGCTGGCTACATTCGTACGTGCTACTCGTCTGCCGTCAACATCGTCGACCTGCGTCCGTACGCGTTTCAAAACCTCGTTGCTACCCACTGCTGTCCTACATTCGTACGTGCTGCTGGTCTGCCGTCAACATCGTCGACCTGCGTTCATACGTGTTGCAGAAGCTCGTTGGTACGCACTGCTCTCCTACATTCGTACGCGCTGCTCGTATGCAGTCAACACCGCTGACCTGCGTTCGTACGTGTTGCAGAACTTCGTTGGTACACACTGCTGTCCTACATTCGTACATGTTGCGCGTCTGCCGCCATTGCCGCTGCCTACATTCGTACATGCTGCTCGTCTGCCGTCAACATCATCGACCTGCGTTCGTACGCGTTGCAAAACCTCGTTGGTACGCACTGCTCTCCTACATTCATACGCGCTGCTCGTATGCAGTCAACACCGCTGACCTGCGTTCGTACGCCTTACAGAACCTCGTCGGTATGCACGGCTGTCCTACATTCGTACATGCTGCGCGTCTGCCGCCATTACCGCTGGCTAGATTCGTACGCGCTGCTCGTCTGCCGTTAACATCGTCGACCTGCGTTCGTACGTGTTGCAGAACCTCGTTGGTACACACCGCTGTCCTATATTCGTACATGCTGCGCGTCTGCCGCCATTGCCGCTGTCTACATTCGTCGTCTGCCGTCAACATCGTCTACCTGCGTTCGTACGCGTTGCAAAACCTCGTTGGTACGCACTGCTGTCCTACATTCGTATGCGCTGCTCGTAAGCAGTCAACACCGCTGACCTGCATTCGTACGCCTTGCAGAACTTCGTTGGTACACACCGCTGTCCTACATTCGTACATGCTGCGCATCTGCCGCCATTGCCGCTGGCTACATTCGTACGTGCTGCTCGTCTGCCGTCAACATCGTCGACCTGCGTTGGTACGCGTTGCAAAACCTCATTGGTACCCACTGCTGTCCTAGATTCGTACGCGCAGCTCGTCTGCCGTCTACATCGTCGACATGGGTTCGCACGCGTTGCAGAGCATCGTTGGTACCCACTGCTGTCCTACATTCGTACGCGCTGCTTGTATGCCGTCAACATAGTCGACCTGCGTTCGCACGCGTTGCAGAGCTTCGTTGGTACCCACCGCTGTCCTACATTTGTACGCGCTTCTCGTATGCCGTCAATACCGCTGACCTGTGTTTGTACGCGTTGCAGAAGCTCGTTGGTACCCACTGCTGTCCTACATTCGTACACGCTACTTGTATGCAGTCAACACTGCTGACCTGCGTTCGTACGCGTTGCAGAACCTCGTTGGTACACACCGCTGTCCTACATTCGTACACGCTGCGCGTCTGCCGCCATTACCGCTGGCTAGATTCGTACGCGCTGCTCATCTGCCGTTAACATCGTCGACCTGCGTTCGTACGTGTTGCAGAACCTCGTTGGTACACACCGCTGTCCTATATTCGTACATGCTGCGCGTCTGCCGCCATTGCCGCTGTCTACATTCGTCGTCTGCCGTCAACATCGTCTACCTGCGTTCGTACGCGTTGCAAAACCTCGTTGGTACGCACTGCTGTCCTACATTCGTATGCGCTGCTCGTAAGCAGTCAACACCGCTGACCTGCATTCGTACGCCTTGCAGAACTTCGTTGGTACACACCGCTGTCCTACATTCGTACATGCTGCGCATCTGCCGCCATTGCCGCTGGCTACATTCGTACGTGCTGCTCGTCTGCCGTCAACATCGTCGACCTGCGTTGGTACGCGTTGCAAAACCTCATTGGTACCCACTGCTGTCCTAGATTCGTACGCGCAGCTCGTCTGCCGTCTACATCGTCGACATGGGTTCGCACGCGTTGCAGAGCATCGTTGGTACCCACTGCTGTCCTACATTCGTACGCGCTGCTTGTATGCCGTCAACATAGTCGACCTGCGTTCGCACGCGTTGCAGAGCTTCGTTGGTACCCACCGCTGTCCTACATTTGTACGCGCTTCTCGTATGCCGTTAATACCGCTGACCTGTGTTTGTACGCGTTGCAGAAGTTCGTTGGTACCCACTGCTGTCCTACATTCGTACGCGCTACTTGTATGCAGTCAACACTGCTGACCTGCGTTCGTACGCGTTGCAGAACCTCGTTGGTACACACCGCTGTCCTACATTCGTACACGCTGCGCGTCTGCCGCCATTGCCGCTGGCTACATTTGTACGTGCTCCACGTCTGCCGTCAACACCGCTGACCTGCGTTCGTACGCGTTGCAGAACCTTGTCGGTACGCGCGGCTGTCCTACATTCGTACATGCCGCGTGTCTGCCGCCATTACCGCTGGCTACTATCGTACGCACTGCTCCTCTGCCGACAACATCGTCGACCTGCGTCCCTACACGTTGGAGTACCTCGTTGGTACGGACTGCTGTTCTACATTCGTACGCGCTGCTCGTTTGCCGTCAACACTGCCGACCTGCGTTCGTACGTGTTGCAGAACCTCGTTGGTACACACTGCTGTCCTACATTCGTACATGCTGCGCTTCTGCCGCCATTACCGCTAGCTACATTCGTACGTGCTCCTCGTCTGCCATCAACATCGTCGACCTGCGTTCGTACGTGTTGCAAAACCTCGTTGCTACCCACTGCTGTCCTAGATTCGTACGCGCTGCTCGTCTGCCGTCTACATCGTCAACCTGCGTTCGTACGTGTTGCAAAACCTCGTTTCTACCCACTGCTGTCCTACATTCACACCTGCTGCGCGTCTGCCGCCATTGCCGCTGGCTACATTCGTACGCACTGCTCGTATACCAACAACATCGCTGACCTGCGTTCGTGTGTTGCAGAACCTCTTTGATACCCACTGCTGTCCTACATTCGTACGCTCTACTCGTCTACCGTCAACATCGTCGACCTTTGTTCCTACGCGTTGGATAACCTTGTTGGTACGCACTGCTGTCCTACATTCGTACGCGCTGGTCCTATGCCGTCAACATCGTCGACCTGGGTTCGCACGCGTTGCAGAGCATCGTTGGTACCCACTGCTGTCCTACATTCGTACGCGCTGCTCGTATGCCATCAACACCGCTGACCTGCGTTCGTACGCGTTGCAGAACCTCATTGGTACACACCGCTGTCCTACATTCGCACCTGCTGCGCGTCTGCCGCCATTGCCGCTGGCTACATTCGTACGCACTGCTCGTTTGCCGTCAACATTGTCGACCTGCCTTCGTACGCGTTGCAAAACCTCGTCGGTTCGCACTGCTGTCCTACATTCGTACGCGCTGCTTGTCTGCCGTCTACATCGTCGACCTGTGTTCGTACGCGTTGCAGAAGCTCGTTGGTACGCACGGCTGTCCTACATTCGTACCTGCTGCTCGTCTGCTGTCTACATCGTCGACCTGCGTTCGTACACGTTGCAGAAGCTCGTTGGTACGCACTGCTGTCCTACATTCGTACGCGCTGCTCGTCTGCCGTCAACACCGTCGACCTGCGTTCGTACGCGTTGCAAAACCTCGTGGGTATGCACTGCTGTCCTACATTCGTACGCACTGCTCGTCTGCCGTCTACATCGTCGACCTGCATCCGTACGCGTTGCAGAACCTCGTTGGTACGCACTGCTGTCCTATATTCCTACATGCTGCGAGTCTGCCGTCATTACCGCTGTCTACATTCGTATGCACTGCTCGTGTGCTGTAGCCATCTCTGACATACGTTCGTACGCATATCAAAACCGCGCTGTTACGTATCGATGGTTTACATTCATTTGCGTTGTGTCATCTGCCCTCATTCGTCACTGTAGCAGACGGCGTTTGAGACGTTGGACTTTGTGGTATAATATAGATTTTAAATATAATAATTATTTTGTGATCGAAGAGCATAGTCAACTGCGTGTAGTAGCATTGTAACTGTAGTAATTGCGGGTACGAAACTGCTCCCAGAGCACACTCGTTGCTCCTGTAAGCTTCCCTAGCTCCCGTAAGAGGGGTGGTTGCGTCCGTAGCTTCCCCAGCTTTCCTAGCGTTTCTACCCTCCCTAGCTCCCCTAAGGTGGCGGGCGCATCGGTAAGATTGGTGGTTGCGTCGGTAAGGTTGGTGGTTGCGTCCGTAGCTTCCCTAGCTTTCCTAGCGTTTCTAGCCTCCCTAGCTCCCCTAAGGTGGTGGGCGCATCGGTAAGGTGGTAGTAGCGTCCGTAGCTTCCCTAGCCTATCGAAGGACAAAGTTATATTTCACTCCCGGTGCTCCGGTAAGCTTTGCTAGCTCCGGAAGCTCCGGTAAGAATTAAATTTTTTGCTGATGTAGTGAGGCAAGATCTTGACACTAGATTGCGTCTACCCAATCGACACCTGATGTAGCAGACCAAGGGACACTGTGGATTCCATGGGAGAAAACACCGAGGACCCACTCGACCTCCACGAATTCAGGGAAGTCCCCGACGACCAGTGGGCTCCAAGTCCCGTAACACCAGAACTAAGATCAAGACCAGTAACCCCGGAGACACCAGAACAGCAGAGAAGAATGACGGAAGGACCCTATCTGTTAACAACAGAAATGTTGCAAATCCTCCTAGCAGCACACGACAGACCGCCGCAGACCAGTTATCCAAAGCTCCAGGACCCGGAACCTTTCGAAGGAGAAAAAGCAAAATTCAAAACCTTCCTGGCCCAGTGTGAACTGAAATTCAGAACAGAAGGGAACCGATTCAACCACGATGAGAAGAAAACGGGATACATGTCATCCCTACTCCGAGGAGTGGCATGGAACTGGGTGGAAACCTTCCTGAACCAGGAGGGAGGAATCAACCTAACCTGGGAAGAACTGAAAACTAACATGAGGCATGCGTTTAGCCAAGTAGACGCAGAGGAAATTGCATTCGAGAAATTCCTGAAAATCCAGCAAGGACATCGAACGGTGGCAACGTACTGGGCAGAATTCCAGCAAATCAAAGCAGATCTCCCCTACGCGGATAACGTATGCATTGCACGATTCCGAGACAGACTACACTCCGAATTCAAAAGACACTTGGTCATGAGCAAAGCACCAGTGGTTTGGTTTGCTATTTTGATTTGATTGACTTTGGTATTGTTGGAGTCGGCACTCTTTTTCCTGATAGCAGTTGTTTTTTCCCACAGGGTTTTCACTGCAGAGGTTTTAACGAGGTCGATGGGGAAGTGGGGGCTAATGGTTGGTTTTTTTTTGCATTTCGTCTTGGAAAGTCTCAGTACGAGAAGAGGGGGTGTGTTGGAAAAGCTTCTTGCTGCTGAGCATTGAGCGGATGCCGTTGCTGGGGAAGCGAGCACCAGAGGAGCGAGTAGATGCAGGGAGCCCAATTGGGACAAAGCGGGAAAGCAGCGAAGATGTACTTTGGGTTCTCTGTCTTGTGTCTTTCTTCTGTATACTCTTTAGAAATACAACTCTCGCCCCGCTCGAACTCTCACTCCACCGTGAAGAATCTCATCTCTCTCATCTCCTCCAAAGATCCTTCTGCTCTCTTTTCTCGATCAAAGCTTACACGGATGGCCATAACCATTCAACAGTCTTGTTATCCACTGACAGTCATTGGTGAATAGCAATCACAAAAATCCTCTCACCTCCAGGTTTTTCTGTCGATTTCATTGCCCGTTTAGTCTCTTCTGCAGAAATCAAGTTGATATTGGCTGCCTTTGCAATCATTGCGCAATGACTCTGAACTTCGCGATACCATCTCTGATATGGTCGAAGGCCTGTCAAAGACAGCTGTGGAACAAATACCAGTTGACCGTCGGTGAGTAATGACCAATCAGCATCAAGAAGATGAAGGGGATTATCAGAGTCCAGTAAATGACATGTTGTTGAATACCAGTTCTTCCCCACAATCAAGTTGTATACACCCTTGAGGTCACAGAGTGTAAACCATCCTAAAATATCAGCATAATTTGCAGTAATTTCTCGTAACCATGCTTTCAACCAAACTTGATGTCGATCGGTCGGTAGGTGCTTGATACCTGCTGTCGTGACTGACATTCGTCCTGCTGATCGGATAGGTAGGTCTAGATTTCTTGCATAATTCGAGTTGATATAACAGTGAGATACCCCAGGATCAATTAAGGTGTAGGCTGAGTGGGTTTTAGAGTGAGAAGTCTGAACTTTTGCACAGATCACTTTGACAATCAATATTTTTACATATATTGAGATCTGTCAAGTACAAAGTGCTGCTTCTTGCTCTCGAGTAGAGGGACACTCCATAACCTCTACTTCTTGCCTTATCCCACCTTGCCTTCTCCCTTCACAGATCCTTCCTCTCTTGTCTGTGGTCCTCCAGTATACAAATCATCATCTGAGCTATCATGTACCTCCTGCTGATCTGGTTCATCTCCTGAAGATGACTACTCAGCCCAACTACCTGAGTAGTAAAAACCCATACCCATCTCCTTACTATCATCAACGGTATTGATTTGACACCTATCCCTTCGAACTATATCTGAGGTCTTCTTGGGATTATCGTGTGTGGTATTTCCCCTACATTGCAGAGTGGACTTTTCGTGGTCGTTGGCCATGGTTGGGTTTTGTCTCCAGGTGTCTCGTCCTTGGCTGTTCTGACGTGATCGGTATTGGGTGGTATGATTGGGGTTGCTCGGAGTTCCACACTGACGTGCTATGTGACCGATTCCACCACAACGGTAACCTTGAATAGTTTCGTTTACCATGTTAACTTCGGTGTCAATGTTGCTGAGGTCTATCAGATCGTATATTGGCTATGTCAATTCGGTTGAAGTGTTTACCAGAGTTGTTGGAGAAGGCAGGGTGCGATCTGCAACAATGTCCATCATGTCGGAGAGGGTCCATCAGCAAAAAATTTAATTCTTACCGGAGCTACCGGAGCTAGAGAAGCTTACCGGAGCACCGGGAGTGAAATATAACTTTGTCCTTCGATAGGTTAGGGAAGCTACGGACGCTACTACCACCTTACCGACGCGCCCACCACCTTAGGGGAGCTAGGGAGGCTAGAAACGCTAGGAAAGCTAGGGAAGCTACGGACGCAACCACCAACCTTACCGACGCAAC
>Ga0307508_10007640_pt1 | contig 10052 bp, 12 predicted proteins | sample 9_EM_MG_FD_203089 | JGI IMG/M metagenome (GOLD analysis project Ga0307508, IMG submission 203089) | Populus trichocarpa ectomycorrhiza microbial communities from riparian zone in the Pacific Northwest, United States - 9_EM | ecosystem: Host-associated > Plants > Roots > Unclassified | place...
AACCCCTCATCCTTCCACAGAGAACAATCTCTTTCTTGTCAAGAGACTCATACAAAGAACGGACATGCGGAATCCCGACCCTGGCACGAAGCGGTACACGTCTCTGGCGTGGGCCGCTGCTCTCGGTCACGAAGAAACGTTCGAGTTTCTTCTTACCGCCGGCCACGACGATGAAGAACTCAGCAGAGTGCGTATCCTGTGCATCGCTCACGCTTCAACTCCAGGCTTACACCCTAACGACCAGGATGCAGAGAGTAATACGATCCTCATGCTCCTCGCCGATTTCAAACCACCGCCACCGAATCCGTACGCACCCGGTCCATCTCAAGTCGACCAGATGGGTGCTGCATTGCGCATGGCCCGGCTATATTACGACCGCTATACATGGATCCTCGATTGGTCCAATGCCCAGGGAAAGACTGCACTCCACATAGCAGCTTTGAAAGGAAACGAAGAACTCGTCCGCGTGCGTGGATTCTGAACTTCAGTTCCCGCGTGTTATTTTCTTATTGTAAATTGTCGGTCTGTTATTAGATGTTGTGCGATTTAGGTGCTGATTTTGACTTGGCTGATAATAAAGGCAATACCCCTCTTCACTAGTGAGTTTCCATTTTCCATCATTTGTTTTTTGAGCAGGACCAACGGTCGTACCATTAGTGCCAGCTCTTGGGGTCACCTACCGGTATGGGTTTAAGTCGACGTTTGTCTCGTATTTCGCTCATCATACAATTCAGATCGTCCAACTGTTGATTGAACGGGGTTGTCAGTTTGCTGCGCGTAATAACGATGGGTTCACTGCCTCGGATTACGCTTACTCGTGAGTAACCATCTTACCCCGACCGAAGTGCTCCAACGGCCATTGGCAGGTTTAGCACTAGAGATACACTGCAGGATTCCGCACGTTTACAATTCGAGAATAACAAAAAGTCTCGCCGCATGGTCTTTGCTCAAGCCGCTGCCAGAGGGAGTGAATGGGGAGGGGGACTGGTGATGGACCGGTCTGCCCATCTGCCCGTCAGGCCAAGGGATTTTGAAAGTGTCACCGCGCGTATGCGAAGCGGTTCTGGCGGGAGTCGCACAACCGCGACTTCAGACAGCGGTGACTTTGACAGTGCTGGACTTGCGCCAAACGTGGCCACGAGCCTATCTTCACTATCTTCCTCTGCATCTCATTACCCTAGACAGCCACCTCAATTTTTGCATTCGCCACCACAGAGACCAGACAATATTTTACCCGCGAGTAGCAATGGAACCTTCTCCGTACCCTCTGGTCCTTCGCAATCACTGTCTCTTAACCCTCCGCCTCAAGCATCACTATCGCCCATTGTAAATCGAATGCGAGAACGGGATGCCGACGAAATGGAGAAGTACATGAAACGTAATCGAAGTGGAAGCGCAGGGACGTCCTCGACGGATAACAAGTCGCAGGCCGGGCCGGCCTTCGCTTCGGCAGGCCCTCCAGCCGAAGGAGATGAACTCGATGACATCTCTTCGCTAGCAATCACGGGCACGACGGCTCCCCGAAGGCTTCTACGACCATCTTTTTCCGCTGCACAGTTGCGAACTTCGCCATCCCCCGTCTCCATCCCCACTCAGCCAGCACAAAGTGATGCATCTCGAAATAGGGCCGGGACGAACCCCAGTAGTGTACGCCCTGGGCAGTCCTCTCTCTCTCCTATCCCCATGGTCTCCAGGGCATCTTCGTCTGACTGTCCTCGCTATGAAGAGAAGCTAGTTGAAGAGCCAGAGATATACACTGGACCACCCGTACAATATGCACACTTCCCAGAACCGCCAAGAAAGAGTAACCGCAGCGCTTCCTCTTCAGCTGCGGCCGCGATTACGCGACGTCTACCCTTCAATCTATTATCGAAGCCCCCTCCACCCCCGCCTCCCGAGCACGGACACAGCGGTCATCGAAGAGGTTCTTCAACGACGTCCATTCGAGGCTGATCCTTCGCGAGGTTTTCCGCGTGTACATTCTCTGTAGTCATTTGCGTTTGAAGAACTGTTGTCGGATTAGCTTGCAAGGACTCGGTGGTACATCCTACATACACAGCCGTCTTTACCATTGTAGCACACGCATCGTCTTGTTATCATGCACGAGAAGTCGGAGAATGCCGATTACGGCTAACTTGGTGACTGTTCGCTTGAAAAGGGAGATTTTGCTCGCTGAACTGCGCCAACGGTTAGTTCTGACTGGGTCGTCTATGTTTCCAAACTAGTTCCACCTTCGATACCTCCACCGTCTCTGCCCCACCCCCTGGCTCGATGGCTATTCCATACAACGTTGACACCGACCCCGACCCAACATCCCAAATTGCATGGCCTGCTGCACGCCACAGGCAACGTACAACGTCTGGCCCCCAACTTGCACAGGGTTCTGAGCCCTCCAGTGAGACAGCAGTGTCGTACGATAGCACGGTCGACTCTGGGAAACGGCCTACGATTCCAACCGAGCCCACGCGTCACCTTTTAAGCACATGGAACCTCATAACGCTCAGTATATCTATGGCAGGAGCCCAAGTCGCTTGGACTGTGGAGCTCGGGTAAGTGTCGACGATGAACGTGCGTAAGGCGAGATGTCGTCAATGACACTCGTATGTGTAGATACGGCACGCCGTTCCTCCTTTCTCTTGGTATATCCGAGCAAGTTACAAGTCTGGTTTGGCTTGCTGGTCCTATAAGTGGGTTGATCGCTCAACCTCTTATCGGTGCGTTGACTCTTTTCTTTTGGGTCAATTTCGTGAGACGATAACCTCTGTGACAGGCGCCATCTCTGATTCATCGCATTCCAAGTTCCGGCGTAGGTATTGGGTCATTCTTTCGACCGTGGCGCTCGTACTCTCTGCGGCTTTGCTTGCATATTGTCAGAGCATCGCGTCTGTCTTTGTGGACTTGTTTGGCGGAGGTGCTGGTGACTGGGATCCCGAACGGCAGAAACAAGTGCGTTATCAATTATCTCAAGATATACTTGCGCTAACATCACATTTCTAGGTTTCCAACGTCGCCATTGGCATCGCCGTCTTCGCATTCTATGTTCTTGATTTTGCGCTCAATGCATTGCAAGCATCCCTACGCAACCTTCTCTTGGATATTACCCCTCCTGAGCAACTTAACGCTGGAAATGCATGGCATAGTCGTATGAGCCAAGCAGGCAACATCATTGGATATGGTTTTGGTACGTGCATATTTTGTCATATATCATGACGTCAGTGGCGGTGTGTTTAGTGCGCTGCGAATAGGATTTTTACCACTTGCGAAGCTCCCCTTTTTGAATTTATTGGGAGGTGACCAATTTCGCAAGTTTTGTGTTGTTAGCATCATTATCCTCGTCATTACCGTCTGGATTACGTGTTTCTGCCACGAAGAAAGGGAAACCGTCAGCGCGAGGAAAGAAAGGTGGGATCCCCTACTGCTTTCCTTCTGCACAAGTTGATCGTCTGTATGTAAGGCATAACAAACTTTACCATGTGTTGGAGAACATTTATTCAGCCATCACTAATATTCCCAAGCCTATCAGGAGGGTTTGCTTTGTGCAACTCTTTGCTTTCATGGGCTGGTACTTCACCTTTCTGGCTGTGCGACCATGTGCCACCACCTTACACGACCTCCACACAGGTTCCCCTTTCTTTTTTACTCCACCACTTACGTTGGTCAAGTCATGGCTTACCAGCTGGGGAAAGAGCCCGACATTGAAATAGCCACTCGAACTGGTGAATTTGCGATGCTTCTTTACAGTATCGGTATGTTTCTTTATGCCCCATTTTACTGCAGTTTGGTCAAACAGCTCCGCCAACAGTGGCTGTCATTGCGGGTGCTGCCCTTCCTTACCTTGCACGCCGCGATCCTAGTCTACTCCCTGAAAAGGGCGATGACGAACAGACACACATTCAGCGCCTCCGCCTTAACCTTCACCAGTGGCGTGACGAAGCTCTCGCTTCAGGGAAATCATTCCGACTTCCTCGGAGGCCAATCCTCCTCAGGGATATCTGGATGGGTGCTATGGTGCTCTTTACGATACTGATGTTCTCTTCGTTTTGGATATCGACGGTCTCCGGAGCAATCGCTATGATCAGCCTTGTCGGCATCTGTTGGAGTGTAGCTTGTTGGGTACCTTTCGCTATTATCATGGAGGCGGGTATTCCTTTCCTTTCTGTTGGATATTCTGAATGTTGACCGCTTTGACACAGTTCCTCAAGGAGATGACAGAATGCCCGTCGAAGTCGGCCACTTCACGTCCGGCAGCACGACGCTCTGTTGATGAACGCGATTCCCTCATACAACGCGAGTATGGCACAGATGCGGATGGCACCACCGTTGGCGAACCATTGAATGGGAGCGAAACAAAACCTCTGGCGGGGGGAACGATACTCGGAATTCACAACTTGGCGATTGTGATGCCACAGTTCATCGTATGTATTATTGTTTCTCGTCAAAGCTCACCCAATGTCATGCATACCGTAGATCGCCCTTGTGGCAAGCTTCATCTTCCACATCGTTGATGAATCCGCGCCAGCTAAGCCACTTCCTTCTCCTCATCCTCAAGATATTTTGTCGAACCTCGCATCGGGTGGCCTCGGTGATCACACGACTTACTTTGGGAAGAATGGTGTGGCTTGGGTATTGCGATTTGGTGGTCTCTGCACGCTCTTCGGCGCTGCGTTTGCAAGAATGGTGCCACTCACGAAAGCGGAGAAGGAGACTCGGGCAGCATTTAAGGCGTTGAAGGCGTTGAAGGAAGAGGAGGAAGAACCTTGATTTACACTAGAACACGCAGAACAGTAGTCGAACATATGCTTGCATTTGTCATCAACGTTTCCCTTGCACTACAATATTCTCTCTAGCTACTCTGGTCATCGCTGTTATCACGTCCGTGTATGATCTAGTCATTTTGTTTTTCAGAGATATACTATGTATGCCAGTTTCTGCTAAACAGCCATCAGTGTGGCTGCCCAATCCCATCCACTCCCCTCCCTCGAAGCAACATAGCGAGAAGGCACAATTGTCAGCGCTGGCATCTCACTCCCAAACATGGATTCAAGAAAGGGGACAATGACTGTATTTCGGGGAATGGCCAAAAAATGATTTTAGCACACGTTACGAGACGATAGCGGAGACTCGACTCACATCTCCCGCTCCCGCTCGACTGATGGCTCACAAACGCTTTCGCAGTCAAGGTGTGTTCTAAAAATGGTGTAAAATCCTGGAGCGTCTTCATTTGAAATGCTGCCTGCGCGACGAGCGCATCCCGCAGGCTAGACTGGCCAACAACCCGCACAAAAACGACAGCGCATGCCTCTGAAGAGGGTGGAAAACCCGATATTTCATAGTGGACTTGAATATCGGCGCCAGGGGACTTGGGGTGTGAAACGGTCATATCGCCTTCGTTTTTGTTCCGAGAAGAACGGACCAGAATAAGCCACGAGGGTCGAGGACTCTGGCAACGCAAAGATGAAGCGATTTACCTTGAACGAATTCAGGAGACTTGTCCACCGCTGGTTCATCTTCCCCCCTATCATTTTCCTTGCATAAATCTAGATTTGAAGTGACAAATCGGCCGCTGTGTACCAAAACTTGTTTCTCTAGGCGAGCACCGCGTGGGAGGGATGAAAGGATTGCATAGAGCGTCGGTGTCAGCTTCTTTAATCGTCACGGGATTAACGCGGTCAAGGGGGACGAGAGACAAGGCATGCGTACCCCATCAGTCAATTCCACATTTTTCCGGACGTGGTCCAGGTCCGCTATATGAATGAGATAATATATCGCAAGCTGGATCCAGCCCCCCTCCCCACTTCCAGTTCTTGAAACGTCGTCCATGCTTGGTTCAGAGTTTGAGTCACTCCAACCGAACCCACCCTCGCTGCCGTCGCCCAACCTAGAATTTGGTGCTGCTCGGATGATTCGCGCCGTGTGCTGTAGGATCAAGGCTGTCTCAAGCGGGAGAGTGGGGGACGTTGTGGATGATTTGGAGGAAGGAGTCGTGGGTGCGAGTGATGGTGACGGTAGAGCCAGGGAAGAAGGTACTAATCCGATCTGGCCTGATATGAATGTATAAGGTGGTATCTGTGGATTGAACACAGTCGTTTAGAGTGGGTGGGTTGGCATAATGTTGAGCTCAAGGATAACGGGTGAAAAAAAAGCAAAGGCCCACGTACACTGATAGCTTGTGAGTAAGGGCCTATGTTCGCAGGTGCCCAATAGCTCAGGCTCTGAACGTGAAGAGCCTTTCTTGTTCCTGTTTCACCTTTCGTGCCGACCTTGTTGTCCGGTGTTCCACTTGGTCCCCCAACCCATGCCAAGCAATCCAGTGCAACGCCTGCCCCACCGACACCTACGCAAGCTCTTGCAGGCGGCGATGCACCAAAGAAAGATGCGTAAGCAGCATTAGCAGAAGAGAATGTTGGGCCGTCAAGGTCTGGAAGGAAGAGCGTAATGGTCGCCGAAGTTGGTAGGAGTTCCGCGTGTGTGGAACGAGCGGAGGAATTTTTTGCGAGCAACTCTGGTTGGAAGTATTGGAGATGGAGTGATGGTGACGAGCCTATACGTACTTAGAAGTATCTCAAAGCAACGCGTGACTTCTTCTCCGACACTCGAGGGGCACGGATGAGACATTGGGAGGCAGATGTTCCCGATCGCGATCCATGGACCGATGCAGCGGACAGATGGCGCTAGTTCAGGTAGTACATGCGGGTGTGAAGAGCCGGTCCCCGTGGCCGAATCTGACGCTGCATCATAAAGGGACTTCTCCACATGTCTACGCAGAGTTTCAAACGGAGGTTCGAGTAGCGGAGGAACAGGGATGTCGAGAGTGGCTGCTGAAGTAGCCTCTTTCTCGACCAGTAGCGCATGCTTGATTCGCAGATAAGCCACTGGCGCGACGTCGCTCTGGTCCACTACCACGACCTCTTTTACCTTGATGTCGATGCAACTCTTGAATAGCGGACTGTCGGTTGTGAAGGTCTCGTATTCCCCGCCCTCTCCGCACGGGTGCGTACCGAATCTCTGGTGAAGTGATACGAGTTTTGGTTGCATAGACGACAGTGGTCTTGCAAGGTCAGAAGGAGTGAGACCGGCTCCGGCAATCTTGATAAGGATAGCATTTAAACCTGAAGATATCATTTCGGAGAGGAGAGAAGTCTGATTGCGTTGCCAGAGGTAGGCAAGGGGCGTTAGTGAGAGGCGACGGCAGCTGTAAACGGATGAGTGAGGGAAGAGCGCGGGATTAAGTCACAGACACATGTTCTACGCGTACGCGTTGATAGTTTGAGAGGATGGCGCCAACGGAGACGGCTTGAATGTCTGGGTGATGCTCCTAGAACAGAAATAGGTGCGGGGAGATGAATACAAGGGCAGACAGACCAAGACATTGCAGAGCAGTGCGTAGAGGTCCTCCGTCTCGTCTCCGACGATTCCACCGCCACCGGCAGATTTGAGGCCATACTCTACGGTGTGCTCTACCGGATTGCCTTGTATGACACGTCTGTAGAGAGGGGTGCAGAGGGCCTGTGCGACAAGCGCGATGGCATCCTGACCGACTGTCTGGTACATGTACGAGTCGATCTCATCTAGTCACGGCGAATGTCAATGAGCCAGGGAGGTTTGAGAAGGATGGACGTACCCCTTCCGGAGTGGGGAGCGAGTGTCGCTGCAGCCACGAGCTGGTGGTGGTTGTGCTGGCAGTGCAGCAGGTTGAAACAGCTGTCCTTGCCGCCGCTGAGCAACGCGACATACTTCATCGTACGAGACCAAGTTATCTTATCGAGCGACCCCCAACGGCGGGGTGTGCGCCCTGCGAACCCACTGCCCTTGCCCGATGGCGGGTTCGACACTCTCCACGATGCTTTCTGCGCACTACGCGGGCAATTCGCCCGTTCACCCGCACTCGCAGCACACTCCTCTCCACCCCGCCCTGTCTTCTCATTCAGCCCAGCAAGCACAGTATACCCACCACCAGCACGCCGTGTCTTCACTCCTCCCCACCCCGCCGTCCTCGCCGCCAACAATCGGCATGCATCCAGTAGAGAGCACGATATCCCTCCTCGAGTCTCTCGTCGCCTTCTATCACCAGGAGCGTATGTGGGTGTACCGCACCCGCGCTCAGCTCGAGATGGGCCTTCTCCACCACGGACCCGATTTCCCGCCTGTCTCCCCCAATGCTGAGCTCGACGGTGATTCTGACTCTCCGGCCCAATCTGTGTCCTCTTCAGACCCCGGAAAGACGGCAGAAAGCGCCTCCCCCTCCCCACCGACGAAATGGCTGAAGCGCAAAAAGGCCTTCAATCTGAAACTCGAGGGCATCTCCACGCGCGGCATGCTCCACCACACAGTCACACGCGGGGGGATCTCAAAGCATTCACACCCGCATACCCAACATCGTGCTCGGCAGAGCTCAAATCTCAACCCCGCCTCTGTTCCAGCCTCTTCACACCAGAGTGCGATGCACGGGTCCACCTCGGCTGCACTCCATCCGCACCCGTCCGTGTCGATGGCCTCGTCAAACACTGCCGTATCGTTCTATCCTCCGACGGCAATTAACACGGCGACGACACTGACTTCCCCATATCTATCCCACCCTTCGTTCCAATTTTCAACGTCGGCGAATCAGCAGCCCCTCACGCCTGGAGTATCGGCTCCTCGATACGTCTCTACCCCCGCTCACCATACGCACCCCACTGTCCAGCCGTTTCAATCGCACCCAACACACACAGGTCCCCTTGTTCTCGGCGCTGGGGGTCGTGAGCCCACCGTCCAGATACTGGAAATGTTTGAGCGAATGATGCAGGCCCGCATGGAGAGCTGTGAACGGGTCACAAGAATGGTCAGGGAGGCGAACCGGCCTGGAGGAATTGGCGTCGGGGGCACGGGTGTTGTGGCTGGCGTTAGCCTCGGAAGCGTTGGCGGACCGGTCGGCGGGTTTGGTGGACCAGTTGGGTTGCCTGTAGGTGTTGGACCGCAGGAAATAGTCGGAGACTACTTACACGTCCAGGCTGCGGCGCAGGGAGATCCAGGGATGATGTCCGCGCAGACACCCACGCAGCAGGGATTTCCGATGGGGGTGAACATGGGATGAATACTGGGATGCTATGCTTGATGATTGAAATATTGATGTTCTGTACTTTTTGTTATTTGTTCTTGAAATGGCAGTGTTAGTGTGGTGTGACTGCTGACTACAGCCGTCGACCTCACTCGCACGACCACCATGTCTGTCCGATATGCCCCCATCCCAAATCCCCGCACAGACCCGGACACTAACGAGCTCGACGCTGCCTTCAACGACTCCGATGAGGACGACGACCTCGACGAATCCCGCCCTCTCAATCCTCCATCAACCCGCCCTTCACTTGATCACGACACCACCACCACCCTCACATACGACTTCAACACCCCCGTCGCAGACTGGGATCAGCCCCCACCCGGCTCACCGCCCCCAGCGACACCCCTCGCCCTCCCAAACTCTATAGGAAACTCCAACGGAATCATACCCACCGCCACTCACGCTATGATCCCTCGTGCACCGACCAATTGGTGGAGACGTGCCACTGCTGTCCTGCCCACTCGCTATGTCCCAGGGTTGGGTCAACCCAGATCACCTGGCAGAGCTCGGGCAATTGGCGGAGGTATAGGCAATGACGGCGTGTTCAGTAACGTTAGTGCCAAACCCACAACTTCTGGGACTCGCGTTCAGGATGGTCAGTCCCGTCATTACCGTCCTCGATGCTTCCTTATCCTCACCCTTTCTCATCGCAGGTGATAGTATCTACATCGTTCCCGAAGAATCCTCCTCGACAGCGCCACCCTCTTATGCCGCTGCCCAGGCGGACGCAGCACCGCCATACCATACTTCGCTCATTCTCCTCCCTCCCTCCGCCCTTTATGATGCCAATGCCCTTTCTGGCCCACCAACTCAAGGTTCAGTCATTGTTGACTCCTTGCCCACGGGCACCCTGTTTGCCTTCCTTTGGAACACACTCGTCAGCACTACCTTCCAGTTTGTCGGCTTTGTGTTGACTTGGGTCATGCATACGACACATGCTGCCAAATTCGGGAGT
>Ga0307508_10007641_pt1 | contig 10051 bp, 5 predicted proteins | sample 9_EM_MG_FD_203089 | JGI IMG/M metagenome (GOLD analysis project Ga0307508, IMG submission 203089) | Populus trichocarpa ectomycorrhiza microbial communities from riparian zone in the Pacific Northwest, United States - 9_EM | ecosystem: Host-associated > Plants > Roots > Unclassified | place...
GAAAGAAGTGTGGACTTGAAAACTTAAATATCTATTAATTCTTACGGAAGGAAATCATATAGCTACTTGTTTCTGAGATGCTATCCAGTGATTAAGGAGGTTTGTCTCTTCTAAGTTTAAATTTTGAAATCAACATCCAGAAAATATACCATGTCGTTGAAAATCAGCTAGAAATGATTTAGGTCTAAGTTAACCTGATGATGCTCTTTTTCGTTCTAGGGCAGAGGATCTTTGGCTTTTGGATCATTCAATCCTTGCCTCCTTCTTTGGAGCTTGAAGGCTCGGCTCCTGTGAATTCGTAGGATGTTAGATTCTTTCAAGCGGACTGTGCAGAGGAAATATGGGATTGGGATGTGATTTTGATGTTTGATAACGTTGTCCTTAAAACGTGTCAGTTAGTAGTTGTTAAATGAAATGTTCTGTCCAGAAGGCCATTGAACAGAGGATAGAGCTTGGAAATGTCACGTGCTAGGCACATGATTTCACTTAACCAAATCATATAAAAACCTAACCTCGGTTAACAAGAGGATCCAATTTTACGCTTGGTTTTGTTCAAAGATTGATTATGCTGAATTATTTTGTCGAGGACCTTTTTGCAATTTGACTAATAGTATAGGACCTCACATATTTTACTCAAAAAAACAATTGAATGCAAATCTAGCCATTAACCCCTCCAAGCATATTTGTTTTTACCATTTAAAATTGTTTTTAAAAATTTTTAATTTTTTTAAATTAAATTAATTTTTTATTTTTAAATTATTTTGATGTACTAATATTAAAAATAATTTTATATCTTCTTTTTTTAAAACAATTTAATTTAATTGTACCTCAAGACTGGGACTGATAGTCCAGGAAGACGCATTTTGACCCCTCTTTTTCCAGTTAGCGACACGTACAGAAAATCAGCTTCAAATGGGGAGTGGACAGTGTAATCTTTAGACTAGTCATTTTATTGAAAAGCTCAACAAACTCAACTTTCATAGTATTTCGTATTATAGTAATAATTATTATTTTTTAAAAAATGTTTTTTTACTAAAAAATATATAGAAAATAAATTTGTGTGATAGCCTTCCTCACTTGTACTGCTCATTTTCCATTCTAACAATCTTCACAACATTTTGTTTGCTGGCTCGTTATCCACATTAATGCCAGTTTGGGTGTGATAGAAGGCACGGACATGACCTTGTAATGTCCACTAATTTCAGAGAAATGTCCACTTCCATGAGATGAGGCAGATGTAATACTTAGTCAGAAAAGTAATAAAGAAGTGGATTGAGACAAACAAGAATCTACACAGCAAAAATAGTCCAGTCCACTTTCTACAATGCAAGTGGAACTCAAAACCAAGGGAGCCATATAATCATCGCCATGAAATTGGATTTGGGGTGGGTTTTGTGGTGGTGGTGGTGGGTGGAAGGGGTTGCAAAACATTAAAAGAGAAGATCATATCGGAAAATGGTGGAGACATGATTGCATAGCAAAAGCGCGATGAATCCCACTGACAAACCCTGAAGTTGCAAACCTCTTTTACAACTCTCATCTTTATCTTTAAGATTGTGTATACAACCACCACGATATATGTTTGCAAAACCTCTATGTCACCAGTTATGCAGAGCTAAATTCAAAACTTAAAATCTCTTAACAGAAACCCAGAAAAAAAAAGGCTTTCCTAACATCTTCAGATAAGACTATTAACGAAAAACCTGAAGTCTCAGTTGTATTTACAACTCAAGCAGAAGCATTCTTTCTCAGTAGGTGATGCAGGTTAAGCCCATTTATCTTAGCAGCAAGTATGAAGTCATTTTCCGTTAGTCCACCTGTGAAAGCATGGATCATGATTAGAACTCTATTTTGGCAACAAACAGGAACTTTTAAGAAAGAAGGCCTATGTGGGACCAACTTCAGCACAACTTCTGATGTTTCCCACAGCGAGATTCTTTATTGAACTTTACTAGATTCTACCATCAGAAGTTCAGAGTCCAGTATGGTTTGCCTGCTTGGGAGAAATTCAGATGCATCTTTGGGTGCATGTCAATCAGAAATATGACACAAATGACAAATCACTTTAATAAATTAGTAGCTATTCTGCATAACCTTTTTCAGCTTTGTTCAGGCACCTAGTTTCAAGAGGAATTAAAAGCAGAAAATATAGCTCAACTCCTAGAAACTTGCAGAATTGTCCTTCCCCATTTGTACAAGCACTTCACTTCATAAGCACATAATACCCTCTCTCCCAATTCATATAACATCATCAGTTGAGAGATTGAGAAGGTAGAAATCTGGAAAAGCAAAATCTTCATATTTGTGCTCTATTTAATTTCATGGCATATGATGTTACTAAAACTGCAACAAGAAAGCAGCAGAGAAAGAGGTAGGGATAGAATATTTCATCTAGATCAAAGAGAGAAAGGAAAGTTCTGAGAACATGGCCTATGTGATGAGAGAGTAGAAAGCATTGGATTCATCTCTTGCATGTAAATACGTAACAGAATAAATATGAAAAAGAAGAAGTCATGTGATTGACAAAAAGTTCTCACCCACTGCATGAGTCCATATCTCAATTGTTATATTGTTCCATCCAACCAGATGAAGATCTGGATGATGACCTGCAATGAACATATATTGTTACTCGTATCTGTTAAAAAAAAACTAAAATTTTCATGTAAATATTAAACATTGGCATTTCATATATCAGTAACAGTGAAAGCCACCAGCAACAAGTACATACCTTCCGTTTCAGCAACGTTCCCAACAAGCTGGAACAGTTCCAGCCCTTTAGTAAAACTCTTTACTTTCCATGAACGATTCAGCTTTAGTGTACCATTTTCATTCACCAAATTCCACCCAGCAACCTAAGAAATACCACGTTGAACAACAGGTTGCATGAAGAACTAAAAAGCACAAATCAAATGGCAAACCTTCAACAGAAATTCAGTTGCACTTTCTTCAGTCATGGCTTGCAGATCCTTTGAGTTGCATGGCACACACTTCTTAGCAGCCAGATCTATCATGGCAAGCAAACTGTTTCAAAGAACAAGAATAACCCATATCCAAAATGCAAGCGGTTTGTGTAATAAAAAAAATGCCATTAGCACCAACAGCTTAGGGTTTCCAATAATAAAATTCACAAAAGCAATATATTGTTAACCACATGGTTCAAAGATTGCATGCTCTTGACAAAAGCATCCTACATGAGGATCTTACGAATAGCATGTATTGTGCTGCCAAATCAAGCACTACAAACATTTCTTATTCAAGAAGAGTATACAAGAAAATTTACTGAACTCCCATATTCCCTACACGCAACAAAGGCACCAGGGAAAAGAGCAATTCAAATCTCGAAGCATGATCCAGACAAAGCAATGGTGGACATAAGACTAATGACAAAAAAGTATTTATAGTTACTTCAAATATAAATGTTTGTTGAGAGAGAGAGAGAGAGAGATTATGGTATATACATACACACACAACCAATATACATTTTCTCTTTCTGTTTCATTTCTGGTTCTAATATTTGCTGAGGTTATATAGAAGGCCACTTTTCAGTCAATCTATATGGACTTCTTAACAAGATTCATCATTTTAATGTCTTTGACTCTTTGTCAAAGTTGACCTGGTATATAATGATTTGAGTAGAATGAAACAAATTTCTGTTGAGGCATTCATAGGACCAAATAGTTCAACCTCCCATATACAATGTAATAAATTAAATTAATAGATAATGAAGGGGGTGGGGGGGGGGGGGTATAATTTGGCGTGCAAGTGATATGGTAATTTTGCATACAGCGGTGGCAGACTTGATCGACGCTCGCTTGCAAGAGATTTGAGAATTTTGCATCCTTAGGTCGCAAGCTTGAGCAACGGAACTCCACCCTTAACTATAGGCTTGGTTGAAAGAGAATGATTTTAATTCATTTCTTTTTTCCTGTTTTGTGAGATAAGCAAGTAGGAAAAAAATCCAAGTCATAAAAAAAAGACAAAAATTAGCATAGGTTTGCATTTAACTCATGCAGTAAATTAGTCACAGTTCATCACGCACCTCTGCTAGCACAAAAAGTTCTAAATCTGTAAATCAGGTTCCTATTTGATGACTCTCCCACATGATTCCAACGTATCTTTTCCACTTGAGTACTGAAGCTGTACGCGAGAAATTTCTTCACACAATAAATTTATTTGAAAAAAAGGGTTGAGGAGAAACTATGTTTACTATTATATTTAAACCAAAGGAAAAATGACTAAACAAACCCTCTATCTACATTTATAGATTGCTCCCTAGTTCTAGAAATTATATTTTATATCCTCGGTTTAATTGGTTTACATTTTGCATATATTTTGTACTAAAATTTATGCCATTAATAATCCCTAACAAAAAAAGAAAAAAAGAATTAAGATTCTCACAAAAACTGCCACTGATGTAATGGACAAGAGAATTTACACCAATCCCAAGAAACAAGCTTTTCACATATTCACAACCCAATCAAGAAGCATCTCTTAAGGAACACCTTAAAGCATTAGACGTCACGCATTTTAGCTGAACACATGATTGATGTGAGGAGAACTTTCCAGTTTGAGCACAGAACAAAAGTGTTTAAAGGACAACTTGATGTAAACCGAAATCGGCAATAAATTTGTTACAAACAATTGTTGTTGGGCTTGAACAATGTCAAACAATAGCAGGAAGATGAGGTCGCTTCTCTCAGCAGTAGAGCTTCTAAAGGAATAAAAGATCATTGCAAAATTCCTCACAAAATCTAAATACTGTCCAATCAAAATCGTTCATTTCACTCATTATTCATGTCCATTTAAAGGTTTGCAGCAGAAACCCAAATAAAAAAAAAACCGACTACCATTAATTGTTACACATCGAAAGTAATTCAAGTCTGGCATAAACACAAACACTCATCAGATAACATAATCGATTAAGGCTATAACACCATCTGTCCTAAAACGGCTCAGGAACAATGAAGAGGGTAAAAATTAACAGCAAAGAAACAGTCGGGTCCTTCTTAGAAAGTCCAAAATCCAAGTAAGTAAGAGCAGAATGAAGAAAAAACAAAGAATCAAAGATGGATTACAGTACCGTCCATGGTGACCTCCGAACAGGATATGAGACAGAGTTGCTAATGGCACCTGAAAATGCATCGCCAGGAAGTTATTACTGAATGATAGAGAGAGATGGGGAGAAGAGAGGAAGCGTAACACACCTGAGGTTTAGAGGAAGAGAAGAGTGTAAAAGGTAAGAGCCGAGTCGCCATAATTTATTCGTATAGCGAAAGCAAGCCTAGACGTAGCTCTCTGTGTTTTACTTTTGCTATTGGAGGAGCTGTTTTTGTTATTGACAGACTGAAGCTAATTGAATGATATATTGCTGGAAATGAATTGAAAATAATAATAATAAAAAAATCAAATTGTAAAGAATAAAAATAAAAAAAACAACCATCACATTTCAAATTCTTTTTATAATTTAGTTCTTCACTACTAAAAACAATTTAGATGTAAAAAAACATTCATGTCTCTGAAATGTTTTTTTTATATATTATTATTAAATTTAAAAAATTTTAACCCAATTTTTTTAAATTATATTTTATTTAATAATAACATAAAAACAATACTCACGAATTTCAAATTAACCTAATAGCAATACATTTTATAAACTAAAACACATTTTTTAAAATAAAATATTCAAATAAAATCTTAGTAATTTGTACATGAATGAAGGAGAAAATATTGGTAAAAGTGATAAAAATGTATTAAAAATATTTGCATTGTGTCTTAGCCCCTCAAATGCATCAAACTAAATAATATAATTGATTAGTGATTTTTATTTTTATTTTTTTACCTTGGCACGAAGAGGTCTTCTTGGCAAAATTTATAAGGAGAAAGTGGCGTTGGTCACTTCATATTCTTGAATTTAACCAATCCCATGGAATTCTCCCATCCAAGCTATTAGCTGCTCGATTATTGAGATTTTTTTATTATTATTAATGTTAGTGTCCGGGTCAGTTTATGTATACCTCAACTAATCTCACGGACTCTAAAATTAACAATCATGTAAATCTCTAATGATCATTATATTAACAATCATAGAATTTAAATTTTTACAGAGCTCTAATTAAGAAGGGAAGAAAGACAAGGAAATGTAAAAAATTGGAAAAAAACATTGAGATTGTGTTAATATTTTATTTGATTGAGGATGTAAAGTATAATTTCTTTAAATAGAGTGAAAAAGTGAAAATATTGTCAAATCTTAAGAGATTTTTTTGTAATTATCTATTATATTTATATATAATATAGTTTATATATGAAATAATATAAGCATTTAAAATTTAGTGGAGTAAAGTAAATAAAAGAATATTTTTGTTTACAACTTTTTTTGTCATAAAAATACAGTCTTAGTTCATTTCGATTAAAATGGGTCTGTGAAACCAATGTCTTATGTTCAAATTCTACAAATTATGATTCTTTTCATTCTTTTTTTTTTTTTTTGTAAAGAAAAAGATTTTAGTGAAAAGCTTCAGCATTAATCTCTCTTGTGGATTAAACAAAGGAGAAGATAGAAAAACAAGGTATTAATTAATCAAATATCTAACTGGTCACCATGGTACAATTACGAATAATTTAACCAAAATAATATGAATTAGACATAAGACAATTTTAAATAGAAAAAACTTTAACATTTCAATTTGTTTGAAAAGTGAAAAGGAGGTAATATTTATCTTTAAATATTAATTCATATTTTCCATAAATCTCAATAACCAATAATTAGAAATTTTCGTGGTAAGAAACTAAAAAATGGAATGCTGCAAAAAAAGTTATGAATTATTCATTTAATTAATTTTGAATAAGTTATATCTTGTAAGACTAATAAATAGAATTAAAGTTATAGTTAAAGCTATGAATAGAAAACCAAAATAACTTATTATATTATTATAGTGGGCATGAATGAGCTAAATAAACTATTTTTTTATTCATATATTTGTAAAACACTTTTCTACATTCAATTTTTTTTAAGGGGCTGTCCCTATTTTTATTTTTTTTTAAAAAAAGTTGTTTACTTATATAAAACCCAATGATCATTGTTATTATAACACCATTTTGACTCTTTTCTTTAAATGTTTTTCAAAAAAAAAAACAACAAAGGAATTCAAAAAACAACATGTTTTGATGCATTTCGGTCATTCTCACGCTGATTTTGTAATTTTAACTACTTTTTTCTTGTTGATGTCCCTTTAGAAAAATAAAATTTTAAAAAATATATGTTTTTGACATATTCACGTTTATTTCGTATTTCTTGATTATTTTTTCTATCAATTGACGTTAATGTTGTTTTCTAAAAAAAACAAAAAATAAAAATAGAGAGCAAAATGGATAGTGGGCTAAAGTAAAAAAAAAACAGAGAAAGAGTGACCAAAACAAAATTGAGATACTTAAGGACCAAGTAATTGAGAGAAAATGACAAGAAAGCTAAACTATAAATAGAGAATAAGAAAAAACTAGAAAAACACTATTCATCATCTTCTTCCTTCACACTCTTCCAAAACCTTAAGCAAAACCCTAGCCACCATAGGAGGAAGCTACTAAAACAAAAATTGAGAGAAAGTGAGCTGAGATTTAGTGAAATAAACCCTAGAAGAATATTATTTATCTTCTCCCACTTTTTTTCTACAAAACAAAAAATCCATAGTCTCATCTTTATTTATCTAAAACCAAAACTTCTCTCTTTAATTTCCCTCATATATGAGCTCCATTTTTAACAAGACTATAAGCATTCTCTTACTCTCTGAACCCTCTACAAAACCCATCAATCAATTGAAGCCAAAAAACATTGTATTGTTGTAGATTAAGGAAAAAGAGAAAATAACCGCTTAAACTTTTCTCTTTAATTTCTCTCTCCTCCAACCTTCAAACAAGGCGAGACCACTACCATTCTTCTTCCTTTGATGAGTATCATATAACCATTTAAGTTCCATAACCTAATGATCTTTGTGTGAGCATCTAGAGAGAGAAAAACAAAAATACTAGAGAGAAAACCCTGACCACCAAACCTTCAATGCCTCGGATCTCGCTCACTAGATAGTGGTGACCTATACTTCCACCATAAAAAGGTGGATCAAGGAGTGGTACACTTTGCGAGCCCTTTCTTGCATCAATCAAATGTTGGTGGAGTGTGCAATGACATGTCAACTATTACAACCCTTTTGAGCACATGTCAGACACACACCACCACTGTTTTGCCCTTTCCATCACTATTCTACTAGCTTTTGGTCCATCTTATCCACCCTTAAAAGGTCTATTTCAAACCCTAAACATTTTTTGAATAATTATTTTGATTTATTATTGATTTTGAGTTATTTTGTGATGAAATTGTTAGGTTTAAACAAACTTCAAGATTGAATTTGTTTGTGTGTTTTCATCATGATATGTTTTATAAAAGAATGTGTATTGAAAATGTATTTATTGTTTTTTCAAGTTTTTTTTGTTTTTATGCTTCTAGGTTGAATCCCTTAAAGTTTGCATTTTGCTCATGTTTAATATTTTTTGTCATTTCTTTTTATTATTTATACATGAGCTTGTTTTCATACAAAAGAATAATATTCACACTCGTGCATACATTTATATCAGGTTTTATAATTTGTTTATAAAACCTATTAAGGTTTCAATCCATATTAAAAAGCTGACATTCCAATGCTTGTACAAATTTCTCATATGATTCTCAATCATATTTGTTTATTTTTCAAGAAATAATTTTTCAATTGTCAATATGTTATTCACCTATGATACTTAAAATAAATAAGCTTATAACAAGTCATTATTTTGGATGTTGATTGGGAGTAATGCTTACATCTTGTAATTTTATCTTTAATAGTCAAAATTTTCTTTTGAAATACACAAGTAAACACATCCATCAACAATTCCTAATGTAAATGAACCCTTAGAGGTCATTACTCTTAGGTATCGATTGAAGGTAACAAGGTGATTCATTTAGGTATTTTGTTAATATTTTTTCTTTGAATAAGTTATCCACTTGATGTGGTTATGTATACATAAGTCTTATTAATCGATGTGCATAACCACTGATTTGAAGCAATACCCTAAAATTGAATTACAAATGTGATTGTTAAACTTAGCAAAACACCTTAAGGCAAATGAATCCATGGAGGTCATTATCTAAACAAGTCTAAAAATAGACCTTCATGTCATTGAATCCCACTTCCAAGTAGATGAACCCATAAAAGTCAATGCTTTGATATTCAGGATTGGGGTGTAAAAATATTATTCAATAAAATTATAAGTAAACCTTGGTATTATAGGATAAATTAAATTTAACAAGTCATTATTCATGGGCCACAATTACATAAGAAAAGCCTTTAGTGATAATTTTTCCTAGGACTTGGGTTGGGTTCAATAAGTATAAGTCTGTCCAATTATTCATTGACATCTCCTGATAGGCTATTACTAGTCATAAGTCTTGATCAATAGTAGTTGGTTTTAGATATGTCAATTCACCAAGTGATTGGGGAATAACAATAATGACAAAGTTCCGTAAAGGATAAGCTCGAACATCCATCTAGGGTTTAAGTCATTGCAATGGACCTATTATCATCCATATAGATAGACCACTGATACTAAGCACAACAAACCATTTGGAATAAAAGACAAGTAACACTACAAGTTACCTTAGGTAAAATGCTTTAGGGTGATAGTGTCTTTCATTTAGCATAATCAATCCCTTAGAAATTTAAAAACAATTAGGGTTTCTCAGTGGTCATAATATTAGGTGGCGACTCTCTTTCAACAGAAAACATTTAACCCCTCTAAACAATAAAAAAAACCCTTTCCCTTACATGAAAGACAATAAGTCACCATTATGTCAGGCGTAACAACTATGGTGGTTAAAAAATTGAGGTAAAGTCTTTTCTCTAGAAGCCTATTTTACCTAAAAACACCTATATTTTTTAGGCAAGGTGAGGTTCAAAACCACCACCATTAAACTCTTCTTGTCAAATAGAACTCGTTGATACTAAGATTAATCTTTTTCATGGTTAAAATC
>Ga0307508_10007645_pt1 | contig 10049 bp, 6 predicted proteins | sample 9_EM_MG_FD_203089 | JGI IMG/M metagenome (GOLD analysis project Ga0307508, IMG submission 203089) | Populus trichocarpa ectomycorrhiza microbial communities from riparian zone in the Pacific Northwest, United States - 9_EM | ecosystem: Host-associated > Plants > Roots > Unclassified | place...
GGACATGATGTTTTGATGGGGAAGACTGTTTCTTGACGGATTCGTGTAGTCTTTCGAGTAAGGAGGGGAGGAGGCGAGGGGTGGTGACGGGGCGTCTGTTCTTATCGGTCGTCTTTCGATTCTTCTTATGCGTGCGGTTACGGCTCCGGGCTCATAACCTGTTGAATGGTTATGGCCGTAGGTGTACGTAGATGGGATTCTTCACGTTGTGGTGGGGTTCGGACGGGGACAATCTCAGTTGCTATATTGGTTGTAAGAGTACAGAACAGAAGAAGCCCGCCGAACCAGGAACACTAGGTACATCCACACTGCCCCCTTAGCCCCATCATCCCCATGGTAACACCACCCTCTCAACTCTAGCAGCCCCCATACATCCAGCGCCGAGAAGCTTTTCCAACAAGAGATTATCTACTCGCGATACGCTGATGAAGTCTAATGCCAAGGCGAAGAGTTTTCACGTCACGGCGCGGGGTAATCCCCCGCAGCACGTGACTTCGCCGAGCCGGATACTTATGGCGACCCGCCACGAGGGGTGGCAACGACAATGGACCTCAATCAACATCAGCGGAATCACCAACGGACCACCTACCGGTCACCAAGACATCGAGTCTACGACCATCCCCATACGAGCGATCCACCGAGCGATCAACCGAGCGATCAACCGAGCGATCCTACGAGCGATCAACCGGGCGATCCGTCGAGCGATCAACCGGGCGATCCGTCGAGCGAGGCATCGCCATGGAGCCGCGAACGAACCGCGCTACGCGAGCAATGACGAGCGAGACGTTGGCTGATCGGGGAGGGAAACGGAAGGATACGGGAGGGGCTCAAGAGTCTAGGCGGTAGATGAAGGATACGGAGTTAAGACCCATAGAGGCACTCCGGAAACTCCGACTTGCGGGGGCAACGCTGAGGTTGTGTGCCTATTGGCCATTGCGAGCCGGCACACTCAACCAATACGCGGGGGTCGGATCATTGCGCACCGACCCTGCTATCTACGCGGGAAGTTCCTCATCAGAAGACACCGACCAGGACGAGTAGCTTCGGGTTTTGGCCCACGCACTGTCTATGACTATGTGAGTGATCGTATCCCTTACCTTATCTTACCTGTGAGGCAGTTGTCGAGTGAGCCGTCGCCGGGAACCGCGTCGCCAGGCCAGCCGCCGAAGCGCTGCGAGCGAGCCGTCGGGCAGTACGCCGGGCCCGCCTCGATCCGAACCTTCCGCCGAAGCGCCGCGAGCGAGCCGTCGGGCAGTACGCCGGGCCCGCCTCGATCCGAACCATCCGCCGAAGCGCCGCGAGCGAGCCGTCGGGCAGTTGTTGCCATGCCAAAATAATTCTCCATCCTCCTGCCTGCCCCGGTGGCGGCCCTGATAAAGTTGGGGCGCCCAGTTCCCTTCCTTCCCACCTCTTCCTTCGCGTCTCTCTCAATGTCAGACAGCTCAGAGAGCTCACTGCTCGCGTCCCCCATTTCCTCTTCCCCAAAAATTCCCTGGTCTCCCACCAACTCTCTGAGGAGGGGGGTATCGATGTCCGCGGCCACCACGGACAGATAATTCAGGCGGTTGAGTGGCTCAAGTCTTGGTCTCGAGAAGGAGTCATTCCTGGAAATGGCAGTGACATTCGACAGGTGGAAAACGTGCTCAGCGATTTGGAACAGCGAGCGACTGATATGCGGATATGATGCAGTCCACTGGAGGATGAGGATCAGAATGAGGTCGAAAGGTGGGTTCTGCAGATCTGGTGGATACGTATGACAGTACTGGCCGTGGGCACGGGACCAATGATATGTACTAGAGAAACCTTCGAAAACCCTCTGTATATTGCCAGCTTTGTAGCGTGAGATGTCAGTGACAGTACATTTGTCACTGTCACAGTAGCTAGTTATATCTCACTGCCCTCTTGGCCCTATCCACATCCTGTTTGGGTGAGGAGTGGTGGAGAACGATGAGGTGGAAGTGAGGCGACCAAGGCGTACGGAGGTGCGGAACCTCTGCACCAATCACTCAGGTACTCAGCCCCAGCCCCTCAGCCGCTCGTCACTCAGCCACTCAGCCACTCAGCCACTCAGCCACTCAGCACTCAGCTATGTGAGTGGACGTCCATTTCGGGCACTGTAGGGTATCCTTCCTCATCTCGCGAGCCCGGAAGACTGTAGTTCTCGCTTCGCTCTGCACGGTTAACGCCGGATCGCCAGACGATTGACAGCCTTTTGGTTGTCCACCGCCTTCCGTTGCTCCTCCTTGTCAATCTCCTTCTCCTGAGGAGCTGGTTACCAGGGAACTACCTCGTTAGCGCCGAGGAAGTGTGAGGCAGCAGGTGCCGTAGCGGTGAGCCATTTGGCAATGTTGATGCCGTTCAGGGGTCTCAATAGTCCGGCCGGCCCGCGGGCTGCACGCGGGCTTTTGGGACGGTCCAGTCCGGGCCGGGATTTCTGATGACCCAGTCCGGCTGGATGGCTCCAGCGGCCGGACTGCCTTGACCCGGGTCGGCCGGCGGGCGCCCGCGGGCCAACGATAGTAGTAGTGGTTAAAAAATTAAAATTTCACACATGACAGCTCCACCATCTCTTCTCCAATTAACAAATTTTTTAGATACTCCTGTTCGTCTTATCTTCCCTATGCTCTTCTGGGCATGTACGATTTTCTGTCTGTTGTTGTGGTGGTGGCCGAAAGTTCCCAGTAACAGGTTAGGTGCAGCCCAAAACCCGAAAACCCACACACAACCGAAGAATTGCGGATCGGATTTTCCTTACCATCTCTTCTCCTATTAAGAGAATTTTTGAATAATCTTTATTGCCTTATCTTTCTGGTGCTCTTCAGGGTATATACGATTTTATATGTGTTGTGGTGGTGGCCGAAAGCTCCTAGTAACAGGACACCCAACAACAACACAAGAAATGCCCACCGGATTTTGCTTACAGTTCCACCATTTCTTCTCTGATTAACACAACTTTTGTATAATCTTGTTCGCCCTATCTTTTCAGTGCTCTTCAGGGTATGTACAGTTTTATATGTGCTGGTGTGGTTGTGTCCGAGAGCTCCCAGTAATGGTCTAGTTGTAGGAAACCCACTCGCCGCCCAAGATATGGTAAGACGCCAGTGGATCATCAAATCTCCCTCGTTTGCCTGGCCCGCCGGCCGACCCTGTCCAGACCAGGCCGGCGCCAAAAAAGCCGGTGAGCCCGCGGGCCGCGGACTGTGGTGGACTGCGTCTCACAGAGCAGGCCAGGCCGAGGCCAGGACTGGCCGGACTGTTGAGACCCCTGATGCCGTTACTGTGGTCGTGAAACGTGTGGTGGAGAAGGAGGTGGTAGTGGTGGTCGAAGTGGGGCGGCGTCCGTGGCCCCCTTGCACTTCATGGGCAAGGTTCTTCCCAAACATGTTAAGCGCCATGTGCCGGAGCCGCGTACTATTTTGCAAAAAAAACCCTTTTGAAAGAATTTAGTTTGGGACTAATTCCGACATTTCGCTAGTTTTCGTGTCGAGGGTGTGGTTTAGTGGTATACAATTACCACACCCGCGACGAAAACTAGCAGAATGTCAGAATTAGCGTGAAACTAAATTCCTTCAAAGGGGTTATTTTGCAAAGTAATTTGCGTCATGCGTCGGCGTGCAACCCTCCCACACCACACCATTGGCTCTCTCCAATCTCACCGCAGGTCGCAGCTGCAGCGAGCGAGCGGGGCTGTGTTGGCGACCACGTTTAGAGCAGATGACGCAAAACTCACGCGGTCCCTTTTTTTTTTTTTGCATCCATGTCTGGGCCAGAGCACGTGTAGATTGTTGAGGACATATACGAAATCCTGGACAGTTTCCCTGACCTGTCCAAGTCGGGCCGCTTTTACGGACCGTCCCAAGTCTGGGATAGTTTATAGACTTCTCCAAAGTCCTACGTCGTGGGGGACCAACGCCAAGACACCAACTAGGTTCCGCCCTTCCTCAATCGTGCGCGAATACGAGGAGCTGGTGGCTCTTATTGGCGGGACCGCTACCCCTGTTCATGCGGGTCCAATTATAACTATGCTGACTGGCATTTGCTACTTGTTGTACATATAGTGCCGGACACTTGTACGGGCTAGCGCCTTCAGGTTTTCAACACCCCCACAACAAACCGTAACTCCAACACACAACAAAAGAAAGAGATAAATTTTAATCCGTGTCGAAATAACAATCCTACGGATGCCGTTTCCTTTTTGGTGGTCGTATGCGGTCGCTATAAGGGGTCAAAGTTCATCATTTTTTGGTGTGGGGGGGTTAATTTTGTACCACTCTTGGCGCATCTTGGCGCGGCTCAACTGCCGAATTAGGAAACCCTCCGAATGATATCCCATGAGTACATACAACTTGTATCCTACACAAAAGTATCCCGCATTGCCCGTCTATGAGACTTATACTGCTTTTCTGAAAATTCCCGCTGCTCCATTGTAAGGCCATTGATATAGGCCATCACCCATCTCTTACTCCTATCTGCAAACCTTCTGATAGTCTTCAACTCTACCGAATTCATCGCTGAAATAACTGTCTTCTCCAACTCCGAAAATGAGTACCGACAATTGGTGCGTGCATATCGTGTCAAGTAAGCCCAATAATATTCAATATAATTGAGCTCACAGTGAAATTTTGGATAGAAAATGACCTCGTGTCCTGCCTCAACGATGATGGTCTCAAGCATGGACTTTTCCTCTTGGAAGTCAGTCTGTACTTCAAGAATCCGAAGCGCACAGCAGCCTTTTCCAGTCTCGCAGCAGTCTGCAGTTCTGGCTTCATACTCTTGTATCGTTTCCTCAAATAGACGATCGCCAAAACCCAAAGTATGTGACCCCTTATCCTTTTTCTTTCTATGACACTGCTTCTTCAATCCGGCAGTCCACAAACTTCGCTCCTGCAATATCCTTTTCATTCCTTTGGGCTTGCCAATCAGCCCTTCTGGAATCGGCTCATTGGTTTCCCAGACGATATCACCCCTTTGAAAAACCATTGACTGATGATGTCGGCCATCTGCACTGTAAAATTCGGTATCTCGTATAACTGGCTGCTTTCCACCAGGTCCAAGATTCATTCGTTGGGCGACAAGTGCATTGGGAGCTTTACATGCATGACCACTTGAGTTGTCGAAGGCAAAGACGGCAATATCATTGGGAAATGCTTGGTTGAATATTCGAATAGCTTTTTGAGTTTGTTGAACCATTTTATCGGCGTTCCACCATCCGTCATCTCCTTTACCACTACCATACTGAATAATCTCCGTGGCGTATACTCGTTGTTGATTCGAATCAATATATGAAAGTCAGCCGATTGCTGCACATAAAAACTCCGAAACCATAATACCTTTACCCTTTGATTTGGGCTTGAGCCATTCGCTGCCTCCCTTCTTCCACGAATAGGAAGAACTATCATTGGCATTGAAGGTACTCTCATCATGGGTAATGAGATGTCGTCGCTTCGTGGAGAGGGGTACTGGTTTGTCGATTTGACCGTCATCGTTATACTCTCGCAGAGTCTCAAATATTTCCTATATAATAAAGTACTTATTAAATTCTAACTTATTATCATAATTTATTAGCAGAACTTACCTTCATTTTCGGACAAAATATCTGTTCTCGATAGCACACAACATCCTCCCTTTCATGCCCATCACAATATCCCTTTTTGTTTCTTCCATAGATCTACCCCAACTTGGTAAGCCATCGCTGTGCAGTTCGAGTTGAAACACCACTCCGTTGTGAGTCGGTATTGTTGTGTAATGCACTGAGATGCCTTATGCTGTATGCATTCTTGCTCTGAAGATAAGATTTAACTGCGGCACAAATCCCGGATGGAGTAGCTCTCCATGCAGCGGTGTTGAGATATTCTCGGGCTGCCAGAACCACCTATTAATTATTACAAACTGTTCCTGCAATAGAATAATAATACTTACTCCTTCATCGGTAAATAAACTCTTTCGTTTCACATTTCGACCCCTCATTGGAGAAGGTGGAGGAGTTCGAGTATCAAACCAGTCCCGTTCCCATCGCCGGAGGAATTGTGCGTACTTCGGACCCTTCCCTAACCTCACAGCTATGGACTTGCTGTACTCAATCCACTTTCCCTTCCGGTTCTCTCCTGCTGTAGATGTATACACAAAGCTACCTTGAAACCTGAGCAAATCTTGTACGCCTTGAACTCGCTTCAGCCAGTGCTACACCCTAAATACTACAGGGTCGGAATTTGGATACGGACCAGGCAGGAAGGTATCGGAAACTCGTCACACGGTCTTAGGACGGCATCCCGAGACTGGGCAACCGACACTGTTGGGGCTCAGCTCGGGTCAACCAACTCTGCGGCACCAGGAGGTCTCTGGGCCAAGTACCGGCGCAGACCGGGAAAGCGCAAGCGCTGCCGCGGAGGAAGACAACCTTGGTGGTCATCATAAGAAGGACAAGCAATCGGAAGGAAACAGGAACGCAAGGAGTTGCGAGTCTAGATCGCGGAATAGGAGCGGGGTTGTTTCCAGAGGCACGGCCCAGAGGAACAGCACCACGAGTCGGGAATCGCTGTATCGTCACAGACGGCTCGAAGGCCCGAGGCGATACCGTTGCACCCCGTGGTCAGGAGACACGAGGGGTGATGTTACCACTCGCATCCTCGTCATTGACACCCGATTATGGCGATGAACTCTGGGCTTTGCCAGCGCACGACAGCGTGAGCGTATCCCCCACTTATCCGAGATGCTTACAACGATTATGATGGAGGGCATACGCCGCACCAAGGCGAGGGACGTCGAGTTGACCGAATACTGAAGCGGAGGCTTGACTTCAAGCCGATCCTGTAGCGCTGGGTAGCCCCAGACCAAGTACCGGCTCGTGTTTGGGAAAGTGCAAACGCCGCTACAGGACTGCATCTCAGGAACAGTTCGAGAGTCTGTTGGGAGCGATATGGGGCAGAGCTATACCTTGGTGCCCGTTGCGGCCGAGAAGGATTAGCTGGAACGGTTCAGGGCTCGTTGCTGCTGGCTCCGATCGAGTAACGAAATCAACCCCGCACGCAACCCAATCGCATCACCCAATCACGACGAGAGGACTTAAGGAGAGGCACCTGCTCTGGCCACTCTCGGAAAGATACGGAAAAAGCACTACTGTCTGACCCAATCGAGAGTTATCCTCTTTACGCTGATGAAATCTAGTGCCAAAGCGAAGAGTTTTCATGTCGCAGTGCGGGGTAGTTCCCCACAGCACGTGACTTTGCCGAGCCGGATACTTATACGACCACCCGCCGACGAGCGAGGGGCAACCGGTCTTCATCGGAAGATCCATCGACATCATCAGCGGAATCATCACCTGAATCGGCTAAACATCATCGGAATGATCAATCGGAATCATCAATCATCAACGGACCACCTACCGGTCACCCAGACATCGAGTCAACGACCATCCCCGCGAGCGATCCGTCGAGCGAGGCGTCGCCAAGGAACCGCAAACGATCCGTCGAGCGAGTCGTCGCCACGGAACTGCAAACGATCTGTCGAGTGAGTCGTCGCCAGCGAACCGCAAACGAACTGCCGCCGCGATACACGCAAGCCATCGGGCCGCCACCGGGCTTGCGTTGAACGAACCGCCGCAACGCCGGGCCTGCACCCCGAATCGACGATACTCCTCAGCGGCGAGTGAGATGACAGTGGATCGGGAAGGAGACGGAAGGATACGTGAGGAGCTCGAGAGTCTAGGCGGAAGCGGGGCTCACGAGGTGATGACAAGGTTGAGAAGTCTAGACTGGAGATAATGGACCGGAGTACCGGAAACTCCGGAGAAGCAAGGAAACCAGCAAGTGGTGGACACGCAACTGCAGGCACAGGAGTCTGTGAAGTGGCTCCACTTGTAAGAGGACACGTCAGCCGAGGCAGGATTCTGTCTAGGACAACGGACTGGCGTGCCCCGGAATTCTTGCTCTCCTTATCGTGGACACCAGTCGCGACCAATCGACCCCAGACCCGGAATCTGGTGGCCAGGAACCATATGTCACACCTCCGATGAGTTCCGGGGGGGACACCGACCAGGACGAGTAGCTCCGGGCTTTGGCCCATGCCCACCTTGGCTGGTGCGTGCGTGAGCGTATCCTCTACCATATCTTACGCCGAATCTTTAGGGCCGAAAGCAGTTCGGCCAGGTGAAGCAGCCTTGAGGGGAAGCAGCCGAGTGGTCCCCGGGTACTGGGGGGTGAGGCCGGTCCGGCGTCAGCTGGGCACGCCAATAATCCCTAAATCCTCAGTACGCCGAGCCAGTCATCCGAAGGGCTGTGATGACCTAAGTAAAGCTAAACTCGGTAGCCGCTGCATACGAACCAGAGATAAGGATACCCACTGAAGCGCCGCGAGCGAGCTGTTGGGCAGTACACCGGGCCCGTCTCGAATCGAACCATCCGCCGAAGCGCAGATCTGCCGAAGCGACACGAGCGAGCCGTCGGGCAAGCCGCCGGGCCCGTCTCGAATCGAAACGATATACGCAAGCCGTCGGGCACGCCGCCGGGCATGCGTCGAACCATCCGCCGAAGCGCCGCGAGCGAGCCGTCGGGCAAGACGCCGGGCCCGTCTCGATCCGAACGATCCGCCTACGTGGCCTACACTGCGAGCAATGACGAGCGAGACGGCGGCTGATCGGGGAAGGAGACGGAAGGAAACGTGAGGAGTTTGAGAGTCTAGGCGGGAGATAGGAAATGCCATATGGGCAACATGCGGGGGGCTCGGCTAGGACCCCTTCAAGGAGTATAATCCCCGACCGCTACGCGGCGGACCTCCTTAGAAGGGTATAATCCCCGAAACCGATGCTTGAGCCGTCATGGAGCCGTGTTCATGAACCCAGCCATGAGCTGAGGGAATTGCACGGCCCGTGACACCATTGGATGGCCTCCTATCGTCAGTACCGACCAGGACGAGTAGCTCCGGGCTTTGACCCACGCCCACCTTGGCTGGTGCGTGCGTGAGCGTATTCCTTATCTGATCTTACCTGTGAAGCAGTCGTCGAGTGAGCCGTCGCTGCGAACCGGGCCGCCAGGCCAGCCACCGGGCCCGTCTCGAAGCATGCGCCGCCGCGCGAGCCGCCGCGCACACCGCGCCGTCCACCGCGTGATCCGTCGAGCAAGCCGTTGCCGTGGAGCTGCGTGCGATCCGGCGCTCAAGCCGCAGCCAGTGGGCGCCGCAGATATCGAACCGAACCCCTTAGATTATTCGCTGTGAATCCCTTAATGGTGGGCGAACTTGGAAGGATTGTCATGGGGGGTGTTATTCCTGTATAATAACCGAACGCCGGCGAAGACCGCACGCGCCCCATCTCCTTCATGACTATCGAGAAACCTGACTAGTTCAACATTACCGTCACTCCGACGTTGACCGGACGTTCCAGTGTCACAGCCAGTCACCAACAATCTCCTTCTGTTCTTTTAGCCATAATTCCAGCTCTTTAACCTCATTTGCAAATGATTCTGCTTTGAAGAACAGATCCTCAAAATCCAACTCTGGTGGTAGCAATCGAGAGGAAGAGGGGTGGGCGGCTGTGAAATCTGCGGCATGGGTAGAAGAAGGGTGGATAAAAAAGCAAGAAATATCTGCATAGGTATGTTGTAGTCCTTCCTTCTCTTTTTCTTTTCGTTTTTCCCTCTCCTTATAATAATACTTCGATTGCTTTGTCTTTCCTGCAGTAGTTTTCGAGTTTCCCGGCAATGATTTCTCTGCCGCCTTCCATCCTTTATCTGGTTGAGCTGGGTATCGTAGCACTACATCTTTTTCTGCTATTACCTCCTCTTCCTCACCATCTTCTTCTCCCTCACTGTCCGTACCTATATCTTCAGGCTCGCTGACAGTTGTCTCTTCATCTGGATCAGAGTCGGAAGACAGTTCTCTTTCGGAGGGAGCTCTAGCCGGAATCTCCCAGTTCTCACTGGCACCAACAGTCCTCCTTCTTTTCGCTATAGCAGCCTGTTGACATGACTTTCTGCTAGCCAGTGTTCTTTTGTTCGGACGGGGCATTGTGTAGTATGAGCGAGCGCTTTGGAGTGGTAGTGACGGCGACGGCAACG
>Ga0307508_10007647_pt1 | contig 10048 bp, 14 predicted proteins | sample 9_EM_MG_FD_203089 | JGI IMG/M metagenome (GOLD analysis project Ga0307508, IMG submission 203089) | Populus trichocarpa ectomycorrhiza microbial communities from riparian zone in the Pacific Northwest, United States - 9_EM | ecosystem: Host-associated > Plants > Roots > Unclassified | place...
TCCGGGCTGAAGCCAAGCCCTCCGTCCCGCGCATATCCAGCTCCCGAGAACGCTCCGAGGTACCCTTTGTCCCGCTTTCCCGCGCTTCGGCATCCGTTCCCGCGGTACTTCGGCACGCTCTTTACAGAAGGGGAAACCTGAATGGCTCTAACATTGGAAACCTGAACCTCTGGAATGCAACCAGCAGAAGGAGCTGGCAGTGGCAAATAGGACTGTGAAGACGTGCTGACATCTGGATAACTGGCCATTGCTATTATATTAGCAGTTTTGAGGGCCTCTGCAATACGAGTTAAAACAAGCAAAAGGGCTGAAGTGTCCATGAAACTCCCACTCAACTGTTCAGAAGACTGTTAGCAAAACCAAACTACTAAGTCATGACTATACAACCAACACAACTTACATGAAGCGAAAGGGACCACCTACAAACTCAGTGTCTATGACACCCACCAGGAAGCTGGTGTCTCCGAGCGTCGAAACCACACTATAGCCGAATGCATTCGTGCCTTGCTCCATGCAAGTGGACTTCCAAAATACCTCTGGGGAGAGGCTGCACATCATGTTGTCTGGTTACTAAACTGGACAACCACCAAGGCAGTCGATGGGATGACTCCCTACGAAGCTGCATTTGGTAAGAAGCTGAACCTAAAAGGTGTACGAGAATGGGGTGAGAAGGTTTGGGTATGCGTCGAGAAGGGTGACAAACTCAGTGGGAGGGTCCATAAAGGACATTGGTTGGAGATTGATGAAGAATCTAAAGGTGTACGCATCTGGTGGCCTGACACGAAGACCGTCGGTATTGAACACAACATTTACTATGACAACTCGTGCTCATCAGATTCACGTTCCAAGGGGGAGGATGATGGAAGGGTCAAAACGCGAACTGACGAACCTTTTGTACCCAAAGATCACTTCCCCGCGGACAACCCAGAACAAAAAACCCCATCCGAAACTCCATCTGCCATCCAGACAATTGATGTACATGCCCCAAATCCAGAACCAAGGGAAAGACATATTTGGAAACCGTCGCAACGTGTCCAAGATATTTTGGAAGGCTGTGCTGAGTCATCAAATGTCACGCAAGGGGTCCAGCTACCCACAAAGGAACAGGAGGTTGAGGGGGAGGCTGATTGTGCAGATGAGTATGCACTCGCAGCTGAAATTAGCAAAACTGAGGCTCTGGAACCCTGCAATCTAGCTGAAGCAAAGAAATGGCCAGATTGGCCACTGAGGAATTAGAGACACTGAAGACTGCAGGAACATGGGATTTGGTCAACGCACCGAATGAAGCAAATGTCATAGGATCGAAGTGGGTTTTTCGAGCAAAGAAAGATGCAGCTGGCAATGTTGTATGCTACAAAGCCAGACTCATTGCGCAAGGCTTTTCACAAGTTCTGGGAGTCGACTATTTCGATACATTCGCGCCAGTTGCTCGTCTTGCCTCAATTAGAACGGTTTTGGCCTTCGCTGCATCAGAAAACTATGAAACAGGTCAAATTGACATCAAGGGGGCCTATCTGAATGGCAAACTCACCAAAGACAAGGTCATTTACATGAAACAGCCACCTGGTTACTCCGTTTCAGCTGAAAATGGCAAGGTCCTGGTCTGCCGGCTTTGAAAGACCCTCTATGGGTTGAAACAATCTGGAAGGAGATGATATCAGAAGTTAGTAGAGATCATGGAGAGGTTGGGGTTCTCACGATGCGAGGTGGACCAGGCAGTATTCTACCGGCAAGGGAAAGGGAAGCTGATGATTGTGTTGGTTCCGAAGCACGTCAAAATTACTGATTTAGGCGATCTGCACTGGATTCTTGGCATCGAAGTTCTCCGGATCTGAGAAGAGAAACGACTCCTTTTATCTCAATGCTCATACATCAATTCTATCTTACAATGCTATGGATTAGAAGACCTGAGGCCAGTATCCACCCCCATGGATCCCAATACATGCCTAACATCTGCTCAATCACCAAATACCACTGAAGAATTCGCGTGCATGCCGAACATCCCATACCATGAGGCTGTTGGCTCCCTAATGTACACTTCTCTCAGCACTCATCCCGATATCACTTATGCGGTCCAGACCATATCGCGTTTTTCCACCAAACCAGGACCCGAGCACTGGGAAGCTGTTAAGCAAATTTTCCAGTACTTGAAAGGCACAAAGGGATTGTGGCTGTCATATGGAGGACAGCAGAAGAAGTTGGAAAGGTATGCTGATGCAGATGGCAGCATGGCTGAGGACAGGCGGGCTATTTCTGGGTACGCATTTATTGTTAATGGCGGCACTGTTTCATGGAGTGCAAAACATCAGGAGATCGTCCCCTTGTCAATGACCAAAAGTGAATACATCACTGCCACTTCAGCAGCAAAAGAAGCATTGTAGCTTCGATCCCTAATCTCCCAACTTTTCAGCACTCCACCCAACACGACAACACTTTTTTCTGACAATCAGTCAGCCATTGCCTTGACGAAAGATCACCAGTATCACACATGTACCAAACACATCAACATCCGCTTCCATTTCATCCACTGGATCATCAAAGAAGGATCTCTTTGACTCGTTTTCTGCCCAACCGCTGACATAGTTGCAGACATGTTCACGAAAGCACTCCCCTCACCAAAAGTCAAACATTTCACAGCCAAATTAGGTCTTGTGTCAATTTGAGGGGGAGTGAAAGAATTTGCGAGGAAAATGCACCACAAGACGTGTTCTCGTGACGCCGCGCTATAAGTATGCTTTTACCTTTTTTGGTTCTTGCTGTTCCTTCCTCTTCTTCACCTACGTATTCATCGTAGCTTGTAACAAATGCACAGACCATTCATAGAGTATATATATGTATATTTCTTGTAGTTGTAACCTCAGTTGTTTGCCTACGAAACCAATTGAGGTATGCTATTATATATTCTTGTCTTTACTTTGTACTTACACCTTACACAGTGACTATGTGTTTAGGTATATAAAATATTAGTTGTTTGCCTACAAAACCAACTGAGTGACTATGTGTTTTGGTTCCAACATTATTGCCCTTTCTCTCTTTCATGCCAGACAAAAAAAGAATTATAAGTAACAAAAAAAAGAGGGAAAGAGATTCGAACGGAAAAAAAGTTATGGACCACCTTGATCAAGTTTCCAATCCAACTTGTATAGTTCAAGATAGCCTTCAGGGATGAGAGCATGTTTAGCTGGATCATCTCCAACAGAGTCTTCTATGATCACCCAGCTGACAGCCGTCCCCTACTGACGACTTTGACATATTGAGAACATTTTTTTTAAATTTTGAGTAGATTGTTTGGGGATTGGAGTACTCACTTCTATAATTATGATTTTCATTTTCATTTATCTCTAATTGTGCTTCTCCACCTCTTTCTTCTATATATTTCAGAAGAGGGCCATCTTTAGTAAGGTGAGCAGGAAAACTCCATCTGCCAGAGCTGGTTTGTGGGGCATTTTCATCTACTATCTGTACACTAACCATTCTATAATCAGCATGTGGTATTCCAGTAGTGGTCATTTTCCATTCTCTGGCTGTTGCAGTTATATGTGGTCTAGAATAGATTCTGTCAATCCGGGATTGAGATCCACAACCATTTGATTGTAGGTAGGTGAAGGCCTTTCTTTGTGGAAAGGTATTCCTCCATCCATCTTCTAATCCTAGAAGCTGTTTAAGATTGTCAAGAGCTTCAGTTGTGTCCTCTTGGTCACTGTGCGAGGGTAGTCTGTCTAGTGAGTCCTCCACCATATTGAAGTCTCCAGCCATTAGATCTGGTTTTTTATTAGGAAATTGTTCAAAGAAGTTATTGAGTTCAGTCCAGAAATCTCAGTTTTTACCAGGATCATTGGGAGCATAGATTACCAGTATTTTTAACTTTCTTCACTCACTAAGCTTTAATATTAGTAGAAGTGCTCTTCCACTCACAATTTTATCAGTTTTAATAGTGCCAGCCCCTTGGGTAGGGACAAAGTGCTTATTGAGTACAATTGCCACTCCTTCTTTCCGTGTTGGACTTTCTGGATCTGCAGAGTAGAGAATATGCAGCCTTTTTTCAAAGAGTTTGTGTACTTGATTGTAGCATTCTGTATTCATGTGTGTTTCTTGGAGAAGAAGGATTCCAATTTTTTCTTCTCTCATGATTTAGTTTACATGGTTCCATTTATTCTGTATATGGTTTTGGTTACTGTTTCCATATCCCCTCATATTTAATGAGGCCATTTTAATGGCTGCTTTAACTGCTTTTCTGGAATTTTCTCTTCTGGTCCTTCTGTTTAAGATAGGATCAACATTATGAACAGTATTATGGTTCTCTTCCACTTGTGTGATGTGTGTGATATTCTCTGATGGAATATCTCCCTGGATAGCATTTTGGGCATTATGTTTATCATATGAGTTATTCCCCTCTTGGGGTAACAGTGTGGGTCCGATGTTATGCATGGCCTGACTACTGACTCCATGAGTACTGGGCCTTCCATGGACTGTTCCTGCTGACTGCAGGCTTACTCTTGGTTGGGGGGTTGATGTCTGTATTTCACTTTGTGATACAGAATCATTTAATTAATGAGCATAGAGCCTTCCATGAATTGTTTCCACTGACTGTGGGCTATTCTCTGGCAGGGAGGGAACCCTTCTGGTTAGGGAAGGGGCCCTTTCCATCAGAGAAGGGGGGGAGGGGTCTACTTTCTGAACTTAACCTTCTATCATTGAGAGTTTGATAAGTGGCAGAACTTATTCCCTCTCTAGAAGGATGCCAGTTGTCAGTATTCTATTAGTCAGGTTAGTTGTGTTGTTGTTATTTCTGTAAGTGTTAGTAGTAGCAGTAAGTTAAACAAAAAAATGATTTGCCAAACCATATCCTTCAGCTGGTGGTTTCTTCTCTAGTTTCCTACTATTTGGATCATAGGGCTTGGATCAGATCACCTCAGGGCTTGACCCCACCAGTAGCCATATTTAGTTACACCAAGGGTTTCCTATCCAGTTGTACTGTCAGTATATTTGTGCTTGCACAGTTCCAGGTATTGTGGTGCACTGCGTCTTCTTCCAGTCCCAAAACTAGGAATTACTTAATCAAGCCATTATTATTTATAGATTTCCAGTCACTTTATGTTTGACAATTGTGTATGTCATATGATGCTACAGGTCATGTGCAGTGATTGTGCACGGACCATCCTGTGGGTATATAAGAGGCTTGTTTGACCTCTACTTGGTCAGACAGTCGCATTTCTGTCTTCTAATAAAGTCCACTTGCATGGAGCAAGGCACGAATGCATTCGGCTATGGTGCGGTTTCGACGCTTGGAGACACCAGCTTCCTGGTGGGTGTCATGGACACTGAGTTTGTAGGTGGTCCCTTTCGCTTTGCAGTGCACAATAAACTCATCCGATAGGTATTCTCCGCCTCTGTCAATGTTGAGAGTCTTAATGCAGCACTGGAATTGTGTTTTGATCCAAGCTTCGAAGGTCTTGTAAGACTTGAAAGCTTTGCTCTTTCTGCGGAGCAGATTTAGCCATGTAAGTCGGGTTTTGTCATCAGTGAAGGATCCAGTAACATTTTCCCCCTCTAGACTCTATCAGAGACTTTCTTCAAAGGTCAGAGTGGACTTTATCTGCAAATTCCGTGGCACAATCGCCTTCACATTTCCTCGGAACGGATTTTCGAGTCACCTTTGTATAGACGCAAGATTCGCAGAAGAACTTGTTGACGTCAGAGATGTCCTCTAGTTGAATGTCAAGGACATGCTTGTCCTTCACAAGTTTGTAAGCGGTTTTGATCGAAACATGACCCATGCATTGGTGGAATTGCTCTGGCGTGAGTACTTCTTCGGCTATTGCAACTGTCTCCCCCTCATGTGTAACTTTGTAGAGGTGTTTTGAGGTTTTCAGGATTGAACCAATTTGGTTTCCCTCAGGATCGTTGATAACACACTCACCACTGCCAATTGTTGCAAAGAAGCCAGCTTTGTCAAGCTGACCCATGGATACCAATGTGTATCCAACTTCAGGAGCATAGAAAGCACCTTCAAGATGCAACAATGTGGATTCAGATCCATTTGGCACTTCGACAATGAGCTCTCCTCAGCCAATCGCATTGAAAGCCTGCTGATTTGCGGCTCGGAACCTTTTCAGCAGGATATTGACGTAGTTTTCGAATTGTTTGCAAAAAGGGGAGATATGGTTTGTGCATCCGGAATCGTAAAGATCCACGTGGTGAGTCGGTTTTGAGGAATCTGTTGTTACAAGGGTTTCACCTGACACATCTTCAAGGTCTTTGACAGTGTCTGTATTCCGTTTGGCAACCACATCCTCTTCATCACCATCCTGCACATCTGAGAGCCAATCAGTCTCCTCAGGCTCCCAGTCTTCGAAGCTAGTATATGCTTCATCATCGTCATCGTCATCGTCGTCCGAATCCAAAACTTGGTACATATGATGTAACATATCCAGCAGGGAGTCATCAGAGGCCACTGAATCATTGTCATCGCCATCTAACGCCCATGCTCCTTCACTTTCTGAGTCGGATTCAGCAGCGTTCGCTCAGCCATCTGATTTGGTTTCTTTCTTGGACTCGCCCTTTTTGGATTTGTCCCTTTTTGAGTTGGCTTTCTTTGGTTTCTTGCACTGGTAACAGAAGTGACCCTTCTCACCACAATTCCAGCATTTGACATCCTTTCTTGGTGTCTTGCCTTTATCCGATGCAACACTGAGCGCCTCATCATTTCTCCTTCCTTGCCTTTACCTCCAGTCTTTTGTCGTGCATACTGGGCTTGCTGGCAATCGGATTCTTCCACAAGAAGCGAGATCAGCATGTCGGGATCAATGGTCTTGGTGGTCGAAAACATGCACGCTGCAGTGAGCTGTGATGATGCAAAATTGGATAGGGCAAAAGGAAGTGAACCGACAATAGTTGAAAGGTAGTCCTTGTTTCAATATCAACCCCTACTTGGGCTAATTTCTCTCTTTTGACACATAGCCTTCGAGGAACTCACGAACATTGCCCTTCTCAGGACAACATGACTCCAAAAACTTGGTCTGAAGCTTGGTCTGTGCATATGTGCCTTTGTCTGTATATGGCCACCCATCGTTCCCGTACTGTCGTTTTCGAGTGGACTTGCATCGGTGTTGAATCAGGGATCTTCTGGGTGAGCAACGACTTTGCCGACTGCTCGTTCTTCTTCCACTGAGTCTTTGCAGCTGTCTCATCTGTCTTTGGAGGATTTGACAGTGTTGGGCAAGTCAAGGTCCCATCAAAGTGACCCCAGAAATTCTTGGCCTCTACAGGCTACAGCATCCTGAAAACAGACAGAAAAGATCGCCCAGTTGACGCCAGTTGCATCCAGTTTGGGCACAGAAGAGGGGAGAGTGTCGGAGAGGGACGTAGTAGTCACAGACATGGTAAGCACACGAGTTTCAAGCGCAGTGAGCGGGGCCCATAACCTGTTGGAACCTAAACACATAGTCACTCAGTTGGTTTCGTAGGAGGGCGTATCAAGATGCTGTGAAAGAGTGAGAAGCTGAGCGAGATGCTGCAAAATCGGAAGGTAGAAGAGTGGGGTGGACAAAGCCCAAGCAAGGGAAATTGGAGAGCACAGTTCCATGGCCCAAAAAGCCTGAGATCACAGACTCTGATGAGGAAGATGACCCCGATGAAGTGGACAAGGAGGACAATGATTGATTATCAATGTCTCGATTGGGTTGTGTGAGCCATCAAATGTGACCATCCCACTGGCCTGTTTTTGCCTGATAAGACAGATTTCAACAGATTATACGATTTTTGTGTCAATTCTTTATATTTTTTGCTAGAAACTTTCTACATATGTAGCTGACATATCCAACGAAATTTGCCCGAACAGCCATAAAAAGTAGTACAATAAGTGGTCAACATTTGGGTGTCCCACTGGCACGGTGGCACCAGTGACTGTAGTGGTCCACAACAAGAAGATTTTCTGAGTCAATCATGGTGCTCAGACATTTGAGGAGACAAACTGTCAGCCAGAGGTGCTTGACTCAGAATTGGTGTGTGGCTTGTTGTTCTGTCCAAGTCCGATCAGGGAGGTTCTGCAGTTTTGTATTGATATGTTCGCATTTGAGGGGCTATACATGCCCTTTGACCAGCAGCACTGTTGACAGCTGCAGAGAAGACATTGGACTTGGTTATGGTTTCCTCCGAAACATCTCCGCCCATCTTTACTGCATTTGGATGTCTTTCCATCCATGATCCATCTTAGTGCTTGAAAGTCCGGTTAGGTCCGGTTAATTGCCATTTTTGGCTCTAACCATAACCATGACCGGTTAGGATAAATCTGAAATTCCAAAATAACCGGACCAAACCAATGCTAAACGGTTATAATCAGTTATGGCCAGTTATGATCAGTTATGTAACCGGTTTTAACTGGTCAGAGTTACAACTGGTTAGTGACTGGTCATGACCGGTTACTCCGAGTACTGGATGAATGGCAGTATTATATTATTTTTTCAAGGCTAACTCATTATGCTACAGAAAATGGTATATGAAATTTAGTCGCCATTCATTGATTAGTGAATAGCGGTATTTTTGCATGAAAATTTTACATTTGTTATGGAAAATATTATATGAAATTTATCCGCAGATCATTGATTAATGAATGGCGGGTTTTTTGCACAAAAATCTTACATTTGTTACTGAAAATGTCATATGAAATTTAGTCGCAGGTCCTAGATTGATGAATGGCGTGTTTTTTGCATGAAAAATCTTATCATATGTATTGGCCTCATATACATTATTATAAATGATACTGTATGCAATACATAATATATAATATATATTAGATCCAAAAAAGAAAGTTGTCAAGACCGGTTATAACTGGTTATAACCGGTCATGATCGGTTATGGAAATTTTGAGATAGGCGCTAACCGCTAACCGGACCGCAGTTACGGTTAGCATCGGTTAGGATTATTTGCGGTTATTTGCGGTTATGGTCCGGTCCAGTCCCAGTTAACTAATCCATCTGTCTACATGCATTATGCCAATACTACCTCTTGGATGGGGCACATTCTCCCATTTTGATGGTAGTGGTTTGGTTCATTTCATTGAATTTTAGAGGAAATAATCTCTTAACATCAGTGTGGAGCTGGACCAGAACCTGCTGTGGAACCAGTCCTGAGGCAATTCGCCAGTCGCTTACAGCGCTCTACACTCCCAACTGGATATATAGGTCAGCCCCTCTTTTTTTCAACTTCATCCTTTCCAAAGATTGGACTCAACATCAACCAACATGTCTGTGCCACATCTTACTGACACCAGGCTCTTTCTCAGAGGGCATCATAGAACCTATCTCGGTAACGGGCCTAACGGCAGGTCTGCCCCAGACTGCTTTATACGTAGACTTCTATGTTTACGTTACGAAGTGAGTTTATTCCGCTTCATGCTTTTTTTTTTGGGTGTTTTTCTCACTGGAATCTGGATTACAGGGGAAGATGTTTGAGCTTCTGGCATGATGCCTTGAAAGTCTGCCTTATTATTGGACATTTTCCTGATGTAAGAGAGCTATTACATGTCTTGTGTTGTATTATTTTTCAACCGTCATTCGATCGTGATGAAATCTCTGCAGATGTCACCGTAGGTCTGCGCCTTGTTGCTGAAAGATCGCATGGAAATGAAGGGGCCGCCGAATTTGAATCCCGATCCGGTCCTGATGAACTTTTTATGAAGATTAGCTAACATAAGTACTACTACATCAATGGTCCTGTCTGAATCTATATTCTGCTAAGCACATGGACGAAAAGCAAAACATCCGGTCACTTCTTACGAACTTCAAAGTACTGCATGAACCGCACTTTTCAGGCCTGCATTACTACTCCACCCGCCATTTATACTGCCCGCTCCATTGCTGGACCCCACGAACTCTTTAACGAAACGGACGACAGGAGTCTTCATCTCGAGTACTTTCACTCCCCGCTCCCTCAGTAACCTCTCCACTTTCGTCTCAGACCTCATCAATATGAGGAACTTGACGTGCCTTGGCAACCTTCCAACCGCGCTCGAACAGATCCAATCAACAAAGAGTTTAGTAGGGTCCGC
>Ga0307508_10007648_pt1 | contig 10047 bp, 18 predicted proteins | sample 9_EM_MG_FD_203089 | JGI IMG/M metagenome (GOLD analysis project Ga0307508, IMG submission 203089) | Populus trichocarpa ectomycorrhiza microbial communities from riparian zone in the Pacific Northwest, United States - 9_EM | ecosystem: Host-associated > Plants > Roots > Unclassified | place...
CTCATGAGGAACATTACATGGTCCACCTCAGCTCGAGAGGCAATGGGTTGATCCGGGGACAATGAAAAATTGAAATAATTGACGGAAAATTCGCCAGCTTGAGCGGAGGGACGGCACTGTATTTGTAAGTCATTTGTCAGAAATCGCCAGGAGAATCAAAAGACAGCGAAATAGCGAAACAGCGAACATGCTCGTTCACCCCTCGCTTGCGGGATAGCATTTCCTTGAACTCTCCAACAAAGCCAGGACAGCCAGTCGCTATCTCTATTCCATTCGGTTTAATGTCCTCTACGGTAAAAAAGTTCCACTGCTTTGATCGTGCAAAGACGCGCTCATATTCATTGACGCGGGCTAGGTCGATTCTGCCCACGGGATGAGGCACTATGTCTAGCAACAACGCATGAAGAGACGCCCGAAGCATGTAATTAGCTAACCTCACCAGCATCAGAGATAGAAACTTGAACAACTAGGTGCAGACAATCATCAGGCCCGCCTTCCTTGAAGCATTCCGAAACACGAGAAGATGTATGTAGCTGGCGAGCAACCGATCTTGGATCATCGCGGAAGTAATGCAGCAGGTCATTGATACTGGAAACGCCCCCATCCTCGCCGCTGATTGGCCATGGATCCTCGAGCATCCACAGTTGAAGATCACCTGCATTTCTGTGACTCATGGGGTTGGGTTTCTTAATTTTGATGAGCTCCTGAACGTGGGTGACACGCATCGTGGGCAATACATCGACCCCAAACAAGTACCCAACTGCGTTAAAACCGCTGTCTACAAGCTGACACATGAGCATAAAATCGGACGGGGCAGTCGAGGGGCCATGCGCGGCACCAGACGCTGCGCCTTTCTTTTCCTTGGTAGGCATGACACGAGGAAAACAGGGTGATGTGCAATTTGCCGACTCGAGAGACAACTGACCACCACAGCCAAGCACAGTCTTGTCTTGTCTCTGCCATAAATGGTAATGACAACCCATGTCTCCGCCTTCAGAGCGAGGCTATGTTGGATAAAATTCCCATAAAAGTATCTTCCGACCACAGGCAACCGCAGACAACCCATGGCAAGGGCGGTTACAACGTCACTCCCAAAACGGGTATTGACGCCAATGGTGGGTTCGAGTTACATGTAACCGGCCGATGCGCCATGCATGCGGCGTACAAGATATTAATTTATAATTTTTCTCGCTTCAAACGCCTACGCTACTGACACGGCTGCATTCACGGGGCTTACTATATCAGGATATCTTGTATGGCTGATAACGAAGAGGCATTTCGTCGTGAACCGTACACGCTCTTAAAATCGATTGATACGCTCCCGGCAATGCTGCAACACGAGATTTTAGGATGGGTACGCTTTTTCTTCAGGTTTGTCCACTTATCAACTCTTGTCATATTGTCATTGATCGACGCTCGTAGGTGCACGCCTCAATCATGTGTGACTTACTGCGTGATCACCCCATATTCCAATCGACTGGAAATAAGCCTTAGCGCCCGCCGCCCGGTGGAGGTCCAGCTTGTAGCATTCCTTCGCACTTACGGTGCAACCAGCCAGCATCATCTCGGGGGCGCGTTCAACAACTTCAACTATAACATTGGCGAAGGCATGGCGATCCATATATCGACCGTATTGTTGAAGCCCTTGGGGACTTGGCCGGACAGTATATCCGCTGGCTCGATGAGGCTCGCCGTGCAGAGATCCGTGCTGCGTTCGGCGACATGGGCTTCCCTGGGGCCATTGATGGCTTGCTCATCCAATTTGCAAATAAGCCTTTCACCGATGTCATTTATTATTACTGCCGCAAGAAATTTTACCGGCTCTGCACTCTTGCTCAGATACATTGACTTCAACCTTATAAATTTGACTAGGCTAACGTTCAAGCGACGGTAGATCATGAATCTTATCTCACCTCCTATGACATCGGATGGCCCGCAAGCCAAACCGACATCCAAATATTTCAAGCGGTCAAAGACTTGGCTGCAACGGGGATCCAATTCCATGCCGATGAATATCTGCTGGCTGATAAAGGTTGCTTTTCCCGTCTATGAATGCGCTTATTAAAACCTCATGCTTTTTTGATAGTACACGGAAGGTTATGAAGTCACCCCATATACCGTCCGGCCCTTTGATGAAAATGAGTTACGATCTGGAGCGGAGCGACGACAACGCATCAAGTTCAATCAATCTCACGCACGCGCACGCATCATTATTGAGCACGTCTTTGGCCTTCTTAAAGGTCGATTCCCTGCCCTGAAACTACTTCCTGGCCGAGATATCCCTCGCATGTACAAAGTCATACAGGCGCTGATGGTTCTTCACAACATCTTCCTCATGATTGGGGATTATGCTGGGGAAATCCCGGACTTCGACGGAGGGGATGCTGATGCTGATGCGGTTCAAGTTGAGCTAGATGCCCATGTTGATGGTGCTCCAGATCCCGTTCAGGTTTTTGGACAATAGGTTCTTTAGGTTTAAGATCTAGAGAGACTGCGAGACTGCGGATCCTTTAAGAAGAGAGGGTCGACAACTGCGGCGTGATATACTAAATAACATTGTTTTGTTGTAATTATCAAGATAAACAACGACAATACTATGAAAGATTTCCAGCACTATTCGTTGTCACCCTGAAATTCATCATCGGAATCCCCCTCATTGTCTTTGGCAGGGTTGGCCTTTAAAAGCTCCCGAAGCATCACGGTTCCCATCTCACGCACCTCCGGAATAGCTGAGCGTGTCATCTCTAGTGCCTGAGCTCGCTCCTTGACTCTCATCTCCGCCTCAGCAAGCCGGAATTCATGTCGCTCTTTGCGTGAGGCGAGGGCAGCACTGTGCTTTAAGAGCACAATGTTCGCCTTTACCTCTTTCTGCTTCACCTCGGCCGTGGCAGCATACACTTTGACCAGATGGCTCAAAGACGAACCAACAGCCTCTTGACTATCGGCGTTCCGCTGAAGCAAATTCAGCTATGACATCGCGCATACGCATTTAGACGTGGACATGATCATGAGCTTCTGGCTATTCACCTTCTCATCTTCAACTTTGGTGGTGCGACACTTCTTGCTCTTTCTAGCGTGGCCAAATTCGTCATCGGAGTCCTCTGGGTTGCTATTGTTGTCATCTTTTGAGCCGCGCACGCGCTTCCTATCGCTTAGCTGGATCAAGATGAATGGTCTTCTAAATGTTAGGCTTCTTGGGCGCGCTATCGTCATTTAAGTGAATTAGTGCTTAGCATAGTGCACGATAAAAAGCGATGAACATTCACCATGCATCAAAAAGATCAGTGTAAGGGAGTTTGATCTCCCTGGGGTTCTTCAGCTTTCACGCGGTAAATAACCCGTAGTGGATGGATGGATGGTCCCCAGGTTCGGTCGGCCCCTAGGGGTCAGATTGGTTTGTAAGTAGGTGATTATGTGGCGAGGTTGTATGTTGGGTAACCCGTGGGGTTGTATTTGACTCGAGTAAAAACTAAAGTAAAGAGAAAACAAATATAAACAAATATGCGCACTTGCATCTTATACATAACTTTCCCTTACAATCAGAGAAGCCCTTATCTTCAAAAGCTTTGACGACGGCTTCTGAATACTTCTTTTTCTCGCTGCCAACCGTCAAGATAGCACCAATACCATTCTCAAGCTGTTCTCCATGTCGGAGAATCAAGCTCGGATCAAGCTCGGATGTGTTGGTGTTAATAGTAGTTTCCTCTTTTCCGTTTGCACTAGTACACGCCAAGCGGAATATATTGTGTTGTCACGTTATTCTTGGTCCAGCGAACCCCTTCCTCCGACACTCCATCTCCGCCAGTCATACTATTACAAAATACACAACTTGTTGTCATTTCAAGTGTTTCGGCCCAAATTTGGGTCCCACATATCACTGGGTATACTGATATAATATATTATTTCGTTTACAAACAATAGCGAAAAATTTAGCGGTAGGCTCGCGTTGCAACACATGTTACAACGAGTCACAATGAGCGTGACATGATGTAACAGATCTGTGACTTCTCCCACATCAGCGCTTACAAGACATTTGCTGCAAAACTTACGCAATGCCCCGCCGCTCGCCTTCGCGTTCCCCTTCTCCAGACCCGAAACGACGTAAGCAATCTCACTCGTATAGCAACAACAGATCGAGATCTCCCTCGCCAACGAGGTACTCTCGTCAGGGTAGGAGAGATGACCGACGGGACACTCGGGACTATCGCTACGACGACCGCAACAGTGGGCGCGACTCTTATCGCGATCGCGACAGGGATATAGATAGAGATAGAGACCGCGGTGGCAGACGAGATCGCTACAATGACCGTCATGAAGACCGTGACTCTCGACCACGAGACAGCGCTGCGCGCCGAAGATCTCGCTCCCGTTCTCCCGCCCATCCACCACCAGCCAATGGCAAACAAACAGCGTCCCCAGCCGCGTTAGCCTCCCCTGCGTCTGTCGTTGAAGACGAAAAATTGAAAGCCAAGCGCGCGCGCCTTGAGGCATGGAAAAAGGAGCAAGGCGCAAAAAAAGCCCTTAATGAAGCCAAAGCAAAGGCTGCCGCCCTTGCAGCCGGAAAACCCTCCTCTTTGACTAGTGAGTATTCTGCCACATCTTGCAGATTAGGCAGACGTTTCACTGCACTTGATCGTTTCAAGCTACAGGTGCAAATACTTCTGCCGCGGCCACTCCAGCGAAGCCTGGTGTACACCTTAATCGTGCCGCTCTCACTGGGTTGGGCTTAAAAGGTCTACCGGTGAAGACAGACGCGCTTGCCAAAGCGTCAGCCGCCGCTGCTGCTATGGATGACTTTGCGGAATCTGGCCGCAAGCTGGTCAAACTTGGTGAGATGCCTGCGGTCGATCTCACCGTAGATACAAACGCAGCGAGCATTGGCGAAAATCTCGAAGCCGATGAGGACGACGACGATAACAGTGCAGTGACCTCCACTGATGTTGTTATGAAGTCCGCCGAGGATGACGATGATGAGGATGAAATTGACCCTCTGGAGGCATTCATGACGGATGTCAATCAAGAGGTCAAGAAAGTCAATGCTCAAGATCGTTCCAGAATGGGACGCAACGGGCGGATGCCAGCTGACGGTGCTGCGGAAGGCGAAGAGGATGACGAAGCGGAAGTCGCTCCTGTGCCGGATGAGTTAGACACCACAGAAATGCAGCCGGAAGATATCCTTGCGTAGGGGCCTTCGCATTCCTCTTATTGTCGTTCATTCGCTTATGTCGAGCGTTATCACAGTTTGGCCGCTAAGAAAGTGAAGAAGAAAGATATTGCGACGGTTGACCATTCGAAGATGAACTACGACACATTCCGCAAGGATTTCTACAGGGCAGCACCGGAAGTCGAGGCTATGGATCAGGAAGATGTGGATCTGTTGCGCCTTGCGATGGATGGAATCAAGATTCGTGGCGTCGATTGCCCCAAGCCGGTCACTAAGTGGAGCCAGTGCGGTCTTCCTTCTACAACGTTAGTTGTCTCCGACCTTTGGCACCCTGTGTAAGCTCATTTGTATTACGTCCGCCTCATAGGCTCGATGCTATCAAGCGCCTCGGATATGCAGCCCCCACTGCCATCCAAGCACAAGCAATACCAGCCATCATGTCTGGCCGTGATGTGATTGGTGTTGCAAAAACAGGGTCAGGCAAAACTATTGCGTTCCTTCTTCCGCTATTCCGACATATTAAAGATCAGCGGCCTTTGGAGACCATGGAGGGGCCCATGGCCATCGTCATGACCCCTACACGTGAATTAGCAGTGCAAATTCATCGCGAATGCAAACCGTTCTTGAAAGTTCTCAATCTGAGGGTACGTCCGAGACTTAACCCGTGCAATATTACATCGCCAAAAGAATGTTTATCTTGACAGGCGGTTGCAGCATATGGAGGATCGCCCATTAAGGACCAGATTGCGGAAATGAAAAAGGGAACCGAAATCATTGTGTGCACGCCTGGGCGCATGATCGACCTTCTCGCCGCAAACTCTGGACGTGTGACGAATCTCAAGAGGGTGACTTATTTGGTGTTGGATGAGGCGGATCGCATGTTCGACATGGGTTTCGAGCCGCAGGTGAGCAACCCATCGCGTTCAATCCGACATCCAATATCAATGCCTAACGCGCCGCCCTTGTGATTTTGGCAGGTGATGAAAATTGTCAACAACATTAGACCTGATCGCCAGACGGTCCTATTTTCTGCCACTTTCCCCAAGCAGATGGACTCCTTAGCCAGAAAAATTCTTACCAAGCCGCTCGAGATTACTGTCGGCGGACGGAGCGTAGTCGCTGCGGAGATTGATCAAACGGTCGAAGTTCGCTCCGAAGAATCCAAGTTCAACAGATTGCTGGAGATTCTCGGGCAGGTTTACTACGAGGATAAGGACACGCGAACACTCATCTTTGTCGACCGACAGGAAGCTGCCGATAATCTGTTGCGCGACCTTTTACGAAAGGGCTACGTAGTCATGTCGTTGCACGGCGGGAAAGACCAAGTTGATCGCGATTCAACCATAGCGGACTTCAAGAACGGTATTGTCCCTATCGTCACAGCAACCAGCGTTGCCGCACGCGGCCTTGACGTGAAACAGCTGAAGCTTGTTGTCAACTACGATGCCCCAAACCATATGGAAGACTATGTACATCGAGCAGGCAGGACAGGACGCGCGGGAAATAAAGGGACATGTATCACGTTCTTGACGCCGGAACAGGAGAGGTATTCAGTCGATATCTGGCGCGCATTGCAAGCGAGTAACGCTGCTATCCCAGAAGATCTTGAGAAGATGGCCAAAGGTGCGAGGCAGTCAACAGCGATCCCCATTAACATTTCCATATCTCTAACATTTTCACAGCGTTCCTGGAGAAGGTGAAAGAAGGAAAAGCCAAGTCGTACGAGGGCTCCGGCTTTGGCGGTAAAGGTCTGGAGCGTCTTGATCAAGAGCGTCAGGCCAAAGATATCGCTCAACGCACCGCTTATGGCGAGGCTCCCGAGGAAAAGCCTGTTACTGGTTCAGAAGACAAAGACGAAGAAGGCACCACGGATGCCGTTTTTGACTTCAAAGTTGAAATAAAACGCGGACCCGCACCCGACTCCAGCAAAGGCCAGATCGCGGTTCCTGTCGCATTGGCTGAGAAGGCAAAAGAAGACGAGCGCCGAGCGACTTCTTCAATCAAAGCTGCAGAAGAAGCTGCGTCGAAGGCTGGCAAGGATACTGCTGCGTTCCGTCAGGCTCAGAGCGTCATTGCCAAGTTGAATGCGCAAGTGAGAGCAACCAGACTGGCGTTGCAGGCGCAAGCTGCTGGCGTGGCTGGCGAGGATGGTCGAAAGAGCGGCAAGGACCCAGATGCTACCGACTTCCATGCTATCATTCCTATCAATGATTACCCCCAGAAGGCGAGGTGGCGAGTCACGAATAAGGAAACTATGTCTCAGGTGTGTCTCGTGACTTAGCTATCCCCGCGAATCTCGCTGACGTTATTTTCTCTAGCTTATTGAAGTCACTGGGGCTTCAGTCACTAACAAAGGTGGGTGCAGAATGGTTTCAACGTCGTTCGTCCTAGCGTTCTCACACATTCGATTTTATGCAGGCGTATATTATGAGTCTGGAAAGGAACCCGCCCCAGGGGCTCCCCCGAAGTTGCACCTCCTGGTGGAGTCAAACGAGGAGTTCAGGGTAAGTACTCAAAACCGATTTTTGTTTCGAGTGTGGTGTACATGCTGAATACATCTTCTGTTTGTACACAGGTGGAGCAAGCCGTGCGAGAGATCAAGCGGTTACTCATCGAAGCCTCCACGGCTGCACTGCAGGCAGAGGCCCGGGCGCCACAGCCGACCGGGCGATACAGCGTGTTGTGATGCTCCGATTGGGGGTGAGCATGGCAGCTGCTCAGCTCAAAAGTTCCATTCCTGCTGCGTCATGTGTGGTTTCGGGTTCAATTTGTTTTCCTTTACTAGCTGTAATCATATTGATATTTCGGCCACAGGTCATGCCGCTAGAACTGAACCTAATTAAGTTGGCCACGCGCCATGGCGAGGTGCGGCTTGACAATATGGATTTTTTGGTGAACTAACTAGAATACGCCGCATGCGGCGGATTACCTTGCACTACTTGCAACGTAAAACAAGATGCATTCTTGTGCGTGACATTGGACTTCGTCTCAAAATTGCATTGTGTAATTGAGCATGGAACGCTGTGAAAGACGCTTAGGATGCATCATGCAACGGGAGCGAGTTGAAAACAAGAATTGTGAATACACGGTCAGGGTGATGCGCAGCGGCCCTCTTTGGTGGCTAGGCAGTCTCCAGCCTCTATAATGAGGGCCAATCCGCGCAAAGAAATATTGACAGTGAAGGATGGTCCGGTTGACCAAGAATGTAATCCGAACAGAGCGGGAATCGTTTGGCTCGTGGTGAGAAGGCAGAAGGCGGAAGGCGGTGCGTTTGAATTATCCCCGAGTGAACCGCTTGGTGACACTGGAGAGGATGGTCACCTCATCCTAGGTTGGTTGCTGCTCCTCAACGAAACTTGGCTTGGATGCCACTGGCAGACCCCACACCTGCGGGTGAGTGAACGTGTCGACAACATTATCCATAGCAGATTTTCGGCCTCTTGAATGGATGGACATGGACCTCGCCATCTTCAAGAAGTGTGCGGAGCTGTTTGAGATCCGAAAAGACCTTAGGCGACTTGTGCTTCCCCAAACGTCTAGGCAACTTGAACTCCTCCTCAACGACTTGGATGACATGGCGGAAGATGTCGATGCAAGGCGAAATATTCTCAATATGCTCAAATGATGCATTAGCCCCTTTGCGGAGTATATAACCTCAACAACACATTGGTTTCGTGAAGTGAAAACACCTTTTAACAACATACCTTGATCCAGAAATTCATGTGCTCTTGAACAAGATCGGCAGGGACCCACCTCGAAGGTCTGCCCTTCAAGTTAAGCAGCCAGTTATCGAAGAATGCATCCACCATCTCCTTTGACCAATCATAGCGTAGATCTTGTTCCAAGTAGAGACATCCCAGGCCGTAATTATGTGACCCAGCTCCCCAGAAGCTGAACGTGAGCATACTACGGATGTGGTCAATATGCCCGGTATCACCAGCCTTGACTGCTGACGGAAAGAATAGTTAGGAAAGACCGTAGCTACTCTTTAGTCACCAACTCCGTGTAGCCAGAGTATGAATGAATGATAGAACAGTTTCTTAGAATACTCAGCTAGAGTCCCAAGAACAAGTGGAACTAAGCTAAAATAATTCTCCGAGATCTCCTTGATATAACTTTAGACGGATTTGTGAAAATGAGACTAGATTGGTGCACTTTGCCTGGCTTCTCTAGAGCGTACACTGAGGCAGGAGAGACGGGAAAAATCCCCTCTTCCTCTGGTATATACATGCAACTTAGGAAAATAGATACGGTGGAGAAAAGAAAAGCGGGAAACCGCGCGCAACCGGCAAAACTCTAAGGAAAATTAATTCCCCATCATCCTTATTTCTTCCGAATGGGTAGCTAAGGTCATCATGTGCTCTCGTTAATATCCCGCGCTCCCGGATATCGTGCATAGCGACTTGTGTCAGCCTCCTTAAAGTCCGTGTCTAATAAACATTGAGGAACTTAAAAATCGGAATTTCGTAAATCTGAAAGTTGCGTGAAACACGCGTTGAAAACACGAATTGAATGGTGGTATTCCCGTCCGAATCGGATGACTGGAAGGGGTAGATCGAGGGTTCCTCTCCGTTTCTCCGATCAAGGCTCGGCTACAACACGGACAAACAAATGCGAATACAATGGCTTCTGGATTGGCGGTTGCCTTCGGGTATCGGCCGATCAAATAGTATTTCAAATATCCTCGGGTACGCGAAATAGCGAAGCGATTTAATGAGCTTTTGATCTCACATGAATTCGCTTTGGCCCCTTAATCCACAGGGTGGCTGAAGTGCTATATCACTCTTGTTTTCTGGTTGATTACTGTTGAATCATGACAAAAACACCAGCAGTAACCCACATTTTTTACTTCTGTTGTACAAACAGAATATACTACTCTGTAC
>Ga0307508_10007649_pt1 | contig 10047 bp, 4 predicted proteins | sample 9_EM_MG_FD_203089 | JGI IMG/M metagenome (GOLD analysis project Ga0307508, IMG submission 203089) | Populus trichocarpa ectomycorrhiza microbial communities from riparian zone in the Pacific Northwest, United States - 9_EM | ecosystem: Host-associated > Plants > Roots > Unclassified | place...
ATCTATTGTTTCTCAATCATCCACCGAAGCAGAATATCGTGCCATGACATCTACTACCAAAGAGATTGTTTGGTTACGTTAGTTACTTGCTGATATGGGAATTTCCTTTTCTCATCCTACTCCTTTGTATTGTGACAACCAGAGTTCTATTCAGATTGCTCATAACTCGGTTTTTCATGAGCGCACTAAGCACATTGAGATCGATTGTCATCTTACCCGTCATCATCTCAAACATGACACCATTGCTTTGCCTTTTGTTCCTTCTTCCTTGCAGATTGCAGATTTCTTTACCAAGGCGCATTCCATCTCTCGTTTTCGTTTTCTGGTTGGCAAACTCTCGATGCTTGTAGCTGCCGCATCGTGAGTTTGAGGGGAGATGTTAAAATAATATTTATGTAGTCTTATTTATTAAGGGTAAAATAGTACTTTCAGTTTGACCTATATATACTTTATTTGTATTTAGGTTAACTCAATGCATTCATAATAAACAGATTATTCAGAATCGTAGCCTCCTTTTTGTATTTGATCTCAATTATTTTAACACTCAATGCTTATTCAAACCCATTTCCTTCTCCTTTGCGTAGTCAAATAATGATTTGTCTATTTAAATTTTAAGATCATAAAACCTATAGGTGGATGTATTTCAACCACACCTCTTAACTGTTATAAGTTGTTATATCTATCTTTATGTTGTTTTTTATGAGACTTGGTTTTTAAAAGGAAAAAAAAAATAAAAGAGGCGTGCGTTTTTAAATATTATTTCCAAAGTTAATTTTAAGAGGAGTTGATTTATAAATATTTTTGCATATTTTTTTATCAATTAAATTCCATTTAAAATCTAAATTAGTACGTACCCTCAAAGGGTTCTAAATATAAAAATTGATTTAATTTTATAAATTCAATTCAATTCACAGGACTTTAATTAAACTATAAAATTGTCAAACAATTGTTTCAATTAGGATGTCTTTACAAATGCTTATAGTGATTACCTAAAAAGTAATAGTTATCAAGAAAAAAAAGAGCTTAGAACATGTATTGGGTTCATTAAACTAAATTAATTTAATGTAATATGATTTTAGTTCATGGTATGTAGTTGCTATAGCGCGCAATATCTTATTCTTATTCTTTAATCCTAACATAATAAAACAGAATTAACAGTTAAAGTACATTCTAGTCCATAAAATTGTCACACTTTTTATTTATTTGATCCCTATAGTTTCAGTTAAAGTTTATTTTGGTGCTTTACATCTTCATATTTTTCATTTTGCTCCTTAAATTTTAATTATTTGGTGCATGTACTTTTGGTAAAATTTTATTTTAGTCCCTTAATTTTTAATATTGGTCCTTAAAGCTTTGGGTAGTAGTGTTCTTTTGATCAATCACATTATAATAATAATAAAAAAAAAAAAAAAGCCATGATCTTGGCTTCATTGGGTTGTTTTCAATAGAAGAGTTTAATATAAGTGATTTTGATCTTTAACAATGTTAGACAAAATAAATCAAAATCTAGAAAGTTTTTTTTTTTATCTGGATTGATTTTGAATTTTAGACTGATTAAAAAGTGTTTTGGGTTTGAAATAGAATTATTGAGATTTCTAAGATGGTTTTTTCCCCTAATTTTAGGTAAAATCATGTTGAAAATAGGATTTTAGGGGTCCCACAACTTAAACCTTGATTTTCTAATTATCATTGGGGACTGGAATTTGTTATAGTGGACGATGCATTGTTCACTCTATTTATAAAAAAAAACATTTGAGAAGACGACATGTGATCTACTCTTTTTTTTTTTTAATAATGTAATATGGGAATAGCCTTCAGGCCTAGGTGTGTTTTAGCTGATTTTAGTTTTTAAAATGGGCGGGCAACATGTCACCCGCCTAATTTTTTTAAGAAAAAAAAACAAATAAAAAGTTGTCTAATGCCAAGAATCCGTTCACTAAAAAAGTGACTGAAAAATCAGGGGTGTTTTTCTAACCTTAAAATCCATTATTCAATTTAAAGCCTTAATTAAAAAACCAATTTATCAACTCGAAAAATACCGAAAAGGTCCAAAATCACATAATCAACCTTGATATACTTTTTAGAGCAATATGAAGGTTTAAAAAGACTTTATTAGGATTCTTTTCGTTAAATAGATCTCGTTGACATTGAAATCAACCTTTTTTGCTATCGAAATATGATCAACCAACAACTTTTTCTCTATTTTATCATTTAACGTGTGACTTTTTCTCTTCTCTCTCAAATCTAGCAATTGAAATATGAATAAAATAAAGTCTTGGAATAATTTTCAAACTAAAAGGACAAAAATAAATGGACAAAATCTTAAGGCTAAATTTCCAAAAAGAAGACCTGCTATTTTTCTAAACTTTTAATTTTGGTCCTCTCATCTTTCATTTTTTCTAAACAATAAAATTGATTTATTTTACAAAAATTGAGAACAAACCCCATGTTGGAATGTTTTTTGAGACTGTGATAAACTGTCAGAAAGCAATATCAAATAAATTACCAAGTTAAATAATCAATCAATAGAATATAGAATGATGAAATTAAAAAGAAAATATAGGAGAATTAAAAAAAAAAACAAAGAACCATATGAGAATTTATTTTTTTTCTAAAATAAAGAGCTAGTATTTCACATTACTTTTAGTTTTGGTCCTCTTATTTTTATTTTTTCACAAACAACAAAAAAATTTTTTTCTTTTGCAAAATAAAGAGCCAATATAATGCTAAGATGTTTTTTTAAGATCGCGATAACAAAAAAATAAACCATCTAGCCCAATCATCAATTAATAAAACATGAAATTAAAAAAAAAATACAATGATCATGGTAAAAAAAAAATGAAGAACAAAAAAATAATTAAAAACAATGTTGCAATCCACAACACACTAAGAGGAGAGGTATGATATTTCCCTAGTCCTTGGTCATATATTTTTTAAAAAAATAAAAATGGGGAATAGATTAACTAACTAACTAACTATGTGTGTGTGTGTGTGGATTATAGGTGGATCTTGCAAATAATTTACACTACCATAGGTCCATAGGTGTATTTCTAGTAAATAAACTAACTATATTACCAAGGACCATAGGTGTATTTCTTTTTAATAAAAAAGGGTGTATAGATAAACTAACTATATACACTCAATATGAAATATTGTATTTTTTACATTTCTACACATATTTGATGTCACTTCCAATAAATTTATGTCAATTTTAAAACTTAAGATACTGATGTAAATATGCCACTTGTCATAACCCAATTTTTGACCTATTTTAATTATTATTATTATTTCATTTACTGAAAAAATTGATGATGGAAAGAAATAATAATAATGATAGAAAAATAAGTAAAATGAAATAAATGAAGAATGAATTAAAATTTGGGTTAAGGGCAACATGATTGGAAATTTTGGGGTTTAATTAAACTTTGGAATTAATCTAATTAATCCAATCAAGGGTTTAATTGGAGAATTAATAAAGTTTTGAGACTTAATTAAGCTTGGAATTAATTTAATTAATCCAATTAAGGGTTTAATTGGAGAATTAATAAAGTTTTGAGACTTAATTAAGCTTGGAATTAATTTAATTAATCCAATTAAGGGTTTAATTGGAGAATTGATAAGTTTTGAGACTTAATTGAGCTTGGAATTAATTAATTAATCCAATCAAGGGTTTTAATTGGAGAATTATCAAAGTTTTGGACTTAATTGGCTTGGAACTAATTTAATTAATTTAATCAAGGGCTTAATTGAAGAAATATCAAAGTTTGGGGTTTAATTGGGGTCCAAATTGCAAAGATTAAAATCCAAGGACCCACTTGAAAATAGCGCAGAAATGTAAGGATCTAATTACATTTTAACCAGGGGTCTGATTGCAAAAGCACAAAACTTCAAGGACCAAAACACAAATGGCCATTAACAATCAAACGGCGTCGTTTCAAAGAGAACCCATCATCTTCATCCGTTCACCAAACCAGAAAAACGGATGTCCAACGATGCATCGCCATTACACCTGCAATTATCACAATTGATGGCTTGAAGAAACGGTTTTGTTCTCTAGCTATAAAAGCCAGAGATAGTCCATGCACATGGGGGGGACGAATTGGACTGAAACGGGGGACGAATTGGACTGAAACGAAGGAGGAACCCAGCAAGAAAACAGAGAGAGTGAGCGACCGGAAACAAAAAAAACAGAGGACGAACAGAGGGGGGAAGAACAGGGAGAAAACTGAGGGGAAGAACAGGGGGAAACTGAGAGGCAGAACAGAGGGGAATTGGACCCGAAAACCAGAGGCAAAAAAAGAGCAAACCGGGGAAGAAAACAGAAGCAGGAAGAGAGAAACGCAAGCAAAAACAAGGAAGAAAAACCCAGAAAGACGGAGGAAAACCAGAGCAAAAACAGGGGCAGAACCAGAGTAAAGAACCCGAGAAAGCTTGGGTCCAACCAACCCAAAAGCTTTCTTTCCGAACACAAAGGCAAAGAGACAGAGCAAAGAAGGAAAGAAAGACGGAGGGGCAACCATTTCGCACCTGCAGAAAAAGAACAACCCAAAGGACAGTGAAGCTACCCCGGGAAACAAAATAAAACAGCCACCGCGCCATCGTCTTCGGCGCCGTCCCCCGCTGCACAGGTAAGTTTCCATTCTCTGCATTCAACAAAACTTGCAAATGCAGTGTGAAGGTAATTTAATTACCTTCACACTATTCATGCACGCGTGAATTAACTTCACGCGTGCTTCTTCTTCTTTTGCCCAGCCGGGCTACTGGTTTGGGCCAGTGGCCAGGCCGGGCTGGCTGGGTCCAGCCCAGCCCCCACATGGGCTGAGCTGGGCCCAGCCCCCCAAAAAAAATAAAAAAATAAAAAAATAAAAAATAAAAAAAATAGAAAGTATAGAAATAAAAATTTTGCATGTCTTAGAAAAAAATATTTTTTTTCAATTTATTCACTGATATCAGGATCAGGAATAGAAAAAAATATATACTGATTTTTTTTTTATAGCTACGAATTTTTACCAACGCCAGAGTTGGAATTATTCGTGGTGAAATTTTTACCAACGCCAGAGTTGGAATTACTCGCGATCGAATATTCACTGGCGCCAGAGTCAGGAATATCATAAACAAATCATCATAGCATAAGCGGATAAATGTTTAGCAATTTAAGACAAAACCAGCAATGCAGTCTGCCTCAGGCAGAATGTTTAAGGGGTGATAATATCTTCCCTTTTACGTAACCAGTCCCGTACCATAGAATCTCTGTTGACCAGTTAGGGTTCCTAGTGATCATAATACTAGGTGGCGACTCCTTAAACAAGACATTTTCCCTAAAAGAACAAGATGCCAGAAATCTGTTCTTTTTCCACGATCTGTGATTTTTTTTAAGGTCGCCGCAATGTCGGGTGCGACACCACTAATCCAAAAAGCCGATAATGGAAGATTAACGATGGGAAACATACAAGGGTAGAAATAAAATTGAAGTAAAAGAGATAGATCCAAAGTAATTGAAGAGTAGTCTAATGCCGAGAATCTGCTCACTAGAGTTGGCTGAAAACTCAGGGGGTGTTTTCTTACTTTAAAATCTATTATTCAATCCAATTTTACTTAAAAATATTTAATAAATACTCTTAGAATCTCAAAAATTCAATCTATCAACTTAAAAATACTAAAAAGGTCCAAAAACACATAATCAACATTGATCTACTTTTTAAAACATTATGAAAGTTTTAAAAAACTTTAATGAGACTCCTCTTGTTTCAATAGAACTTGTAGATATTGAGATCGATATTTTTTAATATGGAAATATGACCAACTGATAATTTTTTTTTCATTTCATAACGTGACTTTTTTATTTTTCTTTCAAATTTAAAAATTAAAATGTGAATAAAATAAAATTTTAGACTAAATCATATAATTTTCAAACTAAATAAATCCAAAGAAAATTGGACTAGATCTTAATGCTAAATTTTTAAAAAGAGCTGCTTTTTTACTAAACTTACAATTTCTGTCCTCCCATCTTAAGGCTAAAATCTTAGCGTCCAATTGAATGAAATTCTCTTTACACCGAATGAGTTTTTTTTTTTTTTTTTTACTTGCAATCTCATTCAATTATCTATAATGTTCGTATTAGATAATGTAGAAAGCTATATCAAATCCAATCACGGTTTCAGAACTAAATACTATTAGATCAATGATTAGGATATTTTTTGTATTTTTTGAATTGTTTTTTTTTTAAATCAATATCTTACTTGCTGGAATAAAAACGCAAAAAAAGAGAATAGTATTACGTATTCACTTCTCCTCCTCTATTCTCTCTTTTTTTTTTTTCCTTCCCTCTTTTTTTCAAATTTTCATTAATTTTCATTGGGTTTTATAAGCAATAATGAGGGGACACTGAAATTTATAACCAAGAGATACGGCTCTGTCCGAAGAAAAAATTTCACTACCCCAACAGCACCAACTACTCCAATAAAAACTTCTGCATTATTGAATAAACCTAATTTGAACTACTAAAAATCAATTTTAATAACAAAAATAATTAATTTCAAATATAGAAAAAATATTTTTCGAATGGTAACAACTTGGTAGACCGGCTTTTGACTGAAAATACTGATTTTAACCCAAAATAACCTGAAACTCATTTTTTATCCCGGTCGACATGGTTTGACTCATATTGACTCGTGGACTTGGTTTAATCCGAAAATGACGGTTTTGACCCAAAACGGCATGAAACTCATTTTTTACCCTGGTCAACATGGTATGGCCCGTATTGATCCGGTGGACTCAGTTTTGACCCAAAACGGCATCAAACTTATTTTTTCATCCCCACTGACATGGTTTGACTCATATTGACCGGTGGACTCGGTTTTCATCAAAAATGATATTTTTTACCCCGATCGACACAGTTTGACCCATATTGACCCAATGAGCGTTTTTTTTTTGGAAAAGGGCAGTTGACTCGAGAAAATATATTTTTGAATTTTAAACTTTTTCTTAATTTTTTTGGATTTTTATGAGCAAAAATAGATATAAAATAGCATTCAAGAAAATTTGAAGAATCCAAAATTGGGTTATTACAGTTGGATAAAACAAAAAAGCAAGCTGGAGATTCTTGCTTTCTTAAGCATGATCAAGTAAAATATATATAACAAGAAAATAGCACTAACAAGATTAAGAAAAAGTGAAAGGAAAACAAACTTGGTCCATTATATTGTCTTCAAGGATTTTGATTAGCACACAGAAGAAGGAACCAGTGCCAAGCTGGTCGACAACCAGGAGACCTCCTGTCCTGCTTTGAGAGAAAGAAAGAATTAAGTGAAGTTCAGAGCAAAAAAGAATCAGTAAAAGGAAGCAAAGTATTCCTTACGAGGCCATATATACCAATACAGAAACTAGAAGAACATTTTCCAAGATAAACACAAGGAAGTCGAGAACCACCATAAAGGGTAAGATCAAACTATTAGCCAAAAACTAGATTGGATCTAGTAAAAAACGAAAGTGATGTTTTTCAAAGAAGAAGAATAAAAAGACAAAAGCAAAAGCAAAGTGATCATTGTGCGTAAAGGTATGGTGTTATCTTAAGGGTTGGTTAATATGGTAAACTTGGAGTTAATCGAAGAAAATAAGATATTCTTTAATACGAAAGTATATTAATATTTTTGTTCATTTGGAGAATATTAAGTTATATTTTAGTTTTATTTCATGATAGAAATAACAAATATTCTTTGATCGAGAACATATTTGTTAAGAGAAACATATATAAAAATACAAATTTGTTTGTCCTCAAATCCCTCTAGAAAGTAGAGAGGCCTAATAGAAGTTGGCACGAGATACATGATAAAAATAATATTACTAGTTAATCAGGTTAAAGAAAGGTTTTTTCATTATTATATAAGAAAGTCGAATTCAAAAACATTTTAAAAGAAAAAAATATTAATATTAATTAAATTACAGTTTATTATTGGTGATGAAAAGTAAGTTAAGAGGAGCATCAAAATCCACAATTTCCCCGCCTCCCATATGATCAAGTTAAAGCTAGGTTATTTGAGCTGTTCAAAGAGGGTGTTTGTCTCGTATTGGATCAAATTAATTGCCATGTCTACTTTCTGCCCTTATGGATATTTTTAAAACCATCAGCGATCTTCTTCGGAAATGCCCACCAAAAATATTTCTCCATGGCAAGAAAACACCTAGAGGTAATGTTAAACGTTGTTTTGGTAAAAGAAAGATCATTTATTTTCTTGTTTCCCTTTAATTATAGTTTTATATAGAGAAAGTACTAGTTTTTATTTAATATGTTAAATAGAAAATTTGAATCACACACTAGATTAATGACACCAATAAATTGTTTGTAAAGGTCAATAAGATACTTTTAATTCTTTTCTTCTTCTTTTTTTGAGAATTTTAATTCACGCTTTACTATAGCTTGTAAGAACACAATGAGGAAGAAACTATGTCCTGATGAACTCTGATCTGATCAAGTCAAGAACTCCTGAACAATATCAGGGTAAAAAGAGTAACTTGCAAGAATTCTAGATGACATGTAATCTTGGAGAAAAGAAAAAAGAGAACATGGAGCTTACCTGGCCCAACAAGATCTTCAAACGATGATCTGACGAAACTCAGAAGGAATTAGAGAAGCAGTGATGAAGGGAGAAAAGAATGTGGCATGCACAGCTAAGAAAGGAATTTAGTGTAGCGTAGAAGAAAAGCATTTTGTTTGTGCCACCCAATGGTTTTTCTTAAAATCGCTTTAGTATATATTCTAAAAAAAAAAGTTATTTTTTAAATATAAAATTTAAAGTTCTTTAATTTAATATATATAGTCTATGTTTACAAGAAAAAAGTTATGTTTTTTTAACGTGGAATAAAAAAACTTTTTTATTTAAATACTTCAACTTAAAAGGATAATATAATATCTTTTCAATGTGAGATTATAAGGATTTGAAACCCTTTAATATATATACTCTATATTCACAAGAAAAAAAATTATTTTTTCAATGTAGGATTTGAAACCCTTTAGTAAATACACTCTATGTTCACAAGAAAAAAAATTATGTTTTTTTAATGTGGGATAAAAAAAATTTTGATTTAAATACTCTAACTTAAAAAATAACGTATAATTTTTTATTATCAATGGTTGATCCGTGTAACCAACGACCTGATTCTTAGCTGAATCAACCCCCAGATGAAGTTTAACTATAGTTTTTCATCGTCAACAGTTTATAGAAAAAAAAAATTGAAAGTGTTGTTGTGTCTGGTGGCTTTTCGTGGCCTAGAAGGCTTCTCAAGTCTCGACAAAAAATATGAGTAATGGTTGCAATTCGGACAAAACATAAGATCGCAATCTCTATCTCATATATATTTGTTTGTGGTATGTTTATGTTTTTTAAAAATATTTTAAAAAAAATAATTTTTTTTATTTTAAATTATATTTTTTAATCTTTTCGAATCATTTTGATGAACTGATATTAAAAATAATTTTTTAAAAATAAAAAAAAATATTATTTTGATATATTTCTGAGTAAAAAATACTTTGAAAAACAACCGCTACCAAACTTTAAAATACCCCTTTAGTTTTTTTTGTGGTTTTTCATGACAATTTAATTTTTTTTATCTTACAATGTTATTCTTTTTTTTTAATTTTTCAATCTCACAAAATATAGATAAAATGAGAAATGCATTTAAAAAGGGTAATTAATTGCAAACTGTTGAACAAAATATGACGAAGAACATAAACAAAAAAACAGAAAACAAAACAATTGATCCATTCAATTAAATCCTGTCATATCACTTGTACAAAATGCATTCATGATATCTATTTTCAGGCGCCTGCCATTTTCGAGGTGGCATTCTTCATTCTTTTGAGTGGCAATTTCAAATTCCGCCTGTCTTTTGTTAACATAACCATGGGCATAACAATTGATAACAACCAGAATTTTATGAGATGAAGCTCCCTCTGTCTCACCAACTTAAAATAAGTGTGTTTCTGAGCATATATTTGAAGATTGGAATGGGATTTAATACATTTGTAATGGTTCGAAATAAGGGAAATAT
>Ga0307508_10007650_pt1 | contig 10046 bp, 7 predicted proteins | sample 9_EM_MG_FD_203089 | JGI IMG/M metagenome (GOLD analysis project Ga0307508, IMG submission 203089) | Populus trichocarpa ectomycorrhiza microbial communities from riparian zone in the Pacific Northwest, United States - 9_EM | ecosystem: Host-associated > Plants > Roots > Unclassified | place...
GGCCCGTCCTCGCCGGTGATGCCGGCGCGGTCGAGCACGAACGTCACCCCGCACCGGTGCAGGGCGACATCGAACAGGACCTGGTCGAAGGCCCGGTTGAGGAACGTCGCATAGAGACAGACGACCGGGTGCAGTCCTCCCATGGCCAGGCCGGCCGCGGAGGCGACGGCGTGCTGCTCGGCGATGCCGACGTCGAAGACGCGGTCCGGGAAGCGGTCGCTGAACGGGGCCAGCCCGGTCGGCTCCAACATCGCGGCAGTCAGCGCCACGGTCCGAGGCAGGTCGCATCCGATGGTGACCAGCTCGCGCGCGACGACGTCGGTGAAGCCCTCGCTGTGCGGCGCCGTGTCCTCCGGCGCTGCCGCCCGGACCGCATGGCAGCGGTCCAGCTCGTTGTGCTCGGCGGGGGCGTACCCGCGGCCCTTCTCGGTGATGCAGTGCACGATGACCGGCCCGGTGTACCCGCGCGCCAGACGCAGCGCCGACTCCATCGCGGCGATGTCGTGGCCGTCTATCGGGCCGACGTACTTCACCCCGAGGTCGTCGAACAGGCCCTGCGGCTGGAGCGCGTCCTTGAGACCCTCCTTGACGCCGTGCAGCGCCTCCCAAGTCGGCTGTCCCACCAGAGGGGTGGTGAGCAGCACCTGCTTGCCCCACTTCAGGACGCGCTCGTAGCCCGGGGACAGCCGCAGCCGGGTGAGGCGGTCGGCGAGGCCGCCGACGGTCGGTGCGTACGACCGTCCGTTGTCGTTGACCACGATGATGACCTGCCGGTCCTGGGCACCGGCGATGTTGTTCATCGCCTCCCACGCCATCCCGCCGGTGAGCGACCCGTCACCGACCACCGCGACGATCGCCCGGTGCGCCTCGCCGGACAACTGCCGGGCCTTCGCCAGCCCGTCGGCGTACGACAGGGCGGTCGAGGCGTGCGAGTTCTCCACCAGGTCGTGCTCCGACTCGCGCCGGTTCGGGTACCCGGACAGCCCGTCGCGCTGGCGCAGTTGCGCGAACCTGCCCGCCCGGCCGGTGAGCATCTTGTGTACGTATGTCTGGTGCCCGGTGTCGAACACGATCCGGTCGGTCGGTGAGTCGAACACCCGGTGCAGCGCGATGGTCAGCTCGACGATGCCGAGGTTCGAGCCGAGGTGGCCGCCGTTGCGCACCACGTGCTCGACGAGTGCCGCCCGGATCTCCCGCGCGAGATCGGTCAGTGTCGCCGGGTCCAGCCTGCGCACGTCGGCCGGTCCGTTGATGCCTTCGAGAACGCTCATCACAACACCTCACTTGACCCGGTATGCGACCTGGAGCGCCATCTCGCCCAGCTCCCGCCGCCACCAGGCGTCCAACGGCGCGTGTTCGATCGCGGCGCAGGCCTCGCCCACCAGCCGTTCGATGCGGTGCTCGACAGCGGCGCACATCCCGCTCTCGATGAGCAGGTCGTGCAGCGGCAGTCCGGCGTGGACGGCCTCGCGGATCCGGGCGTCCCGCGCCATCGCCAGGGACATCAACAGCGTCATCTTGTGACGTTCGAGGTCGGCGCTGGTCGGCTTGCCGATGACCGCCGCGTCCCCCGTGATGTCCAGGAGGTCGTCGCGGAGTTGGAACGCCTCACCCAGCGGGGTCCCGTACCGCGCGAACGCCGTATCCAGCTGTGCGTGCCCGGCCAGCGTGGCCCCCAGCGCGAGCGGGCGCTCGATGGTGTACCTGCCGGACTTGCAGCCGGCGATCCAGCGGGCCAGCCGGACGTCGGGGCGGCCGCGGACAGCGACCGCGGTGTCCATGAACTGGCCGACGATCAGCTCGACCCGCGCCTCGTTCCAGATGTCCCGCACGACCGGTCCCGCGGCGGCCATGAAGTTGTCCGCATACACCAGTGCGAGGTCGCCGGCGAGCAGCGCGACGCTCTCCCCGTACCGCTCGGGTTCGCCGAGCCACCCTCGCTCGCGGTGCTCCTGGGCATGCCGCACGTGCACGGTCGGCAGGCGGCGCCGCACGGCCGACTCGTCCATGACATCGTCGTGTATCAGGGCACAGGCGTGCAGGAGCTCCCAGGCCGTCGAGGCGTCCACAATAGACTCCTCGGTGGCGTCGCCGCCGGCGGCAAGGTAACCGCTGATACAGAACAGGGGGCGGATCCGCTTGCCCCCGGCAGCGGTGAGCACTCTGATCGCGTCGATCGGCGTCCGGGCCTGCCCGTCGACCTCTGACCAGCGGACGCTCTCGCCGGCGAGGAACGTGTCCAGCCGGTCCTCCACCCTGCGGAGCAGGGCGGCCCGCGTCCGTGCGGGCTCGGCGAGAACGGGTGGATCCAGCCGGCGACCTGGTGCCGGTATCGGCATGCGTGCTACGGCTGTCGTCACGGGTTCCTCCTCGGGAACGAGGGCCTATGTCCTTGCCATCTGGAGCGCGGGCGCCATCTGCGGCACCTGCCGCCTGGTCTCGGGCACGGTGCCCGTGACGTCGAGGTACCAGCGAGCCACCTGGACCCGCGAGCAGCACTCGAGCTTGCGCATCACGTTGCGGACGTGGTTGACGGCCGTCCAGTGTGCGATGTTCAGCCGGTGCGAGATCTGCCCGTTGGTGAGGCCGAGTGCCACCAGCTCCGCCACCTGGAACTCCCGCGGGGTCAGCGGGGTGTTCTCCCCGGCCGGCGTCGCGACGTGGATGCCGTCGCTTTTCCCGCCCGCACCGTCCGGCGGCCCCGACGGCGCCTGTGCGGACACCGGGTTCGCGGCGGCCGGCTGCCGCTCGCCCGAGTCGCGCCACACCCCGACGAGCGCCTCGGTGGTGAAGCCGGGACCGAACGCCACCATCAGGCCGCGGCTGGCCGGCGCGGGTGGCCGCGCATGGTGGCGCAGCAGCACGTCGAAGACGCTGGCGCTGGAGGGATTGCCGATCTCCGACAGGCTCCGGCGGCTCGGGTCGAGCGTACCGGGAGGCAGCCCGAGGCCGCGCTCCACACCGTCCATCACCGCTGGGCCGCCCGTGTGCGAGACACAGAACGCGACGTCCTCCACCGACCAGCCCTGCTGCCGGACCAGGTTCACCAACGTCGGGATGACGTGCTGGACGGTCGAGCGGACCTTCGGGTTGGTCTCGAAGTGGAAGCCCAACTCGGTGGTGTCTCCGTAGATGACGTCGGTGGAGTCGCCGAGCAGGTGCTGCACGCCGTCGGTGATCTGGAAGCCTCGGTCGCCGGGCCGCGCCCGGACCACCGCCGCGGCACCGGCGTCGGAGAAGATGGCGGCCGAGATGAAATCGCTCAACGAGTCCCGGGAGGTCTGGAAGCACAGCGAGGGGAACTCGACCGCCAACACGAGGACCTGCGCCTGCGGGTACGCCCGGATGTAGTGGAACGCCTCCGCCAGCCCGCCGACCCCGGCCGCACACCCCATCTGCTGGATCGGTGTGCGTCGCATCGTCGGCCGGCAACCGATCTCCTGTGCGATGTAGGCGTCCGGGCCGGGCAGCATGTACCCGGTACACGAGACGAACACCATGCAGTCGATGTCCGCGGCGCGGATGCCCGCGTTGTGCAGGGCCGCGGTCGCGGCGCTGGCACCGAGCCGGATGACCTCCTTGGCGTACGTGGCATTGCGCTCGCCGAAGGACGTCGGTGACAGCATTTCGTCCAGCGGCACCAGCAGGTGGCGGGTCCGCACCGTGGTGTTGCGCATCAGGTCGAGGCCCTGCTGCAGATGGGGTACCCCGGCGAAGTGTTCCGCGAGCGCCGCGACAACCTCCTCCTGCGCGATGACGTGGTCGGGTAACACCACGGCCGGACGGACAACGGTTGGCTGAACCGGGCTTCCCGCCGGCGGGATTCGCAGGAGGGTCATGGACGGGCTCCTTCCGGACGGCTCTCGATCCACTCCTTGAGCACGGCCTTCGAGGACATGGCGCATGCCCACCTGGTGTGGATCCGGCGAGCCGGGAGTCGACGGTCTGCCGGCGACGAAAGCATCACCCGGCCGGTTGTCATCCGAATATCCCCCGTGTTCACGACCCTGTTCCCCTGTCGATCGGCATTCACCGTCTGGCTGAACGAGAGGTAGCTCCAACAAACAGAATGGTTTGCCGCACCAGCGTCCATCAGGGCCGAAAGTCCTATCCGGGGGGCATATCGACACCACGTCGAGTCACGCCCTGAAACATCGCTCTATTGATCTTCGGGCAGAAGTGAACGCCACGTCAGTGATGGTGCGGACGACATTGTGTGATCGCCCGCACGACCTTTTCGCCCAAGATGCGTGGTCGATCCGCGGCGCACCAGGTCGCACGGCGCACACCCGATTTCCTCGCAATGTTTCGCGGTTACTCCGTCGCCATCCGCGCCGCGTAATCCACAAGCGTGTCGACGATGCGTGACTCCGGCACCGTCTCGACGACCTCGCCCTTGACGAAGATCTGTCCCTTCCCGTTGCCGGAGGCGACGCCGAGATCGGCCTCGCGCGCCTCGCCGGGTCCGTTGACCACACAGCCCATCACGGCCACCCGTAGCGGCACCGGACACCCTTGCAGCGCCTGCGTGACCCGGTCGGCGAGGGTGTAGACGTCGACCTGGGCGCGCCCGCACGACGGGCAGGAAATGATCTCCAGGTGGCGCTCGCGCAGGCCGAGCGACTCCAGGATGGCGGCACCGACCTTGACCTCCTCGACCGGCGGGGCGGACAACGACACCCGGATGGTGTCCCCGATCCCCTCGGCAAGCAGGGCGCCGAAGGCCACCGCCGACTTGACGGTGCCCTGGAACGCCGGGCCGGCCTCGGTCACCCCGAGGTGCAGCGGGTAGTCGCAGCGCTGCGCGAGCCGGCGGTACGCCTGCATCATCACGACCGGGTCGTGGTGCTTGACGGAGATCTTGATGTCCCGGAAGTCGTGCTCCTCGAACAGCGAGCATTCCCAGAGCGCCGACTCCACCAGCGCCTCGGCCGTGGCCGTGCCGTGCTTCTTCAGCAGCCGTTTGTCCAGCGAGCCGGCGTTGACGCCGATCCGGATGGGCACGCGGGCGCCGGCCGCGGCTCGTGCGATCTCACGGATCTTGTCGTCGAACTTCTTGATGTTGCCCGGGTTCACCCGCACGGCCGCGCAGCCGGCGTCGATCGCGGCGAAGACGTACTTGGGCTGGAAGTGGATGTCGGCGATCACCGGGATCGGCGACTTGCGCGCGATCGTCGGCAGCGCGTCGGCGTCGTCCTGGGACGGCACGGCGACGCGGACGATCTGGCAGCCGGCCGCGGCCAGCTCGGCGATCTGCCGCAGGGTGGCGTCGACGTCGGAGGTCAGCGTCGTGGTCATGGACTGGATCGACACCGGGGCGCCGCCGCCGACCGGCACGCTGCCCACCATGATCGGCCGGGCGATCCGGCGCGGGGCGAACAGGACCGGCGCCGCACCCGGCGGATCGGAACTGAGCTGAGGCATGGGGTCGATCCCTTCGCTAGACCACCCGCCAGGCAGGACGCCCCTCGATCCGGAATTGCCGGTGCAGCAGCACGAGGTAGAGACAATCCAGGACGAAGATGGTGGCGTACAGGAGGAACAACATCGGTCGGGCCGGGAAGAACAGAGCGAACAGTGTGGAACTGGCGGCGGTCCCGATGAGCTTTCCCAAGCCTATGTACATCGACTGGCCGGCAGTCGAGCCGCGCCGGAGCAGCATCACGACAAACGCGAAGCTCATGAACATGTTCAGCCCGAATGCCCCGTAGGCGCCGTCGAGGTCGTTCAACTCTTTGGCCATGAGGTAGGTGAAAAGAATGGCGTACGGAAAAACCAGGGCATAGCAGATCCGGAATGTCCTGGCGGACATCCAGGGCGTGTCGCGCCAGCCGAACCGGAAGGCCACGACCACCATGAGCAGGTCGATGAGCAGCCAGATCCTGATGGCTACGACCCCCACTGCCGGGGTGCGCGAGATGTAGACGAAGCCGAAGCAGAACTCCCAGGCCACGTTGAACGGTATGGCCAGCAGCGGGATCGGCGTGCGCCCGTCGAGCCAGGCCCGCCGGATCCCGAAGACGTACACGGCCAGCCAGGCCGGACCGAGGACGGCCGTGAGCCCGGCCTTGACCGACTCCGGCACGTCGGCGGGCGCGACGTCCACCGGAACGACGTGCACGGCCTGGGCCAGATCGACAATCGCGGACAGCATGTCAGTCCGGCTCTGCGCCGAGCAACATGATGTCGCCGACCGTCTGTACCCGGGCGGCCCGGGCCGTGTCGAACTCCTTCTCGTGGTCCTCCTCCAGCCGGAAGAGGATCTCGGAGATCTGCAGGCTGGACAGGCCGACGTCGGTCAGCCGGGTGTCTTCCCGCAGTGCCGCGGTCGGGGTCCTGCCGCGCAGGGAATGACGGATCTGGTTCGTGACCTCGTCGAGGGTGATCACCTATATCTCCTCGCTGGCGACGGCCCTCGTGCGGGTGAGGGCGAACACGACTGCGGCGATGGCGACGTAGATGACGATGAGCCCGAAGAAGCCCCGGGCGTACGCCCATGTCTCGCCGTTGTGCAGGAACTGCTGCTGTACGGAGGCCACGATCTGCCGTCCGACCGGACTGTCCGGGCTCGTACCGGCCACCTGGAGCCGCTGCGCCACCACCTCCTTGACGTTCGCGGAGTGCCCGGTCAGGTACTGCGCGGTCTGGCTGACGGCGAAGCTCGTGGCGGCGGCAACCCCGAGGGAGCCACCGAGTTGCTGGCACGAGTTGCTCAGCGACGACGCGACGCCGGCGTGCTGCGGGTTCACTCCGGCCGTGATGACGGAGACGGCGACCGGCATGATGGCGCCGATCCCGGCCCCGACCACGACCATGGCCACAAGCATCCACGGGAAGTACGACCAGGTGGGATCGAGCTGGCTGAGCACGCCGAACCCCGCGGCCAGTGTGACGAGGCCGCCGGCGAACACCACCGCGCTGCCGAACTTCGGGACCAGCACGCCGCTGCTGACGACCGCGGCGATGACCAGCCCACCCACCAGCGGGGTCATGGCCATGCCGGTGGCCAGCGCCGACCAGCCCTGTATCCGCTGGAAGAAGTAGGTCAGGTAGAGGGAGGTCACGAGCTGCGCGACGCCGACCGCGAGCACGACGAGGCAGGCACCGAGCCGGACCCGGCTGCTCAGCAGGCCCGGGGGCAGCAGCGGGTGGCTGGCGTGCCGGAGCCGCACCACGAAGCCGGCGCCGAGCAGGATCCCCGCGCCGATGAAGGCCAGGACCTGGACGCTCACCCACGGGTGGGTCGCGGCCTGGGACAGGCCGTAGACGAGCGAGAACATCGCCAGCGACCCGACCACCAGGGCCGGGTAGTCGGTCCTGGTCCGCGACTGGCCGCCGGACGGGAACAACGCCGCCGCCCGGCGGATGAGCAGCAGGCCGGCGAGGGCGAAGAAGATGTTCACGTAGAAGCACCAGCGCCAGCCGGCGTACTCGGTCAGCACGCCGCCGAGCACGAGGCCGAGCGCCGCACCGGCGCCCGCCGTGGCGCCGAACGCGCCGAAGGCCTTGTCGCGCTGCTCCGGCACCTGGAATCCGGTCGACACCATGGCCAGGTTCGTCGGCCCCAGCAGTGCGGCGAAGGTGCCCTGTGCCACCCGGGCCGCCAGCAGCATCCCCAGCGAGGTGGACATGCCGCCCACGGCACTGGCCAGCCCGAACCCGAGGATCGCGGTGCGATACGAGGGCACCAGGCCCCAGCGCTCCGCCACCCGTCCCCCGACGATGAGCAGGGCACCGAAGGCCAGCGTGTAGGCGGTGATCACCCATTGCCGGTCGCCCTGTGAGAAGCCGAGTTCGGTCTGCGCCTGGGGTAGCGCCACGACGACGATCGTGGAATCGAGGACGATCATGATCTGGGCGATGCACGCCGTCAGGATGATCGCACTTGCTCTGGCGTTGCCCGGTCGCCGTTCCGACCGGACTTGCTGCGACTTGACCATGCCGCTGTCCTCACCTGTGGTCTTCGAGCCTGCGGTCTTCGGAACCTGTGGTTTTCGGTCGCTCCACCGTGATAGTCACCTGAGCAGATTCACCGCCAGCAGGCCGGCGAATCCGAGATTGAAGGCCATGAAACTGATCGCCGCGCCGCGAAGCCACCGCTGCCGGCGGGACACCTCGACCAGGTGCCAGACGTGCATCGCCGCTGTCGGAGCGAGGAAGCCGAGGGCGACCGGGCTGAACACCCCGGCGACGGTGCAGCCGACCGCGATGCCGACCCACCCCGCGACCAGCCCGGCCAGGATCCGTCGCACCGCCGCCGCGGAGACGAGGACCGACAGCGTGCGGCGACCCACCGCGCGGTCGCCGGCCACGTCGTTCGTGTTCTCGCTGACCACCACTATCAGGAACCAGATTCCCAGGAGCACCGCCTCGGCCACCGGCAATGCGCCGATACCGGCCGTCGACAGCAACGCGTACGGCCACAGCAGCGTCGCCACGGTGGCCACGAACACCAGGACCTCGCCGCCGACCGGCCGGTAGCTGATCCGCATGCCCCAGGAATAGTGCGGGCTGAGCAGGGCCGGGCCCAGGAACAGCGCCACCGGCAGCGGCGTCCACCGGCCCGCCACCGCGAGCGCCGCGAACCCGGCCAGCAGCGCCAAGACCTCGCACACCACGGCGAACACCAGGACCGATCGTTCGGTGACGGCGCCCTGCAGCAGCGGTTTGGTGCGGCCGCCCCGTCCCTCCGTGCCGTAGTTGATCCGGTCGCCGCCGTCGCGGTAGCCGGTCAGATCGTCCAGCGCCGTCGTCGCGGCCACGACGCCCGCCAGGCACAGCAGGCACAGGCTCAGAACCGCGAACGAGCGCCACGAGAGCAGCACCCCCACGGGCAGGAGCGTCGCCGCCAGCGGAATGCCGAAATAGTGCTGCACGACGGTGAACTTGGCCACTTTGCGAAGAGGTTTGAGCGCGGTCAATTTGCTGGTGAATGTTCCGGCGACGCGGGACGGCACCTGTTCGGCAACGCTTGACACGACCGGCCTCCTTCGCGTCCGTCCGCCGCTCATGCGCAACGGTTCCCCGTACTGGATGACGGTAGTCAATGAATGCCCCGGCCGGCCCTGACAACAACGTGTCATCCGACTTTCGACGGCAAGAACGTGCCATTTCTGTGGTATACGACGCCGGTTAGCGTGGGCCGCAATTGACGAGGGTTGACGGCCGCCGCGACAAGCCGACACCCGCACATCCGGCGCAAACTCGGCAACAACCGCATAAGTCAGGAGACGTCATGACCCTCTGGGACGCCCTTACGTCTCGGGTCGCCGCGACCGGGCGGCACAGCCTGCACTGGTGGGACGGCGAGAGCTATCACGGGTCGCCGTGGACCGATGTGGTGCTCCAGGCGGAACGCATGACACGAGGCCTGCGGCGCGCGGGAGTCCGGCCGGGCACCCGCGTCGCCACGGTGTTGACCAACACGGACGCCGCGGTGCAGGGCGCATTGGCTGTCTGGCTCGCGGGCGGTGCTGTGGTGTCGCTCCCGCACCTCGCACGCGGGATGAGCGTCGCCGAATACGCGCGCCAACTCACCACGTTACTGGATCATGTCGAGCCGGTGTGCACGCTGCTCGACGGGGAATTCCTCCGCCTCCTGCCGGAGGAGCTGCACGGCCGGTACAACGTCCATTCCTGGGACTCGATGATGGATTCGGGCGCGGTCGAGCCGACCCCGCCAGGCGAGGAGGAAATGGCTTTCCTGCAATTCTCCTCGGGCAGCACCATGTCGCCCAAGGGATGTTCGTTGACCGCCCGCTCGATCGAACTGCAGCTGCAATCCCTGGCGGAGATGTTCGAACTGGGATATGGCCGGGAAACGATGGTCGGGTGGGCCCCGCTCTCCCATGACATGGGGTTCTTCGGGGTGACGCTGCTGTCCTGGGTCATGGACGCCGAGCTGTACCTGTCCTCGCCACAGCGGTTCGCGCTGGCGCCCCGGACCTGGCTGGACGACATCGCGACGACGGCGGCGACGATCTCGCTGGGCACCAACACCGGCCTGGCACTGGCGGTACGCCGTCACCGACCCGCGCACCTGGCCG
>Ga0307508_10007651_pt1 | contig 10045 bp, 8 predicted proteins | sample 9_EM_MG_FD_203089 | JGI IMG/M metagenome (GOLD analysis project Ga0307508, IMG submission 203089) | Populus trichocarpa ectomycorrhiza microbial communities from riparian zone in the Pacific Northwest, United States - 9_EM | ecosystem: Host-associated > Plants > Roots > Unclassified | place...
TTGGTCAGGCTGTTTGTGGCGGTTTGGAAGGTGGTGTTGTTTTGGGCAAAAAGCACAGAGATCTCGGCACTAATTGTTCTGGCGAATTGGTCTAGGAGATTGCTGGTGATGATTTCGATGTCGGCACGGAGTGCTGCGTGCTCTGGGCTGAGTGGGGCTGCCATCTGGGGGGCAGTACAGGTGGGCTCGTCCATGTCGCCTTCGATCGCCTGCGTTGCAGTGACGTGTTCCGTGTGTTGGAAGTCCATGGCGTTGTCGTCGTCTTCTTCCCTTCCTTCGTCTCCAGAGTCGTCGGAGTCGGAGTCGGAGTCGGAGTCGGTGTCGTTCTCCTCGCGTGCACGGTTTCCGGGGGAGGGTGACCGTGAGGTCGCGACCGTAGGAGGTTGGAGGTGGTGTCGGGAGGGGTGCTGCTGGGAGCGGGCTCTTGGGGTGCTGTGCGCAGAGATTTCGGTGGTGGCCGGGGTGTTCAGGCGGAGGAAGGCGTTGAGGGATCCTTGACCGGGGTTGTTGGTGGACATGAAGCCTTTTAGCAAGGTGGTGATAGTTTGGCGACGTGAGCCAAAATCACGAGAAGCGGGCGGCGACAGGAGGGAAAATTCCCGGGAGGATTCCGGAGGGGTGCAGCCTCTAGTTAATAAACTATTGACCGACTCCTGAGGTGGGTTTCCGGGGTTGTTGAAAACTTAATTGGAAAAGAAGATTTTTGGTGTCGCGAAAACAGTGAAGTTTTGGGGGGTGTTGTGAGGATAATAGATTGCGTGGAGAAGAATCTCCAGACTAGCTACTACGCACTTCCTTTATACCTTTCCTTTCCTCTGTGGAATCACAGCTTGCCCGCAAGACTGACACAGTTCCTCCTTAGCTCATCATGACTCAATCGCTGCACCCAAGGAAACACACCATCCTACTCGGCCCTTCATCCTCCCGCAATACGTAAGGCAGACACACACAACAGTAGGGAAATAACAAGGTAAGCAGTGAACATAACACAGAGTAAAGCGAGGCAGACATGCAGACAGTAAGGAAATGTCAAGCGCAATGTGGTAAGCAATAAACATAACACAGAGTAAGCGAGACAGACACGCAGACAGTAAGGATGTCAAGATCCTGACTTCTTCGCACTGTCTGGGGCTCAACAGGCAACGTAGTTCCTCGGCGCGCCAACACAGTAGGTCTTTCCTGTCTTTCGGCTCTCGGGCTGTATTTGTTCAGCTCACTGGCGTGGGCAAGTACTTCCCTCTCTGGTTCGGTGAAGTCTGAGGATGTCCCTCGGCGTAGCCGTGTCTATGCTGGCGAGACTCTAACTCCCAGTCTTTCGTTGTCGTCATCTACTGCCACTCGATGGTCTTTACTGTAGCATGGTCATTCAGTTCGGGGTTTCGGTCGCAGCGCCGGTTTCACGGGAAGGTAGAAGTAGGAGTTGGTGGAGAAAGATAATAGATTGCATGGAGAAGGATCTCCAGACTAGCTACCGTGCCCTTTCCTTTATACTTTTCCTTCCCTCTGTGGAATCACAGCTTGCCCGCAAGACTGACACAGTTCCTCCATACTTCATCATGACTCAATCGCTGCACCCAAGGAAAACACATGATCGCACTCGGCCGCCGCGCGGCCAACACTCTATTCGCGGCGACAGGAGTAAGGACGCGCAAGCAGTAACAGTAAGGGAAAAGGAAGAATGACGTACAACTTAATCAAGGGGAAACAATACTCGGAACGATGAAGGAAAAGAATGTGCAAGCTCAAGCAACGGGAGACAACAGACGTAGCGGACAGGAGGAAGGACGCGCACTGAGCAATCTCAATCGGAAATGGGAAAGACGAGAAAGACGCATAGGCAACATAGAAGAACAAAGGAGAGAGATCTAGACCGGCCAGCGGTAGGGGAGTATCGCTGCCAGAGCGATGAGATCGGGTGAGGTGCCTGAGCACGGAGGATGACCATAACTGCAGCAGGCGTGATGATGCCCAGCCACAGGGCGGCAAGGGTGACGGCGGCCCCGGCCGCGGCTCTTAGGAGCCTGTCGCGCGAGGTTCGTGACAGTACGTCCCCTGTCCAGACCGAAGCTCAGGCGAGGTCATGTCGGGTTGTCAGGGTCCGGCGGCGGATGGGCGTACGGTGGAGGCGGACAGGCCGGCTGGCCTGCCGCTGGGCTTGGAATTGTTCGTTCATTCGCTGTTGTTCGGTGATGATGGCCCCCAGGGTGTTGGCCATCTGCTGGAGTTCCTGTTGGTCCGTGTCATGCAATTTGTTCATCCGCTGGGCGAGCGTCCGGTGTACGACATGGTTGTGGCATGCGTCTCTGGTAGTAGTGTGGTGAAGCATGGTTACGATGTCGTGTAGCAAAGATATCTGTTCATTTTGGAGGGCTGCTGGGGTAGCGGCGCGAGCCTCGTCATTGGCGGCGGCCTCCTCCGGGGGTGCGGTGTTTTCTTGATCTTCTTGAGTGGTCGTGATGTCGGCCAGGGGTTCCCACAGGGTGGCGGCACTACAGCGTAGGTGGTGGTTTTCCATGTTGACCAGGAACCGGCAGTCAGGGCAGACCCGCTTTTCCCGATGCCAGTCCGTGCATGCTTTAATGGAGTTGAGGTGTCGTTCGCATGTTATTTCGAGTAGTTCCTCGGGGTGGGGCATCGGGCAGTCGCATGTCCGGCGGACATGACGGCGGCGCCGGCTGGTGCTTCGTTGAGGGTAGTAGTTGTCGTTCTTCATTTGGCGGTGGACCGCGCAGTAGTCGTCATAGCAGGCGGTCCAGTGTAGGGAGACGTGATCGTTGGTACAGGGTTGTCCTACGGTGGACATCGGTGGCGAGGGTGCAGTTGGCGGGGCGCTCCATCCATTGATCGTGGTGGTGGTGATGCCCCAGTCAGTGGGGTGTTCATTTGATTCGTGGTCCGGCTCGGTCGTGGTGGGAAACTCGGAGGTGTGGTTGTCAGCGAAGGTCCAGCCTTCGTTCGTGTCGACAGTGGCGGTGGCAGACATATTGCTAATTGGCGGGTGCTGGCTTTTCAGGGTATTCCTCGTGCAATTAGCGTATAATATCTGGCGAGTTTTCGAAGTTTTCGGCCGGGTACCAAGTCTTGTCTGGGTCGTGGAAACCGGTCCACTTAATCCGATACTGGATCTTGTTCCGGTGTCGTCGTGAGTCGAGAATCTGTTTTACTTCCCACTCTTGTTGTTCTTCTATGATAATGGGAGGTGGTGGTGGTTGGTGGTGTCCTGATATGGGCTCGGTTCTGGCCGTGGGTTCTAAGAGGCTGATGTGGAAGACCGGGTGCAGTTTAACAGAGGCGGGCAGGTCCAGTTTATATGCGCGTGAGCCAACTTTCTCTAGTATGGTGTAGGGTCCAATTTGCTTGTGGTCTAGCTTATTCCATGGTCGCGTTGTTCGGATGTTCTTTCTCTTCAGCCAGACTCTGTCGCCCGGTTTCATGACTGGGTACAGGTGTCTTGCCTTGTTGGCCTGTTCCGCCTGCGCCATTTGTGCCTCCTTCATTTCTGCTCTGAGTTCCTCGTGAAGCTTCACAAGCGCCGCGGCATATTCTGAGACTTCCGGTATCTCCTCGTCCTGAGTGCCGAGGTCTGGCATAAATCTGGGGTGATATCCGTAATTTGCAAAGAAAGGAGTTACTTTCGTGCTTCCAGTCTGCATATTGTTATCGCAGAATTCGGCAATTGGTAACAGCCTTTCCCAGTCGTCCTGCTGGTAGTTGCAGTATGCCCGCAGGTATTGTTCGAGGACGGCATTGACTCGTTCCGTTTGTCTGTCTGTCTGAGGATGAAATGCCCTGTTGAGATTCCGCGATATTCCGAGAGCTTCAGTTATACGTCTCCAGAAGTCTGAAGTAAATAGCGATCCTCTGTCTGATACAATGCTTGCTGGCAATCCGTGGGGCCTGACGGCCTGCTGGCTGAAGTGGTCTGCTAGTTCTTCTGGTTTCATTGTCCCTTTGCAGGCGACAAAGTGACCCATTTTGGTCAGCCGATCGATGATTACCCACAGGGTGTCGTTTCCGTTGCTGGCCGGCAACGCCGTGATGAAATCCATTGTTATTGCATCCCACGGCCTGTGGGGAAGGTCTAATGGTTTGAGCAGTCCGAATGGTGCATGTCGAATTGGCTTGATGCGGCGGCAGGTGTCACAGTGGTCCATGTACCGGTGTACGTATTTGCATTGCTGTAGCCAATAGAATGTTCGGCTAACAAGTTCCAGGGTTCTGGCTCGCCCCGGGTGTCCCGCGGCTTGCACGTCGTGGTGGTCTCTTAATATCCGCAGTCGTAGTTCGTTATTATCAGGGATCCATATCAGGCTGTTGTATATTAGTACCCCATCTTTTTCCTCACATAATCCTAGTGCGATTTTCCCGTCGCGGGTCGTCCCGCTCGCTTTTTTCCCCAGGATTTCCCGGACATCCTTATCCTTGACCCTTCGTTCTCGTATTTCGCTCAGGAGTTCCTTATCTATTTGGAGTTTTATCGTTTCCACCGTGTTAACCTGGAGTGCCTGTTGTGTCTCAAAGTTTCCCTCTGTCAAAAGAACTCGTCCGTGATTCTGTCGATGCTTCATATCCCCTTCCCAGGGACAGTCTCCTGACTCTCTAGAGAGGATGTCGGGTTTTCCTGCTAGTCTCCCTGGCCGGTATTTGATTGTGAAGTCGTAATTTGCCAGTCGTTCCCCCCATCGAGCTTGCCGCTGATTTAGGTCACGTTTTGTTTTCCAGTATTCCAGGTTTTTGTGGTCTGTTAGGATTGTGATCCTCAGGGTTGTGGTTTTACAATAGGTATCCCATTTTCGTAGTGAGTCTACGATCGCTAGTAGTTCCTTGTCGTGAATATCATAGTTGCGCTCTGGATCCTTGAGCTTTCTTGAGTAGTATGCCATGGGGTGCAGGATCCCTTTTTCGTCGGGTTGTGAGCAGATTGCTCCTATGGCATAATCTGAGGCATCCGTTTCGATGGTAACAGGTCTTTTCAGATCGAAGTGTTGTAGTATAGGTTCCGTAATCATTGCTTCTTTGAGCGTTTCAAATGCCTCCTGCTGCTGGTCGCCCCATTCCCATACCTTTTCCTTCCTTGTCAGGGAGGATAAGGGTGTCGTGATTTTGCTGTAGTCTTTGATGAACCTTCGATAGAAGTTGGCGAACCCCAGGAAGCTTTGCACTCCTTTGACGTTTGTTAGCTCCTTCCAATCTCTGATTGTTCGGATCTTTTCTTCGTCCATTCTCAATCCTCCCGGTGATATAACATATCCTAGATATTCCGTTTCTGTGGCGTGGAATTCACATTTGGATGCATTCAGTGTTAGTCCTGTGTCCCGTACTCGTGTGAGTATCGCTCTGACATGTTTCCGGTTAGTTTCTTTGTCGGGCGAGAACACCAGGATGTCGTCCAGATATGCCACACAGAAGATGTCTAGATAGTCACTCAGGATCTTGTTCATCCATCGTTGGAAGGATGCCAGGACATTGGTGAGTCTGAACGGCATGACGCAATATTCGTATAATCCGTATCGGGTCCGAAATGCTGTTTTCCACTCGTCGTCTTTTGCAATACGGAGGTTGTAGTACGCATCTCGTATGTCGAGTTTGGTGTAGATGGTGGCGCTGGAGAGTTGATCGAGAGATTTGTCGATCAGTGGCAGCGGTGTCCGATCTTTGATCGTGATTTCGTTTAGTTGCTGGTAGTCCACACACAGGCGTAGTCCCCCATCCTTTTTCTTGACGAAATGTATTGGTGCTCCGGCTGGAGAGGTGGATTTCTGTATCCAGCCTCGTTTCTCGTTGATCTCTAGGTACTCTCTTAGGGCTTTCATTTTGTCTTCGTTCAGGGGTCGCAGTGGCTCATACGGGGGTGTTTTTCCTTCCTCCAGTGGGATGTGATGATCCTGCGTCCAGTGAGGTGGAGGGGTTGTTGGTTCTTGTTCTGTGAATACCTCAAGGAATTCGTGATATTCTATGGGAATCGGGTTTTTGCTCGTTCTGGAGGTTTCTTTGATTTTGTTGATTACTGTCTGGCATACCTCCCATGGGTCTGTTTCTCCGATTTCCCAGTTCTCTTCCTCTGCTGGTGTCTTCATATAGTATTGTTCCGTTGCTTTTTCTTCCGGGACTGTGTTGGCTCTTGGTGAACTGGGTAGGCATTTCTCGGCACAGTGGTCGGAGTGGAATTTCACAGTGTGATTCTTCCATCCTATTACTGGGTCGTGGAGTTTGAGCCACGGGAGTCCCACGATGATTGGGGCATTTCCGATCGTAATACAGTGTAGCCGGATATCTTCTTCGTGATGGTTGATAGTTAGGTAGATTTGAGCGTCGTGGGTTACCAGCCCGCCGGTGACCTCACTTCCATCAACTGTCAATACTCGTCTTGGCATTGCTTTCTGCTGCATAGGTATTCCACTGGCCTCCGCATATGCTTTATCGATGAAGTTTTCTGATGCCCCACTGTCTACCAGGGCGGTAGTGGAGTGCTCGTTCCCGTCTGTCCCCTGGATTCGTACTTTCATCATAATTTTTTCCTCGCGGTCGTATCGGGGAGTTCGTACTAGGTACGGGGGGTCTTCTTCGGGCTCAACAAGAGGTATTTCCCTTGGGTGGTGGTTGTCGGCACTTATTCCCGAGGGTTGTCGTTTCCCGACGGTTCAGGTTCTTCCTCTGCCATTTCTTCCTCTTGTTCTTCGTAGGTGGCTGCTACGGCTCGATATGGGTGTCTGTAGGTGTTTTTCTTGGGTTGCGGGCACTCCCTTGAGAAGTGTCCTGGTTTTCCGCAATTGTAGCATTCTTGGTTCGTGGAAGGCCGTGGCACTGCTGCCTGCTGTGGCCCTTTTGCGAACCGGAATCTTCTTGTGGCGTCTAGATCCATTGGTTCGGGGTCGGGCAGCGCATGTTCTCTTGTTCTTTCTGCATGGGGTAGTATGTGTGACGGCTGTGACACTGGGGTTGTATCGTAACCGGAGTGCAGGGAGGATCAGAGGTAATCAGGCTACTTTTGATAATTCACAGCGGAATAATCTTAGATCTTGTGTGTGGGTTCGGTGGTAGTGTTGGTGAGGATGTTCGTGCTGGTTTCCTCTGTTTTCCGAGAGAAAACCTCTCTCTTTTTAAGGTGGAGGCTGTAGCGTGAGATCTGATGAACCAGCGTGAGCGCTGATGACTCGGGCTTGGATTCCCCCGAGGTGCAGAGACCTCGTGGGTGATTCATTGGTCATAGCAGGGTGTAGATAAGGGGAGATGAGGTTTCATGCACCTTTGCGGCACTCTTGGCTCAGAGTCCTCCGTCTCTCCCTGAGGCGAGAGCTCCCTGGGGAGCCACGTACTGCATGAGGGCCATGCAGTCGTGCGGGGTCTAAGTTCTAGAGCCTGTCGATCACCCTGAGGTGACGCAATCTCCCTCTGGAAGGAGATCCGTTCGTTTGCACTCACCCCCTCATCTCCGGAGTTAGCCTAGGTCCGGTCTTCTCGGCCGACAGCTAATCTCCGTCTCCTCGATCTCCCACCTAGACTCTCTGACATCATTACCCGTGCTTCGGAAGGCAACTAGTGTCCTTCTGAAGGCCCGTGAGGAGTCTCCCTTGCTACGTACTCTAGCTAATTACTAAGGTGTAACAACGGCCCAGTCCGGGGTGGCCCCTTGGTGTGTCTCGCTCGGATGTTGTATAGTTTGTTGTCAATTTCGATAGCTCTGTTAGCATATGCGGTCATAGTAGTCGGTTTTGTGGGTAGCATCGCGAGCTGAGTCTGGGTCTGTTCTGGGAGGCCGGCTTCGAATTTGTCAATGTAGGCGGAGTCGTTGTAGTCAAGATCCGCGATGATGTTCTGGAATTCGGCCCAATACAGTGCTGTTGATCGGGCTCCTTGCTCTATCTTCATATACTTCACCCTGGCGACTCCCTTTGCATCAATCTCGCCAAATGTGCATTGGATGGCCGTCTTGAATTCTTCCCAGGTGGCGAAGCTGCTTATCCCCTGGGTGATGGAGGGTTGGATCCATTTCCACGCTGCTCCCTGACACCGGCTGTTGGCATAATGGACTTTTCCGCTTTCGTTCTTGAATTGGTGTGCTTCGCAGTTGAACTTTAGTTCACATTGTACCAGGAAGGTTCGGAGCTTGGTGCGATCTCCATAGTATAGTTCCGGGTCTTCGATCTTTGGCTGACTGGCTCTATCGCCTCGTCCTCGTTGTGCGATGAGTTCCTGTAGGAGAGCTTGCATGACGTCCAGGCCGCTAGTCCCTGAAGCTTCGGTCATTCTTTTTTGTTGTTCGGGGGTGTCGGGGGTCTCGGACCGGGATTGCGGTTCTGGGGTTACCGGGCTCGGGATGCATACGTCGTCTGGCGCTGCTCGGATTTCCCCGAGGTCGAAGGTGTTGCGATCAAGGCCGTCTACCTCGAACTCGTGTTCTGGGTCTGGTCGATCCATGGTGACTTATTTTTCCTTTTCGAGGATTGTCCACTACGTCAGGTGTCGATTGGAGACGCAATCTAGTGTCAAGATCCTGACTTCTTTGCAGTGTCTGGGGCTCGACAGGCAATGTAGTTCCTCGGCGCGCCTACACGGTAGGTCTTTCCTGTCGTTCGGCTCTCGGGCTGTGTTCGTTCAGCTCACTGGCGCGGGCAAGTACTTGCCTCTCTGGTTCAGTGAAGCCTTCTGAGGATGTCCCTCGGCGTAGCCCTGTCTATGCTGGCGAGACTATAACTCCCAGTCTTTCATTGTCGTCGTCTACTGCCACTCGATGGTTTTTACTGTAGCACGGTCGTTCGGTTCGGGGTTTCGGTCGCAGCGCCGGTTTCACGGGAAGGTAGAAGTAGGAGTTGGTGGAGAGAGATAATAGATTTCGTGGAGAAGGATCTCCAGACTAGCTACCGCGCCCTTTCCTTTATACTTTTCCTTCCCTCTGTGGAATCACAGCTTGCCCGCAAGACTGACACAGGTCCTCCATACTTCATCATGACTCAATCGCTGCGCCCAAGGAAAACACATGATCGCACTCGGCCACCGTGCGGCCAACACTCTACTCGCGGCGACAGGAGAAAGGACGCGCAAGTAGTAACTGTAAGGGAAAAGGAAGAATAACGTATAACTTAATCAAGGGGAAACAATACTCGGAACGATAAAGGAAAAGGACGCACAAGCTCAAGCAACGGGAGACGACAGACGTAGCGGACAGGAGAAAGGACGCGCAAGCAATCTCAATCGGAAATGGCAAAGACGAGAAAGACGTATAGGCAACATAGAAGAATAAAGGAGAGAGATCTAGAATGGCCGGCGGTAGGGGAGTATCGCTGCCAGAGCGATGAGATCGGGTGAGGCGCCTAAGCACGGAGGATGACCGTAACTGCGGCAGCCATGATGAGGCCCAGCCACAGGGCGGCAAGGGTGACGGCAGCCCCGGCCGCGGCACTTAGGAGCCTGTCGCGCGAGGTTCGTCACAATGGAAACAAGCGGGGGAAAATCCTGGGCTGTTACACTTGGATATCGAGCACATAGAGACAGTACCCGTAGAGACCTCGGCAGAGGAGACCAGAGGAGAAGGGAGCGGAATGCGGAAGGACTTTACTCCGGTCCTAGCCGCTTGGAAGCGAACTTCGGGTTCAGAGAGTCTAGGCGGGAGATAAGAAACGGGATTAAGAGTTACGGCCGTAAGGGTACGGACTTAGGGCCTTAATCCCGGAGGTGCGGGGAGATTGCGGGATGCGGGAAACCTTACTCCGGTTACCCCGCTGAGCTGCATGAGAACCCCGCCTCCCTTATCAACACCCCGGCCAGGACCAATGAATCCTCCCCGTGGGTCAACCACCCCGGGGGAACCTCAGGCCGACTCACCGAATCTCACTCAGGGTTTTCGAGCTTAAAAAGGAGTGGGGACTCCGCTCGAAAGAAGCTCTTCAGCACGAACATCCTTACCGAACACTACCACCGAACCCACACACAAGATCTAAGATTATTCCGTTGTGAATTATCGAAAGTAGCCTGATTACCTTTGATTCTACCCACACTCTGGTTACGAGACAACCCCAGTGTCACACTATAATCTTGATCTCAAATC